>Ga0207019_1001_pt1 | contig 123897 bp, 102 predicted proteins | sample Alteio_BWMinCont_50_FD_153483 | JGI IMG/M metagenome (GOLD analysis project Ga0207019, IMG submission 153483) | Enriched cells from forest soil in Barre Woods Harvard Forest LTER site, Petersham, Massachusetts, United States -... | ecosystem: Environmental > Terrestrial > Soil > Temperate forest...
GATTTAACAACATTAACCACTACGGCTCCTGCGACTTACCTTTCTGATGCAGCTAATAATACAGGCTGTTCAGGTAGTTGTGGTGCTTGGGCTTATTATGCTGCTGGATGTACAAACTCTTCTTCAGGTGTACACTATGGTCCTGGTTTTTACCACAATGGAAGTTATTTATATAATTCGGGTACAGGTGCCTGCAGTTGTTATACAAGTGCTAACCCAGGCGGGGTTCCCAGTAGTGCAGGAGGAGGAGATGGAAGTGCTGATTTAGGAAATGGTGCAGTAATTACACCGCCTGCTAACCAATGGAATTTTTGCTGGAGTATACAAGTTTTAAATACGGGTTGTAACCCCGGTAGCCCTCTAACAGTAACGGTTACTACAACAGGAGATGGACAATCGGGAGATTACACATCAACAGGTTGTGCCGGAGATCAACCTTTGTTATTTAATGCGGTACAGGCTTGTTGCCCACCCAGCGTAGCTGCTACGACCCCTGTTATTTGTAACGGAGGTTCTACAGGTGTTTTAACAGCTACAGCAACAACTGGAGTTTCTGGCAATCAAGACCCTTATGTGTTTAATTGGACTGGACCAAGTGGCTCAATAGCTACAAATACAGTAACTGTTGGAACAACCAACTCTGTTTCTGGTTTACCTGCAGGAACATATACAGTTGTTGTTACCGATAAAAATTTATGTTCAGCTACATCAACACTTATTGTTTCGCAACCTACGGCTGTAACAGCCACTCTTGTACCAACTAACGTTACTTGCGCTGCCAGTGGTAAAATTACAACTACGCCGGGTGGTGGTACTCCTGGTTATACTTATTCTTGGGCAGGACCAAGTTCCTATACATCTACGGCTCAAAGCCCAACAGGGTTAGCCGCCGGAGTTTATACGCTTACTTTATCGGACTCTAAAAGTTGCACTTATACAGCTACAGTAACTGTTGGTCAAACAGGTACAGTTACGGCAGGAATCGGTAGCTCTTCTACTACTGGATGTGTAACAAATACTTTTACATTTACTAATACAGGCACTCCGGCTGTTACTTATTCATGGAATTATGGAGATGGTTCTGCTATAGGAAGTGGTTCGCCGGTTAGTCATATATACGCCTCGCAAGGAACATATGCAGTTACTGAAACTGTTACATCCGGAAATTGCACCGCTACCGCTGTAGCAACAGTTTCTGTAATTGCTTCGCCAACTGTAGGTGCTACGCCATCATCATACACAACTTGTGTAAACTCACCAGTTACGTTTTCAACAACTAGTAATGGAAATTGTGTATGGACTCCAACTGTTGGTATGACAGGTAGTACTTCTACCAACCCAACAGTAACCCCTTCGGCTGCTGGTACAACAATTTATAGTGTAACAGCTACAGCCAGCGGTTGTTCAAGTTCTGCAAGTACAGTAACTTTAACAGTTAATCCACTTCCTCCTACACCAACATATTCTTTACCAACAGGTGCAAATAATTCATATTGCTATGGTTCGCCAACTCCTTTATCAGTAAATTCAGGTACTTCTACAGCCGTATGGTACTATAATAATACAGTTGTAAATGTTGGCTCAACTTTTACACCTTCTGCAACCTATACAGCAGGAAACTATGTTTTTAGTATTATAGATTCTGTTGCGGTACCAGGTGGTTGTATAAACGCATCTCAATCAGCTAACACACTTACATTAAGCTTAACAGTGAACCCATTACCAGGCCCATTAAGTTATTCCTTACCAACGGGCCCTGATACGAGTGTTTGTCAAGGTACACCGGTTACAATGACAGTAAATTCAGGAACGAATACAGCGGTATGGTATAGTAACGGAGTTTTTGTACATTCAGGTTCAAGCTATAGTCCAAGCACAGCTACAGCGGGCACTTATACGTATAGTTTAATAGATTCAATTCCTGCGGTAGGTGGTTGTACAAATGCTTCACCATCAGCAAATACATTTACGTTGAGTTTAACAGTAAAACCATTGCCAGGGCCATTAAGTTATTCCTTACCAACAGGTCCTGATACGAGTGTTTGTCAGGGTTCACCGGTTACGATGACAGTAAATTCAGGAACGAATACAGCGGCATGGTATAGTAATGGTATTTTTGTACACTCAGGTTCAAGCTTTACTTTACCTGGTACTTTACCGGCAAACACATATATATTTAGTGTGATAGATTCAATTCCTGCGGTAGGCGGTTGTACAAATGCTTCACCATCAGCTAATACATTTACGTTGAGTTTAACAGTAAACCCAGTGCCAGGGCCATTAAGTTATTCCTTACCAACGGGTCCGGATACAAGTGTTTGTCAAGGCACCCCCGTTACAATGACAGTAAATTCAGGAACGAATACCGCGGTATGGTATAGTAATGGAGTTTTTGTACATTCAGGTTCGAGTTATAATCCAAGCACAGCTACAGCGGGCACTTATACGTATAGTTTAATAGATTCAATTCCTGCGGTAGGTGGTTGTACAAATGCTTCACCATCAGCGAATACATTTACGTTGAGTTTAACAGTAAACCCATTACCAGGTCCGTTAACCTACTCATTACCAACGGGCCCTGATACGTCTTATTGTCAAGGGTTGCCTGTGCCTTTAACTGTAAACTCAGGTACAACTACTGCTATTTGGTACTATAATAATGCGATTGTGAATACAGGTTCTACTTATACACCTCCTGCAAACTGGGCTAGTTCGCCAGTACCATATGTATTAAGTATTATAAATACAAATACAGTTACAGGTTGTACAAGTGCTCAAACTGCAAATACACTTACTATAAATGTAACAGTTAATCCTGTTCCTACTGTAACACTTACGGGTGCACAAATAGATACGGCAAAATGCGGAAAGCCGACCGGTGGAGTTTCAGGTATTAGTGTTAGCAACGTAAGTGGCGGAACGCCGGGCTATAATTTTCAATGGTTCTCGGGCGGGCAACCAATAGCAGGTGCAACGTCGCCTGTTTTAAGTGGTCAGCCGGCCGGTAGTTATAGTTTGCAAATAACTGATGCAAACCATTGTGTAGCTAATGTTACAGGCGGTTCAACAACATTTAGCGTACCTGCAATAGCACAGCCAACAGCTGCATTTTCAACTACACCAGGTTCTAATACTGGGCAAACTCCTTTTCATATAGTATTTACTAATCAATCAACAAATGTTACAAGTACAACAATATATACTTGGACATTTGGAGACGGACATGGTGGCATAGCGCACGATACAAATTATACATATACAAATGTGGGAACCTATACCGCTACGTTATATGTAACAAATGGTACTTGTAAAGATTCGACTAAAGTAACTATTGTAACGGAGGTGCCTACTACGCTTATTATTCCAAATATATTTACTCCAAACGGAGATGGAATTAACGATGTATTCTTTATTGTTAATACAGGCATGGTTAGTTTAAGTTGCGATATCTATAATCGTTGGGGCCAGTTATTACATACGCTAACAGCACCTAACCAAGGTTGGGATGGCTTGGTACCTAATGGTGATAAAGCTCCTGATGGAACCTATATGTACATACTGCAGGCCCAAGGCTTAGATGGTAAAACGTATAAGCAAGACGGTACGGTTACTTTAATCAGGTAAAGAATAAAACGAATATATAGAAGGCTTTCATAGAAATATGGAAGCCTTTTTTATTTATGTACTGTCAATCAGTCACACCTGCTATCTTTGGCAAAAAAATTGACAGGGAGGAATAAGAATTAAAAAAATTAAAACTATGCAAACAGGTAAGATAAACGTACAAACAGAAAACATTTTCCCCATCATTAAAAAATTTCTTTATTCTGACCACGAAATATTTTTGCGTGAGTTAGTGAGTAATGCAGTTGATGCTACCAAAAAACTAAAAGCCTTCTCATCAATGGGTGAGTTTAAAGGCGAAGTAGGTAAAACAACGCTTGAAGTTATTTTAGATAAAAAAGCAAAAACACTTACCATCCGCGATAGAGGTATAGGCATGACGGCTGATGATATTGTAAAATACATTACACAAATTGCATTTTCGGGAGCTGAGGAATTTGTAACTAAATATAAAGACAAGGTTGATGCCAATGCTATGATTGGGCATTTTGGTTTAGGTTTTTATTCGGCCTTTATGGTTGCTAAGGAAGTTGAAATTATTTCCCTATCATTTAAAGAAGGGTCTAAAGCGGCACGTTGGATATGCGATGGAAGTCCTGAATATAAATTGGAAGAAACTACTAAAGAGTTTAGAGGTACCGATATTATTTTACATATAGCTGATGACAGCACCGAGTTTTTAGAAGAAGCTCGTATTGATACTTTGCTAAAAAAATACTGTCGCTTTTTACCGGAAGAAATAAAATTTGGGACTAAAAAACAGTATGTAAAAGCAGAGAAAGAAGGCGATAAAGAAACGGAAATAGAGGTTGATAACATCATAAACAATCCAAACCCTTTATGGACAAAAAAGCCTGCTGATTTAACGGATGAAGATTATAAAAATTTTTATCGCGAATTATATCCGATGAATTTTGAAGAGCCTCTTTTTTGGATTCACTTAAATGTAGATTATCCATTTAACCTAACAGGTGTGCTTTACTTCCCTAAACTTAAAAACAACTTCGAGGCTCCAAAAGATAAAATACAATTATACAGCAATCAGGTTTTTGTAACTGATAACGTAGAACATGTTGTACCTGATTTTTTAATGTTGTTACGTGGTGTTATTGATAGTCCGGATATTCCATTAAACGTATCGCGTAGTTATTTGCAGGCAGATGGTAACGTAAAGAAAATATCGGCTCACATTACCAAAAAAGTGGCTGATAAACTGGAGGAAATATTTAAAAAAGACCGTGCCGATTTTGAGAAAAAATGGAACGATATTAAAATTTTTGTTGAGTACGGAATGCTTAGCGACGAAAAATTTAGCGATAAAGCGCAAAAATTTGCCATGCTTACAAATACCGAAGACGCTCACTTTACGTTAGAAGAATACGAAAACAAAATAAAACCAATACAAACTGATAAAGACAAAAAACTAATTTATTTATACACTACTAATGTTGCTGAACAACATAGTTATATACAAGCGGCTAAGGATAGGGGATATGATGTGTTGGTGTTTGATACTCCATTAGATCCTCATTTTATTGGTAAATTAGAAAGCACCCTAAAAGAAGTTGCTTTTGTGCGTGTAGATGCTGATACGGTTGACAAACTGATTAAAAAAGATGAAGAGCAAGTATCGAAACTAAACGATGAGCAGAAAAAAGAATTACAACCTATTGTAGAAGAAGTGGTGGCTAAAGATAAATTTACGGTGGTGTTTGAAAGCCTTAGTGAAAAAGATGCGCCTATGCTAATTACACGCCCTGAATTTATGCGCCGTATGAAAGATATGAGTGCTATGGGTGGTGGCGGAATGAATTTTTATGGTGATATGCCTGATATGTACAATTTGGTTGTAAACACAAACCATCCGCTTATTGGTAAAATTTTAGGAGAAAAAAATGCTGATAAACGAAAAGCAATAAGCAAACAAGCCGCAGATTTGGCTATGCTATCGCAAGGCTTATTAAAAGGTGAAGAGCTTACTAAATTTATAAAACGCTCGGTTGAGTTAATTGACTAAAAATAAAAATTGTACGAAAAAAATCGCCCCGAAAGGCGATTTTTTTATTTAATAAAACTTAATGCTTCTTCTTTAGTTGTTGCGTTTTTAAAACAACTTAGCAGTTGGTTTAAAACACGTTCAACCGTTGCATCGGGGCACGAGGCACCACTGGTAAGTATAATTTTTACCTTATCTTTTTTGGGAATAAAGTTTTCGCTGCTTAGTTTTTTTTGATGCGGGTAATCAAAATGATGTATCAAAGTATTTGACTCAATTTCTTTTTCGGAAGAAATAAAATAAGTAGGAAATTTTTGCTCTAACAATTCTACCAAATGTGACGTGTTTGAACTGTTATAACCACCAACCACCACCGCTAAATCTGCATCTGTTTTTAATAAGCCGTATGTAGCATCTTGATTTTCATTGGTAGCATAGCAAAGTGTATCGCGGGTATCGGCAAAATGTTGTTTGGTATTTTCTTCTCCGTATTTGGCAACCATTACTTGCTTAAAATGCTCGGCTATTTCTTGTGTTTCAGTAGCCAACATAGTAGTTTGGTTAATTACACCAACCTGTTGCAAATGTTTTGTTACGTCAAAATTTGCAGAGTGTTTGTCTTTAAATTCTTCGTAAAAAAGCGAAGCATCTTTTTTACCGGTTATATAATCGCTCAATTTTTTTGCTTCGGCTAAGTCTTTTACTACAACAGCGGGTGCGCTTTGTGCACTGCGCGAAAAAGTTGCACGGGTTTCTTCATGCGTATATTTCCCATGGATAATAATGGTATAATTTTCTTTTCCTATTTGTTCCGATTTTTTCCAAACACGTTCTACAAACGGGCAAGTAGTATTATATTTTTGTACTTCAATTCCTTTTTGCTCTAATAGTTTTTCTATTTGTAACGTAGTGCCAAAAGCAGGTATAATAACTACATCAGCCGGAGTAAGTTCATCAAACGAAATAAGTTGTTTGCCATTGGTGTCTTGTAAAAATTGCACACCGTTATTGGTTAAGTCTTTATTTACATCGGGGTTGTGTATCATTTGGCTCAGCAAAAAAATACGCTTGCCCGGATTTTCGTTTACAGCTTTAAATGAAATTTCAATGGCGTTTTCTACACCATAACAAAAACCAAAATGGCGTGCAATGTAAAATCCCACCGGACCAAAATCTACATACGTAGGCGACATATCTCTTTTACGAGGGTCGTTTGTTTTTTGATACGTTTTTATTTTTGTTATAAGCGGGCTTCGGTAAAACTCAGGAATTTCGAAGGTTTTCATTAGAGAATTTAGTTGGTGTGTATTTCCTCATCAACCAATAAATTGTTTTTTACGGCAAACATAACCACGCCCGCCGTATTATTTACCCTAAGTTTTTGCATTACATTTTTGCGGTGTGTGTGCACGGTATGAAAACTTAAAAAAAGTTTTTCAGCAATTTGCTTGTTTGATAAACCAAGCGCAATGTGTTTAATAATTTCAATCTCTCTGTCAGATACGGCAAAGCCTTCGCACGAAGTTTTTTTGCTGTATGTTTTTGCAACAACTCCGGTTTCTGCTGTTAAAGCGTCAATAATTTGTCCGCATAAAAAGCGTGTGCCTTGTTCTGTATTATCAATAGCATCACAAATTTCTTGTTTATCACATTCTTTCAATAAAAAGCTGGTAACGCCGGCGTTTAACAATAAAGAAATTTCTTCTTTAGGTAACATAGGACTGATGGCAAGTATTTGAAGTGCTTTATATTGGTTTTTTATTTGAGTAACATCGGTAGGGGTAATTTGCATAGACACAGGGTCTACAACCAAAATTTGTGGTTTATGCTTTTTTAGTGCGGATAAAAGACCATTTTTTTCAGTTACCTCGTTAATGTTAACGCTGTAACTGGCTTGCATTAAGGCTTTAAACCCTTCACGCATTAGCACACTGTTATCGGCAACTACAATATTCATTATTTATAATGATTTTAATTAAGCAAATATACGAAGATTTAGGATACCAAAAAATAGGGCATAAAAAAAGGGTAAGCTACTTTCATCGCACCGCTACAACCACCTACCCTTGCTGCGTTCCCACCCTGGGGGATTTGGTAGGAGCTGATCGTGAAAGACTTACCCACCGCAAAATTAGCACTTTATTTCGTTATTAAAATAAAAATCGCAAACTTTGCTTCTTATCTTTTTATGGACATATCTGTAATTATCCCCCTTTTAAACGAAGAAGAGTCTTTGCCCGAGTTACACGACTGGATTGTGCGCGTTATGCAACAGCACAAGTACAGCTACGAAATTGTTTTTGTAGATGACGGGAGTAAAGATAAATCGTGGAGTGTAATTGAGGGTTTATCGCAAAAAAATCCGAATGTTAAAGCCATAAAATTTAGAAGAAATTACGGAAAATCGCCTGCTTTACATGTTGGTTTTGAAGCTGCTGAAGGCAATGTGATTATAACCATGGATGCCGATTTACAGGATAGTCCGGATGAGATACCGGAGCTTTATAATATGATAACCCAAGGTGGTTTTGATTTAGTAAGTGGCTGGAAACAAAAACGCTACGATAACGCTTTTACCAAAAATTTACCAAGCAAATTGTACAACTGGACTAACCGAAAAATAAGCGGCATTAAATTGCACGATATGAATTGCGGCTTAAAAGCCTATAAAAAAGAGGTTGTAAAAAGCATTGAAATTTATGGTGAAATGCATCGTTTTATACCGGTGCTGGCAAAAAACGCGGGCTTTGATAATATTACCGAAAAAACGGTACAGCATCAGGCAAGAAAATACGGTACATCTAAATTTGGCTGGGATAGGTTTATTAATGGCTTTTTAGATTTACTGACCATAACTTTTCTGTCAAAATTTGGTAAACGTCCTATGCATTTGTTTGGTACAATGGGTACATTTATGTTTATTGTTGGTTTTTTTATGACCATTTATTTAGGTGTAGAAAAATTGTATTGTGTTTATAACCACGAGCGCGCTCCTTTGGTAGCCAGCAACCCTCTATTTTTTATTGCCTTAACCACCATGGTGTTAGGTACACTTTTATTTTTAACCGGTTTTGTGGGCGAGCTTATTTTACGCAACTCATCGGTACGCAACCATTATTTGTTAGAGAAGAAGGTTAATCTTTGAAAAAATATCTTTTAATATTTTTGTTTTTTTGCTTGAGTTTTTTTGAGTTTAAAGCCCAAGATTTTACTCCTACTACACAAAATTTTAATCCACAGTTTGATAATCGTTATGGACCTTTTCATCAAACTATAAAGGATACAATAAAGAGAACCGTATCAGATTTTGGACATTATTTTTCAGCTGGCATTGGCGGTGGGAGTGATTACGGGATAAGCGGAGCAATTTCATTGCTCAGTTATTCTATGGCTTACAAAAGTTTATTGTTCTCTGTAACCAGAGGCGGCGGCGGCACTCTTTTAGCTGGAGGGGCAGATAATTCTGTTTTTTATCGTGCAAATTACATAGGTTTTTTAATCGGAGAGTCAGTAAGATTCAAACACGCAATGTTCTCAATATCAGCGGGCATTGCTTCATCAAATATCGAGGTCCGTTATTTAGATAGAAATGCTACAGTTGCAAATCATTATATAGATAGTGTAAGTACAGGAGTTTTGTCATTTCCTATTGAACTTAAAGTTTTTTTACTTGCTCGTAATGGTGTAGGAATTGGTTTGCATCTATCTAAAAATATAGTATCTCCATCTAAATTTTCTCCGTTTTACTTTGGCATATCCCTTGTATTGGGTAAATGGAATAAAAAAAGTGCACATTAAAAATGATTGGCGCAAAACTTATAAAGTGGTATAAACAAAACAAGCGCGATTTGCCTTGGCGCAATACCACCGACCCATACAAAGTTTGGTTATCTGAAATTATTTTGCAGCAAACCCGTGTAGTACAAGGTATGCCATATTATTTGAGCTTTGTAAAAAACTTTCCTACCGTGTTTGATTTAGCCAAAGCACCCGAGCAAAAAGTGTTGAAGTTGTGGCAGGGTTTGGGCTACTACTCACGTGCACGTAATTTACACACAGCTGCGAAAGAAGTAGTGAAAAACTATAAAGGTGTCTTTCCGAGCGAATTTGAAGAATTAAAAAAACTAAAAGGTGTGGGTGATTATACAGCAGCGGCTATTTCATCTTTTTGTTTTAATAAACCACAAGCTGTTGTTGATGGTAATGTGTATAGAGTTTTAGCCCGATTATTTGCTATTGATACGCCCATAAATTCTACCGAAGGAAAAAAACAATTTGCATTATTAGCACAGGAGTTGTTAGATAAAAAAAATGCGGGCGCATATAACCAAGCCATTATGGAATTTGGTGCCTTGTATTGCACACCACACAAACCTAATTGCGAAGCTTGTATTTTTTACGATACTTGTTTAAGCGGCTCAGTGGATAAGGCTCTAAGCTATCCGGTAAAAATTACAAACAAAAAAACAACTACACGTTACTTCGAATATTTTGTAATTTTTAATAAAGGAAACACCTACACACAACAGCGTACCGGAAACGATATTTGGAAAAATCTGCATCAATTTCCTTTACTTGAGCATAATGAAAAACCTACTGATACAGGAGTTTTAGAGCAATTGAAAAAAGAAATTCTTAAAACAAAAACCAATAATTTTGAAATTATAAAACAAACGGGTTATAAAAAACATCAACTATCGCATCAAACAATTTATGCAAGATTTACTTATGTAAATGTGGATAGTTTTACTAACCTAACGTACAAGCAAACATCTTTAAAGCAATTAAAAAAGTTGCCTTTACCTATACTTTTGGCAAACGAAATTTCTGAACTATAATTAACAAAATCCATTGCTCCAAAAACCCAATAAATTGTTATTTTTCGTTTTATTTAAAGAAAATATCTATATTCGTAAACCAAAAAAATAGGGTATGAAAAATATCTACTTGCTGTTTTGTATTTTGTGTTCACTGGCTCTAAAGTCTCAAACCGTTTTTTGGGGAGAAACTTTTGGAATTGGTACCACATGCTCAAACAACCAAGGTACTTTAGCTAACGGATTTAACAGCAGCAATGGTGTTTGGAGCATAAATACATCTTTAGGCACAAACGATGCACTTCCTAACGTTTGGTATATAAGTCAAACAGAAGGCGGTCAACCGGTTGGCTCTTGTGGTGCAGGTTGTTTAGATACTGCAACTATTACAAACAGAACTTTACATATTGGTGCGGCACAAAACTCACCAACTTATGGTACGGTTTGCCCAACCGGAGATTGCGGTGCTATATATGACCCGGGCTTTGGTTTAAACCAGGTTAGAACAAATGTAAGAGCAGAATCGCCTGTTATAAGCACCGTTGGTAAAACAGGTGTTATTTTACAGTTTGATTATGTTTTACGTGGCAATAAAGGAGATTCTTTAAATGTATGGGCGTTTGATGGTGCTGTTTGGGTAAACTTAGGTGTACCGGTTGCTACAGGTACTTGTACTTCTGCTATACCGGGGGATACGGTTGGTAAGTGGGCACAAGTTACTTATAACCTTTCGGCTAATTTTAATAATAATGGTGCTGTAAAAATTGGTTTTCAATGGATAAATAATGATGATGGAAAAGGTGGCAATCCATCAGTAGCTATAGATAATATTGAATTGTTGGCTACCAGTACAGGTGGTGGGCACTCAACACTTGATACAGTGGCTGTTTTTTCGCCTGATACGGCTAACCACAATTTTATTTATTGCACAAATACTCCTTATCATTTTACCGGCTATGCAAATCCGGGGCCTATATTGGCTTATCAATGGTACGTGTATCCTTCAACCAACATTGTTTTCAATCCTGCTCATCCTGGTTTAGGGCAAAGTGGTGTCGATATTACTTTTCCTACTACAGGAACGTATACCGTAACTGTAATTGCAAGTAGCCAATATAATGGAATAGATTCATCAACTGCTTTTGTTCCTTTTGTTATTCATGTAAATCAAACACCTACTGTTACTGTAGTACCTCTAAGTCCTGTGTATGTTTGTCAAGGAGGTACAGGAACTAATTTATATGCTACGGCTACCAGTACTTGTACGTATGTGTGGTCACAAGCAGCTACTGTAGTGCCACCTACTTATTTAGATGCTAACGGAGATAGCGTAAATGTAAATCCTCCGGGTACTCCACCACATCAGGTTGTAACGTATAGTGTTGTTGGCACTACTACAATAGGTTGTGCTTCTCCACAAGTGGTGGTAACGGTATCTGTTCAACCAAAACCTACTCCTGTTTATTCTCCTACCGATACTATTTGTTCGGGCTCATCGGCTACCTTATTTGTAACCAATATGCCTGTAAACACTACTTACCACTGGGGCGCAGCTTTTGGCGCGGGTCTTGGTTCCAGTTCAGGTGCTTCGGTAATAGAAACACCTATATATTATAATTTTACGAATAGCACAGCAGATACCACTATTATAGATACGGTAATTGTTAATGTTAAAGGTTGTCCAAGCTACCCGTATCATATATCGCGTGTAATAGTAAAACCTACGCCTATAGCGCATGTGTTGGCAGATACGGTAGACAATTGTAATAAAATGGGTGCAGTGTTAGGTGCTGTAGGTACACCAACAGCAGGTTTAACGTATAATTGGTCGCCAGGCACAGCACTTTCAAGTACTACGGGTAGCCCGGTTACTGCCAAACCAACTGTTACAACCACCTATTATATGACACCTGTGCGAGATGGATGTCCCGGACTTAAAGATTCTGTAAAAGTTTTTATAGGCGATACTACCAATGCCTCCATTACCAGCGAGTATGATATTATATGTAATTCCCAAACAAATCAGTTTATAGCTTATCCGCAAAACGGACAAATTAGCAATCCTAATCCGTATCATTATGAATGGACTCCTCAACCACTACTTTCTTCCAGTATAAGTGGAGATACTGTGGTTGTAATGCCATCCACCAATACAGTATATACACTAACTGTTTATGGTACTTGTGTAAAACGTAACATAGTTACTTATGGTATTACGGTTAATAATTGTACCCCGCCAAAGGCAGGCTTTACTGAAAGTAGCGATACTATATGCGTGCGCCATTGTATTACATTTAAAGATACAGCACAATATCATAGTACAAAACCTTTATTTTATACGTTTATATTTCCGGGTCAAACCCAAATAAGTCCGGTTCTTGGGTCTACTGTTAACAATGGACTTAGCGATACACTTACTTATGCTATGACAAATAACACACCGCTTAAACCTATCAGAGCTTGTTTTAATGTTAATAGCACAAATAATAATTGCGCAAGTTGCCCTCAGTTTTTTACAATAACTGAAATAGTGAAAAATGGTTTGAATCAAACAAGTACTTATAAGGATAGTATAATTGTATATCCCGGACCTTATGCCCATGCCGGGGCAGATCAAACAATTGACCAAGGAACTACAACTAATTTAGATGCTTCTACCAGTTCGGGACAAAGTGGCATAATTAGTTATAATTGGACTCAATCAGATTCAGGTTATATGAGTTGCAATTCAGGTCCGGCTTGTATTAAACCGGCTGTAACCCCAAGTATCACCACGCAATATGTATTAGTTGTTTTAGATAAAAACGGATGCACAAGCACCGATTCGGTAACAATTAATGTTGATATAATTTGCAAAGATGTTTATATAGCAACAGCATTTTCTCCTAACAGTGATGGTTTAAATGATGTGCTGCATGTAAAGAGTAATTGTACTATATCGCAGTTTTCATTTAAAATATTTGATCGTTGGGGCGAAAAAGTTTTTGAAAGTAACGACCCGACTTACGGGTGGGACGGAACCTTTAGAAATAAAGTTATGGACAGTGCTGTATTTATGTATACGGTAGATGGTTTTTTAAGTAGTGGAACAGAGGTTAAGAAAAAAGGTAACGTATCATTAATTAGATAAACATGAAAAGATTTTTACTTTTTATAACCGTTATATCGCTTTTGCAAACTAAACAGGCATTTGCACAAGACCCGCATTACTCTCAGTATAATGAAGCCTCAGTATATATAAATCCTGCGCTTTGTGGTGTAGCTTACGATGTACGTGCTATGGTTAATTACCGTAGTCAGTGGGCCAGTGTTTCAACGCCTTATAAAACATATGGTGCATCAGCAGAATTTGCCGTTAAACATGTGAAAACACGCAAAGCTTATTTAACTACCGGTTTAATGATTTATCAGGATGTTGCCGGGTCAGGAAGTATGACTCAATTGCACGTTGGCGGTATTTTAGGTGCTGTTGTAAACACGGGTGCAAACAGCAAATTATCATTTGCGGCAACGGGCTCTTTTGATCAACGACGAATTAGTTCGGGTAATTTTCAGTGGGAAAACCAGTATAATGGCTATCAATATGACCCATCTATACAAGGAGAAGCTGTACCTACTAACCAAGTAAACTATGCTGATTTTGGTTTTGGAATTAATTACCATTACAGTAAAAGCGAAAAATTTATAAGCTCTAATGATGGCAATCGTGTTGATATAGGGTTTTCAATATATCACGTAAATACACCGCTTATTTCTTTTTATAATACCGGAGAATCGCAGTATATAAAATACATTACACACGGAACTTTTACTATTGCCTTACCTCGTGTAAAAGCTAATATTATACCGAGTTATATGTTAATGTTTCAGGGTCCATCTACGGAAATTGATTTAGGCATTATGTTTAGGTACATCATTTCAGAAACAGCAGCACGTAGTAATTTAAGAAAATCTATGGCTATTTCGGCCGGAGCTTATTATCGTTCAACTGATGCATTTATACCGCAAATATTATTTGAATACAGTAAATATGGAGTTGGGTTTAGTTACGATTTAAACGTATCTCAATTAACACCTTATAGCAGACTGCAAGGTGGATTAGAACTTATATTGCGTTATAACTGGAACCCGGGTTACGGTAACTCTGTCGGTAACACGTCAGGACCAAAATCAACGCCTTACTTTAAATAATAATATATATTTTTGCGAACAATTTAAAACTATGAATTTAGAAGGAATTATATCAATTAGCGGAATGCCCGGCTTATACAAAGTAGTGGGGCAAATGAAAAACGGCGTTATTGCAGAGTCGTTAAGCGATAAAAAACGTTCTCCTATATACGCGCATCAACAAATATCAACTTTGGAAGATATCAGTATGTTTACAACAGGCGATAACAAACCTGTATCAGATATTATGAAAGCCATCTATGATAAAGAAAAAGGTGGAGCTTGTATCGATCATAAAGCCGATGAAAAACAAATTGTTGCTTATTTTGAAAGTGTTTTACCTGATTATGATAAAGAACGTGTGCACCCATCAAACATGCGCAAGTTATTTAACTGGTATAACGCATTACAAGCAACAGGTAATCTTATTGTAAAAGGAAAAGAAGGTGCTGGCGAAGAAAAACCTAAAACCCACACCGAAGAAAAACCTAAAAAGGTTGCTGCTAAGGTAAAACCTGATACAGCAAAAGTGGCGGTTAGCAAAGGCGTTAAAAAAACGGCAGGAGTTAGAAAAACAGGTACAGCTTAATTTTAGCATTTAATCAATTTAAATCCCGTTATCGTGAAGATTTCGGGATTTTTTGTTTTCGGTTTTAACAGCACAAATCCTTATATTTGTAGGATACATAACTGAATTTACCATGAGTAATGCTGTAGACGTAGAAAAAAATTTCAACTCTAAATTAGAGAAGAATGATTTTGTTGAGCCTAAAGATTGGATGCCCGAAAATTATCGTAAACATTTAATCAGGCAAATTTCTCAGCATGCACATAGCGAAATTATAGGCATGTTGCCCGAAGGAAATTGGATTTCGCGTGCGCCAAGTTTACGCTCTAAAATGGTGTTGCTTGCCAAAGTGCAGGATGAAGGCGGGCATGGTTTATATTTATATACAGCTGCTGAAACATTAGGTATAAGTCGTGACGAATTGTTAGGCGCGCTACACACAGGTAAAGCAAAATACTCATCTATATTTAATTACCCAACACTTACTTGGGCCGATATTGGTGCAGTTGGTTGGTTAGTTGATGGTGCCGCTATTATGAACCAGGTTATGTTGCAACGTACATCATATGGACCATATAGCCGTGCCATGATACGCATTTGCAAAGAAGAAAGTTTTCATCAGCGTCAGGGTTACGAAATTATGTGTCGTTTATCTTTTGGAACGGAAGCTCAAAAAGAAATGGCACAAGATGCGTTGAACCGTTGGTGGTTTCCTACCATGATGATGTTTGGTCCGCCCGATAAAGATTCACCTAATAGTGAGCAGGCAATTAAGTGGCGCATTAAACGTGAAACGAACGATGAGCTTCGCCAAAAATTTGTTGACCGCACAGTTGAGCAAGCAGAATTTTTAGGTTTAACCATTCCTGATAAAAATTTAAAATGGAACGAAACTAAAAAGGGTTACGATTTTTCTGAACCAAATTGGGAAGAGTTCTATAATGTAATTAAAGGAAACGGACCTTGTAATAAAGAACGTTTAGAAGCCCGAAACAAAGCACATAGTGATGGTGCTTGGGTGCGTGAGGCAGCTATGGCTTATGCCGAAAAGAAAAAAGAAAATATTTTAGCAGCTTAAATAAATTAATTATGTCAAAAGATTCTCAAGGCCCTTTATGGGAAGTGTTTGTACAAAAAAAAGCAGGTCAGCCATTTGTGCATTGCGGTAGTTTACATGCCTATGACAAAGAAATGGCATTAGAAAATGCGCGTGATTTGTATACACGTCGTAGCGAAGGTTCTGCTTTATGGGTTGTTCCGGCTGCGGCTATTGTGGCAAGTTCTCCTGAAGATATTGGCCCTTTCTTTGAGCCTGCAAACGATAAGGTGTATCGCCATCCAACGTTTTATCAAATTCCCGAAGGAGTAAAATATATTTAAGTATGACCACACAAGAAGCCTTATTTAAATATACACTTCGCTTAAGCGATACTAGTTTGATATTAGCGCAACGCTTATCTGAGTGGACATCTAAAGGTCCGTTTTTAGAAGAAGATTTAGCGCTTACCAATATTGCCTTAGATATTTTAGGGCAGGCAAATTCTTTATTAGAGTATGCTGCTAAAACAGAAGGCAAGGGCAGAAGCTCTGATGATTTGGCATTTTTCCGTAACGAGCGTGAGTTTTATAACACCTTGTTAGTTGAACAACCAAATGGCGATTATGCGCAAACTATTTTGCGCCAATGTTTAATTGATAATTTTGATTTACTTTTTTACCAAGAGCTTGCAAAAAGTAAGGATGAAACACTGGCTGCCATTGCAGCAAAATCAATAAAAGAAATTACGTACCATGTAAGACATACATCATCATGGGTAGATAGATTTGGTAATGGTACCGAAGAAAGCCATACACGCATACAAAATGCGTTAAATGAATTGTGGCGTTTTACTGATGAGCTTTTTGAAATGAATGAGGTGGATGCAGTTCTATTAAAAGAAAAAATTGCTGTTGACTTACAAGCCATAAAGCCACTTTGGAAAAAGCAAGTAGATGCTATTTTAGAAAAAGCTAACCTAAAATTACCTGAAACTGTTTTTATGCAAACGGGTAGCCGCAATGCAAAACATACAGAGCATTTAGGTTATATATTGGCAGAAATGCAATATTTACCGAGGATGCACCCAACTGCTAAGTGGTAAAATAAAATTAAGCTATGCGGAAAATTTTTGCGATGACTTTTTTACTATCCTGTAATATAATTTTCTCGCAAAGTTATTCGTATCAAATAGGCTTATTAAAATACAGTGGAGGAGGAGATTGGTATGCCAATTTAGAAACCTCATTACCTAACCTTATAAAATTTTGTAACGAAAACATTAAAACCAACATTAACCCCGAACAGGCTATTGTTGAGGTTGGCAGTACCGAACTTTTTAATTACCCCTTTGTGCATATTACGGGGCATGGTAACATTATTTTTACAGATGCCGAAGCACAAAACCTACGTAAGTATTTAATGGGTGGTGGCTTTTTAGAAATATCAGATAACTATGGCTTGGATAAATTTATTCGCCCGCAAATGAAAAAAGTTTTCCCCGAACTTGAGTTTGTAGAATTACCTTTTGATTATCCTATTTATCATCAGAAATATAATTTTGATAAAGGCTTGCCAAAAATTCACGAACATGATAATAAATCTCCGCAAGGTTTTGGCATAATTTACAAGGGGCGTTTAGTTTGTTTTTACGATTACGAATGTGATTTGGGCGACGGCTGGGAAAGTTACGAAGTACATAAAGATAGTGAAGACGCGCACGAAAAAGCTTTACGGATGGGAGCCAATATTATATCATACGTATTTTTAGATGGAGTATATAAATAAAAAGTTAAAAAATGCTATTTGTTAAAATAGGCATACAACGAGGTATAATTATTGCAACCTTTGTGTAAATAAATGAAACGGTTTCTACTATATATTTTTTTCTGCTTAGGTATAACAACTAAGTTGCTTGCTCAGGATGATTCTCTTTCTCCTTCTATTGCACCCGATTATGTTTTAAAAGATGGGGTGTATCTTTCGTTAAAAGATTTTCAAACAAATAACCCCTTGCCTAAAGAAAATATTTCAGGTACAGGTGATAAAACACAACCTGATTTTATTTCTAAAACATTAACCGAGAACAAAGAAATTATTTTTACCTATAAAGGTTCGCAGTATCGTGGTGATGTAAATAAAGTATGGGGCTATTGCCAAAACGGGAATATATATGTGCATTTTAAAGAAGATAAATACTGGCGTGTAACCGTGTTTGGCAGTATATCTCACTTTATAGCAACTATTGTAGTTACTCGTTATGTAAGCAATGGATATGGTATGGGCTATGGTGGTGGTTTTTATGGGGGCATGGGAGGTTATGGAATCGGTGGGCCATCGGTGCCGGTTAAGCAAAATGAAACGCACGAATTTTTATTAGATTTTAAAACTGGAGACATTGTTGAATGCACACCAACTAATTTAGAAGTTATTTTAAGCAGGGATATGCCGCTTTACGAGCAGTATATGAAAATTAAAAAACGTAAGCGCAAAGATTTTATGATATTATATATACGTAAGTATAATAACGACCATCCAATTTCTTTTCCTAAGAATACAAACTAGCTTTAGGCTACTTTACCCCAGTTAATGTTTGTTTTATTCTGGCGGATTAATTGTCTGTTTAAAATTTGATTTTCGGTTTTTAATAATTGTGGGTCAGCTTCTAAAATTTCAGTAGCTACTTGTCTGGCCAATTGTAGTATTTGTTGGTCTTTAGCTAAATCGGCAATTTTTAAATTAAGAATGCCACTTTGTTGTGTGCCTTCAATGTCGCCCGGACCACGTAATTGCAAATCAACTTCGGCTACTTCAAAACCATCATTTGTTCGACACATAGTTTCCATGCGTACTTTAGCATCTTGTGATAATTTGAATGAGGTTAGTAGCATGCAATAACTTTGGTCGGCACCACGCCCAACCCTACCACGTAATTGATGTAGTTGCGATAAACCAAAACGCTCAGCATTTTCAATAACCATTACACTGGCATTGGGTACGTTTACACCAACCTCAATTACAGTAGTAGCTACCATAATATGTGTTTGACCTTTTACAAAAGCCTGCATTTCAAAATCTTTTTTATCAGATTCCATTCTGCCATGCAAAATACTGATGCGATATTCAGGTAATGGAAATTGTTCGGATAAAGAATCGTAACCCTCCATTAAATTTTTTAAATCCAACTTTTCAGATTCTTCAATTAACGGATATACCACATATATTTGTCTGCCTAAAGCAATTTGCTCTTTCATAAAACCATATACGCGTAATCGTTTAGCATCGGTATAATGTATGGTTTGGATAGGTTTACGTCCGGGAGGTAATTCATCAATAACCGATGTATCTAAATCTCCATACAAAGTCATGGCAAGTGTGCGTGGTATAGGTGTTGCACTCATTACTAAAACGTGCGGCGGATTTACATTTTTATTATGCAACTTGGCACGTTGTGCTACGCCAAAACGGTGTTGCTCATCTATCACTACAAACCCCAGGTTTTTAAATTTCACAGGGTCTTCTAACAAAGCATGTGTGCCAATAATAATTTGCAAGGTTCCATCAGCCAGGTTTTGTAAAATCTCTTTTCGTGCTTTAGTTTTTACTGAGCCTGTAAGTAAGGCACACGTAATGCCAAGTGGTTTTATTAATTCGCTAATAGTAATAAAATGTTGTTGTGCCAATATTTCGGTAGGTGCCATTAAGCATGCCTGAAAATTATTATCGAGTGCCATTAGCATGCACATTAAGGATACAATGGTTTTGCCGCTGCCAACATCACCCTGTAATAAACGGTTCATTTGTTTGCCCGAACGAACATCATTTCTAATTTCTTTTATAACACGTTTTTGCGCGTTGGTTAATTCAAACGGTAAATGCTCGTTAAAGAAGGAATTGAAATAATGCCCCAATTTTTCAAACACAAAACTTTGCACGCTGTTTTTACGAAAGTGTTTGCTCTTTAATAATTTTAGTTGAATGTAAAAAAGCTCTTCAAATTTTAACCGAAGCTCGGCTTTCTTTAATAGTTCCGGGTTTTCAGGAAAGTGAATTTGCTTACAGGCTAACTCTTTACTAAGAAATTTGTATTGATTGATAATAGAATCAGGTAACGTTTCTTCTATTTTATGTTGCAGTTGCGGAATTAAAACTTCCTGCAATTTTAAAATGCCTTTGCTATCTAAACCCTTGCTTTTTAATTTTTCGGTAGATGGATAAACCGGTTGCAACACCGCATTCAGTTTAACGCTTTCGTCGCTCGCCAAATCAACATCAGGGTGCGTAATGTTATACTTGCCCCTAAATTCAGATGGTTTGCCAAGTACTACATATTCTATATCAGGTTTAAATTTTCCTTCCAGCCACTTAGCACCTTGAAACCAAACCAATTCTATAACACCCGTATCATCTTTTAAATAGGCAACAAAGCGTTTGGCAAATTTTTCGCCAAGCAATTCTGTTCGTATAATTTTTCCTTTTAGCTGTACGTAAGGCAGCTCCTCGTTTATATCTTTTATTTTATAAAACTTGCTGCGGTCAACGTACCTGAAAGGATATAAGCTAAGTAAGTCGTAATAGGTAAAAATTTGCAATTCCTTTTTTAGGATATCGCCGCGTTGCGGACCAATGCCTTTTAAATATTCAATAGGAGTATCAAGAAAATTACTCATTAGATATTCCTAAAGTAATAATTTAATTTTTCTGATAAGGAACCCTATTTTGTAGTGATCTGCCTAAAGTAACTTCGTCGGTATACTCTAACTCATCGCCAACAGGCACGCCGCGCGCTAAGGTTGATATAGATACATGGAGTGTTTGTAATTTTCTCGACAAATAAAATGCTGTAGTATCGCCTTCGGTAGTGGCACTTAGCGCAAAAATAATTTCGGCGGTTTCGTTTTCAGTTATGCGTTTTAGTAAAGCATCAATAAATAAATCTGCCGGACCAATGCCATCAATAGGAGAAATTAAACCACCCAATACATGATACACGCCACGGTACATGCCGGTATTTTCAATGGCCATTACATCGCGCACATCCTGTACTACGCAAATAATTTTTTTATCGCGCATGCCATTGGTACAAATGCTGCAAACCTCGGTATCAGAAACGTTATAACAATTGTTGCAAAATTTAATTTGCGTACGCATGTTTAAAATAGATTGTGCCAGGTTGTGTGATGAATCTTTTTCGTTGCGTAATAAATGCAATACATAACGCAAAGCTGTTTTGCGCCCAACACCGGGTAAACGAGAAAACTCATTTACTGCACTATCTAAAAGTTTTGAGGGTAATTCCACTATGTAAAAATAAACAATTACACAGGTTTTGATAGTTTGTTTCTCATATTTTATTAAACATTTTTATGTGGAGAAAAACTATTCTTGTAGGAAATAGAAAGCCTTAAAAACGGCATCTTCGTTAAACTTATGTCGGCACCCTTTATACTACTTTGTATTGCTTTATATTTTGGCGGCTTGCTGTTAATTGCCTACATAACCAGCCGAAAAAGTGATGCTAACACCTATTTTATTGGTAACAAGGCATCGCCTTGGTATGCGGTAGCATTTGGCATGCTGGGCGATTCACTTTCGGGGGTTACGTATATTTCTGTACCGGGTAATGTAATTAACACGCAGTTTTCGTACCTGCAATTGGTGCTGGGTTATTTGGTGGGTTATGTAATTATTGCCAAAGTTTTGTTGCCGCTTTATTACAAAATGAATTTACTTTCTATTTATACTTATTTGGAAACCCGCTTTGGGCGTAGCACACAAAAAACGGGGGCTTTCTTTTTTATTTTATCGCGCACCTTGGGTGCAGCCGGTAGGTTATATTTAGCTGCCGGTGTTATTCAGTTTTTTGTTTTTGATAGATTTGCAACCGTTCACATTCCGTTTGCAGTAAGTGTGTCAGTTATTATTGCTTTAATGCTTTTGTACACGTACAAAGGGGGCATTAAAACACTGGTGTGGACTGATACTTTTCAGTCGTTCTTTTTAATACTGGGTGTAGTGTTATCCATAGCCGCTATTATTTCAAGTACCGATTGGAGTTTTGGTACAGCGGTTTCTAAACTAACACACTCAAGTTATTCGCAAGTTTTTTTCTTCGATTGGCATAAATCTACTTTCTTCTTTAAACAGTTTTTAGGTGGTGTTTTTATTGCCGTAACCATGACGGGCTTGGATCAAAATATGATGCAGAAAAACCTAAGCTGTCGTTCGTTAAAAGATGCGCAAAAAAATATTTATTGGTTTAGCATTGTATTGGTAATTGTAAACTTTTTCTTTTTAGCATTAGGTGCGCTACTGTTTTTATACCAGCAAGAAAAAAATATTCCGTTACCTGTAAACGAAGCCGGCAAAATTTTAACCGACCGTGTGTTTCCTAACCTGGCACTTAATTATTTAGGAGCCTTTGCAGGGCTTGTGTTTATAATAGGTTTAACAGCAGCCACTTTTTCAAGTGCCGATTCAGTACTTACAACCCTTACCACATCTATGTATATAGATATGTTTGAATTGGATAAAAAAACGATATCCGAAAGCAAAAAAACGTTTTACCGCAGGTTTATACATATAGCTTTCGCAGTGCTTTTATGGGCTTGTATTTTAGTATTTAATGCTATAAATAGTAAAGCTATTATTGATACTATTTTAATTATTGCAGGCTACACCTATGGTCCTTTGTTGGGCTTGTTCTCTTTCGGTATCATTTTAAAACGTAAAGTTACCGATAACATTATACCGACTATTTGTTTAGCGTCTCCTATACTTACATATGCGCTAAATTTATGCTTGCCTATGCTTGTAGAAGATTACCAATCGGGTAACGAAATAATTTTGTTAAATGGTATCATTACTTTTTGCGGGTTACTACTATTTTCTAAAAGGGAAGAAAAATCTCTTCTTGCCTAAGTTGAGAATTTAAATTAACAAACCACCCAAAACGTCATTCTTCCGTTAATCATTTTCTGATATAAAAGATGTAAAAAAAGGTGGTGTAACTAAAAACAAGCTATATATTCGGCAAAATTTTTATACCACACAAGTAATGAAAAAAACACTAATAAAAACTACATTAATTGCACTTACCGCCATGAATGTAAACGCACAAAACCCGGGCATTAAAATTGCCGATATGGATAAAAGCATCGACCCGCGCGATGATTTTTACCAATATGCTAACGGAACCTGGATTAAGAATACAAAAATTCCTGCACAAGAGTCTCGTTGGGGTAGCTTTAATGAGTTAGCCGATCATAACAACGATAACTTAAAAAAAATATTGGAAGAGTGTGCTGCCGATAAAACAGCAAAACCAGGTAGCAATAAACAAAAAATAGGCGATTTTTATCATGTAGGAATGGACACCGTAAAACTTGAAAAAGAAGGTTATGCGCCAATTAGCCCCCTTTTAGCAAGCATAAATAAAATTGCCAATAAAACCGATTTATTAAAAACCGTAGCTGAAATACATACGCAAGGCCTTAGTAGTTTATTTACTTTTGCAGTAGATGCAGATGAAAAAAGTAGTAACGATAATGCAATTTATTTCGCTCAAACCCGCTTAGGCTTACCCGATAAAATGTATTATACAGATGCTAAGTATGAAAAAATACGTGCAGCGTATAAAAAACATGTAGAAAATATTTTTTCTTTATTGGGAGATAAGGCCGATGTAGCGGCAAAAAATTCGGAAACTGTTTTTAATATAGAAAGTCAATTAGCTGATGGTTCTATGGGACGCATTGAATTACGCGACCCTGATAAACAATACAATAAACTTACCAAAGTAGATTTCTTTAACAAACAAGCTAATTTAGACCTTAACTCATACATTGTTGCTGCTGGTGCTACAGCTCCTTTTATCGATGTTATTGTAAGACAACCGCTGTATTTTGATAAATTAAATCAGGTAATAAATACGGTTTCTATTGCTGATTGGAAAACTTATTTGCGTTGGTGTACAGCACACCAAACAGCTTCGTTTTTAAGCGCTGCTTTTGTGAAAGAAAATTTTTCGTTTTATAGCGCCACCTTACAAGGTGCTAAAGAAATGAAACCACGTTGGAAACGCGTATCGGCTACCATTGATGGAAGCATTGGCGAAGCTTTAGGACAAATATTTGTAGATAAATATTTTGATGCGGAGTCTAAAAAGAAAGTGAACACAATGGTTGATAATCTTTTTACTGCATTTAAAGAACGCATTAACACCCGTGTGTGGATGAGCGATGTAACTAAGCAAAAAGCATTAGAAAAGCTGGGTAAAATTATGCGTAAATTAGGTTACCCTGATAAATGGAAAGACTATTCTACTTTAGATATTAAAAACGATTCGTATGTAGCTAATGTTTTACGTTCTAACCATTACGAATACAAACGTATGATTGATAAAATTGGCAAACCGGTTGATAAAACAGAATGGGGCATGTCACCTCCAACAGTAAATGCGTATTATAACCCAAGCTATAACGAAATTGTTTTCCCTGCCGGAATTATGCAGCCACCTTTCTTTAATGCAAAGGCTGATGATGCAGCAAACTATGGCGTAATGGGGGCGGTTATTGGTCATGAGCTTACACATGGTTTTGATGACCAAGGTGCAAAATATGATGCTGACGGAAATCTTAAAGATTGGTGGACAGCAGAAGATATGAAAAACTTTGAAAGTCGTACAGGTCTTGTACGTGAACAGTTTGATGCTTATGTGGCTATAGACACCTTACACGTAAACGGACAACTTACTTTAGGTGAAAATATTGCTGATTTGGGCGGTTTAACTATGAGTTACTATGCTTATAAGCTTTCTTTAAAAGGAGCTAAATCTAAAGTAATTGATGGTTTTACAGGTGAGCAACGCTTTTTTATTGCCTGGGCACAAGGATGGAAAACCTTATCGCGCGATGAGGCTTTAAAACAACTAATTGCTACAAATCCACATAGTCCGGGTAACTTTAGGGTACTTGGTCCATTATCTAACATGAAAGAGTTTTACGAAGCCTTTAATGTAAAAGAGGGTAATAAAATGTACCGTCCTGATAACAAACGTGCAGAGATTTGGTAGGTTTTTGCGAAAAAATAACAAGAACAGATTAATAAATAAGCTATATTTGATATAACAATTAAAAAAAACTAAAATGAAAAAAATATTTTTAACCTTAGCATTAGCTTCTTTTGTAGGAGCAACTTCAATGTCAGCTTCAACTTTTGGTGATGACAAAAAAGGCGACGACAAAAACAAAAAAACTTGCACTAAAGAATGCAAAAAAGATGGTAAATCTTGCTGCAAAGACAAAAAAGCAGCAGGAGCTACAGATACAAAAGCTACCGAAGAGAAAAAATAATTTCTTGCAGATTATAAAAAAGCCCGCATCTGATAAAGATAGCGGGCTTTTTTATTTTAGCAATTTACCTGAAATTGCCTTGTAAGCCTTATCAATAAAGAAGAAAATTTAGTTTTAAACAGTTAAGCTGAGCATTTTTTTGCGTTGTAAATTTATGCTATGTCAGATGCTGTTGATGATAAATATTTAAAGGGCAGGGGGGCACAAATAAACACCCATAACCGTTTTGAGAAACAGGTGGTAGGGGCTTTTCATATTGAAGGTGGGCAGGTGAATGATTCTCGACCAGGTAAGCGTATGAGTGGCGAGGGAAATATAGCCGATAGTATAAAAAGGCTATTTCAAATTTCGGTTAAAAAATTTATGGGAGAGCCTGAACGTTTAAGGCTTAACACAAGTGTCTTTTTAAATAAACACAACGCACAAACAAGTTTGTTTGATGATTTGGTTTAATTTTTCTTGATTGGTTTTTTTTCATTCATTTCTTCTTGATACCGAACAACTTCAAACATAGCATCAAGCACCATATTGAATTTTTTCTTGCCCCATAATTTTTGAAGATCAGCATGCAGGTCTTTTTGCCGCCCTCGGCAGGTCAAAATAAACTCTTTTCCCTTATCTGTTAAATAAATAATAGAACTACGTTTATCGTTGGGGTTGGTTTGTATTTTAATGTATTTTTTTTCTTCAAGTTCTTGTACCACCTGACTCATGCCTTGTTTGGTTATACCTGCACGTTTAGCTAAATCGGTATTGGTAACGCCATCCACATCAATGTTCATTATTAAAGGCATATACGCCAACTTAAAATCACGAATATTGTGCTCGTATAATTGTTCGGCAACCCAAGTATCAAAATGTTTTTTTAGTTTACTTACCGCTTTACCCCAGCTATGCTTGCTTAAAGCATCTGTTTTTTGTAGCTCTTTATCTAAGTTTTTCATCATAAAAGTACCTCTGCGGCAAATATACTAAAAAAATAATAGTAAATTAACTTGACTATTTAGTAAAGTTACTTTACCTTTGTTGCCATAATTTAAAAATCTGTTTTATGGAACAAGAAATTACTCAGGAAAAGAAAAAGAAGAGTCCTATCATATATGTACTAATGGCGGGAGTTGCGGTAGCCGCTTTTTTTGGAATAAAAAGCGTGTGGCATGCCTTAAAGCATGAAAGCACAGATAATGCCAGTGTAGAGTGTTATAGTATGCCGGTTATAGCGCGTGTGGGTGGTTATGTAGATAGCTTGCCTTTAAACGATTATAATATGGTTAAACAGGGAGATTTGCTTTTAAAAATTGATGACAGAGAATATGTGATTGCCAAAGCGCAAGCTGAAGCTGATGTGGCACAAGCCGAAGCTGATTTGGAAAATGCCAAAGCACAATTAATAAATGCGCAAATGAATGCTAAAGTTGCTGAGGCAAATGCAAGCGTTCAAAAAACGAGAATTGATAAAGCGATCAATGATTTAAAAAGGGATCAGGCTTTGTTTAACGATAATTCAATTACCAAGAAACAGTTAGATGATTCAAAATCGAATGTAGAAACACAACAAAAACAATTTGATGCTAATAACGACCAAATTAGTTTGGCAGCAGCGCAAATTGCTACATCTAATGCATCTATTAAAAAAGCTGAAGCTGTTATAAACACACGTAAAGCGGTGTTAGATGCGGCAAACCTTAAATTAAGCTATACTAAGGTTTATGCGCAGGCAACAGGTAAAACAGGTAAACTTAATTTAGAAAAAGGGCAATATGTACAAGTCGGGCAAACACTTTTTACTATTGTAAACACTACTGATTTTTGGATAGTAGCCAACTTTAAAGAAACACAAATAGAGCATTTAAAAGAAGGCAAAACAGTTGATATTTATGTAGATGGATTTCCTGATGTGGTTATTAAAGGTACTATTTCATCATTAAGTGAAGCTACAGGTGCTAAATTTTCTTTATTGCCTCCAGATAATGCAACAGGGAACTTTGTGAAAGTAACCCAACGTGTTCCGGTAAAAATTCTTATTGATAATCAGGCACAGTATAAAGATATGTTACGTGCCGGTTTAAGCGTAACGGTTGAAGCCGAAAAATAAAAAATGAACAACAACGAAATCCATACAGGTCCTACAGGTTTAAAAAGAGCCATTATTGTAATAACAGTAATTGCGGCGGCTATTATGGAGTTAATTGATACTTCTATAGTAAACGTTGCTTTATCACAAATTAGTGGAAACTTAGGTGCTACTATCGAAGATACATCGTGGGTTATAACAGGTTACGCTATTGCTAACGTAATTATTATACCAATGACCGGCTTTTTGGCAAGATATTTTGGTAGAAAAAATTATTATATCACTTCCATTATAATATTTACCATATCATCTTATATGTGTGGGCAAGCAAGTAGTTTAATCTCGCTTGTATTGTGGCGCTTTTTACAAGGTATAGGTGGTGGTGCTTTATTGTCAACATCCCAAGGCATTTTGTTTGACGCATTTGAAATAAAAAAACGCCCCATGGCTTCTGCCATTTTTGGTATGGGCATTGTGTTAGGCCCTGCAATTGGTCCAACATTGGGTGGTGTTATTATCGATAATTATTCGTGGCCATTAATATTTTACATCAACATTCCAATAGGAATTTTAGCTGCCGTACTTGCTTATACGTTTATTGATAAAAAGCCTGAAGAGTTAACCATAGATAGAAAAGCCATAAAAATTGATTATGTCGGTATATTGGCGTTAATAATAGGTGTAGCTTCTTTGCAATATTTTTTAGAGCGCGGAGAAACCGATGATTGGTTTGAATCAAAAACTATAACTGCTATGGCAATTACGGCATTTGTTGGTTTAGCCACATTTGTTATTTGGGAATTGCGGACTAAAAATCCTGTAATTAATTTACATGTTTTAAAAAACAGAAACCTTGCGGTAAGTAATATACTAACATTTACAGTAGGGTTTGGTATGTTCTCTTCTGTATTTATATTTCCTGTATTGGCACAACGTGTACTTGGTTTTACCCCAACTGAAACCGGCATTGGGCTTATACCCGCAGCCGGTGTAGCAATTTTAGTTATGCCTTTTATTGGCAGAGGCATACAAGGTGGCGTTCCACCAGTAGTGTTTGTTGTATTAGGGTTTATATTTTTTATACTGCATGGGTACACAGGTTCACAAGCAAATTTAGATGCCGGTAATTCGTTTTTCTTTTGGCCCAATATTTTTAGAGGATTAGGGACGGCTATGTTAACTGTTCCTTTAATCAATCAGGCTGTATCTGGGTTAAAGCCGCAAGAAATGCCTTCCGGAATTTCACTTACTAATATGATTCGCCAACTTGGCGGTTCGGTGGGCATTGCAGTAATGAATACATTTATTGTAAACCGTATGGCGGTTCATCGTACCGAATTGGTAAGTAATTTACAACCCAATGACCCTGAATTATTAGCACGCGTACAAAGTATGGCGCAAGGTGCCATTGCTAAAGGCGGTGCTAATGCACTTGGAGCAAATAATGCGGCATATAAAATTTTAGACGGTACAATTATGCAACAAAGTGCTTTGCAATCGTACTTAGATGCTTTTTTATTAATAAGCGTGTTTTTTATAGTAACATCACCATTTTTATTGCTTACGCAGAATAAAAAAATAAGCGCAGAGACTATGAAAAAAGTAGCCGAAGAATCTCATTAATTATTGAATATGAAAACAACTAAAATTATAATCACTCTTATCCTAATAGGAAATTTTGTAAACGCGCAAACTGTTTCTGTTAGTAATGATTTAAAAACATTAATAAATCAATCGTTCAGCTATTTTCCTAAAATGAAAGAGCTGCAACAACAAGTTGAAACAAACATATACCGTGCAGATGGAACTAAAAGCGGCTACCTGCCTACGGTTAGTGCAAATGCAGGTTATATGTATGTGGCGCCTATATCTCAAGTGTTATTTCCTGTAGGGCCAGGACAGTATACTACACTTTATTTTCAGCCTAATAATAATTTTACTTCGGCACTTACTTTAAATCAAACGCTGTACGATTTTGGTAAAGTAAAAGCTAATGTAGAAAAAGCGAAAGACGATATCAAAATTTCTAAAGCAAACATAGAAGCAAATAAATCGTTATTGGCAGCGCAGGTAGCAAATATTTATTACAGTATTATTTATCTTAAAAAAGCAATAGATGTGCAGGATAGTTTGTTGTTTACGCTATACGAAAGCAAAAAATTAATTGATAGCCGAGTTAAAAACGGAGATGCGCTTGAGCTGGATGTGCTTACGGTAAAAAACAATATTGATAATGCTAATAACCGTAAAGCTGATGTACAAAATATGTTAGACAAACAAATGAATTTACTTTATTACACAGTTGGACAAACTACCATAAAAACAAATGCACAAACCGCTTTTGATTTTAATGTAGGTTCAAGTACAGCAGATTCTGCTACGGCATCGGCGCAAAAATTTAATCCGGATATACAAATTACTAAACTTAGAATAGAACAGGCTAAGCATGATATAAGTGTAAATAAAGCGGCTGCCTTACCTGTATTAAGTTTAACAGGAGCTTTAGGTTATAAAAATGGGTATCAACCCGATATTTTTCAAGTACGATTTAATTATTTAGTGGGAGTTAATTTATCGGTTCCATTATATCAAGGTGGCAAGTATCTTAAACAAACTAAAGTAGCAGAAAGTACTCTGTTACAAAATCAGTTCTCATTAGAAAGTACAAATAACACACTTCGCAGAGACATTGCTCAAGCAATTGAGGATATTAAATTAAATGAAGAAAAAGTTAAAAATACTACCAGTATGGTTGAGCAAGCCGAATTAGCATTGAAAATTGCTAAATCTCGTTATACAAACGGAACAGTTATTTATGTTGAATTATTTACGGCGCAAAATAATTTGCAAAATGCCCAACTTTCTAAACTGCAATACGAATATCAATTATGCCTTGCTAAAATAGAATTAACAAGGCTTACAGGTGCAGCTTACTGGCAATAAATTAGTTTATTATTTTCTTTATTAAAATAGTAAATTAGCGCATAATTTTTTTGTGCGCATAGCTTTACTTACAGATGGAATTTGGCCTTATCGAATCGGAGGGATGCAAAAGCATTCTTACTATTTGGTAAAATACTTTGCACAACAAGGTGTGCATGTTGATTTATATCATATGAACGACAGTAAGTATGATATAAATCAACTGGAGTTTTTTACCGAAGAAGAAAAAAAATTTATTACCCCATTTGTATTTACATTTCCTAATAAAGGTAGGTGGCCTTGGCATTATTTACAAGAATCTTATTTGCATTCTAAAATGATGTATGATTGTTTTGTAAAACAACCTCCTGTCGATTTTATTTATAGCAAGGGTTATACAGGTTGGTATTTTATTAAACAAAAACAACGTGGCAAAAAACTTCCACCCATTGGATTACGATTACATGGCTACGAAATTTTTCAACAAGGAAGTGGTGCGATAAACTTGTACTGGAAATATTTGTATTTACCTTTAACGAAGTATCTTAATAACAAGGCAGATTATGTTTATTCATACGGTGGTGGGATAACTGATATTGTTAAAACTAATTTGCCGCAAACGGTTGACAAGATAGTTGAAATGCCTGCGGCTATCGAATCCTCTTGGATTTATGAAAATAATATTACAATAAATAAACCCATTCGTTTTGCTTTTTTAGGAAGGTACGAAATTCGTAAAGGAGTTAAAGAATTAAGCACGGCACTTAAAAATTTAATTGGTAAATACGATTTTCAATTCGACTTTATTGGCCCTATACCAAAAGAGTTTGAAATTAACCTACCACAAATAAAATATCATGGAGTCATTAGCGATGTCCAAAAAATAAAAGCTATTTTACAAAGTACCGATGTATTTGTTTTACCATCTCATGCTGAGGGAATGCCTAATGTAATTTTAGAAGCTATGGCAAGTGGCTGCGCTATATTGGCGACTGATATAGGTGCAGTAGAGGTGATGGTTGATCATACTAATGGCTGGTTAATTCCACCTTTAAATTCAACTATTATAGAACAAACAATGGCAGAGATTATAAAAGTAGATGTGGAAATTATTAAAAATAAAAAAATAACATCTGTAAAAAAAGTGAAAGAAAACTTTATGTGGAATGAGGTTATTTTAAAAGAGATAGGTTACATTCGAGGGATAATTTCAAATTAAAAGTACTTTTAGACTTGTAATGAAAAAAGACAAATTTGTTGATTTTTTAATATTTACTTCAATTTTTGTAAGTACAATTACTTTTTTTACCAATCCTTTCGAAGGCTACTTACATTATTTTATTTTTTTATTGCTATTACCTTTTTTCATAAGCCGTTATGGCTTACCTAAAGCTCCTTTTCAAATTATTTTTCTACCTTTTTTTATAGGTGTTTTTCAGATAATGATGGGAAATAATGAGTGGTTTTTATTTTTTAAAATATTTTTAGGACTTCTTTTAAGTACTATATTTTACTATTATGTGATACAGTATTATGAAATGAATATTGAAAGAATGTTTAACTTATATTTAAAATGGAGTTATTGGACGGCTGTTATTGGCATTATCCAGTATGTGTCTTTTAAAATTCATTTTTCGCCAGGATATGATTATGGTTGGTTGCATTTTAATAAATGGGCTGTTGTTTCTAGTGGAGAAGGTTTAATCCGAATCAATTCCATATATATGGAACCTTCTCAATTAGGAATTATGTTGGGACCAGCAGCTTTTGTGGCTATTTTAAATATTTTTCGTAAGCAAAACCTTGAGTATAAAAATTATCAAAATTATATTATTCTTATTGCCATGTATTTAAGTAAATCATCTACGGGGTATATAGGTTTGTTTTTTGTTATCGTAATTATTGGACTTAATTTAGGTTATTTATCTTATTTAGGTTTGCTTTTGGCGATAGGTTTTTTGGTAGGTTTCGGCTTATATAATTCTGTTGATGAATTCAAATCACGAATAGACGCCGCTTTAGGTTTATGGTTACATCAAGATTTTGATATAAAAAACGTAAACACTTCCAGCTTTGTACAATATAACAATGCGCACATTGCATATAATAATTTTAAAGAACATCCTATTTTTGGGACAGGCATTGGTTCGCATCCCGTTGCTTTCGAAAAATATTCCTACACCCGAAGCATTGTTAAAATAAAAGGGTTTGATAATAATAGTGCTGATGCAAATAGTTTATTATTACGTATTATGTCAGAAACAGGTTTAATGGGCTTGTTTTTTATAATAGCAATTGTTATCCAATGTTTTGTGGGCAATGATGGAATAGATAATAAGTATTGGGTTATATCCGGTGCTATTTTGGTGCTGATATTGCTATATTTGTTTCGGCAAGGAAATTACTTTGTAAATGGATTTCCGTTTTTTGTTTGGCTTTATTATTATAATAAAAAAGCCTACTTAGAAGAAAAACAAAATAATTTGGCTATCAATGCAACAGCAGTATAATATTATTTTTTTATATACCGAAATTGCCCCTTATTTTTTAGCTTGTTGTAATAAATTAGCTGAAGATTATAATGTAAGCATTCATATAATCAGGTATCCTGTTAACAATGAAGCTCCATTTGTTTTTTCATCTCAACAAAAAATAAATTTGTATAACCGTAAAGATCATCAACTCAATTCTCTATTTAGTTTAATAGAAAAACTAAACCCTTCTGTTATTATTTGTAGTGGATGGATAGATAAGGATTATTTGAGTATTTGCAAGAAATATTATAAAAAAACTCCTACCATACTTACTTTAGATACACATTGGCGCGGTAATTTAAAACAGTATGTGGCAAGTTTCTTGAGTCCTTTTATATTAAAAAATAAATTTTCTCATGCTTGGGTTCCGGGGGCTATTCAAAAAAAATATGCAAAAAAATTAGGATTTAAAGAAGCTGAAATTACTTTAGGGTTTTATAGTTGCGATATTGAGCATTTTAAATCTATTAGAAATAAAATTGTAGTGCAAAAAAAACAAAGCTTCCCTAAACGATTTATTTTTGTTGGACGTTATTATGGTTTTAAAGGGGTAGATAAACTTTGGCAAGCCTTTATTGAACTGCAGAATGAAAATCCAAATGAGTGGGAGTTATGGTGTTTGGGTACAGGTAATTTGCAACCTGTACAACATCCTAAAATAAAACATTGTGGCTTTGTTCAGCCTGAAAATTTTTTAGCCTATGCGCAACAAGCGGGTGTGTTTGTTATGCCTTCGTTGTTTGAACCTTGGGGGGTAGTGTTACACGAGTTTGCAGCTATGGGTTTCCCTTTATTGGCATCTGATAAAGTAGGCGCAATTGAATGTTTTTTAGAAGGTAATAAAAATGGATTTGTTTTCAAGGCGGGTGATGTAAATTCTTTAAAAGAAAAAATGAAAGAGATGATGCAATTGCCGACAGAACAATTAAATTTGATGGGAGAATATAGTTACCTGCTTGCACAAAAATTAACACCAAAAATGTGGGCAGACAACTTAATGAAATTAATATGACTAAAATTTTAGTAACCGGTGGTGCCGGAAACGTGGGTAGCGCACTGGTAGAGAAACTATTTCATAATAAAGAAAATTTTGTAGTAGTAGTTGATAACCTTTCAACGGGTTCTTTAAATAAGCTGCCTGAACAACACTCGCATGCTTATACATTTATAAAAGGCGATACAAATAATTACAGAGATATTTCTGAAATTATGCTAACCCATAAATTTGATTATGTATTTCATTTAGCTGCTGTTGTTGGCGTGCAGCGTACTCAAGAGAACCCGGTTAGTGTATTAAATGACATTGATGGTATAAAAAATATTTTAAATCTTTCTAAAAACACGTCGGTTAAACGTGTGTTTTTTTCATCATCTTCCGAAGTATATGGAGAGCCCGTTTCGTTACCGCAACACGAACATACTACACCACTTAACTCGCGTGTACCTTATGCGGTTGTAAAAAATGTTGGAGAGAGTTTTTGCAAAAGCTATCAGCAAGAATATAATTTAAATTACACTATTTTTAGATTTTTTAATACATATGGTCCAAGCCAAAGTACTGACTTTGTGTTGCCACGTTTTATAGCGGCAGCGTTAAAAAATCAGGATATATCAATTTATGGTGATGGAATGCAAACACGTACTTTTACTTACATAGATGATAATATCGATACTTGTTTAGCTTGCCTTTATAAAAATGAAATTGTAAATGATGTAATTAATATTGGTAATGATAAAATAATTACCGTGTTAGATTTGGCAAAAACCATTATAGATATTACAAAATCAAAATCTAAAATTGTTCACCTTCCACCACTTAAAGAGGGTGATATGACTCGCCGCCAGCCCGATAACCAAAAAATGCTACAATTATTAAATCGTAATTTAATCTCATTAGAAGAAGGAATTAAATTGATGTTAAATAACGAACACTTTTTAAATTCCATAGGTGTATAATGTGTGGCATTGCCGGAATAATTTCTACTACCGTAGCAAAAGATAAAGCCCTTGCTGCTTTGCAGCGAATGAATAGGGCTATTGCCCATCGTGGACCTAATGCTGAAGGAACTTGGAGCGATGATTATGCTTATTTAGGTCACCGTAGGTTATCTATTATAGATTTATCGGATAGCGGGACACAACCCTTGCATTCGTATGATAATCGTTATGTAATTATTTATAATGGCGAATTATATAATTATAAAGAACTTAGGTTGCAGTTACAGCGTGCTATACAAGGCACGCAAGAACAACCTTATTTTTTTAAAACACAAACCGATACCGAAGTTATTTTAGCTGCGTACATGCGCTGGGGGGTAAATTGCTTACGGCACTTTAATGGCATGTTTGCTTTTGCTATATATGATAAGCAAGAAAAAAATATTTTTATTGCCCGCGATAGAATGGGCATAAAACCCTTATACTACACGTTTCAAAATGGCACATTAATTTTTGCATCTGAGTTAAGAGCTGTTTTACAATCAAATCTGGTAGATAAAAAAATCGACCCAGATGCGTTGGTAGATTATATGCAGTATCAAACTGTACATGCGCCAAATACGATTGTAGATGAAGTGAAAATGTTATTACCGGGGCATTTTCTTACACTCGAAAATAAGGAAGTAAAAATACAAGCTTACTGGCAACTCGAAAAAAATATAAACTACGCGAGCATAGGAAAATCGTACGAAAACATTTGTAAAGATGTACGTACACTGTTTTATGAGGCGGTTGAATGCCGTTTGGTTGCTGATGTTCCTTTTGGAGCTTTTTTATCGGGTGGAATAGACTCGAGTGCTATAGTTGGTGCTATGTCTAAAATATCATCGCAGCCGGTAAAAACTTTTTCGGTGGTGTTTAATGAAAGTGAATTTTCTGAATCATATTATGCACGCATAGTATCAGAAAAATTTAAAACAGACCACCATGAAATAAAATTAAACCCACGAGATTTTTTACAACAACTGCCCGAAGCACTTAACGCAATGGATCATCCAAGTGGTGATGGTCCAAATACTTATATCGTATCTAAAGCTACCAAAAATGCAGGAATAACAATGGCTTTATCGGGCTTAGGAAGTGACGAAATTTTTTGTGGATACGAAATTTTTAAACGCAGTTATAAATTAGAGCAACAATGGTGGCTTAATTTTGTTCCTCGTTTGCTGAGGGTTTCAGGTGCAGCAGCTTTAACTTCGTTCAATAAAAATATAGCCGCGCAAAAATTGGCTCAAATACTCTCTAAACCACAGGTTAGTTTTAATTATGCCTATCCTTTATCGCGACAAGTTCTATTAGATAAGCAAGTTAGAGAGCTTTTGCAACGAAATAATTTGCCCATGAATTCGGTTTATCGTTTTTTGCGTTTGCTTGATTTTGATGATAAAAATCACCGTTTAAGTAAATATTCTATTGCCGAAATTTCTACTTATATGCAGAATGTTTTGTTGCGGGATACCGACCAAATGAGTATGGCATCTGCACTTGAGGTGCGGGTACCATTTTTAGATTATAAATTGGTAGAGTATGTTTTGGGTGTTACTGATAAAAACAAATATCCTCATACACCTAAAAAATTACTAACTGATTCTTTGCAAGATTTACTGCCTGCCGAGATAATAAACCGCAAAAAAATGGGCTTTGTTTTGCCTTGGCAAGTTTGGATGAAGAACGAATTAAAACCATTTTGCGAAGAAAATTTAGCGCAGTTAGAAAGCATTGGTTTTAACCAAAATGCAATAAATAACCTTTGGAAATTGTTTTTAAAAGGCGACCCACAAATTACCTGGAGCCGTGTTTGGCCATTGGTTGCGCTGGGTAACTGGCAAAAAAACATAAAATAATCATTGGTTTTAACACAGTCGTCTAAAACTGGAGTTTTTTTAACATAGATAGCTTGCTTTTTTATTCTTTATAGATTAAGTTTGGAATTCTGAAACCCAAATGCAACAACTCATGAGTAAAAAAATACTTTCCGCAGTTTTTATTGTCTTACTGTCATGGACATTGAAATCACAAAACAATGCCCGTCAAGAACATATAAAAACGAGAGAAACAAATAGGGCTTCGCTTGTGCCTAAAATACAAATACTTGATGAGTGTAATTTTTTTGGTGGAGATACTTTGGTGGGCTTCCCAATAGAAGCTGAAGTTGATGCAATATTGAGTAAGTATAAAAATTATGATTACGGAGAGCTGAAAGCAAATATTAGAAATAAAGAAATTGCCTTTATTAAAAATAAATATAAAATTGAAAAATTACCTTTTGAGTTAGCTCAAGAAATTCATAGTAAAGAACTTAAGGCATCACATACTAATTCATCAAATGCTAATAGAGGCACTAACCCGTCTACCTTTGCATCTTCATGTGGCAATTTAGATTTTGAAGATGGTGATTTTACTGGTTGGCAGGGATACGAAGGTAATAATCAAAATTCTAACACCCCGTTAACTTTAGTTACAGGTCCAATTCTTCCCCCAACAAATCTTAATTCAGCAGAAACGTCTTGTAATTACTTTAGTATTTTAAATACTGGTACCGACCCTATTTCTGGGGCAACGGTACCATCTCCATTAGGTGGTTATTGTGCAAGGTTGGGTGGTGAAAACAGAAACCTTGGTTCTGGTTTAGGTGGATGTAACGATACACCAAGCGGCTCTCAAAATAATACAGCCGGTGAAGTTTTAGAAACAACTTTTACAGTTACTACTGCAAATACTGCATTTCAATATGCATTTATGTTTGTTTATCTGGATGATGGATCTCATACTAATGGGCAACAACCTTATTTTAAAATAGAAGTTTTAGATCAAAATAGTAATCCAATCAATTGCTTAAATTATTATCAACAGGGTAATAATGGTACAGCTCCTGCAGGTTATACAACAGATGGATTCGACGATTATTACACAACGACTTGGAAAGTTAGTTCTTTAAATTTATTACCATATTTAAACAAACCTGTTACCATTAGATTTACAGTGGCTGGTTGTTATGCAACAGCTCACTTTGGTTATGCTTATGTTGATTGTAAATGTGCTCCTTTAGAATTAATTATACCTACTTCGGTTTGTCAGGGCCAAAACGGAACTTTAATTGCACCACCACAATCAGATGGGACTTATGCGTGGACAGGACCTAGTATAGTTAGCGGTGGGACAAAAGATACTGTAACCGTTAATCAACCTGGCACATATTCAGTAACAATAACAAACCAGCAAGGTTGTTCTTATACAATAGACACAACAATTGCTTTTTATCCTAATCCAACAATTACAGTTAACAGCCCTACTACTTGTGCGGGTAATGCAGTTACATTAAATGCTAATAGTACAAATGCAGGAACACTTGCCTATACATGGAACCCGCTAACTAATTTATCTAACATGCAAGATAGTACGGTTACAGCTACAGTTAATTCAAATACAAGTTATACAGTTACCGGGACAAGTGTGCATGGTTGTACCAATACAGCAGTTTCTACTATTTCAACATCGGGGGCTCCACCACCTATATTTAGTGCCCCGCCTGTTTGTTTAGGGGCTGCCACGGTTATTAATAATACTACTGGTGGAGGAACTTTTGATTGGAATTTTGGTGATGGTACGCCTGTTGTTACCAATCAAACTTCGCCCACGCATACGTATACCACTTCCGGAACTTTTGTTGTTAGTTCAACCGTTACATTAACAGGTTGTGTTGGTACAGGAACAGCTAACGTAGTAGTTAATCCTATACCTACGGCAACTATAAGTGCCCCGCCGGTTTGTATAGGTGTCCCAACAGTATTTACCAGTACCGTGACTAATGGTACCAGTTATTTATGGGATTATGGAGATCCTGTAGGAGGCTCCGCCGCAGGAACAGCAACCCCTTCGCATACTTATGCATCAGCAAACACTTTTGCAGTTACAGTTACGGTTACGGCAGCAGCACCTACAAGTTGTACAGTAACGGCAACAACAAATGTTATAGTAAGCTCATTGCCAACAGCATCATTCTCAGTAGCACCTGTTTGCTTCGGAACTGCTTCTTCTTTTGATGGAAGCGCATCAACACCAACGGTAGGTGCAACATATACATGGAATTATGGCGATGGACCAGCTGTTGCAGCATCGTCAACACCAACCCATACTTATGGATCAGCAGGTACATTTCCTGTTTCATTACTTGTAACAGTTGGTAGCTGTACCGCTTCAACTACGGGTAGTGCTACAGTCAATCCGTTTCCTGTTTTAGGCTTTACGGCAGACCACCCTTGTGATGGAACTGCTATGAATATTACGAATACAACCACCAACCAAGGGACAATTTCAGGGTGGAACTGGAATTTTGGAGATGGTACAACACCAAGTACTGCTGCAACTCCACCTGCTCACACTTATACGGCAGCTGCGGGAGTTTCAGCAGCAGGTTGTTACTCGGTAGTTCTTACAGCAACCGCCTCAACAGGGTGTACCGGTTCGCACGATACCATTGTTTATATACATCCTAACCCTGTTACATCTTTTACTGCTGTTGAGCAATGTCTTGGTACTCCATCAGGTTTTCTTGACGGCTCTGTTGTTCAGAATCCAGCTTGTTTAAATGACCAGATAACAAATTGGAGCTATGATTTTGGCGATGGTACAACTACTCCTTTTACTAATGCTACTATACCTGTTGCACCGGCTGATACGATTAAACATACTTATGCAACATGCGGGCCTAAAAACATAACGGTAACAATTACTACTAATAATGGCTGTACAAATTCAGCTACTTTAACCGGAGACACGGTATTTTGTCCGCCAACAGTTGTTGGGCCGGTTAATTTTACTGTTTGCCCGGGTGCAGCTACTCCTGTTCAAACATTTACTACTACTTGTGTTAATGGCGGAAATCCTTTTTCTGTATGGGGACAATATTCAGATGTAACCGGAGCACCTGCTTCGTACTTATTTGATCCTAATAATCTTAACTTTGATGTAGTGCCTACATACACTGCAGTTGCATCAAATCCACTTTGTTCAGTTATTCAAGATACCGTTTTTGCTATTGCAGTATCGGGTTTTGGTTGCATAGGTAATGAAACCTATTATATAGCCAATGTATGGCCAACACCAACCGTTACACCGGTTAGTAGTGTTACAGTTTGCGCTAATGTATCAGTTCCGGCCTTTAACTTTACAGGTTGCCCTGGTACCCCAACTGAAACATTTACGTGGACTGCTACAGGTGATAATGTTGGTTTAACATCTCCTGGTGCAGGTAACATAAGCTCCTTTCCGGGTCAGAATGCTACAAGCGCTGTTGCTGTTTCCACAGTAAGTGTAACACCTTCAGCTAATGGGTGTTCAGGTCCTGGTACAACTTTTAGTGTTACAGTAGATCCCATACCAACTATGACGGTTACTTCACCAAACCCATATTGTCCAAATGCCTTAGTATCTTCAACTGATTATAATATTGGTACTACCCCTGCAGGGGTAGGGGTTACGTATACGTGGACTGCTACAAACAATGCAGGTACGGGTATGCCGCTAAGTGGTACAGGAGCTGCTCCCGTTTCTTCTTATAGTGCTCCGGCAAACCCAAGTCAAGTTGACCAAATTGGTGTAGTGACTTACACACCTTCTTTAGATGGTTGTATTGGTTTACCGGTTACAGAAACTGTTACTATTAAACCTACACCAACTATGGTTGCTATGGCAGATCAATATTGGTGCCCGGGTGTAATGACTAATAGTGTAGCTTTGGCAACAGTACCTACATCAACAGCTTCAACTTTTTCATGGTCATCTAATGCTCCGCCTATAGGAGCTTCAGGAACAAGTAATCCAATTCCTGCATTTGGCCCAACTCAAAATCCGGGATTAACAACTTTAGGCATAGCTGTTACAGTAACTCCTACACTAAACGGTTGTGTTGGTCCTCCAAGTGGCTTTGGTATTTTTGTTTATCCAACCCCTATACCTAAGTTTAGTTTTACGCACAATATATGTGATGGTAACCCTATAAATTTAACAGACCTTTCTATACCTAATACAGGCACTATTACTGTGAATCAGTGGGCATGGGATATGAATGGTGATGGAAGTGTAGATGCAAGTACAAAAAATCCAAATTATACCTATCCAACAGGTACTATAGGTTCAATTCCGGTAACACTAACAGTGAGCACAAGTTCTGCACCGTCTTGTACAGCACAGGTAACCGAAAATGTTTATATAAACCCTAACCCGGTAGTGAATTTTTCGGGAGATAATTTAAAATCTTGCCCAACTTTAACTACCAATTTTGCCAATTTAACACCTGTAATAGTTCCTGCTGTTAACACAACATACTCGTGGACTTTTGGCAATGGAAACCATTTAACAACTACATCGTTAACATCGCAAACTACGCAAAGTTATACAAATGCATCTCCATTTACACCGCAGTATTATTCAGTTACATTAACAGCTGTAACCGATAGTACTTGTAAGGGTTCACTAACCAAAACAAACTATTTAGAAGTATATCCACATCCTATAGCTAATTTTAGTTGGGGACCTTCGGATGCTGATATAGATAATTCTACTATTGTTTTTACAAATGAGTCGCAAGGTGCAAGTGCTTATGTGCCCCAAACATTTGGCCCTAATGGTGTTCATTATTATTTAGGAGATATATATGCTTCAAATCCTAATTTTAATAACCACGATGGAACTAATGTTGATGGAGACCAATTTTCACACACCTATGAACATTATGATACTGCTACTTATTATGTTACACAATGGGTAATTAATAAATATGGTTGTATGGATACAATAACAAAACCGGTATATATTGGACCTAACTTTACATTCTATATTCCTAATGCGTTTTCGCCTAATGGGGATGGAGTTAATGAAGGGTTTAAAGGCTTAGGTGTTGGTATCGATAATTCTACTTATAATTTATGGGTTTTTGATAGATGGGGCTTGATGATATTTTATGCTAACGACATTGATAAAACATGGGATGGCCACATGAGAGACGACGATACCAAACCAGTTTTGCAAGAAGATGTTTATGTATGGAAGGTTAAGTTTCATGACTTTACAGGTAAATTACACGAGTACCATGGCACTGTTACGCTATTGAGGTAAATCTGTTTTAATCTGATTAAAAGCGAGGCTCGGCGAACAACCGGGCCTTGTTAGTTTTTTATTAGTACCTTTGCGGCTTAATATACATAAATGACTCAAAAAACATTCGAAGAATTAGGATTACCAGAAAAATTATTAAAAGCCCTTAAAGATTTAGGATTTACTGAAGCAACTCCCGTACAAAGCCAGACAATTCCGCTTTTACAAAAACAAAAAACAGATTTAGTAGCCCTTGCACAAACCGGAACAGGTAAAACAGCCGCGTTTGGTTTGCCTCTATTATCAGAAACAGATTTTTCTGACGGACATACAAAAGCCTTAATATTAGCCCCAACACGTGAATTGTGTATGCAAATTAGTACCGATTTAAAAAAGTTTGCCAAATACATGCCTAACGTAAAAGTTACTGAAGTATATGGCGGTGCCAGCATTGAAGGACAAATTAGAACCATTAAACAAAGCACGCCGGGTGTTATTGCAGCAACACCGGGTAGACTTATAGATTTAATGAAACGCAAGGTTATCGACTTAAAAAATATTTCGGTAGTGGTGCTTGATGAGGCAGATGAAATGCTTAACATGGGCTTTAAAGAAAGCATAGATGAGATTTTAGAAAAAACACCTGAAAACAAAAACGTTTGGTTGTTTTCGGCTACTATGCCAAGGGAAGTTGCACGTATTGCATCATCTTACATGAAAACCCCTGCTGAAATTAGTGTTGGTAAAAAGAACGAAGGTGCAGCAAATATTGAACACCTTTTTTATCAGGTACAAAGCAGAGAAAAATATTTAGTGCTTAAACGTGTAATGGATTTTAATCCGGATATCTATGGCATTATTTTTTGCCGTACACGTATAGAAACACAAGAAGTTGCCGATTCGTTGATTAAAGATGGCTATAGTGCAGATGCCTTACATGGAGATTTATCGCAAGGACAACGAGATTTTGTAATGAAACGCTATCGTGGTCGTGCCTTACAAATGTTGGTAGCAACTGATGTGGCAGCACGCGGATTAGATGTAAAAGATGTTACACACGTAATTAATTACAGCTTACCTGAAGATGTTGAAAATTATACCCACCGTAGCGGGCGTACAGCTCGTGCAGGTAAAACAGGTGTAAGTATAGCATTTGTTACCGGTAAAGACATGTACAAAATTCGTGATATAGAAAAAATCATTAATAAAAAATTTAAGCAAGCTACTATACCAACCGGTGTTGAGGTTTGTGAAAGACAACTTTTTCATGTTGCCGAAAAAATTCAGAACGCGAAAGTTAACGAAGCCGAAATTGAAAATTATCTTCCTAAAATTTACGAGCAATTAAAAGATCTTAGCAAAGAAGATTTGATTAAACGTTTTGTATCAGAAGAGTTTAACCGCTTTTTAGAATATTATCAGCAAGCACCAGATTTAAACCAAAAAGGTGGCTCAGGTCTCAGTTCAAATGGAAAAATGTCTCGCTTCTTTATTAACCTTGGTGAATTAGATGGCTTACATTGGAAATTTTTAAAAGATTATTTAGCTGATATTTCAGGCATTAGTGCATTGCATATTTTTAATGTGGATGTAAAGAAAAGTTTTTCGTTTTTTGAATCAGAAACAAAAGATGCTCAGGCTTTCTTAAACGTAAACGCAAAAGAATTAAAATTCAATGAGCGTAAAGTTCAAATAGAAGCTTCATCGGGTGGAGGAGAACGTAGTGGTGGAAGATCATCTGAGGGTAGAGGCGAAGGTGGATACAAAAGACGCGAAGGTGGTGGAAGCAGTAGCAGCAGATATGCAGGCAAACGTGAAGGTGGTAGCAGCGGATATCCAAAACGTAGCAGCGACTCTTCTTCAGGTGGATACAAACGCAGAGAATCTGAAGGCGGTGGAAGCGGATATAAACGTAAAGACGCTCCTTCTTCAGAGGGAGGAGGTTTCAAACGTAGAGATTCTGGTTCATCAACAGGTGGCGGAGGTTTTAAACGTAAAGACTCTGTGGATGGTGGGTTTAAAAAAAGTTTTGATAAACCAGCCGGCGGTAGACCCAGAACCAAAAGAAGTTTTAACGACTAAGCATACTGATAATTTGTCAGACTATTTTATTTGGAATAGAATTTGAAATTCTGTTCCAAATAAAAATATAATATCATGTTCGATTCAGGTTTATTACTAATAGGCATTCTCTTTGCAGGGCTTGGCATGCTTATTAGCTTTCGTTTAAAAAGTAAATTCAATCAATATTCTCAGTGCCTAAAATGGGTAACGCTATGTTGTTGGTAGTAATTATTTGTCAAGCTGCAATAACCCTATTTTCAGTAGTTACTTTACCGGTTGAAGTTGATGCAAGCCGAAGAGGCTTACAATGGTTAAATTCGGCTAATATTACCCATGGCGAAGAGCATACACACGCTAAAGATGCATTAACCTGGGCAGCTTACACGTATTTTGCCGCTGCTTTAGGTGCCATTGCATCGTTAATTTACTTAATTATGCGCTTTATGGGCAACAATAGAGACTAAACCTATTCAATTTTATAGAAGCACAAAAACCCGGTAGCTAATAACTATCGGGTTTTTTATTTCATTTTTAGTTATTGAAAATCAATTAGTTAATCTGATAAATTGAAAAATAATTTATTAATGGGTTACTTTTTTCTTTTTCGGGCATATATGTGGAATAAGTTCAAAAATAGTTGATGAAAAAAGTAATTTCTTTATTAATAGTAGTTCTAACAACCACGTTTTTTATTTCTTGCGGCCCATCTGAAGCCAGTAAAAAAGCTGATGAAGAGAAAGCACAAAGAGAGGCAGATTCTACAAAGAATAGCATTAAAGAAGATATAGCTTCGGAAATGGATAGCCTAAAGAAAGATAATAAGGTATCTGACTCATTAGTAAAAGTTGAAAAAAAGTAAAATCAAAAAACAAATAAAAACCAATCAAAAAAACACAAACCATGAAAAAATCAATTTCAATTTTAGCAGTAGCAGCATTAGCTACATCAATGTTCGTAGCATGTGGTCCAAGCAAAGCAGAATTAGAAGCAAAAGCAAAAGCAGCAGCTGATTCAGTTGCAGAAGTTGCAAAAGCTGACTCTATTGCAGCAGCAGCAAAAGCTACTGAAATGGCTGAAGCAGCAAAAGCTGATTCAATTGCACAAGTTGCAAAAGCTGACTCTCTTAAAAAAGTAGAAGAAGAAGCTGCTAAAGGTGGCAAAAAAGGCAAAAAATAATTTGTTTGTGTAGTTAGTTGATGAAAAAAGCCCTGAAGCATAAAAACTTCGGGGTTTTTTGTTTTAAACTTGTGCCAAAACAAAAAAAACACTACATTTGCAGCCCTTAATAATAAAAACAAAATGCTGATAGTACAATTAAAAGAAGGCGATACTTTAGAAAAAGCGCTTAAAAAATTCAAAAAAAAGTTTGAAAAAACAGGTGTTGTGAAAGAATTACGTGAGCGTCAAAAATTCACTAAAAAATCAATTAAACGCCGTCAAGGAATGATTAAAGCTGTTTACAAAAACAAGCTTCAACAAGGTCTATTAGAAGATTAGTATAAATCTTCTTTAAAATAATATCTGGGCTTAGCTTAATATCGAATTTTTTTGTAACTTCGATATTAGGTTAAGCCTTATTTATTATGAAAGGTTGGTGCACAGAGGAGTTTATCAATTACATTAGTTTTGAGAAAAGATATGCCCAAAATACGTGTACAGCTTACCAACATGACCTTTCAGAGTTTCAAGATTTTATAGAAGAAACTTTCGAAACAAATCAACCTCAAAATGTTGAACCTGAATTTATTCGCACTTGGATTCATTCTTTTATCACAAAAAAAGTAAGCGCAAGTACTATTCACCGCAAAATATCGTCGGTTAAAAGCTACTATAAGTATCTTTTAAGAAATAATATTGTTGTAAAAACCCCGTTACTTACTATACAGCTACCTAAAAAACCAAAAAGACTTCCAGTTTTTATTGATGAGAAAAAAATGGATTTACTAAAAACCCAAACAAAAAACATCCATTTATCTTCTTACCAATTATCGCTACAAAACTTAATTATGGAGTTGTTTTATCAAACCGGTATTAGGCGTACAGAATTGGTAAACCTGCTTGAAAAAAACATTGATTTTTATACCAAAGAAATTAAAGTAATGGGTAAACGCAGCAAGGAGCGTGTTATTCCATTTGGTGAGGATTTAAAAAAAATAATAACAGATTACCTTTCAGAAAAGGAAAAAAATAATTTACCTAATGAATTTCTTTTCTATCAGGAAAATGGAAAAAAAATTCATGATAACTGGGTTTATACTTTAGTTAAAGATGAATTAAGTAGCATTACTACTTTAAAGAAAAAAAGCCCACATGTATTGCGTCATAGTTTCGCCACACACTTATTAAATAATGGTGCCGACATTACTTCGGTTAAAAATTTGTTAGGGCACACGAGTCTTGCCGCTACACAGGTTTACACGCATAACACGATAGAGAAATTAAAGAAAACATATAAACAGGCTCATCCAAGAGCATAATTAATAACCAAATAAAAAAGGAGGACCCCATGACACCAAACATCCAATCGGTACATTTTACTGCCGACAAAAAGTTAATCGATTTTATTCATGAAAAAGTAAATAAACTTACACAGTTTCACGATGGAATTATAGGAACCGATGTAACATTAAAAGTTGATAAATCGGCAGACCAAGCCAATAAAACAGCCGAAATTAAACTACACCTTAGTGGTAACCCATTGTTTGCTAAAAAGCAATGTGCAACATTTGAAGAAGCTGTAGATACAGCTGTTGATGCTTTGCGTACGCAGGTAAAAAAACATAAAGAAAAAGCTCAAGGATAAAAAAGAAGTAAACTAATTAAAAAGCCCCAATCAAATTTTTGATTGGGGCTTTTTAATTAGTTTAATAATTACTGGCCTTTTACTCCATTATTATTTTTTTAGAAATTTGTTGCCCATCAATGCTAATGTTTACAAAGTAAACACCTGCTTGGTAAGCAGCTTTATTACCAATAGTTAAAACAGTTTCGCCACTTGTGTGTTGTTGTGCAGGAATTGTTTCTACAATTCTTCCTAACATATCAACTACGTTAACAGCAATGCTGTGGTTTTCGGTTAAGTTAAACGCTAAATTTACTGTGCTGTGCGATGGGTTAGGATAAATATTTAAGTCAACAATTGACTCAATATTACTAATTCCTAAAGCTGATGCATCAACAATATTAATATCGTCTAAATATAAATCATTACCTAAACCAGCTTGACTTGGGTCAGCAAAAAATTCCCAACGGAACATTACGTTAGTTTTTGGATTTATTCCTGCAACATTAACAGTATAGGTTGTAAACTGGTTAGCTTGTGGTACATAAGCAGGTGCACTTGCTCCACCGGCTGCACCAGAAAGTGCAGCTAAAGCTGTACTAAGAATAACCTTTCTTGATTGCCAAGTTGCACCACAATCTGTAGACGCCAATACTTGTAATTTATCAGCACTGGTAGTAGATTTTTGCTGATAAGCTGCTTTAAAACTAAGCGCTGGTGTTGTTAGCGTCGTTAAATCGTATGAAGAATTAGTTTGTAAAATGCTGTTATTTCCAGGAGTGTTATTCATGTTGTCTATCATAATAGAATTAACACCTGTAGCAGCAGCAGTATTAGTAACAGTCCAATCAACTCCGGTTGTACCGGTATGAGACATTAACCAGTTTTGATCAACGGTTTCAAAACCTTCTACAACCGGTAAACTGCCCATTGAATTATTAACTGTGTAAGTAGTAGCTGATTGGTCATTCGCCGGGTTTAAATCTGTACTATTATCTGGATCGCTGGTAAAACAAGTAAGTGTGTGGGTTCCGCTTGTTGAAGTAAAAGTTGGAAGATTTACAGTCATAAACTGTTGGCTGGCTAAATTACCGGTCCAATTTATAGTTTGAGGAGTGCCATTATCAATTTGATAATTAATAATGCAAGAAGTAAGCGGGTTTTTACCATAATTTTTTAATGTAATTATAGGAGTGAAGGAGTTATTACAACTAACACCCGTTGGCGATGTAACAGCAAAAACACCTGCATCTATAGTAGTTGATGATGGTGGTACTATACCAACAAGTACTTGATGACCTTGAGAAGGATTAAAGCCTGGTGTTTGAAAAGAATCAAGTTGAAAATAACCATCACTTTGTCCGCCCCAACCCCAGTTCATATGCAAATAGTTGTTTTGATCGTAACCATCACAAACCCAAGTATGACCTCCTTCAGATGGATCATCTCCTACATACTGTACAACTCGTCCAATATTTAAATCATGTTTAATAGTATCTAACCATCTTGTATCAGTATAGGCACCGCGGCTTAATCCATGAATTTGAGTTGCGTCATATTTAAAATAATTGATATAAGAATGTTGAGCACTTGCACCCGATGCACCAAGTACTTGCGCACCACTTCCGGCAGGGTCATAATCCATATCAACACTTACCCCACAATCATACATAAGTTGGGCTACATCGCTATTAGCAGAGTTTACAGCTAAAGGCATAGCTGCCCAGTTATAAGTAACAGTGTAAGTTGCACTTAAAGTTCCATATTGATTTTTATATCCGCTTGAGGTGCAATCGCAATAAGAACTTGAACCTACTCCTTGAGTAGGATAAGACCAATATTTCATAATTTGAGACATAGTAGTAGCAACACAACCGGTTACTGAACCACCTGGGCATAAAGCATTGTAATATGGGCTTTGATTCCAAGTTGTTTGCATAAGTGGCCCAACTACAGGTGTGCTACTACTTGCAACAGTATTAACTCCATTTGTTTGTCTTTCGGTTGCTGAAGCGGTAGTATATTTTACCCATTCGTTAGCTGTTTTTGCATCTGCAACAATATTATTTGCTCTAAGAGCATTTACACCAATTGAAAATTGGTTAAGCCAAAAGCCAAGGTTAGATTTTGCCTCCGGTAAAATAAAGTTATTTTCAGTTGAATAACCAATAATAGGTTTTATAGCATCCTCCCCAGAAACTACAACAAATCCATCACTCTCATTAATGTTATAAGCATAATAAAGAGCAGTTCCGGTTGCAGAAAACTCTGTGTGAACTAATGTGCTTGTTCTTAGCGTTCGCTTCGAATTTTGCGTATAAAAATTTTCTGCTACTGCCTTAGCTGTAATAGGTGTAACAGGCTTAGCATTAGCCACGCTTACGCCTAAAGCTAAAACGAACATTGCATAGTTTATTTTTTTCATGGGTTGAGGTTTAATTTAATATTCCAAACATAGAGATTTATAAATGCAAAAACAATAAAAAATAGATGAACGGTAAAATTTAACATATAAAAAAGCCGGTTAAAGTTACTTTAACCGGCTTTTTACATTTTTACCTAAAATTATTGAATAATAACTTTTTTGGAGATATGTTGCCCGTCTACATCAATATTGACAAAATAAACACCGGCTTGGTAAACAGACTTGTTGCCGATGGTAATTAATGTTTGCCCACTTGGGTAGTATTTTGCAGAATTAGTTTCAACAACTCTTCCAAGCAAATCCATTACGTTTACAGATATGTTATGTTTTTCGCTTAAATTAAAAACAATATTTACATTACCAGATGAAGGGTTAGGATAAATTTCTAAGCCAACTTCTGCTTCAATGTCCTGTATCCCAACAGTAGAATTATATATGTTTATGTCATCTAAATAAATATCATTACCTGGCGAAGTAGGGTCTGAATAAAACACAAAACGAAACATAGCGTTTGTGCTTGATGCCAAGGCACTAATACTAACCGTATAAGTTGCAAATTGACTTGATTGTGGTGTGAAAGGTGTTGTAAGTTGACCACTAACAGTTGATGGTTGAAGAGCTGTACCGCTACGCGAGAATCTGGAAACCCAAGTAGCTCCACAATCTGAAGAAGAATAAATTTGTAATTTATCTACATTGGTAGTTGCTTTTTGTTGGTATGCCATTTTAAAGGTTAACGCAGGTGAACCGATAGCAGATAGATTAAATGTTGGACTAACTAAAATACTGGTATCGCCTGCAGAGTTAGAAAAGTTATCAATCATCACTGATTTTGAACCGGTAGCAGCTGCGCTGGTTGTTACTGCCCAATCTACACCCGTAGAAGAAGTATGAGATACACTCCAGTCGGTACCCGGAACAGAAGCTGTTTCAAAACTTTCAGTAAAAGCAGTATTATAAGATGCAACTGATGTTACTACATCTATATAAGAAGATTTTGTAATAGAGGCTCCTCCTGCCGAAGTACTTGCTGTGTATGATACAGCATAGCTACCTGGAGCGGCATAAGTTACTTTAGGCATAGAGTCGGTTAATGTAGAACCACTAACTAAAGTTCCGCCCGGAAAACTCCAGTTGTAACCGGTAGTTATTGCATTTTCAGAACTATCACTAAATGTAATAGGGGCATTTGTACAAACAATTCTGCTACTTGCATGAAAATAAGGAGTAGGCACACAAGGCTGAGGATTACGTATTCCGGTTGCAATTTTATTAGCAGCCGATATTACATTATTTCTACTGGCAGTTGTAGAATTCATAATATTGTGCATTCTTGTAATTTGCCCGTTTGTAAAATTTTTAGGGCAAGAAGAATAATCCATAATGTTTTGCACATTAGCTGTATTACTTGGGTCGCACGCATTTGGAGTACTTGGAGGGCAAGTACTAAAGGCGCCTTGATACATTGGGGTGTCATCTGTAACACCAACACATGCAACAGCGGGAGGGTTTGTGCTTAATTTATCATCATTGGCAGTTGTACAACTGGTCCCACCTGCCGAATTAGTCATTCCAAAAGTGTGACTTAACCCTAACCAATGGCCAAATTCATGTGCCATAGATCGGGCGTTAGTGCCTGTCATAAATTGGTAATTGTAAACAACGGCATCGTATTGTGCCGGAACTGTACCAGGCAAGTAAGTATAACCTACAATAATACCGCCGGTGCTACTTGTTGCAGGGCAAGGTTGACCCGAGCAAATATTTTTTACAATATAAACGTTTAAATATTTTGTACGATCCCAAGTATATGGAAATGGAGTTTGAGTTTGATCCCAATTTGTATTAGCATCATAGTATCTAATAATTCCATTGGTGCAATTTCCATTAGGATCTTTAGTAGCTAACTGAAACACATAGTTATTAGCACCCGAAACGCCTTTAAAATGTACATCTATTTGAGCTGTATCCGGAATAGTTTTTGTATGAACACGGTTAACCTCTGCTAATGCTTGGTATATATATGAATTTGGCACATTTTCCGGGCCCCCTTGATGCAGTATGTGAAATACTACCGGAATAGTATCTACCGTTGTAAAAGTTTGATTAGAAACTTGATTGTTCCCATTGCCCCGTTGATTTGTATACCCATTAGATAACGCAGCATTTTGCATTTCTCTCTCATAACGAGCTTTTTCTTCAGGATGTGCCGCAAAGAAACTTTTAGTTGCTTCATCCGAAAAGCATGGTATAATTTGTTGCTGTTGCGCAAACAAACCAGATGCAGCAAAAATACTTGCTGTTATTAATTTGTATGATTTTTTCATGTGAGGTTGGTTTTAATAATTTACTACCCCAAAGTTACAATAATAGCAGGGTAACTCCAATTTTTTAACACTGAAGAATTGTTATTTTACATAAACGGCAATTTTTAAGATAAAGCTTGTTTTAAATCTTCCAGTAAATCTTCTATGTCTTCAATTCCAACGCTAAGGCGTAATAAATTATCTACTACACCTGCTTTTTCCCGCTCTTGTTTAGGAATAGAAGCATGTGTCATAGTTGCCGGATGGTTTATCAACGATTCAACCCCACCCAAAGATTCAGCTAAAGAAAACACTTTAAATGAAGATGCTATTTTAAATGTATCGTCTAACGAAGCATTTTTTAATACAATTGAAATCATACCGCCAAAATCGCGCATTTGTTTTTTTGCAATTTCATGATTAGGATGATCTGTAAAACCTGGCCAATAAATTTTTTCAATTTTTGGATGTGTTTTCAAATATTCGGCTACTTTTTTTCCATTATAACAATGACGCTCCATGCGTATATGCAATGTTTTTATACCACGCATAACCAAAAAACTATCCATAGGGCCTGGGTTGGCGCCACATGAGTTTAAAATAAAATAAAGTTGCTCATGCAGTTTATCATCATTAACAACCAAAGCTCCCATAACCACATCGCTATGCCCGCCTAAGTATTTTGTAACCGAATGCATTACAATGTCGGCTCCTAATGCCAATGGGTTTTGTAAGTAAGGTGATGCAAATGTGTTATCAACGGCCAATAATAGATTGTGTTTTTTTGCGATAGCAGCACAAGCCGCAATATCTACTATTTTCATAGTAGGATTGGTAGGCGTTTCTGTCCAAATTAATTTAGTGTTGCCGTTTATATATTTAGAAATATTATTGGCATCTGTTAAATCAATAAAATGAAATTTTATTCCGTAAGGTTCAAATATTTTTGTAAACATACGGTAGCTTCCGCCATATAAATCATCGCCGGTAATAACCTCATCGCCCGGACGAAGCATTTTTATTACCGCATCAGTTGCACCCATCCCGCTCGAAAAACAGATACAATGTTTGCCATTTTCTAAAGCAGCAATATTTTTTTGCAATGCCTCGCGTGTTGGATTTTTTCCGCGCGCATAACCGTAACCTTTATTTTTACCAGGGCTTTCCTGCACATAAGTTGAGGTTTGGTAAATAGGTGTCATAATTGCACCTGTAGTTGGGTCTGGCTCAGCACCTGCGTGTATGGCTTTCGTTCCGAATTTATAATTTTTGTTATCCATGTTGTCTTAAATTTATATTACAAGTTTAATTATTATTGTCCGCAATTAGATTCTCTATATACTTTTTTAATATCGGGGTTATCCATTATTTGAAAGCTTAAAAAAGGACTACCAAAAAGTTTGCAATATTTAGTCGGGTCTTTTTGCTTTACTTCACTTAAAGCATACGAAAATTTATGTGAGAAGAATTTTTCGGGCACATGCGATGCAATGGCTACATAAGCATAAAGTACTTTTATATCGCCTGTGTTTAAGTAAGGTTCTAAAAAGTCAGATGCAAATTTATAATCTTTACCACGGGCAAAAGCATAAGCAAGCTTAAGGGCATTTTGTTTGTTGCCTTCTTTAAAATTATAGAACGATTTTATTTTATCAATGCATGCTTGTCTTTGTTCTTCAGCACCCGGAACAGAATCAATGGCATCCATTATTTTAAATTGCCACTCAATATTTAAACCATCTACTAATTTTTTAGGAATATCTGATTTGTAAAGTGCGTCTATTTTATTTTGCATATCGGTTTGGTCGCTTTTGCTTCCAAGTGTGCTATCTAATTGTATTTTACAAAAAAGCGCATTGTAATTAATGGTGTTGTTAGCACCGTCAATTTTTTGAAGGTCTTGTATGGTTTTATAATCTTCATCGCTTACCACTTTATTGTTTAAAATATAGTTGTAGTAAACCTTGTTCATTTGTAAACCTATAAGCTTAGCATCGTTCGGAATTTCTAATGCATTTAAACTTGTTTGCCCATATTTTTTTTGCTTTGTTTTTTCAGCTATGTAATCCATTATTCGGTAGGCCTGCTTTATGTTACCTGCTTTTGCCATGCGGTTAAATTGTACTACACAAAATTTTTCTTCTTTTGCACCAGTAATGTCATAGGTAACATCCATTACTGCCTGCGCAAAACGTTCTTTAGACAGATAAGGTTCTAACTCTTCAGCTAAACTCTTTGTATTATTTATTTTATTAATGGCTTCGTGTTTGCTTAACTTCGTTAAGTAGTCGTACTTGCCATCTTCCATTTCTAACTGAAATAAACCCCAAGAATCGTTTGTAACAATAATAGGCGATATTTTAGTGTGTTGCATTTGCTCTAACACTTTTGTAACACTTTCGGCACGCTTATGCTGTAGTTTTGCATTGGCAACCGAATCACCTTCTATAGAAGAGTAGGCATATAGATATAATCCATCTATATTAAAATCGGGTTCATGCAGTGCATCAACAAAAGGTTTTACATCTTCTTGCTTAAACTCCGATTTGTTTTTTTCGAAAGGAATATTAAAAGTCAATAAAGCACTTTCTGATTTTGGCTCATAAGGAGGTTTTATAGCGGTAAGACTTTCGGTCATCGGTAACATTTCTATAGGAGTGCTTGCTTCATTATCGGTATACTCCATATAGGAACGTAACACTGTTTTACAAACAAAGCCGTTTTGTATCACTAATAAATTTAGCTCATAATCACCCGTAATTCCTTTAGGAAAAACACCCATTTCCACTCGTAATTTATTTGGTTTTTTGTTTTTCTTTTTTGGGTCATCTAAAGGCACTAAGTTTTTAGCAAACAGTTTGTCTTTTTTTATCACCTTTAACATCACACCTTTGTTGCGTACATTATTATCCATAATGTTATAATCAGTGTTTTTGTATTGTTCTTTTTGTACAATATCAACAGCAAGCCCATCGGTAGGTCGTTTCAATAATTTTTTCAGATAACGAATATTACTATACTCTAAATAAACTTTCCCGTTTTCAACCGATAAACCGTTGTGTAAGTTTTCGTAATCTTTAAAATTGGCGCAGTTTTTACAATTCCGAGGATCTGGGTCTTTTAGTTTTTTTGATTTGGTGTTAAAGGGAACTTTTAATTCTGCCTTATGTTTTACGCCACCATTAAAACTTTGGTAATTGCCAAACATGGCAGATATATATACGCGTTTATCTCCTGCATCGCTCACGCAATTAAGGCCTATATAGGTGTTTGCCGGGTTTAAAAGAATGTCTTTTTCTTTTTTACCAAGCGTCCATTTTTCAAGTACAGCTTTTGCAATAACTGCCGGAGGTAATTGGTTTACGCCCTTGCCCATCGGATTAAGAATAACCAACTCTTGTCCGTGTGTAGTGGCACCTGCTTTCTTTAAATTTTTAGGCGTTGTTTTTGGCAAATCTTTAATGCCTAAATTTTGATCCTTAGCCATTGCAGACGAACTTATAACCGATGCTTTAATAAGCACATCGTTACGTTCTATACTATCTAAACCGTTTTCTATTCTAAATGCATTTATGCCTTTTATAATAAGCATGTTTAGCGAATCGTAGCTATATGAAGATATACCATCATTATTTAAACTTTTTTGTGCCAGCAATGCCTGCGAAATAATGAAACTAAAAGCCAATAAATAATTACGAAACCTTACACTGTAAAACATGGGTACAAGTTTACAAAACGCTTTCTTTTTACAAAACTTAATTTGTGTAACTAAGGTTATTTCTATCTTTGCGCCGCCATGCAGTTCGAAATAAATAGCGAATTAATCCACGAGATACAATCTTTGGTTGAAAACCAAGATAATGTGGGCATACAAGCCTTTTTACACGATTTATTTCCGGCAGATATAGCCGAAACGCTTAATCACCTCGATTTTAAGGAGGCTCAATATATATATGAGCTATTAGATGAAGAAACCTCATCGGCGGTTTTAATTGAACTGAGAGAAGAATTGCGTGAGGAATTATTAGCTTCCTTTTCGAGCAAAGAAATTGCTGAGGAAATTGATAATCTTGACTCGGATGATGCTGCTGACGTTATAAACGAACTTCCGGAAGACAGACAGACAGAAGTACTGTCGCATATAGAGGACATTGAACAAGCAGGAGATATAGCTGACCTGCTGTCTTTTGAAGAAGATACTGCGGGCTCTTTAATGGCTACTGAGCTGGTACAGGTTAATCATTATGATACCGTAACAGCTTGTATAGAAGAAATTAGGCAACAGGCCGAAAGCGTAGATGTGTTGTATGCAGTTTATGTAGTTGATGAAAAGGAGCGATTGGTAGGCATGTTATCACTTAAAAAATTACTGATTGCACGACCTGACACACGCATTGAAGAAATTTACGATAGAGATGTTATACAGGTAACTACATCTGCCCATACGGCTGATGTAGCTGAAATAATGCAGAAATACGATTTGGTAGTGGTGCCTGTGGTAGATAGCATTGGCAGGCTGGTTGGACGCATTACGATTGATGACGTGGTGGATGTTATTCGTGATGAAGAAACAGACGAGGCACATAAAATGGCGGGTATAGAAACCTTTGATGAGCCTTATATGAGCATGTCTTTTTTAAACATGATTAAAAAGCGTGCCGGTTGGCTGGTTATACTTTTTTTAGGCGAAACTCTTACGGCTACTGCTATGGGCTTTTTTGAAGGACAATTGGCAAAGGCGGTTATACTGGCATTATTTGTACCACTTATTATTTCGAGCGGAGGTAACACAGGTTCGCAAGCATCAACGCTTATTATACGTGCTATGGCCTTAGGCGAAATTAGTTTTAGAGATTGGTGGCGTATTTTGAAAAAAGAATTGGTGGTTGGTTTAACATTAGGTCTTTTACTTGGTTTAGTAGGCTTTCTACGGGTAGCCCTTTGGTCTTCTTTCTCAACTATCTATGGTCCGCATTGGATGTTAATTGGTTTAACGGTAGCGGCAACTTTGGTAGGTGTGGTTCTTTGGGGCAATTTAGCAGGCTCATTACTTCCTGTATTATTAAAACGTATTAAGTTAGACCCCGCTGTTTGTTCGGCCCCTTTTGTGGCTACTTTGGTTGACGTAACCGGACTAATTATTTACTTCACCACAGCCACCATTATTTTACGAGGCATTTTACTTTAAAAATAACCTCTTGAGGTGTTCTGACCGACAAGTTAGGAATGCTTATCTTTGGGTTTTTAAATATTTCTTATGGAAAGCATCAGGCAAAGCAAAGTAGGCAAATTAGTACAAAAAGAATTGGCTGAAATTTTTAGAAGCGAAGCACGCAACCTTTTTGGTGGGGCATTTATTACCGTTACCGTTGTGCGCCTTACACCCGACATGGGTTTGGCAAAAGTGTACCTAAGTATAATGGACAAAAACAAAGAGAATATTTTAAAAACCGTGACCGAACACACCAACGAAATTCGTAAACGTTTGGGTAACATGGTAGGCAAGCAGTTGCGTATTGTGCCTTCTCTTGTTTTTTATATCGACGATTCTCTTGATTATGCTATGCGCATAGAAGACCTTCTAAAAAAATAATTCTTGAATGTTGCTCTCTACATAGCCCGCAGGTATTTTGTAGCAAAAAAATCAACCAATGCCATAACGGTTATTAGTTGGATATCGGTTTTGGCTATTGCTGTTGGTACAAGTGCGTTAATTATTATTCTTTCAGGTATGAATGGGTTAACCGGACTGGTGCAAACCTTATACAATTCCTTTAACCCCGATATAAAAATTACCGCTGTTAGTGGTAAAGTTTTTACGGCTAACGACGCTTTTATTGCCAATATAAAAAATGTAAACGGCGTAGCTTATGTAAGCAAAACGTTAGATGATAACATGTTGCTTAAATTTAACGACCAATTGCAAATTACCCATATAAAAGGTGTCGATGAAAATTTTACCGCTGTAACTCGTTTTGATACTTTAGTGGTTGAAGGGAAATATTTTTCTCCTAAAAAAAACAATCAGCTTGTTTTAGGCAAAGGTGTGGCTTATCGTTTGGGGGTTGGGTTGAGTAATATATTTACGCCGGTTAGTGTTTTTTGTCCTAAACGAGGAACCTCAACAAGTATAAACCCCGAAGATGCTTTTAATGAGGAAAAATGCTATCCCACAGGTTTCTTTTCTATTAATGATGATTTTGATTTTACTTATGGATTAATGAGTTATGAAACAGCTCGCGAGTTGCTTCAGTATCCGGCAAGTAGTGTAACGGCTTTAGAGATAGGTTTAAACCCCAATGCTGATTTGGATGGGGTAAAAAACGAAATTCAAAAAATTGCGGGAAATAAATTTCTGCTAAAAAATAAGTATGAGCAAAACGATGTGCTTTTTAAAACCTTGAAAACTGAAAAACTTTGGACCTTTATTATTCTTGCTTTTGTATTGCTGATTGCAACTTTCAATATTATTGGTGCACTTACTATGCTTATTATCGAAAAGAAAAAAGATGTGCAGACCCTTTCGGCTATGGGGGCTGATGCCGGCTTAATACGAAAAATATTTATGACCGAAGGTTTAATGATTGTTTTTATAGGAGCATCTATCGGTATTTTAATAGGATATGGTTTGTGTTTACTGCAGCAGCATTTTGGTTTTGTATCTTTTGAAGAAGGTTATATTGTGGATGCTTATCCTATCGAAGTTCGCTTTAGCGATTTTGTATTAATTATGACTACTGTTTTGTGCACTGGTTTTATAGCCGCTATTTATCCGGTAAGGGTGTTTACTAAACAGAGATACGAATATTAAAATGTTAACAATCAAGGACTTTGAACTTTTGATCAATAGTGCTGAGTCATCGGTATTAGATTTTAAATCTTCAATGTATGAGCTTGAAGATGGGAGTGATTTAAGAAACACCGCTAAGTTAGTAAAGGATATTTTATGTTTTTCTAATACAATAAGAAATGAAAAATCATATATTATAATTGGCGTTGAAGAAAAAGAAGATGGTACAAAAAATCTGTGTGGTATAACTGAAAATATTGATGATGCAAGACTTCAAGATAAAGTAAAGGATAAAATTTTTCCTCGCCCAAATTTCTTGTTTTATTCGCTAAAATATAACGAGAAGCTCTTTGGTGTTTTTGAGTTCCCTGTTACAAAATATCCTCAACCAATTTACCCGTCAATTAAAATGAAAGGGCTGGATATAGGTAGGATTTATCATAGAAAAGGAACAACAAATAGTGAAGCAATAGGCCATGAGATTATATTAATTTCAAATTGGCTTCAAAACTTACCTGAAGAAAAAGTAGATAAATTATTACACGATGAAGTTGGGAATTTAATCAGGAAATTAAACGAAGGTGAAGAGAAAATTTCTGTTTTAATGTCAGATATACTGAAAATGGCTAAACTGAATAAACTTTCCGAATTAATGGCCTTTTCCACTTCTGAAATTAAAGGAATTACTGAAATTGACTTTAATCCTGATGAATATAAATATAGAGTTCAAACTGTTAAAGTATCTTTGAATAAAATCGAAATCAATCCTCATTCTTTTATAAAAGCGACAGAAAACTTAATTAAAAATGAGATAGAAAGTCGTCAAGATTTTTACAGCAAAGAAATATTATTTACTTATTCTTTAAATGAAATTGAAGAATACATAAATAGATTTAATGTAAACCCAGATACTCTTTGTACTGTAATTACAAAAAGTTCAAAAGAAATGTTCCAGAATATAAAAGGAACAGATTATCCTGTATACTTCTATTATTTTAAAGATAATTTTCTGAGTTTATATAGAAAAATAAGACAGAAAACTATTGAGAGATTAATGGAGGTATAAAACTCAATTTGGATTATAGATACAACTAAAATTAGCTTATATTTTATCTAATTTCTGTTTTACGTCATCTACTATTCTAAGTACTGCAGGGCAAACCAAGGTGTTTTTATAGGTGAGATCTAAAATTTGGTACATGTTTTTTCTATCTGTATGCGGATACTCGCGACAAGCAGTTGGTCTGTCTTCATAAACGCTGCAATAATTATCATCTCCCAAAAACGGACAAGGAGCTTGTTTTAAAACATAATCCCCATCCCCGTCTATTTTTAAATAGGTTTCTATAAACTCAAAAGGTTTCATGCGTAGGCGTTTTGCTACACGTTCAATGTCTTTTTGGTAAAAAATAGGACTGGTAGTTTTGCAACAGTTAGCACAGGTTAAGCAATCTATTTCTTCAAAAGCTTCTTCATGCGCTGTATGAAAAACATCATCAAGGTTTCGGAATCTTTTTGATTTTAATTTATTTAGGAAAGCTTTATTAGTAGCACTTTGCGACTTTGCTTTACCAAAAAAGGAAGGTAAATTCATTTACTTTTTTACAATTACAAAAATATCCTCGTTATCTCTTTTCATCAGATAAGTTTCGCGGGCAAATTTTTCTAAGCTTTTCTGGTTAGTATGCAGCTCATCAATTGCCTGATTATTGGCTATAATTTCTTGAAGATAATAATTGCGCTCCTTTTCTAATTTTAATACTTGTTGCTTTAAATCATACTGAGTAAAAATATCGTTTCTGTCAAAAAAAGTAAGCCATACTACCAAGCCAACAATAGTTAACAGGTACTTATTAGCCACAACAGAAAATATCTTTTTAAACATATTGCAAATATAAAGCCTTAATAAGTCAATAACAGCGTAAAACACTTTGTTTATGAATAACCACCTGTTAAAAAGCAGTTTTTAACTTAACCTCTGTGTTTTGGTAGGCCGATAGGCTATCGATGGCAGCATCTATTTTGTGTATCCAGCTTATTTGCGCATCGTGCGCCATGGAGGAATTGGTTTCATCATCATATTTATCCTGAAAGGCATCCATATCAGCATCAATTATTTTGTGTAGCGAATCTAATTTCTGCTCCGCATCCTCTTCATTCCGTATTTTTATTTGTGTAAGTTGTTTCCGTAGTTTTCGGGCATAAAGCTCTACAATATCAAAATGCTTTTGTTCGTGTGCCAGTAAAGCATCATCAATCCAATGGCTTTTCCACGAATCTTTAGGATAAAAAAGAGCCTTAACTGTTGCTATAATTTTCCCCGATGAGGTTTTCGATATATTTCTGTACATGCTGTATACGGTAGATGCTGCTGCAAAACGTTTCTGTCGCTTGCCCTGATAATCATCCCAGGTAAGTTTTCGATTTTTTTGCCATACCATAGCTGTTTCATCTCCATCATCTTGTATAAAAGATGTATTAGTACAACTAACCAATAACAATATGATGAAATAAAAACGCATCTATTTTTTTCTTATTAAAGTTACGCCATCCCGTAAAGGCAACATCACTTTTTCTACTCTTGTATCTTTTACCACCTTTTCATTAAAGGCCTGCATGCTAAGTGTGTCTTTATCATTATTCGTAGCTAAGTCAAGTACTTTACCGCTCCACAAAACATTATCTGCTATTATTAAACCACCACTTTTTAGTTTATCAAAAACCAAATCGTAATAAAGCGCGTAGTTTTTTTTATCGGCATCAATAAAAACCAAATCAAAAGTGTAGGGTAGGGTGGATATAACTTGTGTAGCATCGCCCGAAATAAATTCTATGTAATTTTTATATAAAGATTTTGTAAAAAAATCTTTCGCAATAACAGATGTTTCAGGATTGTTATCTAATGTAATTAACTTACCGTTTTCAGTTAAACCTTTTGCTAAACATAGTGCCGAATAACCTGTAAAAGTTCCTATTTCAAGTATATAAGTAGGCTTTATAAGTTGAGTTATCATTGATAAAAAAGTACCCTGTAAATGCCCGCTAAGCATGCGTGGTTTTAAGGTTTTTAAATGTGTTTGTCGGGCAACTTCTTTTAATAATTCATCTTCGCTATCACTATGTTGAGTACAATAGGCGGTTATGTTATCTAAATCAATGTTCATAATACAAAGTTAAAAAAATGAGTGAAGAGGGGGGTGTGCGCAAACAGATAAAATATATCTTTGCACATGCAAGAAGGAAAGTTAGTAATATTTTCTGCCCCATCGGGCTCAGGGAAAACAACCCTTGTAAGGCACTTGCTGTCTGTAATGCCCGATAAATTACAGTTCTCAATTTCAGCTACCAGTCGCCCTAAAAGAGGAGTAGAGTTAAATGGTAAAGATTATCATTATTTAACAGTAGAGGAATTTAACGAGAAGATAAAAAATAATGAGTTTTTGGAGTGGGAAGAAGTTTACGCTGGTACTCATTATGGCACTTTACGTAGTGAAGTGGAGCGCATTTGGAAAGAAGGCAAACATGTAATTTTTGATATTGATGTGCAAGGTGGGTTAAACTTAAAACATCAGTTTGGCGATAGGGCGTTGGCTGTATTTGTAATGCCACCATCCATAAAAATATTAGAACAACGCTTAAATTCTCGCCAAACAGATAGTCCGGAAAGTATAGCATTACGAGTAGAAAAAGCAGAGCAAGAATTGCAAACCGCTAAATTGTTTGATTGCTTTATTTTAAATGAGCATTTAGAAACTGCCTGTAAAGAAGCTGAACGAGTGGTAAACGAATTTTTAAGTAAAAAATAACTACAGGTTATTTGCTTTAACTACCAGCTCAGCTACATCAAGCACTTTGGTTTTATCTTCTTTATTAAAATGCTTTACGCCATCTGTCATCATGGTGTTGCAAAAAGGGCAACCTACTGCAATTACATCCGGATTTTCTGCTAAAGCTTCTTCAGCACGCTCTACGTTAACTTCTTTGTTTCCTTTTTCGGCTTCTTTAAACATTTGTGCACCACCTGCACCGCAACATAAACCTTTTGCTTTGCTACGTTTCATTTCAACCAAATCAACATCTAAATTTTTTATTACATCGCGCGGTGCTTCATACACATCATTAGCACGACCTAAATAACAGGGGTCGTGGTACACAATTTTCTTTCCTTTAAATTCTCCGCCTTGTACTTTTAATTTTCCTTCATTAATAAGCTCTTGTACTAATTGAGTGTGGTGTATAACTTCATACTGACCCCCTAATTGCGGATACTCGTTTTTAATCGTATTAAAGCAATGCGGGCAACCAGTTACAATTTTTTTTATACTGTAATTATTTAACGTAGTAATATTTTGCATGGCTTGCATCTGAAACAAAAACTCATTACCGGCACGTTTAGCGGGGTCGCCTGTGCAACTTTCTTCCATGCCTAAAATGGCAAACTTAATATTTACATGGTTTAATATGCGAACAATGGCGCGCGTAATTTTTTTCGCTCTGTCATCAAAACTACCCGAGCAGCCTACCCAAAAAAGAATTTCAGGAGTTTCTCCGCTTGCGGCCATTTCGGCCATAGTACTTACTTTAATTGTATCGCTCATATTAATTATGATTCAAAAACGTACTGTATAATTTTAATTTTCGTTTACCCAATTAGCTCTATCAGCAGGAGAGAATTGCCAAGGAGCACCATTGTTTTCTAAATTACTAAACATGCCATTTAACTCGGTTGGTGCCGTGCTTTGCTCCATTACTAAAAACCTTCGCAGATCGGTAATAATAGAAAGCGGGTCTATGTTTACCGGGCACTCCTGCACACAAGCATTACATGTGTTACAAGCCCAAATTTCTTCGTTTGTAATATAATCTCCTAATAAAGATTTTCCGTCATCTACAAAAGTGCCTTTATTTGCATCAATATTTTTTCCAACCTCAACAAGTCTGTCGCGGGTATCCATCATTATTTTACGTGGAGATAATGTTTTACCTGTAATGTTTTGCGGACAAGAACTGGTGCATCTACCACACTCAGTACACGTATAAGCATCTAATAATTGTTTCCAATTTAAATCAAAAACATCTTTAGCGCCAAAACGTTGTGGATTGTTTGGGTCGGTTACCGGTTGATAGCTTGGGTCAAAATTTGGTTTTACAACATCGGTAACGCTATCTAAATTGGTAAACTTTCCTTTTGGGTTTAGGTTAGATAAATACGTGTTTGGAAACGCCAACAGAATATGAAAATGTTTTGAATAAGGCAGATAGTTTAAAAAACCAAATATGCCAAAAATGTGTAACCACCAACAAAAACGTTCAATAAAAACTAAACCACCATCACTCATCCCACTTAATAAAGGTGCAATAAAATGCGATATAGGAAAACTACCCGCTGTATGATAATGTTCGTTGCCACGTGCTTGTAAAGTTTGGTCGGCAGCATTCATTAAAAATAAAGCACTCATTAAAACTATTTCAGAACAAAGAATAATATTGGCATCCATTTTAGGCCAGCCGCTTAACTCTTTCATGGCTAAGCGTTTTACATGCACCACATTTCTGCGTATAAGAAAAACAGCACAACCAAAGGTTACTAAAAAGGCAAGTATCTCAAAAAAACCGATTAAGAAATTATAAAAGCTACCTAAAAAAGAAAAAACACGGTGTGTGTGAAACAAGCCATCAACCACCATTTCTAATACTTCAATATTGATAAGCACAAAGCCTACATATACAAACAAATGAAGAATAAAAGGAATGGGGCGAGTTGCCATTTTGCTTTGCCCAAAAGCTACACGTAGCATGGTGTTTAATCGCTTAGATGAGTCGCCCGAAATATCAACATCTCTTCCTAAAAAAATATTACGACGAACTTTTTTGGCGTTGTAAATAAAAAAAGCGGTACTTGCTATTGCCAGTATAATAAAGATGATTGATGAAATCATGCGCGTGTTTATTTTTTAGGTTTACTCTTGTCTTTTCCGCCAAACATTGAAACACTTACGTAACGTTTAGGATGTTCGCGTAAATCAATTAATAATAAATCTAAATCGTTGCTGGCACGGTTTAAATTATTATAAATAGAATCGTTTTTAACCAGCTTACCAATCGTACCCTTGCCGTTGTTTATGCCATCTAATAAAACATTAACCTGAGCTATGGCAAGATTTGCATGCTCTATAGTTGTTTTGATATTTGATTTTGCCAACGAATCGCTGATACTCGAAAAGTTATTTAGTACGTTGGTTATTTTATCATTGTTTTTTTCCAGGTTAGCTGCTAACGATTCTACCTTACTAAGAATCATAGATACTTTACTTTTTTGAGTAGTTACCAATGTATCTATCCCCGACGCAGCGTGCTGTAAAGAAAATAGAGTTGTTTTTATACTCTCAAAAGAGGCTACTAAACCTTGTCGTACATTTGCATTTAGTACTTCTTGCACTACCTGCATAACCGAATCGATAGAAGAAATCAAGCTTTCTGCTTTTTTCTGCAGAGGAGCTATACGCTTATCTACAGCTGTTTTTAAATCATCTTCATAATCAGCTAAAATAGTATCACCTGTATTTATATAAATGGTAGAATTAGAAAACTGTAAATCAATGGCTTTAGAGCCTAATAAATCTACCGAAACAAGTTTTGCTTTACTGTCTTTTGGGATTTTTATATCTTCCGATAAAATAAAAGTAACTAAAACTTTGTATTTGTTATCGCGTTTAATAAGGGTTGATTTGTGTACTTGTCCAACTTTTACGCCACTTACGTACACTGGGCTGGCATCTATTAAACCATCTGTTTTATCATAAATTGCGTAAATGTATCTGCTCTTTTTAAATATGTCGTTACCATTTAAAAAATTAAACCCCCATACCACTACAGCAATAGCGATTAAGGTAACAATTCCGGTTTTTACTTCTTTAGATAATTTCATTCAAACATCAATTCAAAAAAAACACAATAATCAATAGGCAAAAATAACATTTATATTGGCTCAAGCCATATTTGGGCATTTCATTCTTTTAAAAAATAAAATTATATTTACGGCTATTGTTTTTTAACCACCAAAACTAAAATGTATCTAAATGGATAGATTTACCGGACTGATTGGCGTTGCTGTTATTTTTGCTATCGCTTTTATATTATCAAATAATCGTAAAGCTATTAATTACCGCTTGGTTATAAGTGGCGTAGGTTTGCAAATAGCTATTGCCTTATTAGTGTTAAAAGTACCACCTGTTACTCGTTTTTTTGCCATGTTAGGTAAAGGCATGGGTAAAATAGAGCAGTTTGCTGCGCAAGGTGCCAGTTTTGTATATGGGGGTATAATGATTGACTCGCACGACGGAACCTCTAAAGGTTTTGGCGCACCGCACACATTTGTATTTGCTTTTAGTGTTACGGCTACAATTATATTAGTTTGTGTGCTGGTGGCTATTTTATATCACATAGGGTTTATGCAACGTGTGGTTTCATTAATTGCTAAAGTGATGAACTTTGTTATGCGCGTTAGCGGTGCCGAAGCATTAAGTAATGTAGCCAGTGCTTTTGTTGGTCAGGTTGAGGCACAGGTTATGATACGTCCTTACATTTCTACTATGACGAAGAGCGAGCTTTTATCATCCATGGCGGGTAGCATGGCTTGTATTGCAGGCGGTATTTTAATTGTATATGTAAATATGGGTGCACGTGCCGAATATTTGCTTACTGCCAGTTTAATGGCCGCCCCTGCGGCTTTGGTAATTTCTAAAATTATTTATCCTGAAACCGAAGAACCTGTAACCAAAGGCAAAGTAAGCTTAGAAGTTAAAAAAGAACACACTAATTTAATCGATGCCATATCGCACGGTGCGGCCGATGGAATGAAAATTTCTATAAACGTAGTGGCCATGTTAATTGGATTTATTGCCCTTATAGCTTTTATTAATTATGGGTTGGGCAAAATTTATGCGCCACTTTCGTTAGATTTTATTTTTGGAAAATTATTTTACCCGTTAGCCTGGTGCATGGGAGTACCCGAAGTTGATGTGCAACAAGTAGCCACCATTATGGGACAAAAACTAACCATTAACGAGTTTGTTGCTTTTGATACATTAACACATAAACTGACTGCCCCATTAACCGATAAAGGTTTGTTAATTGTAAGTTTTGCTATTTGTGGTTTTGCTAATTTTAGTTCGGTTGGCATGCAAATTGGCGGCATTGGTGCTTTAGCACCCGAACGCCGTGCAGATTTAGCTAAACTTGGTATACGTGCTTTAATTAGTGGTACGCTTGCTTCTTATCTTTCGGCTACCATTGCAGGGATGTTGATTTAGTTTTCACCTCTTTTCCCGCCCTTAAACCACTTAAAACAATAGTGGGTTATTAACTTATTATTTTTATAGATTTGCTTTCATTAAAATTTACACATGAAAAAAAGTATAGTGCTATCTGTTGCAACAAGTTTATTGTTTGTGGCATGTAATAATAAACCATCACAAGAAAAAGATACTGCCGTTGCAAAAGTCAGTGTTGATAGTTTTTTGGTTGATTATAATAAGCAGTTTCAAAAATATTTAATCGCATCTAACGAAGGGCAGTGGAAATTAAACACACACATTGTAGCTGGAGATACAGCTACCGAAAATGCAGCTGCTCGTGCCGATGAGGCTATGGCTAAATTTACCGGAGCAAAAATGCTTACCGAAACGGCAAAAACCTTTTTAGATAAAAAAGATACGTTACAGTTAAGTGATTTACAAGTTCGACAGTTAAAAGCCATCATCTTTAATGCAGGTGCAAACCCCGAAGCAGCAGGCGATATTGTAAAACAAAAAATTGCCGCGCAAAATAAACAAACCGGTTTATTGTATGGTTTTAAATTTACGTTGAATGGAAAAGAAATTACACCAAACGATATAGATGGTAAATTAGAAAAATCATCTAACGAAGCAGAAAGATTAGCCGTTTGGAAATCGAGCAAAGAAGTTGGTAAGGTTTTAAAAGATGGCTTGGTTAATTTACGTGAGCTTAGAAATAAATCGGTACAACCTTTGGGTTATGCAGATTTCTTTGCCTATCAGGCTTCTGAATATGGAATGAGCACAGATGAATTAATGACTACCACACGTGGTATGATTAAAGATATTTGGCCTTTATACCGTGAGTTGCACACATGGGCACGTTACGAGCTGGCAAAAAAATATAACAAACCCGTACCCGATTATATTCCGGCACATTGGTTGCCTAACCGTTGGGGACAAGAGTGGTCGCAGCTTGTTGAGGTTAAAGGTTTTGATTTAAACCCATATTTAAAACAACAAGGCGCTGAGTGGATTGTAAAAAAAGGCGAAGAGTTTTATAAAAGTATAGGTTTTGGTCCGTTGCCTGCAACTTTTTGGGAACGTTCAAGTCTTTATCCGGTTGCGGCTAATGCAGGTTATAAAAAGAACACGCACGCTTCTGCCTGGCATATAGATAATGATAAAGATGTTCGCTCATTAATGAGTGTAGTGCCAAATACAGAATGGTGGAGTACAGCCTTGCACGAACTGGGGCATATTTATTATTACCAATCATATAGCAACCCTGATGTGCCGATTGTATTACGTAGCGGTGCTAACCGCGCTTACCATGAAGCTTTTGGAACCATGATGGGCATGGCATCGTTGCAAAAACCTTTTTTACAAGGCCTTGGTATGATGGATAAAAATTTGCAAACCAACGATACACTTATGTTGTTGAAAGAAGCATTGGAATATGCGGTACACATACCGTGGGGTAGTGGTACTATGACCGAGTTTGAGTATAATTTATATGCTAAAAACTTGGTGCCAGACCAATACAATAAATTATGGTGGACTTTGGTAAAACGTTTCCAGGGTATAGAGCCTGCTGAGGTACGTGGTGAAGAATATTGTGATGCAGCAACCAAAACACACATTAATGATGATGCAGCACAGTATTATGATTATAGTATGAGCAATGTTTTATTGTTTCAATTCCATCAGCATATTGCGCAAAATATTTTAAAGCAAGATGCACATGCTACAAACTATTGGGGGAATAAAGATGTAGGTGCATTTTTACAACAGGTTATGAAACCAGGTGCCAGTGTTGATTGGAGAGAACATTTAAAGAAAAGTATAGGTCAGGATTTTTCGGCTAAACCTATGCTTGAATATTTTCAACCGCTAATGGCTTATCTTAAAAAAGTAAATGCCGGAAGAAAATATACTTTGCCAGAACAACCTGATTTTAATTACTAAGATTTTGCAAATTCGTTTCTATAAGGATATAAAAATTAAAGCATTTCTTTTTATGTTATGCTTTGCACATTTTATGTTTTCGCAAGTGGTGCCTGCGCCTAATATACAACCATTAGATGCTAAAAATGGCATTAATAAATTTAAGCTTTGTTCTTTTTTTGAAATTCATAAGGTAAACTTAAAAGAAATGCCTGCTAAAGATGAGGTACATGTAAAATGGTATACCTATACAGGAACAGATGTGCCAACCGTGTTCGATTACAAGGTAAAACAATTGGATTTAGGTTACTACAAAAATAAACTATACAAAATTTTAGTACAGTTTGATGGAACTGAAAAAGAAGAAGTAGATGGTATAAAAAGTAAATTAGAGTTATTATTTGGTACAGGCAAAGAAATTGAAAAAGATAACGACCCAACTCACAAATATGCTTGGGAAGCAACAAAAGTTTACTTGTATTTTGAACATAATGATAAAGAAATTAATCTTTTTATGTCATCAAAAATACTGGGCAAACAAATTATATTGGATGAACTGTAGGTTGTAGAAATTAAGAAGAAAATCCTGCAAAATAGGCGGGATTTTTTATTTGTATACATCCAAGCATAAAGCAAGTATCTTTACCAAATGAAAATAGATAAATATATTGGGCATTCGGGTTTCACTTCAAGGCGAAAAGCTTGTGACCTTATTGATGAGAAAAAGGTTTTTGTAAATGGAAAATTAGCCAATTTTAGTACCCGGGTAAAAGAAGGCGATGTTATTGTAATTGATGGAAAAACATTAGAACCTAAGGCATTTGTGCCAACTTATATTGTTTACAATAAACCTAAAGGCATAGCATGTACATCTGAAAAAATTGCCAATAATATTATTGATGCCATTGGGCATACGGAAACTATCTATCCGGTAGGTAGATTGGATAAAGATTCGGAAGGATTAATTTTACTTACTAACCATAGTGAAGTAATGGATAAAATTACCAACCCCGAATATGGGCATGAAAAAGAATATATTGTTACATTGAACTTACCGGTACGTAAACAATTTTTAAAAGAGATAGCGGAGGGCATTGAAATACACGGCGAAAAAACTAAACCTTGTGTAGTAAGTTTAGAGCCTAATGCCAAACGAATTTTTAGAATTACCTTGACACAAGGGCTTAACCGACAAATTCGGCGTATGTGTAACGCGTATGACTATCAGGTAATAAAATTACAACGCGTACGTGTAATGAATATAAAATTAGGGAAACTTAAAATAGGTGAGTGGCGTGATTTAACTGAAGATGAATTAATGGAATTATTTTTAGCCTTAAAATAATGAAACAAAACATTGTACATATTGCATTAGTGGTTGACGATTACGATAAGGCCATTGAGTTTTATACACAAAAATTACATTTTACCTTAATAGAAGATACTGTTTTAAGCGAAACAAAAAGATGGGTTTTAGTAGCTCCCAAAGGCTCAACAGGTTGTTGTTTATTATTGGCAAAGGCCGCTAATGAAGAACAACAAAGCAGAGTTGGTAATCAAACAGGCGGACGAGTTTTTTTGTTTTTAAATACAGATAATTTTAAAAGAGATTATCAAAATTTACAATATCATGGAATTAAAATTGTACGAGAACCTGTTGTAGAAAAATGGGGTACCGTAGCTGTTTTTGAAGATTTGTATGGTAACCTTTGGGATTTAATAGAGCCTTTTGCTAAATAAAACAAAAAAACCAAGTAACTTTTTGCTACTTGGGTTTTCCTAATTAAACGTTAAACTTTTAGTTAATAGTCATTTCAAACGGAAGGCGTGCTTGTACGCCTTTTGCTTTTATAACGCTTTGCGCATATTTTATATAATCGTAAAATATACCAAGGTTTTTTTGCAGCACTTTTGTTTCTTCTGCGTCTTTTTTACCGTTTAATAAATCTTTAATTGGGTCTTTTTGTTTTGGTAATGAAAGCAATTCATATTCGCCTTCTTTTAAGTTAGCCTTCTTAACTGTATAATTAATGGCATCGTTTATGCCACCTAATTCATCTACTAATTTTATACCAATAGCATCTGCACCACTCCACACGCGCCCTTGTCCAATACTATCTACATCAGCTTGCGACATGCCACGTCCTTCGGCAACGCGTTTAGTAAATGTGCTATAAACTTGTTCAACACTTTTTTGTATGTAAGCTGCCTCTTGTACAGATGCAGGACGGTACAAACTTCCTAAATCGCTATGCTTATTGGTGTTTACAGTATCTATATTAATGCCTAATTTTTCTGAAAACAATTTCTGCGCATTAGGCGATAAACCAAACACACCAATAGAACCTGTAATGGTATTTGGTTGAGCAAAAATTCTATCAGCCGCGCAAGAAATATAATAGCCACCCGATGCAGCTACATCACCCATAGAAACTACAACCGGTTTAACTTTTTTGGCCAAGGTAACTTCACGCCAAATAACATCGCTGGCAAGTGCGCTTCCACCCGGAGAGTTTACACGCAACACAATGGCTTTAATAGTGGTATCTAAACGTGCTTCGCGAATAGATTTAGCGGTTGATTCAGAACCAATCTTATCTGCATCACCTTCTCCGCTCATAATTTCGCCAACAGCATAAATAACGGCCAGCTTGCTTTTTTTGTCAGATTTTTTATCGTCTTCTTTATCTTCATCATCATCGCCTTTTTTGCTGATGTGAGAAAAATAATCGCCCAAACTAACAAAGTTTATTTTTTGTTTTTCTTTTAAACCAAGTTTTTGTTTTAAAGCATCGCTTACTTCATCTTTATATTTTAATTCGTCAACTAATTTTAATTGTTGGGCATCTGCCGGAAAATTAATTTTTAATTCGTCGGCAATCGATTGAAGTTCTGCAACTGAAACACCGCGTTGTTTAGAAATGCCTTCCAACATGTGCATCCAAATGCTATTTAAAAGTGTCTCTAATTGTAAACGGTTGGGTGCACTCATTTTATCTAATAAATAAGGCTCAACGGCGCTTTTAAATTTACCATGACGAAACACCTGCATTTCTACATTTATTTTTTCAAGTGCATTTTTGTAATACATAATTTGAGCACTTAAACCTTTAAACATAAAATCGCCTTCGGGGTGCAAATAAATTTTATCGGCAACACTTGCTAAATAGTAGTTTTTTTGTGAGTAGCCTTCGGCATATGCGTATATAAATTTTTTGCTTGCTTTAAATTGCAATAAACTGTTACGAACTTCTTCTAAAGTGGCAGAAGAAGCTATAATATCATCCGTCAAATCCAGGTAAATCCCTTTAATGGCGGTATCAGTTTCTGCCTTTTTAATAGATTTCATTAAATCATCTAAACCGGTACCACTTTTGTCTCCAATAACATCTCCTAAACCCAATTCAGCAAAAGGATTGCTTACACCACGCTCTTTAATGGCATCTTTAAATTTTAGCATTAAGATGGAGTTGGGTTTTACGCGAACCTCTTTTTCTTTTCCGAAATGGAATTGGGTTTTAAAACTTGATACAATGATGGTAGCGAAAATAACAGTACATAAAATGCCTGCTACAATAACACCTACTATGGCTCCAAAAAATGTTGAGAAAAAATTTTTCATCTGTTTATCTTTATTTTGTTGTTATATGCCTTAGCCCTGCTATCTTTGGTTTTAGTTTAAACAGCAAGGTTGCTTCATATTTGTTAAATTAATTTGACACAAAAATAAAGCAGTCTACTGGTTTTAAGGCATAATTGTTATGAACGAAGTATATTTATGTTTGGGCGGTAATTTGGGCAATTGTTTAGTGACTTTTGGGCAAATCTACTCCCTTATAGAGCAAACCGTGGGGAAGGTTACCGAGCAATCCTCGCTTTACCAATCACAGGCATGGGGCATGGAAAATGCACCTGATTTTTTAAATCAGGTTATTAAAATAGAGACAGAAATATCTGTAGAAGCATTATTAATTGCTTTGTTAGACATAGAAAAAAAATTGGGCAGAGAAAGGACAGAAACGACTGCGTACCAAAGCCGTTTGATAGATATAGATATTTTGTTTTTTAACAAAAAAATTGTAAAAACAGAAATATTGGAAATCCCTCACCCAAGATTACACCTTCGAAAATTTGTATTAGAACCTTTAAATGAAATTGCTCCTAATTTTATACATCCTATACTTAATAAAAGCATTTCAGAATTGTTAGAATTATGCTCTGATACGGGGCAAGTAAAAAAACTGACTCATGTTATATAATTCTATTTGCATAGAAGGAAATATTGGTGTTGGTAAAACAACCTTGGTAAAAAAGTTAGCCAAACATTATAAAGCCAATTCTTTTTTTGAAGAGTTTAATGAAAATCCTTGGTTGCCTTTGTTTTACAAAAATCCAAAAGATACTGCCTTAGCTTTAGAGCTCTCTTTTTTAACGGATAGATGCAAACAGCTTTTACAAATGGAGAAGAAACATTCTTCCAAACTAATTGTAAGCGATTATTGTTTAGATAAATGTTTGTTATTTGCTGAAGCTAATTTATCTAAAACCGATTTTGAAACGTATAAAAAGCTATACAATAGAATATCGGCAACAATAAAAAAAACCGATTTAGTAATTGTGCTTCACACTTCGGTTGATTCACTTATAACTAATATTAAAAAACGAGGAAGAGTTTATGAGCAAAACATTCAACCTGCTTATCTTAAAAAACTAAATAGGAGTTATGCCGGCCACTTTTTAAGAAAGAACGAATATGTTGTATTAAATGTTTTTGTAGAAACAATAAACGATAAAGTTTATAAAAGTATATTTAATGAAATTGTATCTTTCATTCAAATAAAACCAACGTTAAAAATAAATTCCATTAAGTTATAAGTGCGATAAATATATGTCAGAAACAAAGCGTACACTTTCATTATTAGATACCACTTTAATTGTTTCAGGCTCTATGATAGGTTCCGGAATTTTTATTGTGTCGTCTGATATGGCCCGTTCGGTAGGTGGTAGCGGATGGTTATTGTTGTGTTGGTTGCTAACAGGGGTACTTACTTTATTTGCCGCATTAAGTTATGGCGAGCTTGCCGGTATGATGCCAAAAGCAGGCGGACAGTATGTGTACATTAAAAAAGCTTTCGGGAGTTTAACTGCTTTTTTATATGGGTGGACAGTTTTTTTAGTCATTCAAACAGGCGTAATTGCTGCGGTGGCAGTGGCTTTTGCAAAATATGTAGGCGTTTTTATTCCTTTTTTTAATGAGGATAATGTGTTGTTACAAATAAGTAATTTTAAATTAACCTATGCGCAATTATTGGCTATTGTGTCTATAGCTTTTCTTACATTTATTAATGCACGTGGTGTAAAAAACGGAAAAATTATACAACGTGTTTTTACGTTGGCAAAACTTATTGCCTTATTCGGGTTAATTATTATTGGTTTATATGCCGGCTTTACCAAAAATATTTTTTCTGAAAACTTTGCGGATGCTTGGAAAGCATCATCAATCAATGGCTCGGTAACTACATTGTTAAGCGGTTCAGCTATTTGGGTTGCCGTTGGTGTTGCCATGATAGGTTCTTTATTTAGCAGTGATGCATGGAATAATGTAACTTTTATAGCAGCAGAAATTAAAGAACCACAAAAAAATATTCCGAGAGGATTAATGTTAGGCACTTTTATAGTAACTGTAATTTACATTTTAGCTAACGTGGCTTATTTGTGTTTACTATCTATGCACGATATTCAAAATGCACCGCACGATAGAGTAGGAGCTGCAGCTATGGCAACTGTTATGGGCGGTAATGTGGCGGTTTATGCAATGGCAGGATTAATTGTGATTTCTACTTTTGGTTGTAACAACGGTTTAATTATGGCGGGTGCCAGGTTATTTCAAGCCATGTCGGTAGATAAATTATTTTTTAAAAAAGCAGAAAATAATAACACGTTTGGTGTACCGGGTTACGCGCTTTTAATACAAGGCATTTGGGCCTGTGTATTATGTTTAAGTGGTTCTTACGGAGATTTATTAGAGTACGCAACATTTGCCTCTTTGCTTTTTTATATGGTAACCATAAGTGCCATTTTTGTGTTGAGAAAAACAGAACCCGATACCCCTCGCCCATATAAAGCTTTGGGCTATCCGGTAGTTCCACTGATATATATATTGCTAACGCTATTAATTTGTATTGATTTAGTTTACAACAAGCCCGATAACACGGTTAAGGGGTTAATTATAGTTGCCTTGGGCATACCGGTTTACTATTTTATACAACAAAAAACAAAACAACAAAGTGTTTAACCGCATTTCAAAATACTTTACACTTAATCGTCGTGAACGTAACGGAATGATTGCCATTGTTACGCTACTTATTATTTTATTGGTTGTTAAATATTTTATTATTTATAACTACAATCCAACTACTACAAGTGTTAATGTAATTGCTTTAGATAGTTTAGCCACTGAACTTACTCCTGAACAGAAAAAAGCTAAAAAAGGAGATGATGCAGATACTTCAATAACCAAAGAAATTAAATTACATAATTTCGACCCTAATATAATAAGCTATAAAGAAGCCGTACAACTTGGTTTTCCTAAAAAGGTGGCACATATATTAATTAACTATCGTAACAAAGGAGCTGAATTTCATAAAGCTGAAGATTTAAAAAAAGTATATGGCATGACAGATGAGTTATATGAAAAATTGGCGCCTTATGTTTCTATCAAAAAATAGATTTGTGTTAATGTCTACACCTTAACAAGAAAAAATCTTTTGTAAATTGCACAGCTATGTATAAGTTATTTGTAAAACCAATTCTGTTTTTATTTAATCCTGAAAAAGCGCATCATATAACTTTTGCTTCACTTCGTTTTTTTTTAAGCATTCCTTTTGCAAAAAAAATAACAAGTACACTCTTTGTAGTTAAATCAAATAAACTTGCCAAAACAATAGTTGGCTTAAATTTCCCTAACCCTGTAGGACTTGCAGCCGGTTTAGATAAGAATGCACTTGTTGTTGATGAGTTAGCTTGCCTTGGTTTTGGTTCTATTGAAATTGGTACAGTTACCCCAAAGGCTCAGCCTGGCAATGATAAACCACGTTTATTTCGTTTACCAAAAGATGAAGCCTTGATAAACCGTATGGGTTTTAATAATGATGGTGTAAATGAGGCAGCTATTCGTTTAGCGAAAAGAAAAAAAAAGAATATTATTATTGGAGGCAACATTGGTAAAAATAAAATTACCCCTAATGAAAATGCCACTCAAGATTATATAATTAGCTTTCATGCCTTATATGATGTGGTTGATTATTTTGTGGTAAATGTAAGTTCGCCTAACACACCTAATTTACGTGAGTTACAAGAGAAAGAACCGCTTACTAATTTATTAAGTAGTCTTCAAAAAGAAAATGCAAGTAAAAAAAATCAAAAACCTATTTTCTTAAAAATTGCGCCCGATTTAACCGATACACAATTACAAGATATTGTGGATATAGTTATCGAAACAAAAATTGCAGGCGTAATTGCTACTAACACAACTATATCGCGAGATAATTTGGTTACACCGCAACCAGAAATACAAAATATAGGTGCAGGTGGTTTAAGTGGCAAACCACTTACAGCAAGAAGTACCGAAGTAATAAAATTTTTGCGCAGTAAACTAAGTAAGCAAATTGCTATTATTGGTGTAGGTGGCATACATAGCGCACAAGATGCTATAGATAAATTAAATGCAGGTGCCGATTTAATTCAACTATATACGGGCTTTATTTACGAAGGCCCCGCGCTTGTAAAAGCAATTAATAAGCGTATTCTTTCAGAAACTAAGTAGTAAAAAAAACTACTTAAGGTTTTTCTTAATAAACGCTAACGAATTTTTCATAGCATCATCTGCAAACTCCTTACTGTATTTAGGATTACTTGGGTTTGCAAAAGCATGGTCGGCATCGTATTTTTTTACTTCTAAAGGTTTGTTTAGTGTTTTCATATTTGCTTCAAACTTAGTAACCACCTCTTTATTTATCCATTGGTCTTTTTCTGCCCAAACAAATAATACAGATGCATTTAGTGTTTTAAGTTTTTCTATTTTTTCTTCGGGCATGCCATAATACATTATGCAAGCTTTACCTTGTTTACCTGCTAATAAACTTGCTTGCATCGACCATCCGCCACCAAAACACCAGCCAATAGTTGCTATGTTTGCTTTGGCACCTGCATAATTTATAGCACCTTTAATAATTGCTTCTCCTCTTTCTTGGGTTAGGCTCTTCATATATTTGCCTGCCGAATCGCGAGTAGTAGCTATTTTTTTATCATACATATCAAGTGCTATAATATTTACGTTGCCAAGTTCTTTATATATTTTTTCCGATTCTTGTTTTACATAATCATTTAAGCCCCACCACTCATGTATCACCAATACATAATTATTGGTTGGTGTAGTGGCTTTTATTTCGTAACCATAACCTTCTTTTCCATCAGGAGTTTTAAAAGAAATTTCGTTACCCATTGGGTTTGCTAATACAAAGGGTGTAGGTTCTAAATGCGATGCCACAAATTTTTTATCGTGACTTAGCATGGCAAAAGTATTAGTTGATGATGGTTTTGCACAGCAAGATAATTGTGCAAAACTGTTAGCTGCAAATGCAAGTGTTAACCCTATAGTTGTAAAAATGTTTTTCATGGTTGTTTGTTTTTAAGGCTAAATTAATAGTTAGTAAAAAACAAGCTTATTAAGATTTGTTAATGTAAGATTAAATTTATCTTGCCATTATAGAGCCCGCACATACATCGCCTTCTTCCATAGGTTTTAACCATTGTTGTAATGTTTTGGTACGGGTTTCGGTTAAATCTTGCATATAGCTATACCAGCAAACAGGTTGCATGCTATAATACTCGCTTTCTTTTAAGGGGTACTTCATTTTCATTTCGGCATCTCTAAATTCAATCCAAATTCGTTGCGAAGCTTTTAAATTTTTAAGAAATAGTGTATCTGTATTATAGTCTTTCAAAATTTGCTGATATACTTGATTAAGCTCTTTATCTGCTTTTAAAAATTCTTTTTTAGTAGAATCATTCATTTGTATTTGAGTTTGTGAAAAACCAAAGCTTGCTATAAATAGTAAAATGATAGTTGTTATTGTTTTTAGCATAGTAGTTTTTTTATGATGATGAGAAAGATTTTCTGTTTAATAAAAAAGCCACCCGTTTAAGAGTGGCTTTATTTTATATCTTATTTGGTTGCTTATGATCCGCAAGCTTCGCAAGCATCCGGATTATCTAACGAGCAGCTAATTTGTGCCTGTAATTCTTCTTCAGATAAAATGTGTGCTTGTCCGCGTTCTACTAACAATTGGTCTTCGTTACCAAGTACAGTTACTTTTTCTAACAAAGCACTTTGATCAACTGTAAACTTAATAGCATCTGCAGCAGCTTTAGTACGTAAGTAGTACATGCCGGTTTTCAATCCTTTTTTCCAAGCATAAAAATGTGCCGAAGAAAGTTTTGCAAAGTTAGCATCTTGTATAAACAAGTTTAGTGATTGCGATTGATCAATATATGCACCACGGTCAGCAGCCATATCAATAATAGTACGTTGTTTAATTTCCCAAACAGTTTTGTAAATATTTTTTATGTTTTCTGGTATTTCGGCAATATTTTGTACAGAACCGTTAGCAGCAATAATTTTGTTTTTTAGGTTCTCATTCCATATACCAAGTTTTACTAAGTCTTTTAGTAAATGTTTGTTTACAACAACAAACTCTCCGCTTAACACACGACGAGAATAAATGTTTGATGTATATGGTTCAAAACATTCATTGTTACCTAATATTTGAGATGTAGAAGCAGTTGGCATTGGCGCCATTAATAATGAGTTACGTACGCCGTATTTTTTAATTTCTTCGCGTAAAACATCCCATTCCCAACGTGGACTTGGAGTTACATTCCACATGTCTTGTTGAAAAATGCCTTTGCTTATTGGTGAACCAGGATATGTTTCGTAATGCCCGTCAACTTTTGCTAAATCTTTACTTGCCGTTAAAGCCGCGTAATAAATAGTTTCAAAAATTTCAGCATTTAGTTTACGAGCTTCTTCGCTTTCAAAAGGGTAACGCATTAAAATAAACGCATCAGCTAAACCTTGTACACCTAAACCAACCGGACGGTGACGCATGTTACTGTTACGTGCTTCTGGTACCGGGTAATAGTTTCTATCAATTACTTTGTTTAAGTTTTTAGTAGCTACATAAGTTACTTCAAATAAACGTTGGTGGTCAAATTCTCCTTTTTCTAAATCTACAAAGCGAGGTAATGCAATAGATGCTAAGTTACATACGGCTACTTCATCAGCAGCTGTGTACTCAATAATTTCAGTACATAAGTTAGATGACTTAATGGTACCTAAATTTTGTTGATTAGATTTTGAGTTAGCGGCATCTTTAAACAACATGTATGGGTTACCTGTTTCAATTTGAGACTCGATGATAGCACCCCATAACTCACGTGCCGGTATTTGTGTGCGGAAACGTCCTTCACTTTCGTATTTAGTATATAACTTTTCAAACGCTTCGCCGTGGCAATCACTTAAACCTGGGCATTCGTTAGGACACATTAAACTCCAAACACCTTCTTCTTCCACACGTTTCATAAACAAATCCGGTATCCAAAGTGCAGTAAACAAATCACGTGCGCGCATTTCTTCTTTACCGTGGTTTTTACGGATATCTAAGAAATGGTAAATGTCTGCATGCCATGGCTCTAAATAAACAGCAATAGAACCTTTACGCTTTCCACCACCTTGGTCAACGTAACGAGCTGTTTCGTTAAACACTTTTAGCATTGGTATAATGCCATTTGATGTGCCGTTAGTTCCTTTAATGTAAGAACCTGTTGCGCGTACATTGTGGATGTTTATACCAATACCACCCGCGCTTTGCGAAATTTTAGCACATTGTTTTAAGGTGTTGTAAATTCCATCAATGCTGTCGTCTTGCATTTGTAAAAGGAAGCAAGAACTCATTTGTGGTTTTGGCGTACCTGCATTAAATAAAGTTGGTGTTGCATGTGTAAACCAACGCTCGCTCATTAGGTTGTATGTTTCAATAGCGGCTGCAATATCTTCTTTATGTATGCCAACTGCCACGCGCATAATCATATGTTGTGGGCGCTCAGCCACCTTACCATTCATTTTTAACAGGTACGAGCGCTCTAATGTTTTAAAACCAAAATAATCGTAACCAAAATCTCTATCGTATATGATAGAAGAATCTAATTGTTGTGCATTTGCCTGTATAATTTCATATACATCATCTGCAATTAACGATGCACGTTGCCCTGTTTTAGGGTCGATATATAAAAATAAATCGTGCATGGTTTTTGAAAACGATTTGGTCGTATTTTTATGCAAGTTAGAAACCGCTATACGCGATGCTAAAATTGCATAATCAGGATGGTTAGTAGTTAACGAAGCGGCTGTTTCAGCAGCTAAGTTATCTAACTCCGTTGTTGTAACTCCGTCAAATAATCCTTCAATAACTTTCATAGCTACTTTAATAGATTCAACATGAGTTGGTTCTAAGCCGTAGCAAAGTTTTTGTACGCGTGCGGTGATTTTGTCAAACTTAACTGACTCGCGGGTGCCGTCTCTTTTTATTACAAACATACCTGGTTAATTTTTTTGGTTTACTTAGTTAAAAATGGTTAATGCAAATTACTTCTACAATGTGCGTTTTGGTGTTAAATCTTTATTTTCTATTAACAATGTTTTCTTAATTACTTTACTTTGACAAATTTTGGGGCTAAACGCCCCGACGAGGCTGCTATCCTCGTTTACTTTAGTTCTTTTTAAGATTAAGGATTAAAAGTCTTCGTCTAATTTAAAGACGTTATTCGATTCGTTATTCTTATTCATAACGCCCGCCTTTTGATATTCGGCTACGCGTTTTTCAAAGAAATTGGTTTTACCCTGTAATGATTGCATCTCCATAAAAGGGAATGGATTGGTTGCATTGTAAAACTTAGGACAGTTAAGGGCTACCAACAACCTATCGGCGCAAAACTCAATGTATTGGCACATCATATCGGCATTCATGCCTATAAGACGTACAGGAAGAGCATCTGATACAAATTCTTTTTCAATAGCTACTGCATTGGTTATCACTTCGGTAACACGTTCTACAGGTAGTTTGTTTACTAATTGGTTGTATAATAAACACGCAAAATCACAATGTAAGCCCTCATCACGAGAAATTAACTCGTTACTAAAGCTTAAACCCGGCATTAAGCCACGTTTTTTCAACCAAAAAATAGAGCAAAATGACCCTGAAAAGAAAATCCCTTCTACGGCAGCAAAAGCAATTAAACGCTCAGCAAAATTTCCTTTCGATATCCAGCGTAAAGCCCACTCGGCTTTTTTAGTTACACAAGGCAGGGTGTCAATGGCGTGTAGTAAGCTGTCTTTTTCTACAGCATCTTTAATATACGTATCAATTAATAGAGAATAAGTTTCTGAGTGAATGTTTTCCATCATTATTTGGAAACCATAAAAGCAACGAGCTTCAGGATACTGAACTTCGTTTAAAAAGTTAATGGCTAAGTTTTCATTTACGATACCATCACTTGCAGCAAAAAAAGCAAGTACGTGTTTAATGAAATGTTTTTCATCGGCATTTAATTTTGTTTCCCAATCTGTTAAATCAGATGCAAGGTCAATTTCTTCAGCCGTCCAAAAACTGGCTTCAGCTTGCTTGTACATTTGCCAGATGTCGTTATGTTTAATTGGAAATAGAACGAAGCGATCTTTGTTCTCGGTTAATAAGGGTTCGTTTGCCATAAATTTATCTACTCTATATATTTTATCAGACAAAAAATGAATGGCTTTACCATTCATTGCTTAAGTCTCGTTATTTTATCTTTCTTAAAGAACTTTTTAGTTAATCAACACTTATTTTCTTTGCTTTCTGTTTTACAAAACAAGTTTAAAAAACTGCGTTCCACAAATAATTCAATTAACATTTTGAGCGCACTTTTAAACATTTTTATTTTTTTAAAAATTGTTGATAAACTCGTGAAACCCCTTATTATCAATACTTATAGGGTGATATGAAAAAAAATAAAAAATAAATGCGAAATGTATTTGCGTGTTAAAATTAAAATGTTTATACACAGTTAAGTGATGTCAATGTTTACTAATAATAATGGTTTTTTAGATAGAAATTTGACTAAGCAGATTGCATTATTTCATCTGCAATAACCTTATTGGCCAAATTTTGAAAAGAGAAAGTAAGAGAGTTTTTTTCTATTAATTGCAACATATATAAATATTGCGATAAAAACCGTTTAGCGGCCTTAGGTTTGTTTTGTTGGTGTGCGGTTATCCCCAACTCAAAAAGTATATCGGCTAAGGCCTGTTGTTTTTGTGGAGTAAACTCATTTACATCTGTATCATGCTCTACCGTTTCTAAATCAAAGTCTTCGCCAAATAAACTTCTTAATCCTGTTTTAGCAGCTAATTCAATTTCCGAGAAAGTTTTATTTTCCTTTTTTAAATTTAAAATATAAGCAATAATTAAACTTAGTTTTTCAAACTCACGTTCTAAATAATCTTTACGGTACATAACGTAAAGTTACATTAACTTCATTGCTTATCAAAGTAGCTGAGGAGATTATTTTATTTTATATGCACCACTTGCCTCTACCATTATTTGTGGAAGCTGTTTTTTAACCTCAAAATAATTATATCCTGTGGCAAGGTTACTCCAAAAATCAATTAAGGGTTTGTTATATTGTTTTTTTACCTCCTCTAATTTTTTAGCATCTAACTTAAATGGAAAGTTGTGTACAATAACATCATGTCCGGCTCCTTTGCTAAACAAACAAATTAAATAAAGCTCTTTTATTTTATCATCTGTAATAGGAATACAGCCAATGGTTACACAATTGCCATGTATCATAATTTCGCCGCCAAAAGGTTTATGCCCTAAAATTTTATCACTTTGGTTAGGATAATCAACCTGCATTGCTAAGTAGTAATCACTATATGCATTAAAAAAATTTACTTTATAAAAACCTTCAGGTACTTGTAAATCTCCTTCGGTACGTTTCGGACCTAATATGCCCGAACTTCTGCAAATAGGATAACTTGTATAGTAAATATACTTGTTGGCATTTTTTGCTTTAAGCCAAAGCTCAACTGTTTTTTCTTCCTTAAAAACACGTATTAAAACGTTGAAATCGTTCGCATCAATGCCTTTTTCTTTTAAGGTTTTAGAAATAGCACTCCATTTTTCTTTATGGGCTTGCGCTACGTGCGGATATTTTAATTGCTGTTTTAAAAACGAGGGCTGAGCTACCGCATAAAACGACAGTAGTAAAAAGCAAACAAAACTTTTAACCATGATAAACTAAGGCTTAACTTCAATTTTAAACAACTTATCCTTATCTACTTTTTTTACTTCAACATTATGGTATAGCTGTTTGCTAATGGCGCCATAAGGGGCGGTAATTATTTCATCTTTAATGGTTAGGCCTTCTAAAATTTGTATGTACTCGTTATCCTGTATGCCTGTTTTTACAAAAATTATTTTTGCTTTACCATCTCGTAATACAAAAATGCAAGCTCTTGGTTTTTTATTTTTCTCTTCGGTTTTCTTTTCTTTTTTATCTGAGCCTGCTTTTTCATCGTCAGATGATTTATTTTCAACAGCTACACCTATCGGTTTTTGTAAAGAATCGGTTCTGGTAGTTACTGCCTGTATAGGAATAGATAATGCGTTTTTTACTTTACGGGTTAGTATTTCAACCGAGGCACTCATACCTGGTCTAAACACAACCGGATTTGTTTCTGTTATTAAATCCTGATACGATTCGCGTAGCACCCTAATTTTTACCGTGTAGTTAGTTACCTGGTCGGCATTTATACCGCTTGTATTTGCTGAGTTTGCTACTTCGGTTACTAAGCCCCTAAATTTTTTATCCTGATAAGCATCTACTTCAATTAGGGCAGTATCACTTTTGTGTACACGTATAATGTCGTTTTCGTTTACATCAACATTTACTTCCATTTCGTTCAAGTCAGCAAGGCGCATAATTTCGGTACCCTCCATAGTTGCGGTACCAACCACGCGTTCCCCTAATTTTTTATTTAGTTTAGATACTGTTGCATCAACCGGTGCATAAATAAATGTTTTTGCCAAATTGGTGCTGGCTTCTTTTAATGATGCTTGCACGCCATTTATATTATACTCAGCACTTTTTACACTTTCCTCTAAGGCTTTAATTTGCGCTTTTCCACTTTCGTATTGGGCTTTAGATGCATCAAAATCTTGCTGAGAAATTACTCCTTGGTCAAATAACTTTTTGTTACGATTATAATTTGTTTCGGTGTTAATAAGGTTTGCCTTCGCTTGTTCTAAAAGTGCCATGCTGTTTTGCATGCCCGATTTGGTGCTGTTTACCGTAGCCGATGCACGCTCTAAAGCCGATTCATAAATATCGGGTTTAATGCGACAAAGTAGCGTTCCTTTTTTTACACGGTCGCCTTCTTTCACATACAATTCAACAATCTCTCCCGATACGTCTGAACTTATTTTTACTTCTGTTTCGGGCTGTATTTTTCCGTTGGCACTAACAATTTCTGTAATGTTTCTAAGTGCAGGAAATTCTGTACTTACAGATATTCCATCGTTACCCGAAAAGGCTTTAAGCCAAACAATTACTCCAATAACTAATACACCCGCTAAAATAATCCAGATAAATCTTTTCATGCTTAAAACGCTAAAGGTTTACCTTGGTAATAATCTAAAACTTTAAGTTTAAATACAAAGTCATACTTAGCATTAAGCATATCAGTTTGTGTTCTTAAGGTACGGTTTTTACTATTGTTATAATCAAAGGAGTTAATGGCTCCTGCATTAAATTTTTGCTCGGCATAATTAAACGATTGTACCGATACTTCGTAAGCTACTTTAGCTGATGCGTATTTATTTAAAGCACCTTGCGCATCCACATAAGCTTGTACAATGGTTTTATATAATTGTTGTTTAGCAATATCGTAGCCATACTGATTACTTAGCATTTGTAGTTTTGCTGTTTGAATGTTTGCATAGGTTGACAAGCCATTAAAAAGGGGGATACTTAGTGTAAATGCTAAACTTTTATTTAAGTTATTACCCATTTGGGTGGTCCAGGGTGTTTTTTTTGTAACTGTATTTATTACCGGCGATACAACTTCTTCTCCGCTGGATGTATAATAACCCGTTGGTTGAACGCCACCGGTATAGTTGGCGCTAACGAGGGTTTCATCAAGTCCTGAGTAACCGCTACCTATAGTTCCTGCAAAGGATAAGGATGGGCTAATGCGCCCTTTAGCATAAGAAAGATTTTTTTGAGAACTCATTAAAGTATATTCCGAGCTTTTTATTTTATGCTGTGTTTTTAAAGCTGTTTGGTAAATATCAGCGGGTTGGTAGGCGGCTAAATCTGCAGCAGATAATTCAAAATCGGGTTTTTCAATCGAAAAACTGTTTAAAGAATCTAAGTATAAAAGTTGTTTTAATGAAAGTAACGAAAGATTGAAATTATTTTGCGCAGTTACGTAACTATATTGGTCGGTAGCTAATTGAGCTTTAATATCGTAAACCGAACTCATAGCAGCGGCGCCTGCATCAGCTAATTTTTGCGTACGGTCTAATTGCTGCTGGCTAATTTTTACTTGCTGGTCGGCTACTTTTAATAATTCGGTATTATAAACCACCTGTAAAAAAGAAGAAGCCACGTTGAGTGCTAAATCATTTTTTTGTTGCTCGTAATTTTCTCGGCTCGATAAGTAAGCGTATTGGTTTTTCTTTACGTTGTTGTATTGTTGCAACCCGCTCCACAAAGTTACTTGTGCCTGTGCATAAAAGTTTTCCGATAAAACGGTTGCATTAGCAAACTTGTTGGTATACCTATCAATGGTTTGCCCCATGTTATAAGTATGGTTACCACCTGCGTTTACCGATGGTAATATAGTAGCCTTACTTTGGTCGTAACTTACTTTATTAATATCTGTATTAAGCGCATTTTGCTTTAGCGTAGGGTTGTTTTTTAAAGCATAATCAATGCACTGTTGTAAATTCCAACTTTGAGGGAAGACACCTAAACTAATACAGGATAGGATAAACGTAATTACTGTTTTTTTCATATGGTATAAATTAGCGTAAAAGTAAAAACAAGTAAGATATATTTACATAGTTTAGTAAATGCGGAAATTTTTAAGGCTAAGTGGTTTTATGGGTAGTTGTGCTACAATAAACCCATTAAAGCCAGATAACAAAAAACAAAAGGGGTAGCAAAAAAGAGGCTATCAAACCTATCTAACACCCCACCATGCCCTGGCATAATGCTGCCACTATCTTTAACACCTGCCATTCGTTTAAGCATAGATTCTACTAAATCGCCTAAAGTGCCAAAAACAGCCACTATAATAGAAATAACTACCCAATGTTTTTGGGCTAATTGCGGAAACATACCAGCTACAACAAACGATAAACCAATACAAAAGGCAATGCCACCAAGGGTACCTTCCCAAGTTTTATTTGGTGATATTTTTTCGTAGAGTTTATGCTTGCCAAAAAAACTTCCTACAAAATAAGCTCCTGTATCATTCAGCCAAATAAAGAAAATCATGCCTACTATTCTTTCAGGTTGAAATTCATTTCTAACTTCTGCATAATTAAAATGTAAAACCATCGAAATAAGCATGCAACAAGGTACAGTAACATAAAGTAATGATAAAAGCAGGTAGGCCACATTTTGTAAAGAGGATGTTTCTCTAAATAATTCTACAATAAATAAACAGAAGCATACAACAACAAATAAATGGGGTAAAAATCTAAGATAGTTTGGCATCTGTATAAAAGGATACCATATTGCAATTACAATGGCTAATAAATTTAAGGAGTAGCCAACTATTTTGGTAGGATGTGCATGTAAGTTTTCGCTTAACTTAAAAAACTCATATAAACCAATAAAGCTGACTACAGTAAAAAAAAGAATAAATGATAAATAATTGTACCAAACACAACCCAACAACAACGCCACAAATACTAATGCAGTTGTGGCGCGTGTATAAAAAGTTTTAACGTTAAATGCCATTAAGCTTCGGTTGGTGCGCTATTTATGGCAGCGGCCACTTCTTCTTTATCAAAAGGGCGTTTTCCAAAAATAAGTTCTAAATCATCGCGGAAAATAACTTCTTTCTCCAATAATTTTTCGGCCAATAAAGTTAGTTTAGCCTTATGTTCCGTTAAAAGCTCTTTGGTTTTAACGTAGGCTTTATCAATTAATTTTTTTATCTCTTCATCAATTGTTTGTGCCGTATGCTCGCTATAAGGCTTACCAAACTGGTATTCTTGTTGTCCGCTGCTATCGTAATAACTTACATTTCCTATTTTATCGTTTAAGCCGTAATACACAACCGATGCAAACGCTTGTTTGGTAATTTTTTCTAAATCGCTTAAAGCGCCTGTACTAACTCTGCCAAACATAATTTCTTCCGCAGCACGTCCACCAAGGGCAGCGCACATTTCATCGAAAATCTGATCCATTGTATTTAGTTGTCTTTCTTCGGGTAAGTACCAAGCCGCACCTAACGAACGACCACGAGGTACAATGGTTACTTTTACCAAAGGAGATGCGTGTTCAAGCATCCAGCTAACCGTAGCATGCCCTGCTTCGTGAAACGCAATAACGCGTTTTTCTTGTGGAGTAATAATTTTGTTTTTCTTTTCTAAACCTGCAATAATACGGTCTACAGCATCTAAAAAATCTTGTTTCTCAACAAATTGTTTATCGTTACGTGCAGCAATTAAAGCGGCTTCGTTACAAATGTTAGCGATATCGGCACCACTAAAACCGGGTGTTTGTTTTGCTAAAAAATCAATGTCTAAATCTTTATCTAATTTAATTGGTTTCAAATGCACTTGAAAAATCTCTCTGCGTTCATTTAAATCAGGTAAATCAACATGTATTTGCCTGTCGAAGCGACCGGCACGCATCAATGCTTTATCTAAAATATCGGCGCGGTTAGTTGCTGCTAAAATAATTACACCGCTGTTAGAACCAAAACCATCCATTTCGGTTAAAAGCTGGTTAAGTGTATTTTCACGTTCATCGTTTCCACCAAACGAAGCATTTTTCCCGCGTGCTCTACCAATAGCATCAATTTCATCTATAAAAATAATGCAAGGTGATTTTTCTTTTGCCTGACGGAATAAATCTCTAACACGCGATGCGCCAACACCTACAAACATTTCCACAAAATCAGACCCCGATAAAGAGAAGAACGGAACTTTAGCTTCGCCTGCAACAGCTTTTGCTAATAAGGTTTTACCGGTACCCGGAGGGCCTACCAATAAAGCCCCTTTAGGAATTTTAGCACCTAAGTCGGTATATTTTTTTGGTGTTTTTAAAAAGTCAACAATCTCTTTAATTTCAACTTTTGCACCTTCTAATCCGGCAACATCACTAAATGTAATGTTTACGTTAATGTCTTTATCAAATAAAACGGCTTTACTTTTTCCTATGTTAAAAATTTGTCCGCCACCTGCACCACCATTCATACGACGCATAATAAACATCCATACAACAATCATTAATACAATTGGCCATATCCACCCAAAATATTCCGACCAATTAGTACGTGTTTCGTTAGTTGGAGTAATCATTTTGTCTTTTGGTATGCCGGCTTCTTGTTGAACTTTTTCTATCCTATCCCAAAATTTTTCTACAGGAGGAATGCTGGTAACTACAAATTGAGGACCTTGTATTGCTTTTGGATTTGCAATAATAGGTTTATTGCCTACAGTATATCTAAAAAGAGATAAACTATCCGGGTTTACACGTATTTCGGCAGTTTTTTCATTTACTATGGTAATGGAAACTACATCACCTTTTGCTAGCATATTTTGCTCGAAAGAAGTTTCGTTTACCTGTTTCATTCCTCCACCAAAACCAACTCCCTCGTTTCCTAACAACGTAAAAGCAATAAGTATAATAATGATTATGGCATATATCCAATAAAAATTGAAACCGCCACCGCCGCCTTTGTTGGATGGCATGCCGCCTTTGCGTAAACGCTCGCGCATTTTTTCAAATTGGTCTTTTAACTCTTCATTGTTTTTTTGAGAAGAAGGTTGAGGAGGCTTATTGGCAGACGAGCTGTTTTCGGCAGGTTTTGGTTCTTCTTGAATATTTTCGCTCATAATTTTTATATGAAATTTTTTATTTAAGTCTTGTTATTTCTGCATCAGCCCACAAATCTTCTAAACGATAAAAATCGCGTGTTTGTTGCTGAAATACGTGTACCATAATATCTACATAATCTAATAAAATCCATTCAGAATTTTCCCAACCTTCGGTATGAAAAGGGCGCTCATTTAATTGTTTCTTTACAGTCTCTTCTACCGAAGATGCAATTGAATCAACATGGGTAGACGATTCTGCATCGGCAATTACAAAAAAATCAAACGATCTGTTTTTAATATTGCTAAGGTCTAAAACAGTTATGTTTTTTGCTTTGCGTTCCTCTAAACCATCTATAATACTATCTAATAAAGGGTTTTTAATTTTTAATTTCGGCTCTTCTTTTTTAGCAATTGCCTTTTTAACAGCTACTTTTTTTACAACTGCTTTTTTAGCTGCCGCCTTTTTGGCAACAACTTTCTTAACTGCCACTTTTTTAGCTGCAGTTTTTTTAGTAGTTACTTTTTTTACCGAAACTTTTTTAGCAACCTTTTTTACTGTTGCTTTTTTAACCGCCTTTTTAGTCGCAGTTTTTTTTGTAGTTTTTGCCATATAATTTTTTACCGAAACTTTATTTTTCACGCCAAAGCGTATCATGCAAAGATAACATTATTTTTGCCGTTAAATGGATACGCTTTTTATTGGTCAACATATACTTGAGTTAGATGAAACAGAGTCTACCAATACTTATGCCACTAATTTAATTAAGGAAATACAGGTTGCCGAGGGAGCAGTAGTTTTTACACATAACCAAACAAAGGGCAGAGGGCAAGTTGGCAACACCTGGCAGGCTGAAAGCGGTAAAAACCTTACATTTTCGCTTATTTTACACCCCAATTTTTTGGCAGTAGATAAGCAGTTTTATTTAAGTAAAATAACATCGTTAGCGGTTTATGGCATGCTGACAGATTTTTTGAATACAAGCCTTTATGACATAAAAGTTAAATGGCCTAATGACATTCTGGTAAACGATAAAAAAATAGCCGGCATTTTAATTGAGAACGTTTTGCGAGGTAATTTCTTACAAAGTTCAGTAATTGGTGCGGGTATAAATATTAACCAGCAAAACTTCAGTAATGTAGATAAACAAGCTACTTCCCTTAGTATATTACTTCAACAGAGCTTTGAATTAAAAGAGATGCTACATAGTTTTTGTAGGCATTTCGAAGCACTTTATCTATCGCTTAAGCAAGGTAATTTTGATAAAGTAAGCCAAGCTTATTTTAAACAGCTTTATAAGTTTAATGAATGGGCTGTTTATCAAGCTAAAGAGCAAAAATTTACGGCAAAAATCCTTAAAGTTGAAGAAACCGGCTTGCTTGTACTTTCAACTGAACAAAACGAGACGCTAAAGTTTAACTTTAAAGAGGTCCAATTAATTGGGTAGTTTACAGTTTACACAAAATTTCTGCAGCTTTTTCTAACGTTTCGTCTTTTTTAGCCAAGCAAAAACGCAATAGTTTATTATCAATTTTTTCGTGATAAAAAACCGATAAGGGTATAGAAGCCAATTTATGTTCCTTAGTTAAACGTATGGCAAAATCTACATCTTTTTCATCGCTTATAGCATCGTATTTTAATAATTGAAAATAGGTGCCGGTACTCTGTTCGTACGAAAATTTTGAGCCTTTAATTAGCTTAATAAAATAATCGCGTTTTTGTTTGTAGAAATTTTTCACTTCCAAATAAGTATCTTTATCCTTTAAAAAATCGGCTAAGGCCAACTGTATAGGATGGTTAATGGCAAACACCAAAAATTGGTGCACTTTTCTAAATTCGGTCATTAAATTAGCCGGAGCACATACATAGCCAATTTTCCAACCGGTAGTGTGTACTGTTTTTCCAAAAGAAGAAACCAAAATACTGCGCTCAGCTAAATTTTTATAACGTGCTACACTTTGATGAGGTTCGGTTGTAAAGCACATGTGTTCATATACTTCATCACTTAAAATAATAATATCGGTGTTATTGGTTAGTTTTTCCAGCTCAGCCATATCTTTAGCTGAAAGTACAGTACCACTGGGATTATGCGGACTATTAATAATTATCATTTTGGTGCGATGGTTAATTATTTTTTTTACCGCATTCCAGTCAACAGAAAAATCTTTCGGGTTTAATTGAACGTAAATAGGTTTTCCGCCATTCATCTCTATAGCGGGTGTGTAACAATCGTATGCAGGCTCAAAAATAATTACTTCGTCTTCCTCTTTTATAAAAGCAGAAATGGCAGTATATATGGCTTGTGTAGCTCCGGCGGTAATCGTTATTTCAGTTTCGGGGTGATACGAAGTCTTGTATAGCTCCTCAACCATAACAGAAATTTGTTCGCGTAATGGCAAAACGCCTGGCATAGGCGCATACTGGTTAAAGCCATTTTTCATATAATGATTAACCAATTCAATTAACTTATCTGAACAAGAAAAATCGGGAAACCCTTGAGAAAGATTAATGGCTTTATTTTCTTGCGCCAGCTTGCTCATGGTTGAAAAAATAGTAGTACCAACATCTGGCAATTTAGAGTTTACAAGACCTTTGTATGAAATCATAAAGCAGATTAATTTTTGTGTTAAACTAAGATTTTTTGTATAAAAAATTAAGTATATTTGGCACAAACTTAAAAACAAATAGAAATGATTAAAAAATTATTTACATTAGGATTAGCACTTGTAGCGTTTGCAGGTAATGCGCAACAAGCCAGACTAACAAAACAAAATTCAGCTTCTCTTTCGAAATTAGGGGGAGTAACTCCGCCATCTGTTATGGCAACAACCAATTTAGGTTTTGAAACTTGGTCTGGTGGTAATCCGACAGGTTGGACTACACTTAACGTACTTGGTGCAACATGTGCAACTCAATATACAACAAGCCCTGGTACAGGTACTTCATCTTTACAGTTAACTACAGTAAGTTGTCCTTCTTGTCCTACTTATGGTTTACCTACAAAAGCAGGTGTAGCTTTTCAGTTTGTTCCATACGTGGGTCAACCTACTACTTTATCTTTTCAATATAAAACTGCTGTTGCAGCAGGAGATACTGGTTCTATACTTGTAACTCTTACTGCGGCAACTAATGTTACTGGTCAAGCAGGATTTAGTTTTGAAGGAACTGTTAGCACTTGGACTACGGTTACTGTTCCTTTTCGTTATGCTAATCAAGCAAATTCAGATAGCGTTAACATCTTTATTGCTTCTAGCGACTCAGGTGTTGTAACTGGTTTAGGCGTGGGACGTCCTGTACTTGGATCTAAAGTATATATTGATGCTATTGCTCTTAACACTGCAGTTGGTATCCAAACTATTTATACTTATAGCGATTATGTAATGTTCCCTAATCCTGCTAAATCAGAATTAAACTTTATAATTAAAGATACTAAAGCTAAAACAGTAGAAGTTTATAACATTGCTGGAGTTTTAGTTCAATCTTTTATAATTGAAAACGAAAGAACACAAATTGATGGTAATAATATGAGCAGCGGAATGTATTTTTATCATGTGAAAGATGCTAATGGTGGCGTTTTACATACGGATAGATTTACTGTTACTAAGTAATTTAGTACTCTATATTTTTAAAAACCTCGCCGTTTTGGCGGGGTTTTTTATTTTTATTCAAATGCCAATAAACAAAGTCTATATGCCAGCTAAAATAATTCGGCTAATTTAAACATGCGGCGTGTTTTTTTATTTTACATTTGTGCCTGAAAAATTAACTCCACTGTGAGCAACACCCATACTGACCACATCAACAAAGTTTCACTCGGTGGTCTTTTAGTTACCTTAGGAATTATTTACGGTGATATAGGTACATCACCATTATATGTAATGAATGCCATTATTGGTAATGATGTTATTCAAACAGATATTATATTAGGCGGTATATCTTGTATTTTTTGGACATTAACTTTACAAACAACTGTAAAATATGTTTTTTTAACCCTTAAAGCCGATAACAAAGGTGAGGGTGGAATTTTTGCTCTTTACGCTTTAGTACGTCGATTTAAAATTAAATGGTTAATTGCACCTGCCATTATTGGCGGAAGTGCTTTATTAGCTGATGGTATTATTACTCCACCCATATCTATAGCATCTGCCGTTGAGGGGTTGCGTGCTTTTAGGCCCGATATAAATACAGTGCCTATTGTTATCGGAATTTTAATCGGATTATTTTCGATACAACAATTCGGAACGAAATTTTTGGGTCGTTTTTTTGGTCCCATGATGCTTACTTGGTTTTTAATGTTAGGTATAATGGGCTCAATGCAACTTGTTACCAATGTAAGCGTATTAAAAGCTTTTAATCCATATTATGCCATTCACTTATTATCTATTCATAAAGAAGGCTTTTTTGTTTTAGGTGCTGTGTTTCTTTGTACAACGGGTGCCGAGGCTCTTTATTCTGATATGGGGCACTGTGGGCGTAACAACATTCGTGTAAGTTGGATTTTTGTAAAAAGTATGCTGGTGCTTAATTATTTTGGACAAGGTGCTTTTTTAATTAAGCATAGCGGACAAACATTAGCTGAAATTGGTGGCGCATCTATCAATCCGTTTTATTTAATAATGCCCGAAAAATTCTTACCTATAGGCATTGTTATTGCAACAGTATCTGCTGTAATTGCTTCGCAGGCTTTAATTAGTGGTGCCTATACATTAATTAATGAGGCTATGCGTTTAAACCTTTGGCCAAAAGCTTTGGTGAAATATCCTACTGAATTACGTGGACAGCTTTACATTCCGTCTATCAATTGGTTATTATTGGCAGGTTGTATAATGATAGTGCTTAAGTTTAGGGAATCTTCTAATATGGATGCTGCGTATGGTTTATCGATTATAGTCTGTATGCTTATGACAACGCTTTTACTCTTCCATTATATGTGGATGAAAAAGTACAATCACTTTTTGGCAATAATGGTAATTAGTGTTTATATGCTTATCGAACTTAGCTTTTTATATGCCAACCTGGCTAAATTTATGCACGGTGGTTATGTAACATTATTTATTGCTGCTGTCTTAATTTCTATAATGGCTACATGGCATGCAGCTAAAAAAATTGGGAGCCGTTACACCGAGTTTGTGAAAGTAGATAAGTACAAGCATGTACTGGCAGAGTTAAGCCGAGATTTAACGATACCCAAATACGCAACTCACTTGGTTTATTTAACGAGTGCGGGGCATTACGATGAAATAGAATCGAAAGTTATTTATTCTATTTTACAAAAACGCCCTAAGCGCGCCGATTTATATTGGTTTGTGCATGTTGATGTAGTTGATGAACCTTATAGAATGGAGTATCGTGTACACGAAATAATGAAAGACGATGTTATACGTGTAGATTTTAAATTAGGTTTTAGGGTTGCTCCAAAAATTAATTTAATGTTTAGAAAAGTAGTACAAGATTTAGTTAAAGCAAATGAAGTTGATATAACCAGTCGTTACGAATCGCTTAACCGAAACAATGTAATAGGTGATTTTAAATTTGTACTTACTGAGAAATTTCTTTCGTACGATAATGATTTACCTTGGCGAGAACGTATTATTTTAGATATTTATTTCTTCCTGCGTAAATTTAGCGTTGGCGAATCACGCGCCTTTGGTTTAGATAGCAGTTCTGTAAAAATTGAAAAATTTCCTTTGGTGCTTACGCCAACCAGAGAGTTTCCGCTTAAACGCATCGATTAATTTAGCTTTCTTTTCTTTCTCTATTCACAAATGCTACAGCTCTTAATAAGCTTACTCATACAATTTTACTACTTTAGCACACATTTAATTTTTTGCTTATGAAGAAATTTTTTCTTGCCCTAATAATTGTATCGTCTTGTTTTAAAGCTGTGGCAGATGAAGGCATGTGGTTGCCTTTTTTACTGCAGCAGCTTAACGAAAAAGATATGAAGAAAAATGGCTGTAAACTTACTGCAAAAGACATTTACGATGTAAATAACACCTCATTAAAAGATGCCATTGTGCAATTTGGCGGAGGCTGTACGGCAGAAATAATTTCTGATAAAGGATTAATTTTAACTAACCACCATTGTGGCTTTTCTGCTATTGCAGCGCATAGCAGTGTCGATAAAGATTATTTAACCAATGGTTTTTGGGCAATGAATGGTAGTGAAGAATTAACCAACCCGGGTTTAACGGCTACTATTATTATTCGCATTGAGGACATGACAGCACAAGTGAATACAGGTGCTACAGCTAACCTTACCGAAAAAGAATTAGATGCGCTTCAACAAAAAAATATAAAACAAATTACTACCGATGTTATAAAAGGCACTAAGTACGAAGCGTTTATAAAACCTTTTTTTTATGGTAACCAGTTTATTTTATTTGTAACACAAACTTTTAAAGATGTGCGTTTAGTAGGTGCACCGCCATCGTTTATTGGCAAGTTTGGCGGAGATACCGATAATTGGATGTGGCCTCGCCACACGGGTGATTTTTCTATATTTAGAATTTATGCTGATAAAAATAATGAGCCGGCAGATTATGCAAAAGATAACGTACCGTATAAACCAAAAAAATCCTTAACCATTTCTATGAAAGGAGTTAACGAAGGAGATTTTACTATGGTATATGGTTTTCCGGGTCGTACACAGGAGTATCTTTTTAGCGATGCAATTGATATGACCATGAATGAAAGCGATCCTACTAAAGTTGCCTTGCGCGAAAAAAAATTGGGCATCATGAACCAGTTTATGAAAGCAAATGATACAACCAGAATTGCTTATGCTTCTAATTATGCATCAATTGCTAATTACTGGAAAAAATGGATGGGAGAAATGCAGGGCTTGAAAAAATTTGATGCCGTAAATAAAAAAATTGAATTTGAAAAAAAGTTTTTAGAACTACTTTCATCTGATCCGGCCGAGAAAGAAAAATTCAATAAAGTGTTTACTGATTTTCATGCCTTGTATGCAAACTACCGCGTGTATCAAAAACAGATGGATTATTACAGCGAATGTTTGCTGGGTATAAATGCTATGGTAGCGGCTCGTTCGGCTGAAAAATTTATTGCTTCGTTAAAAGGAAAAACAGAGGAGGAAAAACAAAAGGAGTTTACTAAAACTTTTGATGCTATGGATAAGTCATACAAAACATACAATAAAGCTATGGATAAAACCATTTGCAGAGCTATGTTGGAGATGTACGTTCAAGGTGTAGAAAAAAAAATGCGCGTTCCTGCACTCGATTCTTTACTTACTGTATATCAAAATAAGTATGATGTTATAATAGATAAAATTTATAGTGAATGCATTTTCACTAATAAAGATAAATATCTAAACGCATTAAAAAATTCTTCTGTAACAGATATAGAAAACGATATAGTTTATAAACTATGGAAAAATATAGCAACCTACTATAACATAAATGTAATTCCACAATATGCCGCTATTGATGCGCAACTAAATACATTATACAAACAATATATAGATAAGCTTACAAAAGTATATAAAGACAAAAAGTTTTACCCCGATGCAAACTCAACCCTGCGTATAACATACGGAAAAGTAAAAGGGTACAAACCCAGAGATGGTGTAGATTATATTTATTATACAACATTAGATGGCATGATGGAAAAAGAAAACCCTAACGACGATGAATTTATTGTATTCCCTAAAATGAAAGATTTATACAACAAAAAAGATTATGGAAAATATGTAGACAAGGATGGTACACTACATATGTCGTTTATAGCTACAAATCATACAACCGGGGGCAATAGCGGCAGTCCGGTATTAAATGCAAAAGGAGAGCTAATTGGCACTAATTACGATAGGGTGTGGGAGGGAACTATGAGCGATATTATGTATAACCCCAACATTTGTCGTAATATTACGTTAGATGTACGTTATACATTATTTGTAATTGATAAATATGCAGGTGCAGGTTACTTGCTAAATGAAATGAAATTAGTGCAATGAGCTGGTTGCAAAAAATAACAACAACCGAAAAAGGTATAAATCTTACTAATATAGTTTTAATGCTATTAAGTACAGGTATAGCATTTATTATTCCGTTTAAATTGTTTTTGTTTGTTTATGCAGTGTTAGGCCCTTTGCATTATCTCACTGAAATTTCCTGGCTCGATAAAAGAAATTTTTTTATTAAACAAAAAATACAAATATGGCCTTATATAGTTGTAGCCCTGCTACTTACTGTTGCTATATTTAATGAAAAATCAGTATTAAGATATTATTCGGTAAGCTTAATTATTTGTGTAGTGGTTTATACACTGTGCTTGGTTTTCTCGGGTAAAAATAGTGTGTCATTACTTGTTTCAACGCTTGTTTTAATTTTAGCCTTAGCTATTAAGGCAGATAAAATTGTATTTTTAATTTTGGCTTTTGGTATTTTTTTGCCAACTATAGTACATGTATTTTTATTTACCGGCTTATTTGTTTTACAGGGCGCACTCAAAAACAAAAGTATTACGGCTTTTATTTCATTAGTTGTTTTTATAGTTTGTGCGTTGAGTTTTACCTTTATTCATGTGCCAAATGCAGAAATACTTTCGGTAGCAGAGAAAGGCTATGTGCAAAAATACTTTAGTATTCTAAACCAATCGTTAGCGGGTTTGTTTAATATTAATTTTAATAGAACCAGCAACGATATTTTTGAAATGCCTGCGCTTATTGCCGTACAGCGTTTTGTAGCATTTTCCTATACATATCATTACTTAAATTGGTTTTCTAAAACATCGGTTATTAAATGGCACGATGTTTCTAAAAGTAGGTTAGGCGTAATTGCCATTTTATGGATTGTATCTGTAATATTTTATTATGTAGATTTCCGTTTAGGGTTTATGGTGCTATTTTTATTAAGTATGATGCACGTTTTTTTAGAACTGCCACTTAACGTACATTCCATAAAAGGCATTATTGCCGGAATAAGAAATCATTGATTTTATTTTCTTTCCTTAATTTTCTGGCGATGCTTTAAACCCCAATCACGTAACGCCATAATAACTTCATCTAACGTTGTGCCATACGCAGTAAGTTCGTATTCTACACTTACCGGAATAGTGTCGTAAACAGTACGGGTAACCAACGCATTTACTTCCAATTCTTTTAACTCTTTCGATAACATTTTAGCTGTAATGCCTGTAATTTCGCGGTGCAGTTCTTTAAAGCGTTTATTGCCGTGTATTAAGGCAATTATAATTGGTATTTTCCATTTACCACTTAAAATATATAAAGCATCTTGTACGGGTAGTAAACTTTTAGAGCACTCGGTGGTGCTTAGCTTACTCGGATTTTGTAAGAAATTTTTAGCCATTTTATAATTATTTAAGAATTAAATAATACACAAAGGTACGTTGTTTAACCTACTTTTATTGTAGGTTTACAAAAGTATATCGGTATCCTTTAGTATATCGGTTACAAAAGTATAGTTAATGTACATACATTTGTATCAATAAAAATAAAAATTATGTCAACAACCAAATGGGCATTAGATGCCACACACTCAGAAGTGCAATTTAAAGTAAAGCACTTAATGATATCAACTGTAACCGGACATTTCAAAAAGTTCGATGCTTCGGTTGAAACCAGTGGTGAAGATTTCACAACGGCTAAAATTAATTTTTCTGCCGATATAGATTCTATCACAACAAATAATGAGCAAAGAGATGGCCACCTAAAAACAGGCGATTTTTTTGATGCAGCTAATCATCCACAAATAAAATTTGAAGGTTCGAAACTTGAAAAAGTAACTGCTGAAAATTATAAATTGCATGGCAACTTTACTATTAAAGGTGTTACTAAGCCTGTTGTGTTAGATGTGGAGTTTGGTGGAATTGCAAAAGATCCTTGGGGTAACACGCGTGCAGGTTTTTCAATAAACGGAAAAATTAACCGTCAGGATTTTGGTATAAGTTTTGGTGCAGTTACCGAAACAGGTGGTTTAGTAGTTAGTAATGATGTATCATTACACAGTAATATTGAATTTGTAAAACAAGCATAGAAAAAAACAATTAATTAATAACCAAAAAACAAAAAAACAATGAAAAAAATCACCATTCTTGCATCAGTAGCAGCGGCTCTTATGTTCTCATTTACATCAGTAGCACAAGGCGCTTATACTATGGATAAAGCTCACTCTTCAGTAGGTTTTACTATTACACATTTATCTATTTCCGATATAGATGGGTCGTTTAAAACCTTCGACTCTAAATTTACATCTTCTAAAGAAGATTTTTCGGATGCTACTTTTGATTTTACAGCAGATGTAAATAGCATTAACACCGATAACGAAAAACGCGATGGTCACTTAAAGTCGGCTGATTTTTTTGATGTAGCTAAATTTTCTACACTTACTTTTAAAAGTAAAACTGTAAAAAAAGTTGCCGGCAACAAATACACTATTATTGGTGATATGACAATGCATGGTGTAACCAAAACAGTTAGTTTTGAAGCTATGATTAGAAGTGGCGTTAACCCTATGAGCAAAAAAACGGTAGTAGGTGTTAAAGTAAATGGTACTGTAAATCGTTCTATGTTTGGTGTTGGTGCAAATATGCCTGGTACTATGTTAAGCGAAGATGTTGTTGTTAGAGGAAGTGCAGAATTTTCTAAAGACTAAGCTCTCTTAATAAATTCATATAAAAAAAGCCGTTCTATTTTTAGAACGGCTTTTTTTATACCATACTTTTAATTATTTAGCTGCCCCTGCATCTGCAGGAGGATTTGCAGCATTTTGTGCTTTAAATGCAGAGAAATCAAACAACAAAGTAAATCGTAATGTATTTTGTAATGGGTTACGTTGTGTAAGTGGTGTTAGATAACTCATATCAATGCTAAATACACTATATTTTACACCTAAACCAAAAGTAACGTACTGCCTATCACCCTGATATTTATTTTCATAATAGTAACCGGTTCTAAAAGCAAGTAAATTATTGTACCAATATTCTAAACCGGTCGATGCTCTAATTTCTTGCAACTCACCTGTAGCTCCGGTTGGTGAATCAGTAAAAGAACCAAGCATGCCTGGTACAATAGGTCGGTATGGGTCTTTGCCTGCTGCAATTAAATAACCACCATTACCATCGGGTATGCGATTACCTTGCGCATCTAATTGCCAAATAGGTGGAGATGGTACCAATAACTTAGTAACATCGGCTAAAAAAGTAATTGTGTTATACTCATCTAAATGTAATTTAAAACCACCCCCTATACGTAATTGAGTTGGTAAAAAACTTTGTGAAGATTCGTCTGCATTATCAGTATAAGAAATTTTGTTGCCTATGTTCGATAGGTTTACCCCAAAACTTGCTTCACCTTTTTTCTCGCCAACATCTAATTTTTTGCTGTGATAATAACAAGACATGTCAACGGCAAATGCTCTGCCTGGATGTGTAGTGGTAGAACTTCCTGGTAAAGGAATACTGTTTGTAAGGTTTGAATTAATATAACGAAATGCTATCCCTACCGAAAAATGCTGACTAAGTTTTTGGCTATATCCCACATCTACAGCAAACTCGTTAGGTTTAAAAGTACCTATGGCATTTCCACTGTTATCGGTAAACTGTACACTTCCTAACGTAAAATAACGAAGAGAGCCTGCAATAGCAGCCATTTTATTTAATTTTTTGTAACCTGAAACCGAGGTTAAACTGATGTCGGGTACCAAAGCTCTTAACCAAGGTGTATAGGACATTGACATACCGAAATCTTTATCGGCAAAGGCATATTTCGAAGGATTCCAGTACATTGAATTGGCATCAGGAGAAGAAGCAGCTCCCACATCACCCATACCGCCGGCACGGGCATCGGGGGTTATTAATAAAAATGGCACAGCAGTAGTTACCGTACTTAAACCACCTTTGTTATAATTAATGCCCTGAGAATATGACTGGAAAACCAAAGCACATAAACCAACCGATGTAATTATCTTGTTATTCATTTTTTTAATAAGCCCGCGAATTTAATTATTTAATTTAAGATTACCAGCTTCTCTATCTTATCAGCCTTACTGCCTTCACTATTTTTAACAGTTACTTTGTAAATATAAACCCCACGGGCAAGTTTATCGCCGTAATCGTCTTTACCGTCCCAGTTAATTCCGTCAGTTCTAAAACCTTGATTTTCTACAGTCTGCAAAAGTGTTTTCACAAGTTTTCCTGTTATAGTAAATATTTGTACTTCTATATTTAAGAAATCGCAAGACTGATTGTGCTCTACATAAAATTTAGTAGATGTAGTAAATGGATTGGGATAATTAAGCACATGTGTTAAAGCTACCTGGGCATTTTGGGCCACTACAAAATCAGTTGAGGAGGTGCTTGAATTATCTAAAACATCCCAAACTTTTAAACTTAATGTGTGGTTTCCGTTTGGTAAACTATGAAGCTGGTACAGTATTTTTCCTGACTGATATCGGTTTAAATCTGCCTGATAATAATCGTTTAAAACTGTTTCGTGTGGTGTGTTTGCATCTAAAATAGCTGTAATGTCGTGCCCTAAACCATTGCCGGTTGTGTTTACACCCGACGAGTCAGATAACATGGCATATATAAAGGGATTTTGATTGGTGGTACCACCCGATACAAATTTATCGTCGTTCATAAATAATTTTATTCCCGGTCCTTGATTGTCAATTATAGGTGTGTTGCTGGTTCCGCCAACAATAATTTGTCCGTAGTAGCCTGAGGCATCATTATTGTTACCGGCTTGGGCATAATAACTAATTTTACCATAACCAAAGTTGTACATAATGTCTTTTGGTACAATAAAGCTGTAACTAAAATTTCCGTTGCTAACAGTAGCATTACCTTTATACAAAACACTTTTTTGCTGGTTGAAGTTAAAAATGTAAGATGATGCAGGTGTGTTTTGCGAGTTATTAAGTGTAGTTAGTACCGATGGTTTATCAAACACACTTATATATATGTTTCCGTTAAACCCTGGTAATTTATTCCCTACACTATCAGATACAAATCCTGTTACGGTATACTTTCCTATAGCAGATAACGTATCATTAACATTTAGTGTATAGTTATGTGCGTTTATTTTTACCGGACTTGTATGTTGTTTTGGATAGGATAATGTAAGGGCAGGGTCGCCAAGTAGGGCAAAATGCAAATACACAGCCCTTGCCGGAACAGATTTTGTAATGCGAATAATGTCGCCTAAAGTGGGGCGTCTTCCATTAACAAGTGAATCTATTGCTGCTGAGTAAAAGTAAGGACCTAAGGCTGAACCGTCCGGTATATAAGCAACTCGGGTAGTGGTAAATAAACCTATGCCGCCTCCGTTTGGGTTTAACAAAATATCTTCGCCTGCTGATTCTAACGTAGGGTCATCGTAACGGCTAAACTCACAAGTAGCTGTAAAAAATAAGGGCATATTATTAATATTATTCCATTGCTCTATTTGGCCAATGGTAATAATTTCTTCGTGCGATAACTCAAGCACATCTCCGTGTCCTGAGTAACCCATTATTAGAGCCCCTTTTGCTATGCGGTTATTAATAGCCGTATTTACATCGGGGTAACGTCTGCCTCCCGGCACAGTTTCTACCTGATAAGCATCTTCATAAATTTTATCAATGTTATATCTGGGGTCGCTTTGCTGTATTAAAGTTGCATTTGACTCTTGTTGGTAAAAAAAAGCTGTTTCGTCTGAGGCACCAGGGTTGGCATCATCGGCAATAAGCGAAATCCAATTACGCCAATCGGGCGTGTTTTGTGTGGCTTGGTCGCAACAGCTCGAAGTTGGTTCAACTCTATTATAATACTGCTCTATTTTATTCGTAACAGCGGTGGCCTCGCCACTATTTTTTACAACTAAACGCCCAACACCTATATCTATAAGCCCATCAGGATCCCCATTAACACTAATTAAGCCATCGTTATCATCCAAAAAAGCATAAAAATCATCACCTGTTTTAGAGTTAGTAAAACTCCATGAGTTATAGGTTTCAAACGTAGGAACTAATACGGTATTAGAAGGGTCATATCTATCTTTTTGTCTGTAAGAACCTGTGCCAAGTAACAATGCATATTGTGGTGGACGAGAAGCATATTTATAATACATGCGTATAAACTGGCGTATAGCCATAATATCTTGCACACCCGAAGAGAACTCGTTATAAATTTCATCGGGAGTAACAATTACATAGGTTAAATTTTCGTTTGCCTGATGAAGGTCTCCAAGCTTTTTTGCTTGACCTGCAAACTCTTGAGGTGCTATAATAATATAATCTGCAGGTGTGGTAACCAAAGCATGTAAATTTTGATTAGTTACTTGCCCTACAAAAGCAGGTGTTTGGTACGATGTGCCATCAAAAGCAATAAATTGCTTTAACGAATCTGTAACAACGGCAAATGAATAACTGTTAGATGCAAAAGTTATTTGTTGTTCGGTAATGTTAAATTGGTTACTAACATTCCAAATGCGTAATGTAGGAGACGTGCTTTGTAAATTAAATTGAGAAACTGCATTTGCACCAATACAACGGTAATCTCTAAAAGTCATTTGGTTGCCCGTCATAGTAAGTGCACGACGAACAATTAACCAAATGTAATTTAACCATCCCGTTTCGTCAGGATATATGCGATTTACACCTATATCAATAGTTGTACCTCCGTTAGTATAAATAAAATATTTTGAGCCATTGCTTCCCGGTTCGGCTACATCACTATCAAAATCAGAACCGGTTGGTGGAAAAGTCATACTGTAAGGACTTCCAACACCCGGATATGATATATCAAATTCACCCGATGGTAAAGGCAATACACGTCTGCCAACCAAATCGGTTTGTAGCCAAACGGTATCGTTGTTTTGCAGGTTAGGAAACGAAAAAGGAAACGAATAATTTTGAACGTTATCAAAATTTTCACCATAAAATTCTCTGCCCGATGTTACTATATTGGTAACGTCGTTTTCATGTACCTGATAATCATCAAAACTATTAACTACATTGGTTACGGGTGCGGCGGCATTAGCTACCGGGGTAATTCTTTTTCCATAAGAAGAATTATCTAAGGTTATGAAATAGAAAACTGAATCAGAATAATAATGTTTGTTTCTTGAGTATCGGGTGCTAACATTATTTCCTGCATTATATTTCCATTTATGTGGCGATTGACCATAAAATAAAATATAGTCATTAGCATCAAAACTTCCATCAGCTTCGCCTTGTATAAATATGGCATTCTCACTTAAATCGTCATAATGAAAATCACTATTGGCTTCCGATAAAATTTCGCCTCCGTTACCATATATTTTAATATTACGGGGATCACCTGCAACATCAAAACCCATATTCTGTAACATTGTTTTATCAATTTTATATATGGCATTTTGGGCTGTACCTATTTTAAACCAAGTACCGTTTGCTAACACAGATGATGATGTAATGGCTTGCGTTTTATTGGTTTGGTTGCCGTTACGTTGGTTAGTTTGCAGGGGTTCCGATGTTGGTTGCCATTGTATGCGGTACGATACTAATTTTTCTAATTTACCTGTTGTTTTATTTATGCGTAAGGGCACTACTTTGCAGCACATGTAAGACACTTTTCTGTATGGTTTTACAGAGCTTTCTATAATATCAAAATTAGCTGTAATGTATGCTTTGTTTATACACGTCTCTTCTTGAGCTGATAAGGTTTCGGTTAACACAGGCTCTATGGTGGGCTGTAATTTAACACCTTGTTTGCATGCTTCTTGTACAAATAAACAAGGTAAAAAACCTTTTTCTTCTATAGGGGATGAGCCATCAAAAGATAAAGTTTTAACAAGTGTTCCTTGTCGTTGAAAAGAAACAGGCGCATGCCATTTAATTTTAACAACGCCAATTTCTTCTGCTTCTATACTTTTTTGTAATTTAAATGATTGAGAAACCATTTTACAACAACAAACCAACACAAAAACTACTACATATACCCTTCTGTTAAAAATCATTCGCTTTTAAAAATATGAAACTTGTTCGGCAATTTAACGTATAAAGCTACATAATATTGTTTTTAATTATTTTTTTTGCTTTAAAAAATAAAAATGCTAAGTTTGTGGGTGAAACTGAATAATTATTATTCTATGATGAAAAAAATTACGGTATGTTTTTTATTGTTTCTTAGTATTTTCGTTACAGAAAGTGCCAAAGCGCAAGACCCTCAGTTTACACAATTTTACGCAAACCCATTATACCTAAACCCGGCCTTTGCAGGTACAGCAAGGTGTCCAAGGTTTTGTTTAAACTACCGAAATGAGTGGCCAGGATTTAATAAAACATATATTACAACAAGTGCTTCTTACGATCAACATATAGATGCTATATCGGGTGGTATTGGTTTATTGGTTATGCAGGACAGAGCGGGTAATGGAACTTTAGTTACTACAGATGCAAGTCTTATATATTCTTATCAGTTAAACATTAATAGGGAGTTTTCTTTAAAATTTGGTTTACAAGGCACTTATCATCAAAAAACATTAGATTGGACTAAACTTACTTTTGGCGATATGATTGACCGTCGTCGTGGTTTTGTTTATAACACCAACGAAAATCCAAATAATTATCCTAACCAAACAGTGCGTGCAGCTGACGTATCAGCTGGTATATTAGGTTACAGCAAGCGTTATTTTGTAGGGGTTGCAGTAAACCATTTAACTCAGCCCGACGAACATTTTATTGGTCCCAGCAGTCCGCTTCCTATGAAATTAACGGTACATGCCGGTGCTAATATTCCTTTAGAAAAAGGTGGAGAAACATATATTAGCCCTAATATATTGTACCAATATCAAGGGCAGTTTCAGCAGCTTAATTTAGGTTTGTATTTTGTGAAGAAAAATATAGTAGCCGGTTTATGGTACCGTAACCAAGATGCTATGATTGCTTTAATAGGTTTTCAAACCGACCATTTTAAATTTGGCTATAGTTATGATGTAACTATATCAAAACTGGCTAACGTATCGGCTGGTTCGCATGAAATTTCGGCACAATTTCAGTTAGCTTGCCGCCCTAAACATCGTAAATTCCGTACGATTAGTTGCCCATCATTCTAAAAAAATGAAAATAATTGTAACTTTGTTCACTTTTTTACGTTAAAAGAAAATCTATACACGAATAACATGGCAAAAACAACCAAATTATTAAAATCCATAGCGCTTTTTTCAGTTGGTGGATTAATGATATTTTCTTGCAGCCAAGAAAGATCGCCTATCACCGGATGGGCCTACAACACCTCTGAAAATGGGGGGTTTGAGAAAGTGCCTTACGAAGAGCAAGAAACTGGTCCTGGATTGGTTTTAATTGAAGGTGGTACTTTTACTATGGGGCGTACAGAACAGGATGTTTTATATGATTGGAATAACATTCCTCGTCGTGTAACAGTATCTTCTTTTTATATGGATGAAACAGAGGTAACCAACTTTGGTTATTTAGAGTACCTATACTGGACTAACCGTGTATTTGGACCAAGTTACCCTGAAGTTTTTGTAAAAGCATTACCTGATACATTAGTATGGCGTGATAAACTTGCGTATAACGAACCTTATGTAGAATATTACTTACGTCACCCGGCTTATCGTAATTATCCTGTAGTTGGTGTAAACTGGTTACAAGCTAATGATTTTTGTACTTGGCGTACCGATAGAACTAACGAGTTTATTTTAATTCGTGAAGGTTTATTAAACCACGTACCAAACCCATCTGACCAAGATTATTTTAGTACACAAGCTTATTTGTCAAACAAATGGCAAGGTCAATTAAAACAAAAATTACCTTCATTTGATGAACAACAACCAGAACGTGATGTACGCATGGAAGATGGTATATTTTTACCAAATTACCGTCTGCCTACAGAAGCAGAATGGGAGTATGCAGCTTACGGCTTAATTGGAAACACAATCGGAGAACGTATCACAGATCGCCGTATCTATCCTTGGAACGGACATGGAGTTCGTAACCCTGAAGAAAAATATATTGGTCAAATGCATGCTAACTTTGTACGTGGTGCCGGTGACTTTATGGGTACAGCAGGTTGGTTAAATGATAACGCAGATGTTACAGCGCCGGTTTATTCGTACTGGCCTAACGATTATGGTTTATATAATATGGCAGGTAACGTAGCTGAGTGGGTAATGGACATTTACCGCCCTATGACTTCATCTGATGCAAGTGAATTTCGTCCTTTTCGTGGTAACGTGTTTAAAACACAAGTTAAAGACTCTACCGATAACACTATTGCTACTAATACAGATGGTATTTTGATTGATAAAGTAGACCATACTAAGAAAAAAGTGAATCCTCCTACACCACATGGTGTGAGTCAGGAAACACAAGAATTTGCCGATACAAGTATCGTAAATTCGGTACCGGGACGCGTACTATGGAGAGATGTTAGCATTGCTAAACCTGAAGATAAATTAGATGAAAGAAGAAACTATAAAACAAACGATTATCGTGATTATTTAGATGGTGATGTAAACTCAAGTTTATATTATGCTGAAGGAGAAGATGCCTTTGGTGAAAGAACCGGTAAAATGATGTATGAGTATGCTAAAACATCGTTAGTAAATAACTGGAGCCGTGTTTATAAAGGTGGTAGCTGGAGAGACCGTGCTTATTGGATGAACCCGGGTAGCCGCAGATTCTTAGACGAAAAACAAGCTAAAGATTATATTGGATTTAGATGTGCCATGACTCGTGTTGGTAGCCCAACCGGATTAGGTAAATAACATTGTTAATAAAACAATTTAAAGCCCTGAGTTTATAGCTCGGGGCTTTTTATTTTAAGGGTCTAATAAAATACTATGAATTTACTGTACACTAAATTTCTTGCTTGTAATCAAAACATTACAACAGATACGCGTAAAATAACCAAAGGTTGTATTTATTTTGCTTTAAAAGGAGAAAAGTTTGATGGAAATATATTTGCCGAAGATGCTTTAGAACAAGGTGCAGCTTATGCCGTGGTAGATAATGCTAAAGTTATTAAAGGTGAAAAATATATTTTGGTAGAAGATGTTTTAACCACACTTCAGCAACTGGCAAATCATCACCGTAAACAATTAAATATTCCTATTATTGGCATTACCGGTAGCAATGGAAAAACTACTACAAAAGAATTGGTACATGCTGTTCTATCAAAAAAATATAACACACAATACACACAAGGCAATTTAAACAATCATATTGGTGTACCACTTACGTTGCTAACCATAACCTCTAAGCATGAAATGGCTGTTGTAGAGATGGGTGCTAATCATCAGTTAGAAATTGATATGCTTTGCCGCATTGCAGAACCTGATTTTGGCATTATAACCAATATTGGTAAAGCTCATTTAGAAGGATTTGGTGGCATTGAAGGAGTAAAAAAAGGTAAAAGCGAATTATACAGATATTTAAAAGAAAAAAACGGCACTGTATTTTTACATGGAGATGATACGGTGTTAGCTGATTTGGCGAAGGAGAATAACAAAGTAACTTACGGAACTAACAAGTTATACGATGTAGTTGGCAAGTGCAATAAAAATAGTTTGTTTGTAGAATTTGCTTGGCGCACACGCTACAAAGCTACCGAAGTTAAAGCAGCAGATTATATTAAAACAAATTTGGTAGGTGTTTATAATTATAATAATGCATTATGTGCTGCTTGTGTAGGAAATTATTTTAAAATAGAGGAAGATTTAATAAACGAGGCAATACAAAATTATGCACCAACAAACAATCGCTCGCAATTGCAAAAAACAGAACATAATAGTTTGATATTAGACTACTACAATGCTAACCCAACCAGTATGCAGGCAGCTATTGAAAACTTTTATAATATGGATGCTGCTGATAAAATGCTGGTGTTAGGTGATATGTTAGAACTTGGAGAAGAATCAATTACAGAACACCAAGCCATTATTAGTTTACTGCACGAAAAAAAATTGAATAATTATCTTTTAGTTGGCCCTATTTTTTCATCCTTACAAAAGGAAAAAAGTTTTACTGACTCTAAACAAGCTCAGGTGTTTTTACAAGCGAATCCACAAAAAAACAAAACTATACTTATAAAAGGTTCTCGTGGTATAGCCTTAGAAGAAGTGGTAAAAGTCCTGTAATTGCTGCCGTTGAGATTTTAACAGGTTGTTAATTAATAATTCCGTAACAAAAACACAATGTAAAATTACGGCAAATCTATTGCCTGTACAGTAACTTTGTTTCAAATTAAACGTGTTGTCATGACTTACTTTGAAAGAACTTACTTACAAAAAAATCAAACGAACATTTCTATAAAAGAAAGTAAAAAACTTCAAAAACTGCTTAGTGCTAAGGCTCTTGCAAGCAGCTCAGATTCTAAAGGCTTAAGCACAGCTGATTTAAAAAGGATGATGAAATTAAAAACATCACCTTGTGCCGATTTTAATGTAGAAAGCTACATTCATCCATTTGACATAGCATAATTTATGCTTTTTAACAGAGGTAAAATATTTACCTTTGCTTTGTGCAGATAAAAAAAAATCTAAGAGTTTCTTTTGTTATTAGTGTAGTGCTAATTATCGTTGTTTTTTCATGTAATAATGGAGAAATAAAAGAAACAGAAGATAAAACAAATTCTGTAATTACATACGCAGATAATATTTCATTCATCCTTTTTAAAAATTGTACTCCCTGCCATAGACCAAATCAGGCTGGCCCGTTTAACCTGCTTACTTATACTGATGCTAAACGGAATGCTAAAAAAATAAAATTTGTAACACAAACCCATTATATGCCACCTTGGCCTGCCGACGCAGCTTATACACATTTTGTTGATGAGCGCATTTTATCAGCAGATGAAATAGAGCAAATAAAAACTTGGGTTGATAATGGTTGCCTTGCCGGAGATACAACTAAAGTAAAAGCACCCACTTTTTACGAAGGCTCTTTTTTTGGTAAACCCGATGTGGTAGTAAAATTGCAAGAATCCATTCCTATTAAAGGAAACGGAACCGATCATTTTTATATGGTGAAAATTCCGTTTGAATTAAAACACGATACGTTTGTTCGATTTATTGAATTTGTCCCTCAACAACGTAAACTGGCACATCACGTAAATGGGCATTTACTTAATTATGAGGATGGAAAAAAGAAGGATGTTTTTAAAGGAATTTCTTATTACAAAGATATTCCGGGCGGAGATAAAGATGTATATAAATTAATGGGTTTATTAAACGATGATGGCACTTATCCTGTGCTAACCCCTAACCTTGTTTATTATTTACCGGGTTACACACCACCTGTGTATCCTGAAAATATTGGAGGATATAAACTAAATAAAAAAGGTTCGTTCTTTTTGAAGAATTTGCATTATGGCCCATCGGCACACGACTGTTTGGATTCATCTACACTCAATATTTTTTACGGACCAAAACTTGTACGCCCCATACAAGAAACACAATTAGGTACCTTTGGCATTGCCCCTGTTGAGCCTGCTTTAAACATTCCTGCAAACGCAGTAAAAACTTTTATGAGTAGATGGGTAACTCCTATTGATTTATCTATTCTTTCCGTAAATCCGCACATGCATTTATTGGGCAAAACATTTTGGGCTTTTGCCTTAACTCCACAAGGCGATACTGTTCGCTTAATAAAAATAAACAAATGGGATTTTAAATGGCAGTATTATTATACGTTTAAGCATCCGCTTAAAATTCCTGCAGGTTCAACTGTATATGCTTATGGCATGTATGATAATACAGATAAAAACCCCTACAACCCATTTCATCCACCAAGAGATTGTAAAGAGCGAAATGATTTTATGAGTATGGGCACTACCGAAGAAATGTTTCAGTTTATTTTTACCTACCTGCGTTACCAACCGGGCGACGAACAAATTGATTTAGAGAAAAGAAAAAGTTTTTAATTACTTGTTTTCCCAGGCAGTCCAGTTAGTTTCTTCGCTATTTAGTATGCCAAGGTAATTGTGGTAACGTTCAGTATAAATTTTACCTTCTTCTAAAGCTTTTATAACAGCGCAATGTGGTTCATTAGTATGTGTGCAGTTATTAAATTTACATTGGTTCATTAGTGCTCTAAACTCAGGAAAATAATGCCCCACTTCTTCTTTTTTCATTTCAACTAAACCTAATTCTTTTATGCCGGGTGTATCAATAATATAACCACCGGCATCTAATTTATGTAATTCAGAAAACGTAGTAGTGTGTTTTCCTTTTAAATGTATTTCAGAAAGGTTACCTGTTTTTAAATGCAACGTAGGTTGTACATTGTTTACCAGGGTTGATTTACCTGCACCGCTATGCCCGGCAAGCAACGTAATTTTATCTTTTAGCTTACTTGTTATAATAGCTATATCTTCTTTCTTTAAAGCAGAAATTTCTATACACTCATATCCTATAGAAGTGTACATGTCTATTATTTCTTGCTGTGCTTTTTTTAATTCAGCATCTAATAAATCAACTTTATTAAAAATAATTTTTGCAGGAATTCTGTAAGCTTCTGTGGTAACTAAAAACCTATCTATAAATCCGGTTGAAGTGCGTGGGTAAACCAGTGTAGCTAATAAAAATGCTTGGTCTATATTAGCGGCCAGTATATGTGTTTGTTTAGATAGGTTTAATGATTTGCGTATAATGTAATTTTTACGCGGATATATTTTAGTAATAAGAGCACTATCACCACTTTGTTCAATCTCTACATAATCGCCCACCACAACCGGACTTGTACTTTTGCGTAACTCTAACCTAATTTTTCCGGCAAGGTTTGCCATCAACACTTCACCTGCATCTGTACAAACTCTGTATAAATTTCCGGTAGATTTTAAAATTAAGGCACGCACACTCACGCTTTTTTTAAATCCATATATTCTTTATAAGCCTTCTCCACTTTTTTAAACCAAACTTTTCCGTACTTACGAGTAAGTGGCGTCTGCAAAAATTTATATACAGGCACATTTAATTTTAAACCACAAGCGCAAGCATCTTTACAAATGTTCCAACGGTGGTAGTTAAGTGCATCGTGGTTTTTGTGTGGTGTTATGCGTATAGGATATAAGTGGCAAGAAATAGGTTTTTGCCAATCGACTACTCCATCTTTATGAGCCATTTCAATAGCGCATTTAGCCCAGTTATTTTCATCAAAAACTACAAAGGCGCATTCTTTGTTTTTACCAACAAGGGTGGTTGTATAATCGCCATCGCTATCTAAAACATAAGGTCCGTGCTTTTCAATGGCTTTTAAACCTTTTTTATTTAGATACGGTTTTACTTTATCAACTATACTTTCAATAATAGGTAATTCATCTAAATCAAGCGGAGCGCCACTTTCGCCGCTAATGCAGCATTCGCCTTTGCAGGCATGTAAATCGCAAACAAATTTTTCCTCAAAAAGTTCGTCAGATAGTATAGTTTTATCTATTGAAATCATTAGGCGTTAAATTTACGGATAAAAGCCATTATAACCCTAATTCAATTTTAGTTCTTCTTAACTAAATATTAAGATATAAAAGCTGTTAATTTAGATAATGGTTCACTTGTTTTTTGTAACTTTACACTGCAACAAAATGAAATCAATTATTTACATATTGCTTTTTGTGTTCGGTTTACTAACTGTTCAGCCTGCTGTGGCAGAGGTTATACGTGTTACGCAGACTACCAACGGAGTTTGTAAAATGAAATGTTGTAAAGATGAAAAAGGAGCTAAAGAAAACAATTGCTGCTCCGGTAAAATGTGTATGCCTTGTACTGTTTGTTTATGTTGTTTTACAACCACAGTAGAAAAATCTTCGTTTATTTTTCCAAGACATTCAGAAGGCAATGATTTAATGATTGCTCAAAACTCTGATTTCCTTTCAGGGTTTATTTCTCAGTGTTTCCATCCACCTAAAATTGCATAAGTAATTAGTTATTCCGTATAAAATGCGGAGCAACAATATTTATGAATCAATTTTAAAAACAATTTAATTTACTAAAAATGAAAAAAGTAATTATTGGCGCAGCTGCAGCTATTATGCTTGCAAGCGCCTCGGTATACGCTGTTAACAGCGCAACAAAAACAAATGAAAGCAAAACTTCATCTTGTTGCTGTAAAGATTGTGGTTGCAATGATTGTTCTTGCGGTACGTCTTGTGGCAGCTGTTGCGGAACCAGTTGCAGCAAATAAAGGTTTAGCCCTTTAACAAAAAATCCCCTGCTCATTGAGTGGGGGATTTTTGTTTTATATGCTATCCGTTATATAATTGAAGTAGACGAAACCTTTATCTTTTACATCACAAACTTTTCATAGATTTGGTTGATGAAAAAACACCTGCTTTTCATATTTTTAATTGTTAACTCCTGCCTTTCTTGTGCTCAAAACCTTGATTCTTTATGGGCGGTGTATAATAACAAAGCAGAGGCAGATACAAACCGTCTAAAGGCCATACAAAAGCTTATACGGAATTATGCTGGCAACAACCCTGATACAGCTATTGTTTTAGCACAACAAGAAGAACAACTGGCTGATTTATTACCACCTTCAAATAAAAAAACATGGATTGCTGACGCCTTTGGCAATGCAGGTTTTTGTTTTATGAATAAAGGAGATTTACCCAAAGCATTAGATTATTATTTAAAAAGTTTAAAACTGTATGAAGAAATTAAAGATAAAAAAGGCATAGGATATTGTTACGTATATCTTGGTCTTTTTTATTATTACCAAGCTGAAGATTTAAAAGGCTTAACATACTTTTTAAAGGCTTTAAAAATAAAACAGGAGCTTGGAGATAAAAACGGCATAGGAGCTTGCTATGTTAACATAGGGAATTTTTATATTGGAAAAGCCGATCACACAACTGCATTATACTATTTTCTGAAGGCATTAGAAATACTTACTGAGGTTAAAAATAAAAAGTATATAGAAAATTGTTATGGCAATATAGGGAATCTTTATTTCGATCAATTTGATTATACTAAAGCACTTGAATATTATATAAAGGCTTTGCGGATGCAACAAGAAATTAATGATAAAAATGGTATAGCTATAACTTATTTAAATATTGTTGAGTTGTATGGAAGAACAGCTGATTATAAATTATCTATACTATATGGCGATTCAGCTTTACAAACAAGTAAAGAAATTGGAGACATAGATAGCGAACGTTTAACGTATTGGAAATTGGCCAAAACGTACAGCAAGATGAATAGGTATAAGGAAGCTTATGAGTGTCATGTAAAATTTAAAACACTGACAGATAGCATTTTTAATGCTGATAATAGTAAACAACTGGGAGATTTAAAAACGCAGTTTGAAGTAGAAAAAAAGGAAGCTGAACTCAAAATTAAATCGGATACTGAAAAAGAGAAAATTAAAGCGGTTTCTTTAGAAGAAAAGAAACGACAGGAATTAATAATAGGAGCAGTAGCGGGCATATTGTTGGTTGTAGTTATATTTTCTCTGTTTTTGTATAAACGGTTTAAAGTAACTCAAAAACAAAAGCAAATTATTGAAGAACAAAAACTGTTAGTTGATAAAGCTTATGATGAGTTGCATGAGAAGAATAAAGAAGTAATGGACAGCATTTATTATGCTGAAAAGATACAAAGAGCACTCATTACACCTGAAAAATACATAGCGAATAGCTTAAATAAATTAATGAAAAACAGTTAGCTCCTTACTAAGTAAGTATATCGTTCTTTTTAAAATATTCTAAAACAGCTTTTATCATCAGGTTATTTTGTTCAGCTGCTTTTAAAAAAGGTAATTGTTCTTTGGTTTTAAAATGGGGCCACCCATCTGCATCGCGCCCTTCAAACTCGTAGTAACCGTAGGGCTCTAACAATGTGCAAATAGCAATATGCATAATGTTTACTTTTTCATCTTTTTTAAATTTTTTGTAACCCATGCCAAGTTCTTGCACACCAATTAAAAAAATAATAGCATGTAAATCAGGCTCCATACCAAATTTTTCGGCAAGTGTTTCTTGCAATTGTGTCCACTCGCTTTTTGGTTTTTCTTGCATGGTTTTTTTAAGGATGTTTTTCTTTATACTTTAAAATGGAATTGCTTAACCAGGCTTTAAAAACGGGTAAATCTTTTCCGGTATCATAACCTATGCCGTTGTTACTTAACAAACTCTCATCATCGTTTACAATTACATAATAAGGCTGCGAGCTAATTTTGTATTTGCTTAATTGCATAAAGCCCCACTTCATGCCTTCGGTTTCAAGCGTTACTTTGTCATCACCCCATTGTACTTCTTTTTGTTCTGCTTTAGCAAGCTCGTGTCTGTCATCTACAAATAAAGAAACAATAACTAAATCATTAGCTAAAATATTTCTTATTTCAGGTTCAACCCAAACGTTGTCTTCCATTTTACGGCAGTTAGCACAGGCATGTCCTGTAAAATCTACCATTAAAGGTTTATGAACTTCTTTTGCATAAGCCAAAGCACTTTCATAATCGTTATGGAAAACTTTTAATCCATCCGGACCATTAATCATTTTTGCAGCCAAGGCAGATGAACTATTTTGAGTAGATGATTGTACCGATGTTGTTTGTCGTTTCCATTCAGAATAGGTTGAAGGGGGAATAACTCCGCTTAATAATTTTAACGGTGCGCCCCATAAACCCGGAACCATATAAACGGTAAAAGCAAAAGCAAGTATGGCAAAAAATAATCGTGGTATAGTTAAAAAGGGTGCCTCAGTATCATGACTTAATTTAAACCAGCCCATTAAATAAGCTCCGGTTAAACCAAATAGCACAATCCACAAAGTAAGAAACACCTCGCGGGTAAGTATATGTGTTTGATGAACTAAATCTGCATTCGATGCAAATTTTAAAGCCAATGCTAATTCTAATAAACCAAGTGTAACTTTAACAGTGTTAAGCCATCCGCCCGATTTTGGCATGCTTTGTAACCAACTGGGTACAATGGCAAACAAACCAAATGGTAAAGCAAACCCAAACCCAAAACCTAAGAAACCAAAAAATGGTCCGGTAGGGGAGTTACTTACTAAGGGAATTAAATTACCAATAAAAATACCGGTACATGAAAATGAAACTAACGACAGCGTGGTAGCCATAAAAAAGATGCCGATAAAACCACCTCTGTCACTTTGCGAATCTATTTTATTAAGCCATGAATTGGGTAATACAATTTCGAAAGCACCCAAAAAACTAATACCAAAAATAATAAGCATAATAAAAAAGAAAATATTAAAAGCCGCACTTGATGCTATGGCGTTTAAAGCAGTTTCGCCAAACACGGCGGTAATTAATAACCCCAGTGCAGTGTAAATAATAATTATGCTAAACATAAATAATAGAGCTTCTTTAATAGCTCCACTACGTGTTTTATTACGCTTTAAAAAGAAACTTACGTTCATTGGTATCATAGGAAAAACACAAGGTGTAATTAATGCGGCTAAACCAAAGCCTATGCCTTTTAAAAATATTAGCCACCAAGGCGTACTCTCGCTTGTGGTTTTTTCTGGAGTATTAGTTTCTGCTACCGGCGTTTTAACTTCAGTAGATATTGTGGTATCTGTTTTCGTACTTGTATCTGCAATTGTCTCTTGAGTAGAAACAACTCCTTCTCCTATATTTAAAGAGAATTTTTTAGCAGGAGGAAACTCACATTTTTCTTCCGTACAAACCTGAAACACATCAAACTTACCTGTTAATGTAAATAGTTTACCAGTTTTTACTTTAATGCGTTGAGTAAAAGTGGCTTTGTTCTCAAAGTAATAAACAACTGCTTTAAATTGCGGATCCATTTTTTTTATAGGCGTACTTTCTTTAAGCTTGCCTACAAATTCGTAATCTGCAGATGGGTTAAATTCTATGTGAGTTGGGTTTGGCCCCCCTGTTTGGTTAACAGAAAATATGTGCCATCCATTTTCAATAGCTGTATTAAAAATAATATCATACTCAGTATCCGATACTTTTTTAGATTCTATCTTAAATATTACAGGACTGGCACCTTTTGTTGTAGTGTTTTCTATTTTTTCAACCGGCGCAGCTGCTTGCTCTATGTTAAGCGAAAACTTTTTAGCAGGCGGAAAGGTGCACATTACATCCGTACAGGTTTGAAATTCATACTTGCCCGTTACCTCAAATGTTTTATCTGTTTTTGCTTTAATGCGTTGGGTAAAAGTGGCTTTGGTTTTGAAATAAGCTACCTGCATATCAAACACCTTATCCATTTCCTGTATGGGTGTACTTTCTTTAAGTTTTCCTGCCAGCTCATAATCTGCAGATGGGCTAAGTTCTATACGGGTAGGGTTTGGGCCATCCCCCGTTTGGTTAATAGAGTATATGTGCCAGTCTTTTTCAATAACAGCATTAAAAACAATATCGTACTCGGTAGCCGATACTTTTCTATATTCTATATTAAATTTTACCGGATTTTTTTCTTGAGCAAATGCTTGTAATGTACCCAGCAGAATAAAAAGCAAGGCAATTTTATAGAGTAATTTTTTCATACATGAGATTAGTCGGTTCCAAAGGTAAAAAATTACAAGCTGAAAACGTTTTTTACAAAACCTTTATTTAGAAACATTATAAATTAAACAGTTTATAAGTTAGGCTTGATATTACGGCTTTGGGTGTGTAAATTTGACGCCGCTAAAAGTCTTTAATATTATGAGCAAAGAAAATTTTCTTCAATCAAGTCTGGGTAAAAAATTAGTAATGGGTATAACGGGTTTATTCCTTATAACCTTTTTAATAGTGCACGTTGGCTGTAATGCCTGCATTTTTGCCAACGATGGAGGTGTACTTTTTAACGAAGTATGCCATTTTATGTCGCATAACTTTTTTATACGTGTTATGGAAATTGTTTTGTTTGCCGGCATTTTTACGCATATGATACAGGCTTTATTATTAACCATGAAAAACAACAAAGCTCGTCCAATAAAATATGCGGTAACTAACGGCGCTTCTAATAGCAAATGGTATAGCCGTAGCATGGGTGTTTTAGGTTCGTTATTATTAATGTTTTTTGTAGTGCATTGGGCTCATTTTTGGGTTCCTACTAAGGTGGCAGTTTTTACCGGACAAGAAGAAAACACCTTTGAACATATGAAAGAAATTTTCTCGAAAGAATATGTTGTAGCAATTTATTTATTGGGTATCATTTCTCTTTGTTACCACTTATTACATGGTTTTCCATCTGCTTTTCAAACAGTAGGTTTAAATAATAAAAAATACACCCCGCTATTAAAAAAAGCGGGTGCAACTTTTGCTATTGTGGTGTGCACATTGTTTGCAGCTATGCCAATAACTGTGTATTTAGGAATCATTAAATAATTTAAGAATTTAAAAGTTTTATATATGGCAACTTCACCAAAATTAGATGCTAAAATCCCTAAAGGAGAGATAGACCAAAAATGGAGTAAATATCGCTCTACTGTACACTTGGTTAACCCGGCTAATAAACGTAGCCTCGAGGTTATCATTGTAGGTTCTGGTTTAGCTGGTGCATCGGCAGCAGCTTCGTTAGCTGAGATGGGATATAAAGTAAAAGTATTTTGCTTTCAAGATTCTCCTCGTCGTGCGCACTCTATTGCCGCACAAGGTGGTATAAATGCTGCAAAAAACTATCAAAACGATGGTGATAGCGTTTATCGTTTATTTTACGATACCATTAAAGGAGGCGATTACCGTTCTCGTGAAGGAAATGTGCATCGTTTAGCTGAGGTATCAGGCAACATTATTGACCAGTGTGTAGCTCAAGGCGTACCTTTTGCTCGCGAATATGGCGGGGTTTTAAGTAACCGTTCATTTGGTGGTACACAGGTACAGCGTACATTTTATGCAGCCGGACAAACCGGACAACAACTATTATTAGGGGCTTATAGTGCCTTACAACGCCAGGTTGGTATGGGGGCTGTTAAATTATATGCGCGTCACGAAATGTTAGACGTGGTAAATATTGATGGTAAATGCCGTGGCATTATTGCCAGAGATGTAATTACCGGAAAATTAGAAAGACATTTTGGTCATGCAGTGTTAATTGCATCAGGTGGATACGGAAACGTATTTTACCTTTCTACCAACGCAATGGGTAGCAACGTGACTGCAGCCTGGAAAGCGCACAAAAAAGGTGCCTTTTTTGGTAACCCATGCTATACACAAATTCACCCAACTTGTATTCCCGTTAGTGGCGACCATCAATCTAAATTAACCTTAATGTCTGAATCACTTCGCAATGATGGACGTATTTGGGTTCCTAAAAAAGCAGGTGATACACGCAAGGCGAGTGAAATTCCGGAAGAAGAAAGAGATTATTACTTAGAGCGTCGTTATCCTGCCTTTGGTAACTTGGTTCCACGCGATGTGGCATCACGTGCCGCTAAAGAGCGTTGCGATGCAGGTTTTGGTGTAGGTGCAAGTAAATTAGCGGTGTATCTTGATTTTTCTGCTAACATGATGCGTTACGGGCAAATTGAAGCCAACAAACAAAACATACATAACCCAAGTAAAGAAAAAATACGTGAGCTGGGTATGGGGGTTGTAAAAGAAAAATATGGTAACCTGTTTGATATGTACAAACAAATTACAGGCGAAGATCCATATGAAATTCCAATGCGCATTTACCCTGCAGTGCACTATACAATGGGTGGCCTTTGGGTTGATTATAATTTAATGACTACCGTGCCTGGTTTATATGCTTTGGGTGAAGCTAACTTCTCTGATCATGGGGCTAATCGCCTTGGTGCATCTGCATTAATGCAAGGTTTAGCTGATGGTTATTTTGTTATCCCTTATACTATCGGAGATTATTTATCAGAAGAAATTCGTACTAAAGCAATTCCAACTGATCACGAAGCTTTTGTAAAAGCAGAAGCAGAAGTTCAAGAGCGCATCAATAAATTGATGACAATTAAAGGCACAAAATCGGTAGATCATTTCCACAAACAATTAGGTAAAATTATGTGGGAAAAATGTGGAATGGCACGTAACGCAGCAGGTTTAAAACAAGCAATAGAAGAAATTAAAAAATTGCGTGAAGAATTTTGGAAAGATGTACGTGTTACCGGTGAAGCAAACGAGTTTAATCCTGAATTAGAAAAAGCAGGCCGTGTGGCTGATTTCTTAGAACTTGGTGAATTAATGTGTATGGATGCTTTAAACCGTAACGAAAGTTGTGGTGGGCATTTCCGTGAAGAGTACCAAACCGAAGAAGGCGAAGCAAAACGCGATGATGATAATTTTGCTTACGTGGCTGCTTGGGAAAATAAAGGGAATAATGCTTGGGAATTACATAAAGAAGAATTGATTTTTGAGAATATAAAAATTGCTGCACGTTCATATAAATAAAAAGTTATGAGTCACGGAAACATGAATTTAACCTTAAAGGTTTGGAAACAAAAAAATAAAGATGCTAAAGGCGCTTTAGAAACATATCAGGTAAAAGGCATTTCGCCCGATATGAGTTTTTTAGAAATGTTTGATGTGCTTAACGAGCAACTGATAACAGAAGGAAAAGACCCTATTGCATTTGACCATGATTGTCGCGAAGGAATTTGTGGCATGTGCAGTATGTTTATTAATGGTCGCCCACATGGGCCTGTTAAAGGAGTTACAACCTGCCAACTACATATGCGTAGTTTTAAAGATGGCGATACTATTGTGGTTGAACCTTGGCGTAGTGCAGCTTTTCCGGTGGTTAAAGATTTAGCGGTTGATAGAAGTGCTTTTGATAGAGTTATTGCAGCAGGTGGTTTCGTATCGGTAAACACAGGTAATGCAAAAGACGCTAACAATATTTTAATTAATAAAGATGATGCCGATGATGCGTTTAATGCGGCGGCTTGTATTGGTTGTGGTGCTTGTGTAGCTACGTGTAAAAATGGTTCGGCTATGTTATTTGTATCGGCAAAAGTTTCGCAATTAGCTTTATTACCACAAGGGCAAATTGAAAAAGAAGCCCGTGTACTTAGTATGGTTGGCCAAATGGATGATGAAGGCTTTGGAGCTTGCAGCGTAACAGGTGCTTGTGAAATAGAATGTCCTAAAGGCATTTCGTTAGAGAATATTGCGCGTATGAATAGAGAATATTTAGGTGCAAATATTAAATCTAAACATTAGTATTAGTAAAATAACATTTTTGTTGAAAAACGGCCAACTATACCAGTTGGCTGTTTTGTTTTCTGGAAATCGTGAAAAAATGACATTTAGTCGATTTTACGGTTAAAAAAAGTGTCAATCCACCTATTTTGTTTGCAAAAATTTGTTTTTAGGTAAACTATTTTATACAATTGCAGTAATCAAAACCACTAACTAAAAACAAATGAAAAAAACACTATTAACAACAGCAGCTTTTGCCTTGCTTTCAGCAGGTGTAATGGCTCAGGGGCAAAAAAATAAAGCCCCTATTAAAAAGGCTTATGCAACGACGAGTCAAACATCGCGTAACATAACCGTTCAAGAAAATGCGGCAACCCCAGTACCAAATCGTGGCTGCGGTACAGCTGTTCCTACTAAAGAATGGGACGAAGCATTTAATAAAATGGTTGAAGCTCATAAAGCTGATATGGCAACAGGAAGAGCTACTGCTACTACTTACACAATTCCTATTATATTCCATATTATTTCTTCTACTGGTGAAGCAGTAAACTCAGCTTCTGCTACTAGCGGTCATAATTTAAATGCTGCCCAAATACAATCTCAAATTACCATTTTAAATAATGATTATAATGGTACTGGTTATAATACTAATATATATGCTACTTATACAAATACCGGCGGTACACCGGCTTTTTATGATTATGCGCATGCTAATACTACAGGTACTAATAGTGTATCACCTTCCAGCTTAAATTCGGGTGGCGGTATTGCTATTGGGGTTTCTGGCATTTACTGGTGTTTAGCTACTAAAAACCCTAGCGGAACAACTTTAGCTGAGCCCGGCATAGACCGTGTTACATGGGAAAGTTGCTCTGGTGCTGTAGACCCTGCTACAGGAACCCAAACTACTTTTAACACCAATATGGATACCAAAATTAAACCGGCAACTATTTGGGATCCTACTAAATACTTTAACGTATGGGTAAGTGATGGTGGTACAGCTGGCTTATTAGGTTATGCTACTTTCCCTCCGGTATCTGCAAGCAGTACATCAGCAATATCAAGTAGTCAAAATGCCGGTACTACTACCGGAAGTTTTGGTGAAACTAATAGCGGTACCCCTTCACAAACTGATGGAGTATGGGTGGCGTACACTGCAGTTGGTAACACAGGTACTGTACAATCACCTTATCAATATGGTCGTTCATTAACGCACGAATCTGGTCACTGGTTAGGTTTACGCCATATTTGGGGAGATGGAACTTGTGCAAATGATTTTTGTAATGACACTCCTCCTGCAGCGGCAGCTAATATTAATTTAACAGCTTTTCCAAACCCAAGATACCCATATCACAAAGGTACATGTACAACCGCACCAACTAACTCTACAGATGGAGAGATGTACATGAACTTTATGGATTATAGTGGAGATGCTGAATTATGGATGTTTACAAATGAGCAAGTTAACCGTTTTCATGCATCTTTAGCGAGCAGCCCATACAGAAGTGGTTTAACAGCATCAGCAGCTAATTTATGTACAGGTGTTACCGTAACTACTCCTACAGCAGCATTTACTTATCCTACTACTTTATGTTTAGGTGTAGCTGAGCAGTTTACTGATGCTTCTACAGGCCCTCCTTCAACGTGGTCTTGGAGTGTAACGCCAAGTGCAAGTGTAACAATTGCAAGTGCTACAAGTCAAGATCCTATGATTACTTTCCCTTCAGCAGGTTCTTATACAGTAACTTTAGCAGCTACTAACACAGTAGGTACAAACTCTACATCTCACGTAGTAACTGTAACGTCTTGTGCATTAACTAAATGCGATACCTTAACTAACTTTTCAACCAGCGATACGTTAACTATATTCCCATTAGGTATGCCGGTTCAAGATTCTGGTTATATTAGTGGTACTAATATTTATGGAGATTTAGCTAAAGCTGAGTTTTATAATTCTACTACCTTGGCAAATACTCAAATTAGTGGTGTAGTTTGCTTATTCTTTAAAGATGGTACACGAGGTACAGGTGGAACAGGTACTGTAAGTTTAAATATACTTAGTGGAGATAATACAAACGGACCGACAGGTACTGCTATAGGTACTGCAACAGCAAACTTAGCTACCATTGCGGCAACTACTGCAACAACAGGTGTTAAGTATTGTGGTAACCCAAATATAGGTTTCTCTACGGCACTTATAGTTCCTTATAAATTTACATTTGCTACTCCGGTACCTACACCAACTGCAACAGGTGGTTTCTTTGCAAGTTTAAATATTCCTGCTGCAACAGGTGGAGATACTTTAGTTCTTTTCCAAAACACAAACTTTAGCCCTAATACTGTAGCTACTGCTTGGGAATTAAATGCACCATCTCCAGGAACATGGGCAAGTGCTAAAACAGATTGGGGCTTCGGTGATGGAGTTTCATTTGCTATATTACCGGTTGTTTGCCCTACAGGTACAACAGGTATCCAATCTAACGAGTTAGCGAGTGGAGTTAACTTATTCCCTAACCCTAATAATGGTCAGTTTAACTTTGCAGTTACTTTATCAGAAGCGACTAACTTAAACTTTACTATTATAAACATGTTAGGTCAGGTTGTTTATACTAAATCAGAAAATAACATAACAAACGCTGTATTAAGCTGCAATTTATCGCACTTAGAAAAAGGTGTTTACTATGCAAGCATTACTGATAGCAATAACAATAAAACAGTTAAGAAAATTATCATCGAATAATTAACTAACTAAAAACTAAAAGCCGCCTCAAGCAATTGGGGCGGCTTTTTTATTTATATGTTTTTACATAGGAAGCGCGTCAATTACATCAAATACGTGTTTAGGAACTACGCTGCGTTTTTGCCAC
>Ga0207019_1002_pt1 | contig 105705 bp, 96 predicted proteins | sample Alteio_BWMinCont_50_FD_153483 | JGI IMG/M metagenome (GOLD analysis project Ga0207019, IMG submission 153483) | Enriched cells from forest soil in Barre Woods Harvard Forest LTER site, Petersham, Massachusetts, United States -... | ecosystem: Environmental > Terrestrial > Soil > Temperate forest >...
CAGCAGCTATTAATAGAATAGCATCGGCACCTATACTTTTTGCTTCAATAATTTGATACTCATCTACCGTAAAATCTTTACGCAAAATGGGGCAAAAATTATATTTTCTGGCTGTTGTAAGGTCTTCATTTTTTCCGCCGAAAAAATTACCATCGGTTAAAACAGATAATGCACTTGCACCTGCCTGCATATAACCCAATGTTGTTTTCTCTACATCAGCATATTTGTTTATAAACCCTTTTGATGGCGATTTTTTCTTGAACTCGGCAATAATGCCACTTAAATCACTACGTAGCAAATATTTTTTAAACGACACACAAGGCGAATTGAAATAAATAGATTTTTCCAACAGCTTAGCCGGATATAAATCTTTCTTTTCTTGTACTTCTTTCTTTTTATACTCTACTATGTTTTGTAATGTGTTCATATTATTGGTTATTAATAAGGTTTGTAAAAAGTTGGTAGGCTTTTTTTGATTGTATAACTTCTCTTGTTTGTTGCAAACAATCGGTTATTGGTTTATTTGTGTAACAGTTAATCGCATACGCTGCGTTAAGCGCCACAACTTCTGTTTGCTCTTTAGTAGCTTTGTTTTGTAGCACGTTAGAAAATATTATAGCAGCATCTTCAACGGTGTATCCGCCAAACAAATGTTCTTCTTTAATAAAGGGTAAATTAAATTGCTGCGGACTTACCACTTTTTCTCCTTGGGGCATATACACTTTAAAATCTCCGGTGCCCGATATTTCATCGTACCCATCTAATGAATGAACGATGCAATACTTTTGATTTTCTTGCTGTAACAAATAGTGATAAACACGCGCCAATTCGAGATTATAAACACCCACCATTTTATGCGATGTTTTAGCCGGGTTTACTAAGGGACCAAGCATATTAAAAAATGTTTTCACGCCCATTTCTTGACGAATGGGAGCAACACTTTTTAAAGCCGGGTGAAACAAAGGTGCGTGCATAAAACACATGTTATAAGCGTCTAATTGCCTTTTTAATGAATCAACTTTATTAGTGAATTTATAACCTAAATGCTGTAACACATTAGATGAACCGCTAACGGAAGAAACACCGTAGTTGCCATGTTTAGCTACTTTTACACCACAAGCAGCTGCGATAATGGCAGAGAGTGTAGATATATTAAATGTGTTTTTACTATCCCCACCTGTGCCACATACATCAATGGTTTCTATATCAATGTCAACCGGCAGACATAACTCTAACAATATATCTCTATAGCCGCCCAATTCTTCTACGCTAATGGGGCGCATTAGATACACGGTAAGTAAAGAAGACATCTCTGACGGGTTTGCTTTTCCTTCAGAGATTAAAAGCAACACCTCTCGAGCCTCTTCTTTTGTAAGATCCTGACTATCGTATAGTTTTTTTAAATACTTTTTCATTTCTATATCTAACTAAAAATCCAGTTGCGAATAATTTGCTCGCCATATTCTGATAAAATAGATTCCGGGTGGAATTGCACTCCTTTTGTATTATAGGTTTTATGCTTCATCGCCATAATGTTTCCCTCACTATCTGTTGCTGTAATATCAAAACACTCTGGCAACCCATTTGTATCTACTACCCACGAGTGGTAACGCCCCGCTTTAAATTGCTTAGGGCAATCTTTAAACAAACTATCGTCTTTGAGTAATTGAACGGGAGTTGCTATACCATGATAAACACTATCTAAGTTTTTAAGCTTTCCGCCAAAAGTTTCCCCTATGGCCTGTAAACCCAAACACACACCTAAAATGCTTTTTGTAGGGGCGTATGTTTTTATAACATCTAATAAAATACCGGCTTCATTCGGTAAACCCGGTCCGGGCGATAAAAGTATTTTATCGTAGCCATTTATACCCTTCAATTCAATTTTATCATTACGAATGACATCAATTTTATAATCACAAACCTTTTCAACTAAATGAACCAGGTTGTAAGTAAAACTATCGTAGTTATCAAAAACTAAAATTTTCATATATGTTGTTTTTCTTGTTTTAAAATTTCTTTTGTAGAAGCTAATTCAACCGCTTTTTGTAATGCGCCAATTTTATTAAACACTTCTTGTAATTCGTTATCTTCTATAGATGAATCAACAATTCCTGCTCCGGCACGATAAAAAAGTGTATTGTCTTTACTTAAAAATGTACGTATCATAATAGCGTGGTTAAGTGAACCACCTAAGCCAATTAACCCAACTGCACCTCCGTAAAAACTACGTGTAGTTTTTTCATACGTATCAATTAATTGCATGGATTTATGTTTAGGTGCGCCCGATAAAGTACCCGCAGGAAAAGAATCGCACAACACTTTAAAAGCAGTTGATTTTTCTTTAAGCATGCCCGTAACTTTTGAAACTAAATGTATAACATGCGAATAAATTTGTACTTCTTTAAGTGTTTCAACTTTTACATTGTTGCAATGCCTGCTTAAATCGTTACGAGCTAAATCAACCAACATCATGTGTTCGGCATTTTCTTTTTTATCATTTAATAATCGCTCTACAGCTTTAAGATCTTCCGCATCATTATCAGTTTGTTTATAAGTGCCTGCTATGGGGTGAATTTCTGCCCTGTTATTCTCTACAATTAATTGAGCTTCGGGCGAAGAGCCAAATAATTTAAAATTACCATAATCAAAATAAAACAAATAAGGTGATGGATTTACACGGCGCAACTGACGATATACATTAAACTCATCTCCCTTAAAAGCCCTGCTAAATCTGCGAGATAACACCAATTGAAAAACATCACCGCGTTTGCAATGCTTTTTTGCTTCTCTAATCATATCCAGATAACTGGTATTTGTGTTATCAGAAATTTCTTCTCCTGTTGCAGTAAAAGCGAATTCGGCAACTGTTTTGTTTATTAAGAGATTTTCAATCTCTAATAACTGCACCCTTAACTCATTTTCGTTTTCTGAATTGCAAGTAATTTCAACTTCATCGTTAAAGTGATTAATAACAATACTATTTTTATAGAGCGAGTATATGGCTAAAGGAATTTCTGTTTCAGGTGAAGTTTGCTTTAACTTGATATCCTCCATTAATTGCACAGCCTCGTATGAAGTATAGCCAAAAACAGACTGATGTTTATCTTTAGTTTCAAAACCTTGTAAAAAAATATTTATTTCTTCATTTAAAGAGTGCGGAGCTGATTTTTTCTCAATAGTATTTGAGTCTTTTAATACTACTTCATTAGGCTTAATGATGATACTTGCCAAAGGTTCAAAGCAAATAAACGATTTGCTATTTTTATCTGAGTGGTAATCGGAGCTTTCTAAAAGCAAGGGTTCACGATACTTATCTCTTATTTTTAAATAAACACCCACAGGCGTTAATAAATCGCCACTTATTTTTTTTGTGAGACTATACATTTTAATTTTTTTCATCTTTTTTAAATTAACATAAAACAAAAAGCCCGTTGTTTGTGAACAACGGGCTTTGAAATTTATATGTAACTTATATAATAACTTAGCTGTTCACAACATTAGTTGAGAACCACCACCAGCTATTATTTAAGATTTGTTTTTTCATTTGAATAATGCAAATGTAATCCGATTTTTTAATTCTGCAAAAAAATTATGCTTTTACTTTTTTCATTTTAGCGTAATCTTGCAGATAACTCTTATAATCAATTAAAATCTGCTTGTACATTTTTTTAGCACAAGGAACTACTAAATCTATCTTATTGGTAGCAGCAAACTCAATTAAATCGTCGCCATTAGCTGTACCATCAAGCCCCGAACTGCGAAGCTGTGCCCACGCAACAAGTCCGCCAAGTTCTTTTAACAGTTTAGTAAAATCTGTTTTTTCATTTTTAAAAGTAGGTAGGTTAAATTTATCTTCCTGTGGTTGGTGTTCTTTAAATATATAATATTCTTTCTTTAGCTCTATAGTTGAAATGCCCGCCGGTGCCGTATCATTCATTCTTTTTTGTGCCCGAATAATTTTGTGTGCCGCACTTTTAAGTTTTACTTGCTTTGTAGAAAATGTTTTTCCTAAAGGCGTATCCTCTGCTTGTTTCATATCAAGCATACAATAATTGGTTTTATCGTTGCCTTTAATTAAAATACAGTATCGGTTAAGACCTAAACTACCCGTACCCGCTATACGAAAAGCAGCATCTATAAAAGTAAAAAAATCTTTATCGCGTTTATTTTCTTTAACCCACTTGTTAAGCGTTGTTTTAATTAATTGTTTCTCTGATTTTGCCAAGGGATAATAGCGTCTGAAATCTGTTTTTATCAGTACATCTTTATTTTGTTTAATTAACCTATTTTTTAAAAACTGCTTACGCTTACGCTTTTTCACTTTATCAAAAAAAGTTTTTATAACGCCTGTTGCTGTCGGACTTTCAATTCGAGATGAATGCCCACCTAAAACAGCTTGCTTGTATGACTGAAGAAATGAATTGCAAATACTTATACTTTCTTTTTCAGAGAATTTTAACTCTTCACCCACTAAAAAAATACTGGTACAAAGCTTCACTAAATCTACCGTACAAGGAGCAATAGCAGCTTCGTCAAAATCATTGATATCAAAATAAACAAGGCGGTTAGCTCCTCTATAGCTGCCAAAATTTTCTAAGTGTAAATCTCCGCAAGCCCATGTAAATGGTACATTCTTTAACACAGCTTCTTTAGCTATCTGTTCAACAAAAAGATGGTTGGTACCCCTAAAAAACCTATGCGGGCTTTCAACTAAGGCTTTATATTTAAGATGTACAAAATTCTTATTTCGTTTAGCATTATAGCTTAGTATTTTATCTAAAACAGATTTCATTTGGTTGATTTATATATAAAGATACCAATAAATTAATTCTGCCCTACTCCATTAGCAGCTATCCACCCAGTTGTCCATGCATTTTGAAAGTTAAAGCCACCCGTTACACCATCTATATCCAATACTTCGCCTGCAAAATAAAGGTTAGGAACTAATTTACTTTGCATGGTGCCAAAGTCAACTTCTTTTAAACTAATGCCCCCGCAAGTAACAAACTCTTCTTTAAAGGTTGTTTTACCCTTTACCTGATAGGCATCGTTTAATAAAATATTTACTAAGGTGTTTATTTGTTTTTTATTTATATCTGCCCAACGGTTAGTTTCAAGTATAGCTGCTTTATCTAAAAAGAACTCCCATAAACGTTTGGGTAAATCTAATGAACTGTTACCGCCAACATTTTTAGATGGATTATTGTTTTTTTGTTCAGTTAATAAATCTCTTAAGCCTTCTTCTTTATATGCAGGTAGCCAGTTTACCAAGACAGTAAAATCGTAATTCATATCATGCAAAATACGAGCACCCCAGGCAGAGGCTTTAAGTATAGCCGGACCACTTAAACCCCAATGGGTTATAAGCAATGGTCCTTCGGTTTCCAATTTTGTATTGGCAACTTTTATTTTAGCGTGCGGAACTGAGATACCCATTAGTTTAGTTATATCATTAGTAGGAATATTAAATGTAAATAAAGATGGAACAGGTGATACAATGCTATGCCCCACCTTACTAAGCCAATTATAATTTTCGTTTTTAGGGTTTCCGCCACTGGCAATTATTAGTTTATCGCACTTTGGATTATACTCTGTATCTGTTTTTAGGGAAAAGGTTTTATCGGCTTGTATGGTAATCTCTTTTACAGATACGCTGATTTTAATTTTAATGTTTAAATCGTGAGCGGTTTGTAATAAGCAATTGGCAATTGTCTCAGAGTTATCAGTGATGGGAAACATCCTTCCGTCATCTTCTGTTTTTAGCGTAACACCATGCTGTTTAAACCAGGCAATGGTATCTTCGGTAGTAAATCTGTTAAAAGCACCGCGTAACTCTTTTTCGCCGCGAGGGTAATTTTTCACTAATAAACTATTCTCGAAACAGGCATGTGTAACATTGCACCTGCCACCACCCGATACTAAAACTTTACTCAGAAGTTTATTACTCTTTTCTACTATAATTATTTCAGCATCAGGGTTTATTTCTGCTGCATTAATGGCTGCAAAAAATCCGGCAGCTCCTCCACCAATAACAATTACACGCAGCATATAAATAATAAATTATACTCTAACACCTATCAAACAAACATCATCAACCTGCTCTAAGTTGCCTTTCCAATCTTCAAATCTTGTACTTAATATTTCTTTCTGTTCTTGCAGAGATTTATGATTGTTTTCTAAAAGAATATCCTCTAACTGTTTGTATTTAAATTTCTTCCCTTTTGGCCCTCCAAACTGATCGGGCAAACCATCGGTAAGCATATAAACGGTATCTCCTTTTTTAAGTGGGACAGTATGTAACGTAAAAGGCTCGTGGTCTTTAGGAGATTTGCCAACTGGCATTTTATCTGCCGGGCAATTAATTATTTCTTTATCTCTTATAATATAAAAACTATTATTAGCAGCAGCGTACTCAAGTGTATAGGTTGCAAAATCAAAACAAGCCAAAATGCAATCCATCCCATCTTTTGACTCCTCTTCACTTCCTTCAGGATTAAGGGAATGGATAATTTCATTACGAATGTGGTTAAGCACCTTATCAGGCTTAGAAATATTTTTTTCTATAATAGACTCATTTAGGTAAGATATATTAAGCATGCTCATAAACGCACCTGGAACTCCATGTCCGGTACAATCTGCCGTGCATATATAAAACTTATTATTTATCTCATGCGCCCAATAAAAATCTCCACTTACAATATCTTTGGGTTTGTAAAGAATAAAAAAATTCTTTGTATCGTTTAATCCTGTATCCATAGTTTAAATCTATTATTTTTTTACGAATTGAGCTAAAGCTATTTGCAATATATTTTCTAAAACTATTAAATTAATAATTTAAAATGTCAACCCTAAAGATAATAAATAGATTTGCATATAAAATTAATCCTTGCCAACCGCAATCGACATACAAAAATTTATAGAGCAATCATCTATTACTAATTCTATTATTGATGTTCGTACGCCAAAAGAATTTGAACAAGGACATATTCCGGGTGCTGCAAATTTCCCTTTATTTAGTAATGAAGAAAGGGTAATTGTAGGTACTTTATATAAACAACAAGGCAAACAAGCTGCTATACTAAAAGGCTTAGAATTTGTGGGTCCGAAAATGGCAGATATAGTTACCAAAGCACAATTACTGGCTAAAGACAATATTATATATGTGCATTGCTGGCGTGGCGGAATGCGCAGCGGTAGTGTTGCCTGGTTATTAGAATTGTATGGATTAAAAGTGTTTAGCCTAAAAGGAGGTTACAAATCATTTAGAAATTTTACATTAAGTAGTTTTGATAAAACATTTAATTTGCGTGTACTTGGTGGAAAAACCGGATCAGGTAAAACAGATATACTTAACAAACTTACTGAACTGGGTGAACAAGTTATAGATTTAGAAAAAATTGCCTCGCATAAAGGCTCCGCTTTTGGTGCTTTAGGCGAAAAAAATCAACCAAGTCAAGAGCAGTTTGAAAACGAACTTGCTTATTTTATGCGAAATATTAATAGTACAACACCATTATGGATAGAAGATGAAAGCAGGTTGATTGGGAATAAGGTTATTCCTGAAAGATTGTGGGAGCAAATGCGCACAGCCAAAACAATTTGCATAGATGTATCTTTTGAAGACAGGGTTGAGTATCTCACTAAAGAATATGGTAAATTCTCAACAGAACAGTTAAAAGAATCTGTCATAAAAATAACTAAGCGTTTAGGGCATCTGCAGGCAAAAAATGCCTTAAATGCCTTAGATGAAAATGATTTAAAAACTACTTGCAGAATATGCCTAAGTTATTATGATAAATCATATAGCCACGGTATAGAGCAAAGAGATAAATTGAGTGTTAAGCATATTGAATTTGACAAATTAGATATAGATTTAATTGCACATGAATTACAAAAGCAATTATAGAAAAATGGAGAAAACTAAACTTACTCAATATAGTCATGGTGCAGGTTGCGGATGCAAAATTGCTCCTGCAGTATTAGAAAATATTTTAAAATCCAATATAAACAGCATTTCAACCAAAAACCTTTTGGTAGGAAATAATACCAAAGATGACGCCGCAGTTTATGATATTGGTAACGGAAAAGCACTTATTAGTACCGTTGACTTTTTTATGCCTATTGTAGATGATGCCTTTGATTTTGGTAAAATAGCCGCTGCTAACGCCATTAGTGATGTTTACGCCATGGGCGGAAAACCTATTTTAGCCACCGCTATACTTGGCTGGCCTGTAGATAAATTGCCAATTGAGTTAGCTCAAAAGGTTTTAGATGGGGCCAAAACTATATGTAATGAAGCTGGAATTCCTTTAGCGGGTGGGCATAGCATAGATACTTTAGAACCTATGTTCGGTTTATCAGTAAACGGATTAATTGATATAAAAAACCTAAAGCAAAATTCTACTGCTAAAAATGGTGACCTTATTTATATTACAAAAAAAATTGGCGTTGGTATTTTGGCTACGGCCCTCAAACGCGATGTTTTAAAAGAAGAACATAAAGAGATTTTAATTAGTCAATTAACCCAATTAAACAAAATTGGAGAAAGTTTTGGTGATTTACCTTATGTAACAGCCATGACAGATATAACTGGTTTTGGCTTATTAGGCCATTTGATTGAAATGGCTGAAGGAGCTGGCTTATCTGCTGAACTAAATTATTCTGATGTTTCTGTAATTGATGGTTTACAAGAATATATATCAAAAACCATTGTACCTGATAACGCTTACCGAAACTGGAATAGTTTCGAGAAAAAAGTAAGCGGTATTGGTGCAGAATCGTTTTTTACCCTTTGCGATCCCCAAACTAACGGTGGATTAATAGTAACAGTTTCAGCCGAGCATCAAAAAGAATTTGAACAATTTTTATTAGAACATAAGCTAACTGATTTTGCTAAACCAATTGGTAAAATGGTTTTAAAAACTGAAGTTATAGTTCGTATAAAGTAACAAATTATATCTTCTTTCAAAAGGAATAAAACTTACTTTAGTCTGCTTGCTTAACAGGTCTATTAATATGATTGACAAAAACACATTAAAGCTCTTGAGGTTGCCCTTTTCATTTTTTTTAATGCCTTTGTTTTTGTTTGCTTTAAGTCAATCATCCAATATTATAGTTTTAAAAACTGTTATATCTTTCTTACTAATTCATTTTTTAGTTTATCCTGCCAGTAACGGTTACAATAGCTATATAGATAAAGATGAAAGTCCCATAGGTGGTTTAGAAAAACCACCCATGCCAACCAAGAAACTGTTTTATACGACTTTGGCTATGGATTTTTTATCGATGGTGTTGTCATTTATATTCATTAATTCTTTATTTGCTTTGTGTATTTTACTTTACATTTTAGCTTCAAGAGCTTATAGTTCAAAGCAAATTCGTATAAAAAAATACCCAATATGGGGATTTTTAGTCGTAGTATTCTTTCAAGGTGCGTTTACTTTTTATATGGCTTACTTAGGCATTACAGGCACTCGATTAATTATAAATAAGGCTACTTTGTTTTTACTATTGGGTTGTTCTTTTCAAATTGCAGGAGCTTACCCCCTAACTCAGGTTTATCAGCATAAACAGGATTATGATGACGGTGTTGTAACACTTAGTTACAAACTTGGCTACATTGGCACATTTGTTTTTACGGCTCTTATGTTTTTTATATGCAATGTATGCTACTTCATATACTTTAATTTAATAAATAAATCCATGAATTTTTATATTATTCAAGTCTTTTTCTTTCCAATAGTTGCTTACTTTGCATATTGGTTTTACCAAGTTTATACCGACAATAGTAAAGCCAATTTTAAAAATACGATGCGCATGAATAGCATTGCAGCTATTTGCATGAACGTGTGTTTTATTACGTTATATTTTATAAATAAGTAGTGAGTTATATAGTAGCCATAGAAACAGCAGTACCTAAGTACAAACACAAGCAAGAGGATTTTACAGATTTTTTTTCGAATGCTACTGATAATGCCACATATAAAAGGAAAATAAAAATTATATCTAAAAAAACAGGCATAAGTACTCGTTATTCCGTTTTAAAAGATTATAGTCTATCTCCGAATAAATTCGAATTTTACAAAAAAGATAAAACACTGTTACCTGAGCCATCTTTATCAAAAAGAATGGAAGTTTATCAAAAAGAAGCTATTTTACTTTCTGTTAATGCAGTAAAAAAAATTAAAAGGTTCGAAAAAACAAAAAAATCTATTACTCATTTAATTACTGTTACTTGTACCGGGTTATTTGCCCCAGGTTTAGATATAGAATTGATTAGGCATTTAGATTTGTCGCCCAGCATAAACAGAAGCAGTATAAATTTTATGGGTTGTAATGCAGCCATACTTGCCCTTAAAAATGCTGATACCATTTGCAAAAGTAACCCTGATGCAAACGTTTTAATTGTGTGTACAGAATTATGTACACTTCATTTTCAAAAAAAATACAACGACGATTATTTGCTTTCTAATATGTTATTTGGCGATGGCTGCGCTGCTGTTTTAATAGGTGCTAAGCCAAATGAAATTACTGAAAATACAACAATAAAAATAGACTCTTTTAATTCGTTGATACTTCATAACGGATATAATGACATGGCCTGGCAGCTATCAGAAACCGGGTTTATTATGAACCTAACATCTTATGTTTCTACTTTAATAAAAGAGAATATCCAAGCTATGCTCGATTCTTTAAACATCAATTCAAAAACGATAAATTATTGGGCTATACATCCAGGTGGAAAAAAAATTGTAACCGATTTTTTTGATGTTCTGAAAATTGATGCCGACAAAGCTTCCGAATCATATGATGTGTTGAAAAACTACGGAAATATGTCATCTCCTACCGTATTGTTTGTTTTAAAACAAGTGATAGAAAAAAACAAATTACACAAAAAAAGAGAAACCATTTTTTCTGCAGCATTTGGTCCCGGACTAAGTATAGAAACTATGCAAGCAAGCTATGCTTAAGCACAGAAGCACAAAAAAAGAATTATTGGATGAGGATAACATTCCTAAAGAAGATTTATTTCAAAACCTAAAAGAACTCAATACTATAAACACTTTATTGGGTGGTTATAACATTACATTCTCTGCATTAAAGAAAGTACTAAAACCTGAAACAACTTATTCATTAGTTGATATTGGCTGCGGAGGGGGCGATACTTTAAAGCATATAAATAAGTGGGCAAAGCAAAACAAGCAAACCATTAATTTATTTGGCGTAGATATAAAACCTGTTTGTATTGAGTACGCAAGTAAAAACACCACACACGAAAATATAACTTACATCTGCGATGATTATAGAAACGTGTTTAATCACATTAAGCAAATAGATGTTATACATGCCTGTCTGTTTTGTCACCATTTAACCGAAGCAGAATTAATTGAGTTAGTACAGTTTGCAGAGAAGAATAAAACAACTTTAATTATAAACGATTTAGAACGCAATATAGTTGCTTACTATGCAATAAAAGTGTTGACTAAATTATTTTCTAAATCCTATTTAGTAAAAAATGACGCTCCTCTGTCGGTAGCACGTGGGTTTAAAAAGAAAGAATGGTTAGCTATACTTGCAAAATCGGGCGCAAAAAAATATTCGGTAACAAACAAGTGGGCTTTTAGACACGAAGTAATTGTGTATGGAAACCAATACTAAAACATATCAGTGTGCCATTATTGGCGGTGGTTTGGCGGGCTTATGTTTGGCTATACAATTAGCTGATAAAGGAGTATCGGTTGTGTTATTTGAAAAAAATAAGTACCCCTTTCATAAAGTTTGTGGCGAGTATATATCAATGGAAAGTTGGGATTTTTTAACTGAATTAGGTTTACCCTTAACCAGTTTAAATCTTCCCCGTATTAATGAATTAGGCATTTCATCAGAAAATGGCTTTATGCTTAATAGCACACTTCAACTTGGAGGTTTTGGCATAAGCAGATATAGTTTAGATGGTTATTTAGTTGAGTTAGCGCGCAAAAAAAACGTAACCGTACTTGATAACTGCAAAGTATTTGATGTACAAACTCTATCTGAAGATACTCATCAAATAAATACATCATTAGGCCTATTTAACTCAACTATTGTTTGTGGCACATATGGCAAGTATACCCCAACCTTTGTAAAAGAAGATGTAGATACAAAACCTAATAAATTAAATTACATTGGTGTAAAGTACCATATAAAAACAAATTTAAAACCTAATCGAATAGAGTTACACAATTTTAAAGATGGCTATTGTGGTGTATCTAAGGTTGATAACGATGTTTATTGCTTATGTTATTTATCTACTTCTAAAAACTTACAAGATTGTGGCAATGATATAAAAAAGATGGAAGAAACCATTTTATATAAAAACCCTTTCTTAAAAAGATATTTCAGCGAATCCGAATTTTTATTTAATGCTCCTTTGGTAATCAGCAATATTTCTTTTCAAAAAAAAGGCACGTATAAAAATTCATTCTTTTTAGCCGGAGATGCAGCAGGTTCTATAACTCCACTTTGTGGCAATGGTATGAGTATGGCTATGCGAGCATCTAAAATATTAGCACAATTGCTTATCGGTTACTTTAATCAATCTATTACAAAAGAAAAATTAATAAAAAAGTATAACAAGGCATGGGCCGAAAATTTTAACACCCGAATTAAATCAGGCTACTATTTGCAGCATTTATTTGGTAAAAAATATACTACGCATTACACACTAAAAACGTTAGATAAATTACCTTCGTTAACTAAAAAAATAATCTCTTTAACACACGGGCAACCGTTTTAAATTAGACTAAATGAAAAGAATAAGCCTTATAATTCTATGTCTGTTTCTTACAATAATTGTTGTTGCTCAAAACCAGCAATGGGCAATAATTTCATCTAACGTAACTTTTAAAATTAAAAACGCGGGTTTTACAGTAAATGGAAAATTTGGCAATGTAATCGGCTCTATTCAATTTGATGTGACTAAAACATCCGGCAATAAAATAGAAACAAGCATAGATGCTAACACCATAAATACAGATAACTCAACCAGAGATGGGCATTTAAAAAAAGAAGAATACTTTTCGGTAGATAAATTCCCTAAAATAAACATGTCTGCAACTGCTATTACAAAAGAAGCTAATGGGCAATTTAAAGGCCTTTTTACATTAACTATAAAAGGTATAAATAAAATAGTTCCAGTTTTATTTACGGTTACCGAGCAAGATGGCAAAGCAAAATTTGCAGGTTCATTTACCATCAATAGATTGGATTACACAGTTGGTTCATCAAGTTTCATCCTTTCAGATAATGTAACCATTAACATAGAGGCTACTTGCGTTAAAAAGTAAGCATTTTCTATGTTTACTTTTTACTCTATATTTGACCGCAATAAGCATATTATTAAACTATTACCATGAATATAAAAAAATTAATTGCGTTATCACCGCTGGCTTTTTTAGCTGCTTGCAATAACCAAAATCAAGAAAAAAAAGAAATGAGTTCTACTCCAATAAACTATCCTCAAACAAAAATGGTAGCCCATACTGATACTATTAATGGCGTGGCAGTAAAAGATGATTATCGTTGGCTTGAAAACGATACATCTGCCGAAACGGTTGCCTGGGTTGATGAGCAAATTAAAACCACACAAAGTTATTTAGAGAAAATTCCGTTTAGAGATAAACTAAAAAAACGCATAACCGAGTTAGTTAACTATCCTAAATATGGCTCACCTTTTAAACTGGGTGACTATTATATTTTTGCTAAAAACGATGGTTTACAAAACCAGTATGTGTATTACATTCAAAAAGGTTTAGATGGTAAAGAAGAAGTTTTTTTAGATCCTAACACCATGTCGAAAGACGGTACTGTAAGTATAGAATTAGCAGGAAGTTCAAAAGACCACAAATATATCGCTTACATATTACAACGTGCCGGAAGTGACTGGCAAGAATTATATGTAATGGATGTTGCCAACAAAAAACAAATGAGCGATAAGCTTGAGTGGGTAAAATTTTCAGGTGCATCGTGGTATAAAGATGGTTTCTTTTATAATAGCTTTGATAAACCTACCGGTAGTGCATTGGCTGCTGCAAATGAGTATCAAAAAGTTTATTATCACAAGTTAGGCGATGCACAGTCTAATGACAAATTAATTTACGAAGATAAAAGCGTAAAACAAATGTACTATGGTGTTTATTCTTCGGAAGATGAGCGTTATTGGTTTTTAGATAAATCAAAAGGAACAGGAAATAGCGATTTATATTTTTGGGATAAAAATAATGCCGCGCAAAAAGATTGGAAACAACTTACTTTTAATTATAGCAGTCACACAAGTATTGTGGATAATGATGGAGATAATCTTATACTTATAACAAACGATGGTGCACCGAACAATAAATTAGTTAACGTTGATATAAAGCATCCTGAAAAAGCAAATTGGAAAACCATAGTTGCTGAAAGACCCGAGTTTATTGAAAATGCAACAGCAGCAGGAAAAAACATTTTTATTACTTCTTTAAAAGATGTTTGCTCGCAAGTAGAGCAGTATGATTATACCGGCAAACTTATCAGGAAAATTGCTTTGCCTGATATTGGTACTGCTAATGGCTTCGGCGGAGAAAAAGATGTTACAGAAGTATTTTACTCTTTCACGTCTTTCTTGTATCCTCCAACAATTTTCCGTTATGATATAGCAAGCGGAAAATCAGAAGTGTTTAGAACGGCTGATGTAAAATTCAATAAAAACGATTTTGAAACCAAGCAAGTGTTTTTTGCAAGTAAAGATGGTACAAAAGTGCCTATGTTTATTATCTGCAAAAAAGGTACTGAGTTAAATAGTAAAAATCCAACCCTAATGTATGGTTATGGTGGTTTTTCGGTTGTAATTAATCCTTCTTTTAGCCCAAGTAGAATTGCCTTTTTAGAGCAAGGTGGAGTTTATGCCTTAGTTAATTTACGTGGCGGACAAGAGTATGGTGAAAAATGGCACGAAGGTGGCATGCTACTTAACAAGCAAAACGTATTCGATGATTTTATTGCCGGAGGAGAATATTTAATTAAAGAGAAATACACTTCATCTGATTATTTAGCCATACAAGGCGGGTCTAATGGAGGTTTATTAGTAGGTGCTTGTCTTACTCAACGTCCTAATTTATTTAAGGTTGCCATACCAATGGTTGGTGTAATGGATATGATGCGTTTTCATAAATTCACGGTTGGTTTTGGATGGATAGATGATTACGGAAACCCAGACGATGCTAAGTTTACTAAATACATTCACGCCTACTCTCCTTATCACAACATAAAAGATGGGGTAAAATATCCGGCCACTTTAATAACTACCGGAGACCATGATGATAGAGTTGTGCCTGCACACTCTTTCAAATTCGGTGCACGCTTACAGGCTGCCGCTGATAAATCAAACCCTACTTTATTGTATATTGAAAAACAAGCCGGACATGGTGCAGGCAAACCTTTATCTAAAACTATTGAGGAGTTAACCGATGTTTACTCTTTTATATTCTATAATATGGGGCTTGAAGTGAAATAAGCATTTATAATCTTAGTTTAAAGCCCTTGTTTTTCAATAAACAGGGGCTTTTTTATTGAATTTAGGTTAAAATCATTTATTACTTTAATTCTACCATAAAATAAGGTTTTTGTACCTTTGCGGCATGGAAATTAAATTAGATACTATTGAGTCTGCCATTGCCGATATAAAAGCCGGCAAACTGGTTATTGTGGTTGATGATGAAGATCGTGAAAACGAAGGCGATTTTATTACCGCAGCACGCAACGTTACCCCCGAAATTATAAACTTTATGGCCACTCATGGCAGAGGTCTAATATGTGCCCCTATTAGCGGAGAGCTTGCTCATAAACTGAATTTAGAAATGATGGTTACCAGTAACTCATCATTGCATGAAACTCCTTTTACCGTTTCTATCGATTTGTTGGGGCATGGTTGTACTACCGGTATCTCCGCATCCGACAGAGCAAAAACAGTACAAGCCTTAATTGAACCAACTATAAAACCTGAGGAATTTGGAAAACCAGGTCATATTTTTCCTTTAAAAGCAAAAAAAGGTGGCGTATTACGCCGTATTGGTCATACCGAAGCAACTGTTGATTTAGCCATATTGGCAGGTTTTGAACCTTGTGGTGTGTTGGTTGAAATTATGAATGAAGACGGTACTATGGCTCGTTTACCTGATTTGGTAAAAGTTAGAGAAAAATTCAATCTTAAAATTATAAGCATTAAAGATTTAATTGCTTATCGTTTAGAAAAAGAAAGCATTATTGAAAAAGAAGTTGAAATTGAATTACCTACACAATGGGGTACATTTAAATTAGCAGCTTACAAACAAACTACAACCGGACAAGAACATTTAGCTATCTACAAAGGCACTTGGAAAAAAGACGAACCTGTTTTAACTCGCGTACACTCATCGTGTGTTACAGGCGATATTTTTGGATCGTGCCGTTGCGATTGTGGACCACAATTACATAAAGCACTCGAAATGATTGAAAAAGAAGGTAAAGGTGTTTTAGTTTATATGAACCAGGAAGGGCGCGGGATTGGCTTACTAAACAAATTAAAAGCTTATAAATTGCAAGAACAAGGCAGAGATACCGTTGAAGCCAATGCAGAATTAGGCTTTCAGCCTGATGAGCGTGATTACGGTGTGGGTGCACAAATATTACGAGATTTAGGTGTAAGCAAATTAAAATTAATGACCAACAATCCTAAAAAACGTGCCGGATTAATTGGCTACGGATTAGAAATAGTAGATAATGTAGCTTTAGAAATTAAAAGCAATAAGCATAACAGCTTGTACTTAAAAACTAAAAAAGAAAAATTAGGTCACGATTTAAAGTTGGAGTAATTTTTACAGTCTTTTCAATATTTTATGATTTTATCTATTATAGTTGCCGTTGCTGAAAATGATGTAATTGGTAAAGACAATACATTAATTTGGAACTTACCTGCCGACATGAAGTTTTTTAAAGAAAAAACCAAAGGTCACGTTATAATTACCGGCAGAAAAAATTACGAATCAATTCCTGAAAAATTCAGACCCTTACCCGATAGAACGAATATTGTAATTACACGCCAAACAGATTACAAAGCACCGGGGGCTATTGTGGTTGCTTCTATCGAAGCTGCTATACAATATGTAAAACAACATCATGCTAATGAGGAAGTTTTTATTATTGGCGGGGCAGAAATCTACAAGCAAACAATTAATCTTTGTGATAAAATTTATTTAACCCGTATACACCATAGTTTTGAAGGCGATGCCTTTTTCCCTGAATTAACTACCGATTGGAAATTGGTTCATCAAGAAAATATTTCTGCTGATGAAAAAAACAAATATCCTTTTACTTTCCAAATCTGGCAACGTTAAGTCATTGTAACTACGGGCTTTTTGGCTTAATAATTGCTTATAACTTGTTAGTCTAAATTTGTTTTGTTAATTAACCCAAATGGTTAATTTGGCAGCCGCAAATAAAAAATAAAATCATGAAAGAAGTATATATCGTATCAGCCGTAAGAACACCAATTGGTTCGTTTAACGGTGCATTATCAAGTGTATCAGCCACTAAATTAGGCGCAGCAGCTATAAAAGGCGCTTTAGACAAGATAAAACTTAGCCCAGGCGAAGTACAACAAGCTTATATGGGTTGTGTTTTACAAGGTAATTTAGGTCAGGCACCTGCCCGTCAGGCAGCCAAATTTGCAGGTTTACCAAACGAAACTCAGTGTACTACTATTAACAAAGTTTGTGCATCGGGCTTAAAATCAGTTGTAATAGGTGCTCAAAACATTATGTTAGGAGATGCTGATGTAGTTGTTGCAGGTGGAATGGAAAACATGAGTGCTACACCTTATTATTTAGACCAAGCCCGCACAGGTTACCGTTTAGGTAACGGTACTGTTATTGATGGTGTAGTAAAAGATGGTTTAACAGATGTGTATCATCAAAACCACATGGGTAATTCGGCAGAACTTTGCGCTAAAGAATATAATATTACAAGAGAAGCACAAGATGCTTATGCTATCGAATCATATACACGTGCTGCCAAAGCATGGAAAGCAGGCAATTTTACTGAAGAGGTTGTACCTGTTACTGTAAGTTCTAAAAAAGGAGATATCGTTGTAAGCGAAGATGAGGAATACAAACAAGTAAACTTCGAAAAAATACCGCAACTAAAACCTGTATTTGATAAAGCAGGTACCGTTACTGCAGCTAATGCGTCAACATTAAATGATGGTGCTGCTGCTTTAATTTTAATGAGTAAAGAAAAAGCTGAAAAATTAGGTTTAAAACCTTTAGCAAAAATTATTGGTTATGCCGATGCTGAACAAGCACCTGAGTGGTTTACTACTACTCCATCTAAAGCTATACCGGCTGCTGTGCAAAAAGCAGGTTTAAAAATGAGCGATATTCAGTATTTCGAAATTAACGAAGCATTTTCCGTAGTGTCTATTGCTAATAACCAGTTAATGAATTTAGACCCTGCTAAAGTAAACATTAACGGTGGCGCCGTTGCAATTGGGCACCCTTTAGGATGTTCTGGTGCTCGTATTTTGGTTACTTTACTTAATGTATTAAAACAACAAAATGCACGTTATGGTGCGGCAGGTATCTGTAATGGCGGCGGCGGCGGAAGTGCTTTAGTTATTGAAAGATTATAAAGTTATCAGTTAAGGGTAAGAGCTTTATAAACTCTTATTCTTAATTTTTGAATTAATATTATGTTCGGAATTTGTAACCAAAGTATAGTGCCTTGCCGAAGTGAAGCTGCTCATCGCAGCGAAATGGTTACGCAGCTTTTATTTGGAGAACATTTTACCATACTTGAAGAAACCGAAGAATGGGTGCATATACTTACTGCTTACGATAATTATGATTGTTGGATAAGCAATAAGCAGTATCTGCCTATAAAAGAAGAAACATTTAAAAAACTGCAAAGCCAGCTACAACCTATGTGTGCTGAACCTATGCAGCTTATACAAGATAAAAATACCAGTAGTTTTTTTCCTATTGTTGCCGGAAGCACCCTCCCATTCCTAACCAAAAATTCTATTCAAGTAGAAAACTACACCTACGAATTTTCGGGCGAGTATATTTTGCCAGATGAAAAAAAAATAACACGTGCCAAAATAGTTTCTACCGGGTTTAATTATTTAAATAGTCCCTACTTATGGGGTGGAAGAAGTTTTTTCGGAATAGATTGTTCTGGCTTTACTCAAATTACCTTTAAACTAAATGGATTTAAATTGCCTCGAGATGCTTCTCAGCAAGCACTTTTAGGCACTCCTTTATCTTTTGTCGAAGAAGCACAAGCGGGTGATTTAGCTTTTTTTGATAATGAAGAAGGCAAAATAATTCACGTAGGCATTATATTGGATGATAATAAAGTTATCCACGCATCGGGTAAAGTACGCGTGGATAAATTAGACCATTACGGCATTTTTAATGTAGATACTAAAAGATACTCGCATCACCTGCGGGTAATTAAAAAAGTATTGACTTAATCAATCACTAATTAAGTGATTGATTAGTAATTTCAATAAAAAGTTTTTCTTTTGCTCTACGAACTTTTTTAGCTTTCACTAAATAATCGTTTGCTTCATCTCTATATCCTAAAGGTAATAGTGATATGCTTTGTAAACCTCTTTCTTTTAATTTTAAAAGTTCATCTAAAGCAGGCGCATTAAAGCCTTCCATGGGTGTACTATCAACTCCTTCGGCAGCAGCAGCCACTAAGGCAAAACCTAATGCAATATATGTTTGACGAGCAGCCCAATTTAAATTCTGTTCAACAGAACGAGACATAATTCCATTCATATAATTACCTTTAAATGCCGCCAATGATTCTAAGGTAACGCCACGTTGTTCAACTATATCAGCTAAATAGTCATCCATGTGTTTTTCAGTCATAGAGTTCCAAGCTGCGAAAACTAATAAATGAGAGCATTCTACCATTTGAGGTTGCTTACAAGCATTTTCGTGTATTTTTTTAAGCAGTGCTTCATCCTTAATAACTATAATGTTATAAGGTTGTAAACCCATTGAAGATGCCGCTAAACGAGTGGCTTCTAAAATATTATTCACTTTAACTTCATCTACTTTTTTACCATTCATGCGTTTCGCCGCATAGCGCCAGTTAAGTTTTTGTAATAATTCCATTTTTTAATAAGTTAAGTTTAATTGAGTTTTTATTAAGTAGCCGATAATAATTTTGCTTTACACTCGCCAAAACCAACACGTACATTATTTTTTTGGCAATAACCTTTCATTATAACAGTATCGTTATCGTTAATAAATTTACGTTCGCTGCCATCTTTCATTTTTATAGGGTTTGCTCCGCGCCAGGTAAGTTCTAACATAGAACCAAACTGATGTTTCTCAGGTCCGCTAATAGTACCCGATGCCATCATATCGCCCACATTAACGTTACAACCATTTACCGTATGGTGCGTTAATTGTTGCTCGGCTGTCCAGTACATATATTTGTAATTGCTTTCCGAAACAGTAGTAGCTTCCGAATTTTCAGGCTGAATTAAAACTTCTAAGTTTATGTCTATATTTTTATTTCCGGTGTACTCTAAATACGGAAGCACTTTAGGTTCTTGTTTGTAACCTGCTACTCTAAAAGGTTCTAAGGCATCAAGTGTAACAATCCAAGGCGACATGGTTGATGCAAAGTTTTTGGCTAAAAAAGGCCCTAATGGCACATACTCCCAAGTTTGTATATCGCGGGCCGACCAATCATTAAACAACACCATGCCAAAAATATAATCATCAGCTTTTTCGGTAGAAATGGTTTCACCCATTTGTGTTTGTTTACCAATTATAAACGCAGTTTCTAATTCAAAATCTAATAATTTACAAGGGCCAAAAACGGGAGGTGCATCGTTTGGTTTCATTTGTCCTTTCGGTCGATGAAAACTATGCCCAGAAACACATATAGAGGAAGCCCTGCCATGATAACCTACCGGTAAATGTTTCCAGTTAGGGAGTAAAGCGTTTTCCGGATCGCGAAACATTTTACCTACGTTAGTTGCATGATCTATGCTCGAATAAAAATCGGTATAATCACCAATGCGCACCGGCATTAGCATTTGTACAGCGCTTTGCTTTTTAAATATTTGGTCTTTATTAGGCGAGTTTTGCAATTCAGTATTAGTGTTACTTAAAAGTTCAGAAACTCTATCTCTCAGTTTACGGGTAACCTCTTTACCTAAAGCAATAAATTCGTTTAAATATTGGTTAGCAAAAATATTTTCAGGCAAACTTAACCCTTTAAAGTAATGTAAATGGTGCACCATGTGCAAATCCATTATTTGCTCACCAATGGCTATGCAAGCATGGTGCGTAACCTGTTTATCTGAATAAACTCCAAAAGGCAGGTTTTGAATAGAAAAATCAGAATCAGGTTTTATATCTATCCACGATTTTAACGCAGGGTTGTTAGCTTTTATTTCCATATAAATTATTCCGGTAATATAATGTGGTAAATTTAATCACTCGTACAAGACCATGAAAATTAAATTATACTTTTTATTCAGCTTATTTTTTATTGCCCAAATAGCATTTTCACAACAAACAGTAAACGAACTCATTAGCGAATTAAAAAAAGATAATGAGCTACAAAATGCATCTATAAGTTTATGTGTGGTTGATGCTCAAACAGGTTTACAAGTATGCGAGTATAACAGTAAACTTAGCCTAACACCTGCAAGTACTATGAAAATTATTACAACCAGCGCAGCACTACAATTATTAGGAAAAGACTTTAAGTACGAAACCTTATTACAATATTCTGGCACATTTGATAAAGCAAGTGGCATTATAAATGGCGATTTATATATTAAAGGAAGCGGAGACCCGTCACTAAATTCAGAATATTTTAGAAAACCGGAAGACACTTTCTATGTAGCTAATAAATGGGCCGCTGTTCTTAAAGAAAAAGGGGTAAAAAAAATTACAGGTCAGTTAGTTATGGATGTTAGTTGTTTTGAAGAAGACATTCCCACTAATTGGGTGTGGGGCGATATGGGTAACTATTTTGGCGCCGGACCCAGTGGCTTATCATATAATGATAATAAGTTTTACATTGTTTATAAACCTGCTGCCAAAAATGGCGATAGTATGGTAATTAGTAAACTTGTTCCGCAAATAGACAATATCACCATTAGCAACTATGTAAAAGCAGGCGGTACCGAAGATAATGCTATGGTGTACAGAGCACCTTTTGGCACAGATATAAAAATCAGCGGCACCCTGCCTGTAAGCACAAAACCACTTTCTATTGAAGGCTCTTTACCCTACCCCGAACAACTTTTAGCTAAACATTTACAAAAGGCTTTTGCGACTCAAAATATTGAATTAGGCAATAAAACCGTTTTAAAAATTACAGCTTACACTAAAAAGCAATATACTAAACCGCTTACTACACTTTACACCTATAAATCTCCTTCGCTCGAAAAAATAATTTTCTTTACCAACCTGCATAGCAATAACCAATATGCCGAAAGCATTTTCAGAACAATGGCTTTAAAAAGTAAAGGAGGTTTTGGCAGCACAGCGCAAGGCATACAAACTATAATCAATCACTTAAAAACAAAAGGATTTGATACTAATGGTTTATTTATTAATGATGGTAACGGGCTATCTCGTAGTAATGCTGTAACAGCCGAACACCTTACCAAAATATTGTATATGATGTGTAGTGATAGTATTACCAAACTGCCTTTTCAAACTTCATTACCGGTTGCGGGTGTTAGTGGCTCTTTAAGAAATTTAGGAAAAGGTACTGTTTTAGAAAATAATTTAAAAGCCAAAAGTGGCTACATTACCCGTGTACGTTCCTATGCTGGTTATATGAAAACAAAAAGCGGAAAAGAAATTTGCCTTAGCCTTATTATAAATAACTTTAACGGAACACCTACCGATACCAAAAAGAAAATGGAACAGATTTTCCTTAAAATATACGAGAATTATTAAGTGTAAAGCTTTATTTTTTGTTCAAAACCTACCTTTTGTATCCTCGTAAAATGTCTTATTTTCGGGCAAAATATCAAACCTCATGCATAACACACAACAAGAAGCCCTACCAACTGTAGATACAGCTAAAAAATTAGGGCTTCTGCCTGAAGAATTCGAAAAAATAAAAGAAATATTAGGCCGCACACCCAACTTTACTGAGTTATCTATCTATTCAGTTATGTGGAGCGAACATTGTTCATATAAAAACTCTATTACCTGGTTAAAAACCCTTCCAAAAGATGGTCCGCATATGCTGGCAAAAGCCGGAGAAGAAAATGCTGGCTTGGTTGATATTGGAGGTGGCTTAAGCTGTGCTTTTAAAATAGAATCTCATAATCACCCAAGTGCTATTGAGCCTTATCAAGGAGCTGCAACAGGTGTGGGTGGCATTAATCGCGATATTTTTACTATGGGGGCCCGCCCGATTGCACAATTAAATTCGCTTCGTTTTGGTGATATAAACTCGCCAAAAACACAGTGGATTATGAAAGGAGTTGTAAAAGGCATTGGCAATTATGGTAACGCATTTGGTATACCAACAGTTGGTGGCGAAGTGTTTTTTGATGAATGCTATAATACAAACCCATTGGTAAATGCTATGAGTGTTGGTATAGTAAAAGCTGGAGAAACTGTTTCAGCTACATCTTATGGTGCCGGAAACCCTGTATTTATTGTGGGTTCTGCCACCGGTAAAGATGGCATACATGGTGCAACTTTTGCCAGTACCGATATTACAGAAAATAGTGCTGATGATTTACCTGCGGTACAAGTGGGCGATCCTTTTCAAGAGAAATTATTATTAGAAGCATCGTTAGAAGTTATAAAAACGGGTGCCGTTATTGGAATGCAAGATATGGGTGCGGCAGGAATAACCTGCTCTACTTCTGAAATGAGTGCTAAAGGTGAGCATGGCATGGATGTGTGGTTACACAAAGTACCAACACGTCAACAGGGCATGAAACCTTTTGAAATTTTATTGTCAGAATCGCAAGAGCGTATGCTTATTGTAGTAGAGAAAGGAAAAGAAGATGCCATTAAAAAAGTATTTGAAAAATGGGATTTAAACTGCGAACAAATTGGTGTTGTTACCAAAGGTGGCAGATTAAAATACTATATGTATGAAGATTTAGTTGCCGATGTACCTGCCGAAACGCTTGTACTTGGCGGCGGAGCTCCGGTTTATAAAAGAGAATATAAAGAGCCCGCTTATTACGCGGAATCTAAAAAATTTAAAATAGAAGATGTAAAAGAGCCTACCGATTACAAACAGGCGATGATTCATCTTATTTCTCATCCAAACATAGCATCAAAACGTTGGGTTTATAACCAGTACGACAGCATGGTTGGTACGGTTAACCAAAGCACAAATAACCCAAGTGATGCTGCTATTGTAAACATTAAAGAAACCACAAAAGCATTAGCGTTGTCGGTTGATTGTAACAGCCGTTATGTTAATGCCGACCCTGAAGTTGGTTGTGCCATTGCGGTAAGCGAAGCATCTCGTAACATTGTTTGCAGCGGTGGTGAAGCCAGTGCAGTTACCAATTGCTTAAATTTTGGTAACCCTTATAATCCTGAAGTTTACTGGCAGTTTGTTAGCTCTATTAAAGGCATGAGTGCTGCTTGTTTAAAATTTCAAACCCCGGTTACTGGTGGTAACGTAAGTTTTTATAACCAATCTTCGTTTGAAGGCCCTGTATTTCCAACGCCAACTATTGGCATGTTAGGCCTATTGCAAGATAAATCAACTCAAACATCGTTAAGTTTTAAAACCGAAGGCGATTGTATTTATATCATTGGCGAGTGTAAAAATGATATTTCTTCTTCAGAATATGTTTACTCGTATCACAAAATAAAAAACACTCCTGCACCCTATTTCAATTTAGATGAAGAGTTTGATATACAACATGCAGTAAAAACGGTTATCAAACATAAATTAATTGAAAGCGCACACGATTGTTCTGATGGAGGGTTGTTCGTTTGCCTTGCAGAAAGTGCTTTTCAGCGCGATTTAGGTTTTGATATTGCTACCGATAAAAACATACGTAAAGATGCCTTTTTGTTTGGCGAAGCACAAGGGCGTGTAGTTGTTACCGTTAAAAAAGATAATGAAATTGCTTTAGTTGATGAGCTAAAGAAACTGAATGTAAAATTCAGTAAACTTGGTTTTACAAAAGGTAACGAAGTTAAAATAGATGGGCAATCTTTTGGTTCAATTAGCGAGTTTAAAAATTTATACGACACTTCTATCGAGAAAATAGTAGGAGCATAAATGAAGTATGTTTTACATATTTTATTCATTCTACACGTTTGCATATGTAATTCACAAACTGCTCATAGCCTTTATTTATCTGCCTTAGCTAAAGATTCTGTTAAAGACTATTCAGGTGCTTTAAACGATTTAGATAAAGCTCTAAGCGTTGCTAAAGACAATGATTCTCTTCATATACTTCATGCAAAAATAGAAGCAGAAAGCTATAATTTTAAAGAAGCTTATGCCGAAATTAATGAGGTAATTAAACACAATAATAACTATTTCGAAGCCTATTTATTGCGCGGTATTATTAAAGCAAAATCGGGTAACTACGAAGGTGCTGTACACGATTTTACAAAAAGCCTTAAACTAAATCCCAATAGTACAAAAGCATATTATAACCGAGGTTTAGCGCACGCTTATTTAGATGAGTTTAAATTATGTGATAAAGATTTTTCGAAAGTTATCGAGTTAGATTCTACCTACACCAATATCTGGTTTCAGCGTGGCTACTGGAGAGAACTTGGAGGTGATTTACAGGGTTCTTTAGCAGACCTTACCAAAGCATCCAAGCTAAATCCAAACGACAAAGAAATTTACCTTTCGTTAGCCATTACTACATACAAGCTTCATCAAAAAGAACAAGCCTGTGTACTTTTAAATGAAGCAAAATCAAAAGGCTCTACTACCGCCGAAGAATTAATGAATGTAATGTGTAAATGAGTTTAAAAAAATTATACATATTTATTTTTTCTATCTCAGTATGCTTAGCAAATGCTCAGCATGGTTTTATCATATCAGTAAAAATCTACGAAACTTGCTTTTTTAATTCGGTAAAAATAAAAGTAACAGGCAACACACCGCCTTATAAACTTATCTGGAGCAATGGCTCCGTAGGTGATACCGTATCTAATTTAAACGGTGGAGATTTTTCAGTTCATATTTCTGATAACGATACAACCACACGAGATACCAGTGTATCTTTTTCACTTATTTCTCCTCCTTGCAGGGTAGGTTTTTCTAATCATTTCACCCCTAATAGCGATGGTTATAATGATACATGGGGTATATCAAACACTATTTATTATCCTGATTTTTTATTGGAAGTGTTTGACAGATCTGGGCAATTAGTTCATACACAAAGACACGAATATTTTCCGTGGGACGGAACTCAGTTTGGAATTAAATTATCAGAAGCAACTTATTATTATATATTTTTTTACGACGAAAAAATAAAATCGCGCTACGAAAAAGGTAGTGTAACTATTGTACGATAAATGAAAATTAAGGCATTTACATATTTTATTTTTTTAAGTGTAATTACTATTGGTTCTTTTGCGCAACAAACTCCAAGTTATACACAATTTGTGTTTAACCAATATGGGGCAAACCCGGCATATGCCGGCACTAATCTTGGTATGGAAGCTGTTACCGGGCGACGAATGCAGTGGCTTGGTTTTGATAATGCCCCTGTAACCACCTTTGGCAGTTTTACCTATGCCTGGAGAAAAAATTATAACTACAAAGCCAAACATGCGGTAGGCATGTATGTAGAAGATGATAGAGCCGGTATGTTTTCTTCAAAAGCAGCATATGTATCTTATTCTATACACATTAAAATATTTACAGGTTTAAATATAGCTGCCGGTATATTTGCAGGTATAAGGCAAGTTGGCGTATCTAATCTATTGTACGACCCTAACGACCCAGCATTAAATGATTTAAAAACAAACACCAGTTTACTTACTATATATCCTGATATAATTCCCGGGATGCGTTTTTATAATAAAAAACTTTTTATTGATGTAAGTGTTCGCCAATTATATAAAAACGATTTACAACAAACTTCGTGGCTACAAGGTTCGACACAACAAATTGGTAACCCGCCTACTAAGTTAGAACCAACCTATACTATTGTTATTAAACGAAAAATTCCTTTAGGCAATAACATTTGGATGTTAACTCCGGCTATTAAAGCACAATCAGTATATAAAGCTATTCCATTAATTGATGCAAACGTTATGTTATTTTATGATAGCCGGGTAGGCATTGGAGCATCGTTGCGAGGCAACTCATTTGTTTCTGCCATTTTTCAAGTAAGAATATTAAAAAATATGGTTGCCGGTTTTGGGTACGATTATACAATAGGTAAACTACACACAGCCGCCGCTAATTCTTTAGAGGTAATGTTAAGTTTCCGTCCGGGTGGAGGTGATGATGATAAAGGTGCCAGCTCAAGAAAAGTAGCTAACTGCCCTGATTTTAATTATTAGTTAGATTTAAGTATCTCTTTAAGATGCAGCATTTTTATAGCTGTAACGGCTGCTTCATCTCCTTTATTGCCATGCTTCCCTCCTGCTCTATCAACAGCTTGTTTTTGATTATCAGTAGTTAGTACACCAAAAATAAAAGGCTTATTATATTTTATATTTAGCTGGGTAACACCATTAGCTACCGCATCGCAAATAAAATCAAAGTGCCTTGTTTCACCTTGTATAACACAGCCTAAGCAAATAATAGCATCTGCTTTAGTATGCTCTGCCATATATTGTGCTCCCATCGTTAATTCAAAACTGCCAGGTACGGCATGCACACTAATATTTTTTTTATCGGCGCCATGTTTAAGTAATGATTTAACAGCACCATCTCTCAAAGCATTTGTTACTTCGCTATTCCATTCAGCATACACTACTGCAAATTTCATTTTTTTTGCAGATGGTACTTTTGTTCCTTCTACCTGCGATAAATTTTTTAGTTTACTCGACATTCTATTTTATATTAATTAATCACATCACCACGCAATTTTCTAAAGCGTTTACGGGCTTCAACCGTGTAAACACTTCCGGGATACTTAGTTAAAAATTCCTGATACAACGTTTTTGCTTTTTCAATGTCCTTTAAATTATATTGATAAATTTCTGCCATTTTAAATAATGCATCATCACCATAAATTTTATCGCCATAATTATCTACTACACGCTGATAAGCTTCCAAAGCCTCTTTATATTTTCCTTCTTGAGCAAACACCTGTCCTTTTTTAAAATAAATATCATCTGCCAACGAATGGTTATCAAACAAAATATTGATAGAATCCATGCGCTGCAAACCCTCAACGGTTTTATGCTGTAATAATAATAAATTGGCTGAAGCAAACATTTGTAACGGAACCTCATTTGTATCAATGCCAATGGCATCAGAAATTACAAGAGACAAATCCATTGCATCGTTTGATATTAATTTTGAAGTAGCTCCTTTAAGTACATCTAATTGTGCTTTTGCCCACTTAAAATCTCCGGTGTAAAAAGCAATTTTAGCGTTTCTAAATTTAGCTTCTTGCCCGATGGGGTCATATTTATAGGCTTTTTCAACCTGAGAGTATGATAAAGAAGCATCCCATACATTTCCTGCTATTAAAAGCAAATCGCCTAAATCTAATTTTAATTCGGCTGCCGATGCCTTATCAATTCCCGGTGTGTTAAGTACTAAATTAAGCATGTCAATTGCCTCTTGCACTTTATTTAAATAGAAACCTTGCAATACAGCCAACTTATGTATAACGCTTACACTAAGCTGATTGTAGCCAAATTGTTTGATTGTGTTTTTAAGCTTTTGTTCTACATCTGTTAAATCGGCTTGCGTATAGTTTTTTTGTTTTACTATTCTTTCGAATTGAGCATTGGCAGATTCTATACAAGCTTGTGCATAATTAAAATTTTCCGGTCCTTTAGCAATAACATAATCATAACATTGTTGTGCGGTTTCAAAATCTTCGTTAAGCACACAAAGCTTTCCTAAATCCATTATACGAAAGCCTTCTTCTTTCAAGCGCTTATCAAGCGCTTTTGATTGAATAAAAGCACTTGAAAAATCTTTCTGTTGAACTAAGATGTAAATCAAAAAATCAGAATAAACAATTTGGTCAGGATGCTGTTGTATTCTTCTCTGTAATTCTTGTTTTAGTATTGGGTTATTAAATCCTCCTTTTTCATCATCATAGCCCAAGCTATTTTGTAATTGCATTTGCACGTTCGATAATTCTGTTTCTTTAAAACTAATGGCATCTAAGTACTCATTTATCATAGCACGTATATCGCCTTTTGCTTTATATACATCAGCCATTTCGTAAAAAAAAGGATATGTGTAACCATTGTATTTTCTTCCTTTTTTATAAGTTTCTATAGCATAATCAAACTCTTTAACACTTACAAAAGCTTTACCCAAATCAAGTGTTTGTGAAACATCCTTACCCGACTCTTGAACAGCTTTTGCATACTGTTCTTTTGCCTTTGCAATATTGCTATCTGCTTGGTAAACCTGTCCTAAATCGACACAATAAAATAAATCAGCAGGATATAATTTAAGCTGGTGCTTAGCTATTTTTTCAGCTTTTTTAAAGTTGCTAATTGCAAGTAAACATTTAAAGTAAGGGGTGTAAAAGGCATCTGAATTTTTATCGTACAATTTTTCAAAATAAACAGAAGCTTTATCGTATTCTTTATTCTGAAAAAACTGATTAGCTAATTGCTCATCGGTGCTTTTTTGGGCAAAAGCAGGTACATAAATAGACAAAAACAGTATGAAACAAAAAAAACTTCTCAAAGTAAAAAATTAAGGTTTATTTAGTTTCGTTTTCCCAAGCACTTGGCGAAATAGACACATCATCCTTATAGCACTGTACTTGTCCAAAATTAAATATTCTTTTTCTATAAACCCAAGCATCATTTCCTTTTACTAAAATACGTCGTATTTCAACAAAACCTTTTCCGGGAAGTGTTTCTTCAGTAACACCTTGCTGGTATTTTAAGGTTAAAGGGTTGACTTCTTTTTTAGTTACTGCTTGAGCCGTATCAACATCACTTACTAAATTTTTTTGAGCTAAAGCTAATTGTTTAGTAGCATAGGCATCGTTTGCTTTGTAGGTAAGAGCTTCTGTATAAGCAGAAACTGCATCTTTATATTGTTTAAACTTTAAATTATTATCTCCACGTACAATAGCAGCACGATATTGTACATCAGTAGTTCCACCACCGCCTAAAGTACCACGTATAGTAGCCTTAGCTTGTCCTTTGTTATCCTCGGCAGATTTTGTATCTGCAATAGCTTTTGCCTTAGCATCTTCTTCAGCTTTCTTCTTTGCAGCAGCATCAGCCTCTAATTTTGCTTTCGCATCTGCATCCGCTTTTGCCTTTGCTTCCGCAGCAGCTTTTTTCTTAGCTTCTGCTTCTAACTTTGCTTTCGCATCTGCGTCCGCTTTTGCCTTTGCTTCCGCAGCAGCTTTATTTTTAGCTTCTTCCTCAGCTTTCTTCTTGGCAGCAGCATCGGCTTCTAACTTTGCTTTCGCGTCGGCATCCGCTTTTGCTTTAGCAGCAGCAGCCTCTAATTTTGCTTTCGCATCTGCGTCCGCTTTTGCCTTTGCTTCCGCAGCAGCTTTATTTTTTGCATCCTCTTCAGCTTTCTTCTTTGCAGCAGCATCAGCTTCTAACTTTGCTTTCGCATCAGCATCTGCTTTCGCCTTTGCTTCTGCAGCGGCTTTATTTTTAGCTTCTTCCTCAGCTTTCTTCTTGGCAGCAGCATCGGCTTCTAACTTTGCTTTCGCGTCGGCGTCCGCTTTTGCCTTTGCTTCAGCGGCAGCTTTATTTTTAGCTTCTTCTTCGGCTTTTTTCTTCGCAGCATTATCTGCTTCTAACTTAGCTTTTGCATCTGCATCCGCTTTTGCCTTTGCATCCTCTTCTGCTTTCTTTTTAGCTGCAGCATCGGCTTCTAACTTTGCTTTCGCATCAGCGTCCGCTTTTGCCTTTGCTTCTGCGGCAGATTTAGCTTTAGCTTCTTCCTCAGCTTTTTTCTTAGCTGCAGCATCTGCTTCTAACTTTGCTTTCGCATCGGCGTCCGCTTTTGCCTTTGCTTCTGCAGCAGATTTAGCTTTAGCTTCTTCCTCAGCTTTCTTCTTGGCAGCGGCTTCTGCATCTAATTTTGCTTTTGCGTCAGCATCTGCTTTTGCCTTAGCAGCAGCATCGGCGGCAGCTTTGGCTTTTGCATCTTCTTCAGCTTTTTTCTTAGCTGCAGCTTCTGCTTCTAACTTTGCTTTGGCATCAGCATCGGCTTTCATTGCCTGATTAGTTTGTTCTATTTTTTGTTTTGCAACAGCATCTTCTTTTTTTAAACCTAAAGCTTCGTTGTATTTTGCAAGAGCTCCCTGATAATCTTTTTTACTAAAATTTTTGTCGCCCTCTTTTATAGCTGCCTGATAATTTTTTTCTAAATCTTTATTTTTCTTTTCTATGGCTTTTTCTTGTTCTCTAATTCCCTCAATTACTCCTAACATTTGCTCCAGGTAAGCTTTATCGTAATCAAAATTTTGCTTATCGCCAAAGTAGGTATATTTATTTGCAGGTTGGTTTAGTGCCGAATAATCTACCCCCTCTACCTTTTTCCAAAGCGAAATTTGAGCGTCTACAACGCCAAAAGGCTCAAGTGCTCTTTCCGGTGGAATGCCACGGGTTGAAATGGAAAATTTTTTGGTAATCATTTCTGATTTTGATACTGTTACCAAATAATCTCCCCCTAAAGGAAGCTGAAAACTATATTTACCATCGCTACCTGTGGTTATGGTTGAAACCGTTCTGCCACCTTGAGTAACTGTAATAATGGCTCCATTAAGTGCGTCGTTATCATCATAAATTTTACCTTGTACGTTAAGTAGCACCGGTGCCTGTGCAGGTGGTGCTTGTGCTTTTATAGAGAGAGATGTAATTAGTAGAAAAACTAAAAATATCGACCGGGTAAAATGCCTCATTAAATGGATAACAACTCTAAATTTACGTAATTTCGCACAAATTTAAAAAACTAAATGACATTAAGCTATTGGGAAAAACAAACATATTTCAACAATATTGATTTGTTGGTAATTGGTAGTGGCATTGTTGGGTTAAACGCAGCTATTAGCTACAAAACAAAATTCCCAAAAGCTAAGGTTTTAGTGGCCGAACGAGGCATTCTGCCTAATGGTGCAAGTACAAAAAATGCAGGCTTTTGCTGCTTTGGCAGTGTATCGGAGCTGGCAGATGATTTAACACATATTGAGGAAGATGTTGTTTTTCAAACGGTTTCGCTTCGTTTAAAAGGCTTAAAAAAACTGCGAAATATATTGGGTGATACTACTATTGATTACAAGCAACTGGGTGGTTTTGAGGTTTTTGACTCAAAAAAAGAGTTTGAAGCCTGTGCTGATGTTATCTCCTCTTTTAACAAAAAAATGAAAGATGTTATTGGCTTAAAAAATGTATACGAAATTGATAAAACCAAAATTGTTAAAAGTGGTTTTTCGGGTTTTAAATATTGTATAAAAAACAAATACGAAGGGCAAATAAACACCGGACAAATGATGCAAGCCTTATTAAGCATCGCCTACAAAAAAGGCATAATTATTTTAAATAATATGGAGGTTGATAAAATAACCGACCATAAAACCAATGTAGAAATATCTTTTAAAAATAACCTTAGTATAAAAAGCAAAAAAGTTATTATAGCTACCAATGGCTTTGCCAAACAACTATTACCTACATTAGATGTTAAACCAGCCAGGGCACAGGTTTTAGTAACCGAGCCTATTAAAAACTTAAAAGTAGAAGGAGCCTTTCATTACCAAGAAGGTTACTACTATTTTAGAAACATTGATAACCGTATTTTATTTGGTGGAGGCAGAAACCTCGATTTAAAGGGTGAAGAAACCACAGAAATGCTGCTTACTAAAACTATTCAAAATAAGCTGGAAGAAATTTTAAAAGAGAAAATACTACCTAAACAAAAGTTTAAAATAGACCAACGCTGGAGCGGCATTATGGGGGTTGGGTCTGAAAAAAAGCCAATTATAAAACACACCAGTAAAAATGTTGTTTGTGCAGTTAGAATGGGTGGCATGGGTGTTGCCATTGGCAGCCTGGTTGGGCAAATGGCAGTTGATGAATTAATAGGGAGATCTTAACGCTAAAGCTGTTTTGATTTAATGTTATAGGCTTCAAAAATATCGCGGTAACGGATATAGCCCACATACTTATCTTCCTCAATTACAGCTACTTTATCTACATCATGTTCAAGTATAATATTAAGTGCTTTGCTTAAATTTTCACTACTGTTTACCGTCGGTATTTTTTCTATATAACTACCGATGTGATTTTCCTGATCTTCTTTTTTAACACTTATATTTCTTAAAGAAACAATGCCTAAATAATTCCAGTCATTGTCAATTACGGCAAAATCACTGGCATGTGTGTTTGCAGCATGATGACGTAATTCGGTAAAAGTCCAATCTTTATTTGCAGTAGCTAAAATTCTAAATTCAGGAAAAAAGTCTTTTAAACTGGTGTGATCAAGCACATCGGTACGCATATTGTAACTATGTGCCGGACTTTTAAATCTGTTATCAACCTGGTTTTTATAAAATGATATTCGCCTTGAAAGTAGGAATGTAAATACAGATACTATAATAATAGGAGGAAGAAGCGAGTAATTACCACTCATTTCAATAATCATAACGATACCCGCAACAGGAGCTTGCGCCACACCTGCATAAAAAGCTCCCATGCCAATTACCATAAAAGAAGCTACACTTACATGCTGGTTTGGTAAAATTATACTTGCAAATGTGCCCACTGCAGCGCCTAACATGGCTCCTATAAATAACGAAGGGCCAAATATACCCGCCGACCCTCCACTACCAATAGTTAGAGTACTGGCTACAATTTTTAAAAAAGCTATAGCCAAACAACTAAGTGCAACAGCAATGGCTCCTTGTATGGGAAAATAATCAGGGAAATGTCCATCAATTACATAGGTTAAATAATCGGTCCCGGTACCCGATATGCTAAAAAATATGGTAGCCAATGCACCTGTAAGTAAACCGCCAATGGCAGGCTTTAACCATTTTGGCACGGGTATTTTATCAAAAAAAGTACGGGTGTCTTTGAACCCCTTAATAAGTAAGTAACCAAACCCAAAACACAGGCCTCCTAATAAAAGGTAAAACACAATTTCGTTTGCATGAAAGGCCTGAGGTGTAGTTATATGAAATGCCGATTCGGCGCCTGCATAAGCTATATAAACCAAATACGCCGTAACCGATGATATAAAACAAGGAATTAAAGCATCACTTTCTATGTCATGTTTATAAACCATTTCGGCAGCTGTTAAAGCACCACCTAAAGGCGATCGGAAGGCAGAACCTAAACCTGCTGCGGTACCTGCCAACAATAAAGTTCGTCTGGCACGGGCACCCGTTTTTAAAATATTTGAAAACCATACACCAATCCCCGCTCCTATTAAAGATATGGGCCCCTCTTTACCGCCGCTTCCACCTGTAGGTAAAGTAAATAAAGTAGCTACGGCTTTAAAAAAAGGTATACGGGTATCTATTTTCCCTTCGTTGTTATGAAAGGCGTAAATCATTTCATCGGTACCTGTACCTGAAGCATCTTTACAGAAAAAATGTATAATTAACCCGGCTGCCAAACCACCAAAAGCCGGTAGCAATAAAACTATTAAAGAAGTGCTTGGGTGATGGGCCGCAAAGTTTACTTTTTGAATTAATGTTTCGGTTTTTTCGGCGGTTTGTGTATGAGTAGATAGATAAAAGGTTTCTAAAAGATTTAACAAAAAGGAAAAAGCCATAGATACTAAACCGCACAAAACACCCACTACTACCGAGTAAATATAGATACTATTGGGATTTTTTATATTAAATAAACTCTTTAGGCGGAGTGACAGGGTCATTTTTAAGGTCTATAATCGAAGTTAAAAATATTGCTTATTTTTGTTTGCACATAATTACTTAAAATGGACGGTCGAGTCATCATTATTCTACAAAAAAAAGCTAACAATTCCTTTCTCACCCTTTCTTTCTGCTTAAAAAACTAATTACGGTATGACGATAGACGTTTTAATTACCATACTATTGGTTTTACTGAATGGTTTTTTTGTAGCCGCTGAGTTTTCTATGGTTAAGGTTCGTGCCTCGCAGGTAGAATTAAAAGCTAATAAAGGTGGTAAACGTGCAAAAATTGCTTTGCACATGGTAGAGAATTTAGATAGTTACTTATCTGCTACCCAATTAGGCATTACGCTTGCCAGCCTTGCACTTGGCTGGGTGGGAGAAAATGTAATGGCTGACCTTATTACAAAAACAGTACATTTTTTTAATACCGATATTAGCGCTGACTTAGTTCATAAAATTTCTATACCGGTTGGCTTTACTTTAATAACCATAGCTCATATTGTGTTTGGAGAGCAAGCCCCTAAAATGACCGCAATTAAAGACCCTCTAAAAATTGCCTTGTTTATAGCAGTGCCCATGCGCATTTTTTATGTAGTGTTTAATCCGTTTGTGTGGTTTTTAAATAAGCTGTCTTCTTTTATATTACGAATATTTGGTATAAAAAACACCAACGAATCTGATGCGCATAGCGAAGAGGAGCTTAGAATGATACTTACTGAAAGTGAGGAATCGGGTGCAATAAAACAATCTGAAAACGAACTGATACAAAATGTATTTGATTTTGATGACCGTATTATAAAACAAATAATGGTGCCTCAAAATCGTGTTTCTGCTATAAATATAGAAATGGGGCACGAGCAGATTATTAAAAAAATTATTGAAGAAGGTTACTCTCGCTTACCTGTTTACTTAGGCGATATAGATAATGTTGTGGGCATTATACATAGTAAAGATTTATTGAAAGCAGTAATTGATAATCGTTTTAAAAGCATTAAAGAAATTATGCGCCCGGCACATTTTGTGCCTGAAAATATGAAGGTAAATGATTTACTGCGTGATTTTCAGCGCTTACATGCCCAAATAGCCATTGTGACCAATGAGTTTGGCGCTACCGCAGGCGTTATTACAATGGAGGACATTATTGAAGAATTAGTGGGCGAGATACGTGATGAGCATGATGACGAAAAACCTGAAATTGAAAAAATAAACGATACCGAATATATTGTAAAAGCGCAAACAACCTTGGTAGACTTAAACGAATCGTTACCCATTGCGTTGCCCGAAAGCCCGCATTACGATACCATTTCGGGTTACGTAAATTATATTTTTGGCCGTATACCGGCTGTTAATGAAAAAAGGTATACCAATGGTTATGAAATAACTATTTTAAAACGCAAAAAACAAAGCGTTGAGTTAATCAAAATAACTGTTTTAGATAAGGATATAAATTAATGCTACGTTGTCATTTCGACCGCAGGGAGAAATCTGTATTTGCAAACAATCTAATCCCAAATACAGATTTCTCAGTCGTACCTCCTTCGAAATGACAAGGGTAAGTTTAAAATACAGCAGCAGATAACCTATTTTACAGGTTTAAACCCGTGTGCACATTTCCCGTTTTTGGTAAGTCCTTGGCATTTGCCGTATAAAGTAAGCGAATGTCTATCTATATCAAACTTTAAAATTTCACCTGCCATTTGCTGTATTTGTTGCAGGCGTGGGTCACAAAACTCAAATACATGCTCACAATCCTGACAAATAAGATGGTCGTGCTGACGATACATATAAGCCTTTTCGTACATAGCCTGGTTTTTACCAAACTGATGCTTAATAATTAAATTACACTCTAATAAAACCTCAACCGTATTGTATAAAGTAGCCCTGCTAACCTGGTACTTTTTGTTTTTCATATGTACAAACAGGGTTTCAATATCAAAATGCCCTTGTATGCTGTACACTTCATCTAATATAGCAAAACGCTCGGCAGTTTTGCGCAATTGCTTTACTTCTAAATGATCGGTAAGTATTTTTTTTACTTTTTCCTTTATTTCGGTTGTAATCATTTATCTAAAATTTAGTACAGTAAGTTATGATACGGATAACGCTTTACGTGTAGTTTTTTAACCTCATTGTAAACCATAGTCCGCAGTTCATCAATGTTATTTTTTTCGGTGGCAGAAATAAATACATTTAAGCCGTTGCCTTTGCTCATCCAAGTTTGTTTAAGCTGTTCAAGGCTCACATTATCCTTCGTTTCAGGTGTTAAATCATCTTCCTCTTTTTCGGTAAAATGATAGGCATCTGTTTTATTAAAAATAGTTATTATCAGCTTATCGCCTGCGCCAATTTCGGTAAGGGTGTTGGTTACGGTTTCCATTTGGTTGGCAAAAGCGGGGTGCGAAATATCTACTACATGTAACAACACGTCAGCCTCGCGCACCTCATCTAAAGTTGATTTAAACGATTCTACCAACTGGGTAGGTAGTTTGCGTATAAAACCTACCGTATCGCTCAATAAAAAAAACAGGTTATCTATTACCACTTTACGTACTGTGGTATCTAAGGTGGCAAATAATTTGTTTTCAGCAAACACGGTACTTTTGCTAAGTAAGTTCATTAAGGTTGATTTACCTACGTTGGTGTAACCCACCAAAGCAACCCGTATCATTTCGCCACGGTTTTTACGCTGCGTGGCCATTTGCTGGTCTATGTCTAAAAGCTCTTTTTTAAGTACCGATATTCTATCGCGAACGTTACGTCTGTCGGTTTCAATCTCCTTCTCACCTGCTCCGCCACGGGTTCCCGTACCACCACGCTGACGTTCTAAGTGAGTCCACATACCGGTTAAGCGGGGTAATAAATATTGATACTGCGCTAATTTAACTTGTGTGCTGGCATGGGCAGTACGTGCCCGTGCAGCAAATATTTCGAGAATCAGATAGGTTCTGTCTAAAATTTTACGTTCAAGTTCTTTCTCTAAATTACGTTGTTGCGATGGACTTAGTTCATCATCAAACACCACCACATCAATATCGTTTTCTTTTATATAGGTTTTAATTTCGTTTAGCTTGCCTTTACCTACAAAGGTTGATTTATCGGGTTTTTCTAAGCGCTGTAAAAACTGTTTGGTAGGCAGTAAACCATCAGTTTCAACTAAAAAGGCAAGTTCATCTAAATACTCCTGCGCTTTGTCTACATCCTGATGTTTAGTTATTAAACCAACTAATATGGCCTTACGCTGTTTAGGCGCTGTCGATTCGGGTTTTTTGCTCATTAAAATTACTTGCCCTTAATATTTTTGCCAACGTACTCAGCAATTGCTTTAGCTTGTTCAGGGGTTAAGCCATTTATTTTACTCATGGTATTTCGTCCGTTTTGTATAATGCTTGAAATGCTATCGTTGCTCAGTTGAGTTATAGACAAATCAAATGCGCCTGCCATTTTTAATTTCCCATCTGCACCGTGGCAAGTTGCACAGTTGGCTTTATAAAATTCTTGCCCATTAATAGTTCCATCAGCATTTGCTGCTTTTTCTGGTTTTTTGGCTTCTTGATGTTTCATCATTTCACCCATGCCAAACGCAGCCAGTATTAATATGAAAGCTAAAGTAGCTAAACCTTTATTGCCTTTTTTAAACCCAACCACTGCTAATGGAATAGATAGAAACACAACTGTTATTTTTATAATAAGCATTGGCGGAATTACAGGTAGCTGAATCATTAAATAAACACCTGTCGCCAAAAACAAAAAGCTTACAATCATTTCTAAAACTTTTACTTTTTTAGTAAATGAGGCTAATACATCTTTTTTGTCGGCCAATAATAAAATGGTCTTAATCAGATAGATTAGAAAGAAGATGATTACTACTACAAAGTGTGTTTTTTTAATGATTTCGAAGGTTGTCATAATTTAATTTTTTTTCAAATGTACAGATTATCTTAAAATGAAATTGTGTATTTTTGTACTGTAATAATGTTTAACAATAGGTTTTATTTTGGTTGGTTACTATCGGCTGTATTTATGTACTTAGCCTTCTATCTCTTTCATGGGATAATGACTAACGATATTTTAAAACTTACTATTCCTAAAACCTTGTTTCTTTCGGTAGCTGCCGTAGTTTATTTAGTGGTAGCTTTTGGTATGTCGGTAGTATTTAAAAGCACATCGCTTAAAAAAAATATTAGAAACCCATATAGGCGTGGCTTGCTTATTGGCATTTTAACTGCCTTGTTTATGTACGGTGTTGCGTTTACAGTTGGCATATCTTTTTCGTTTAAAGTAACCATGTTTAATTTATTGGTAGATGTTAGCTGGCAACTTATTGAACAAAGCATTGGTGCATTTTTTATAGCCCTTGCTAACACCTTATTTTACCGTGAAGAAGAAAACCACGCTAATTTTTTGTAGCCTACTCTTTCTGTTTTTTTTAGGAGGATGCTCTTTTAAAAAAATAGAATTTGATACACAAAGCGGCAAAACAAACATCGTTAAAGTAGGCGAAAAGTTTAGAATTACCTTAGAGGGAGAAAACCATCTACAAAATTACTATTGGCTTTTAATAGAAAACTCAAATAAACGAGAGTTAACTTATTTAGGCTCGGTGTTTCACGGCGATAAATCGGGTGAGGTTGATTTTAATTTTGTGCCTATACAGAGTGGAGAAGTAAGCCTTACTTTTAACCTTAAGCACTTTAACGATAGCATACAAACCAAAGTTTTTAAAGTAGAAGTTATTAAATAATTTCTTACTTGCTCATCGCTAAAAAAACCTTACTTTCGCAACACAAAATTTTATTAAAATGAGCTACGATGTTATAGTTATAGGAAGTGGTCCGGGCGGTTATGTTGCTGCTATACGCGCTTCGCAATTAGGTTTAAAAACAGCTATTGTTGAACGCGAAAACCTGGGAGGCATTTGCCTTAACTGGGGTTGCATTCCTACTAAAGCCCTATTAAAAAGTGCGCAAGTATTTGAGTACTTAAACCACGCTAAAGATTATGGCATTAGTGCCGATAACATTAAAGCTGATTTTGGCGCCGTTGTAAAACGTAGCCGCGATGTGGCTGATGGCATGAGTAAAGGCATTCAGTTTTTAATGAAAAAAAATAAAATTGATGTTATTATGGGCACTGCTAAAGTAAAAGCAGGTAAAAAAGTGGAAGTTACCGCTGCCGATAAAACAGTTGCTACACACGATGCTAAACATATTATTGTAGCCGTTGGTGCCCGCTCTCGCGAATTACCAAACTTACCACAAGATGGTAAAAAAATTATTGGTTATCGCCAGGCAATGAATTTACCTAAACAACCAAAAAGTTTGTTGGTTGTAGGTTCGGGTGCTATAGGCATTGAGTTTGCTTATTTTTACGCAACTATGGGTACTAAAGTTACCGTGGTTGAGTTTATGCCAAACATTGTTCCAGTTGAAGATGAAGACGTATCGAAACAATTAGAAAAATCGCTTAAAAAAGCGGGTATCGATATTATGCTTAACGCTTCGGTTGAAAGTGTTGATACTAAAGGTGATATTAGTAAAGTAAAAATTAAAACAGCTGATGGCGAAAAAATAGTTGAAGCCGAAGTTGTACTATCTGCCGTGGGCATACAAACCAACTTAGAAAACTTAGGTTTAGAAGATGTTGGTATTGCAACTGATAAAGGAAAAATTTTAACTGATAAGTTTTACGCTACCAATGTACCGGGCTATTATGCCATTGGTGATTGCGTTGGCGGACAGGCACTTGCCCACGTTGCCAGTGCAGAAGGCATAACTTGTGTTGAGAAAATTGCAGGTCATAGCCCAGAGCCGATTGATTATAACAACATACCGGGTTGTACTTATTGCCAACCCGAAATTGCATCGGTTGGGTTTACTGAAAAGAAAGCTAAAGAAGCAGGTTACGAAATTAAAGTGGGTAAATTTCCTTTCACAGCATCGGGTAAAGCGAAGGCTGCCGGTGCCCCTGATGGATTTGTGAAACTTGTTTTTGACGCTAAATACGGTGAAATTTTAGGCGCACATATGATTGGTGCTAATGTTACCGAAATGATTGCTGAAATTGTAGTGGCTCGTAAATTAGAAGCTACAGGGCATGAGTTAATTAAATCGGTACACCCACATCCTACTATGAGTGAGGCTATTATGGAAGCTGCCGCTGCTGCATACGGAGAAGTTATACATCTTTAAGCCATGATTAAAAAGAGCTTTTCATATACATTGGTAGCTTGCTCAATAGCAGCAGGCTTAATGGTTAGCTCTTGCAATCATACTACTGATAAGGATAAAGAAGAAGTTGTTACAAACCGTGTTTTTGCTGATTACCACTATGCTTTAGATTCTGTTATTAAAAGTAAAGAAGGCATTATTTGTGGCATTGAGCTGGGACAAAGTGTAAAACTTATTCCTGCCAGAGAAGTGAACCAAGCCATTGAAAAAGCCAACGACCATATTACGTTCGAACAAAAAATAGATTCGGTAAGTAAATATGCTATAACCTACTCGTTTGAAAACGATACCATTACTGAGATGGAGGTTTTAATTGCTTCGCAAAACAGCGAAGAGGGCGAAAAAATACTAACTGATTTAAAAAACTATTACAGCAAAAAATATACAGCCCCTATGATGGATAAGGGCTATTTTGTGTTTAGCTGTTTTGATAGTAAAAAACAAAATTTTACCATAACCTTAACGGATAATAGCGGTACATCAAACTCGGTTATTGACATGTACGTTTACAGAGAGAAGTAGATTCTGTGTTAATTCTGTACCCTTATTTTGTTTTCCATATGTAAACTATTTGTTATTTTTTTGTTTTGATTGTATTTTACAATACATTTGGAAAATCACTAAAACAACAACATGATAAAAAAGTTTATTCCTCTATTTTTTGCGTTGGCAACAGGTGCTTTATGTGCTAAACCTGTAACACCAAATACCGCAAAAAAAGTAGCTCAAAATTTTTACGCTCAAAACTCTAAAATAAAAGTAAACGAGGTGGCTTTGGCTTATATCCAAACATCGCCTACAGGCTCTCCGCTTTATTATGCATTTAATATAAACAACAACGATGGTTTTGTTATTGTAACTGCCGATGATGCCGCAAGCCCCGTTATTGGTTACTCAACTAAAAATAGTTTTGTGCAACCCGAAGCTTATACTACTATAGCGTATTGGTTAACTACCCGCGCTAAAGAAGTTACTACTATTCAGGCATTACAAGCCCTACCTACCGCCGGCGTTGCGTTAGATTGGCAGAAATATATTACCAATAACCCTAACATAAATAATAAAAGACTTAGCTCGCAACAAAACAGCACATTAAGTTTTGCTGATAGTATAGCGCCACTTGTTCAATCAACTTGGAACCAATCGCCATTTTATAATGCTATGTGTCCGGGGGGTACAGGTGCCAATCAAGCAGTAACAGGTTGTGTAGCTACTGCTATGGCTCAAATTATGCGTTATTGGAATTATCCTACAACGGGCACGGGTTCAAGTTCGTATTGCGATTGCACAGCACAAGGTTATTCTGATAATTATGGTACATTAAGTGCTAATTATGGTGCAACAACCTACAATTGGGCTAACATGCCTTTAAACATTGGATCGAGCAATGCCGATGTAGCTTTATTAAATTTCCATTGTGGCGTAAGTGTTGATATGGATTATGACCCTGCAGGAAGTGGTGCTTATGTAATTACAGCCGAAAACCCTATTTGCGCGCAAAACTCGTACGTTACGTATTTTAAATACGACCCAACTACTATTAAGGGCTTAGTTCGTTCAAATTATACGGATACTGCCTGGACTAACCTTTTAAAAAATGATTTAAACATTGGGCGCCCTATACAATATGCAGGCGATGACCCGGTACAAGGTGATGGGCATACATGGGTTTGCGATGGCTACGACCAAAACGATTTTTTCCATATGAATTGGGGTTGGGGTGGTGATGATAACGGTTATTTTTTAATCAATAATTTATTAACTACAAATGGTGGTTTTAATCCATCGGCAGATCATGAAGCTATTTTTGGAATTGTGCCTATGACCACTAATTCTGTAGATGCCAGTATACCTGCCATTTTAAATCCTACCGGTTTTTATTGTGGCACCAGTGGTACCTTTGCTCCTTCGCTTACATTACAAAATATGGGGAATAACGTGCTAACATCTTGTACTATTAATTATCAAATTGATAATGGCTCTGTTCAAACCCAAGCTTGGACAGGCTCCTTAGTATTTGGGCAAGCTACTACTGTAACGTTACCAAGTTTTACATCAAGTAGCGGGTCGCATACATTAACTTGTTACAGCAGCGCACCTAACAATTCGGTTGACCAAAACCCGGCAAACAACCAATCGGTTACTAATTTTAATATAACAGCAAGTGCGACTTTACCTGTGGTAGAAAGTTTTGAAAGCAACTTAGTACCATCTGCCATGTGGAATGTTTCGCATACGGCAGGTAATGGGGTAGATTTCTCTATTGCTACTAACGCGGCTGCAACAGGTTCAAAATCTGCGATGATAAATAACATGACTAACACGGCAGGCAATAACAGCGTTTTACAAACCGGTTCTTCATACGATTTATCTACACTTAGCAACCCCGCTTTATCATTTAAAGTAGCTTATCAGGAAAAAGCAAGCACAAATAACGATAAACTTCAGGTTTACACATCTACTGATTGTGGTGCAAGCTGGCAATCGAGATGGGCACGTTGGAGTTCTACTTTATCTGTTTTAGGAGGCGTAGGAACTAATGCTTATGTGCCTACAGCAAACGATTTTACAACCTACACGGTTAACATAAATAATGTAGCTACCAGTACAAATGTGCTTTTCCGTTGGGAGTTTTATGCCGACCCTAATGGTGTGGGTAACAATTTATATATAGATGATATTAATATTGATGGTGGATTGCAACCACAACTAAGCATTAAAAACTTAGAAACTGCGGTAAACTTAAACTTATACCCTAACCCAACTACAGGGGTGGTTAATTTAGCGTTTAACTTTACCGAAAAACATACAGTTGCTGTACAAGTTGCCGATATGCTGGGCAGAGTTATAGAAACAATGGATGCTAAAACCTACCAAGCAGGAGAAAGCATTCTTACACTTGGAACCAACAACAGTTACCAAACAGGTGTTTATTTTGTAAACATTACTATTGATGGGCAACAAGTATCTAAAAAAGTAATTGTAGAGTAATTAGTAAACCATTTAAAAGAGCCGTTAATATAAAAGTTAACGGCTCTTTTGTGCTTTAAAGTGTAGTCCAGTCCAAATTATTTTAGTTGTAGTCCTTTTTAACTGGTACAGTGGTACAGTTTACTATAGTAAACTGTACCACTGTACCAGTTAAAAACAAAAAGAGGTAAAACAGTTAACCTGCCTTACCTCTTAGTTTGTTTAATATCAACTATTTTATTTTAGGATAATATTATAAATGTTACCGTTAATGGTTACGGTAGCTAAATCATCGCAAGCACCGGTACCAAAGTTAACATAACGGGTAGGTTTGCTGCCGGGGGTAAAATCTAACTCGCCGGCTACAAAAAATTTACGGTAGCCTATGCAATTAAAGTTTCTTATTAACCAGCTTGCCTCTGATACACTTGCGGTAAAACTTTCGCCATTAGCCGATGTACCACTTGCCGTACCAAAAATGGCAATTTGTGCCTGCGCCCAATCTATCGGTTGGTTATTAGGGCGTTCGCCCGCTAAAAGTACTTTGGTTTTATTAGTAGTCCAGATTATGGTTTTACCGTTAGATTTAGTAATAGTCATACTCGCAACAATGCTCCAGGTAAGATTACCATTGGTTATATGTCCTAAATTTTTAATGGTTTTGCTGGCAATGTTTATGCTGTTACCATCAACCACATAATTATTGGTTGAAACATTAATTACATTAGCCGAATCGCGGTAATGTTTGCCTGCTGTATAAATATATTGCAGGATACCGCTACGTGTACGGCCATCTAAACCTGTGCAGCCTGTACCAAAGTTTACAATAAGCGTATCGTTATCGGTACTATTTAGCGTATCAAATGTTAGGGTAGCACAGGTTGCATAAATGCTTTCTTGTGTTTGAGAAAGCTTGTATGTGCTCATATTGCCATAAGAAGCCTGCTCACCAATGTTTACTATATCGTTAGAATGGGTTTCGGCTTGTGTGTGGTCTTCTGCCGCACTGGTATCACTATCTACGGCTTCTTTTTTCTTACAAGATGAAAAAATTAAACCTGCCGATAGGGTTGCCAAAGCAAGTGATGTTATGATTGTTTTTTTAGTCATGTATGATTCGTTTAATAATAAGATGCTTTATTTACAAGAAGGTTTAATTTAAAAATACTAAAAAAAACTATTGGTTTATAAAATTAACAATTTGCTGGCGTTGCTGTTGCAAGCTTTTAAATAGAGAGGCATCTGTTTTTTTAATGTTGTTTAAGCGCAATGCCCCTAACATTTTCTTTTTAAAGGGCGAGTACGATAAACCTATGCGCCCAAATGCTGCTTTAATAATTGTGTAAATAAGCAGCACACACCAGCTTTTTGTAAGTAACCCAATAACAAGCAATTCTATCAAAAAAGTAACCATCCAAATAAAAGTACCCACACCAAAATTTACCGCCGCGTGAAACTCAATATCCTTACAGGTTTTATCAGCAATGCGCTTACCATAGTAGTATGGAATAAAATTTAAAAACTTGCCTATGGCATAAACAGGGAAACCGACTACCAACAATATAAAATTAAAAACAGTAAGTAAGTTTTTACTATCTGCACTATAAATTAAATGGTCTCTTAACCCTAATTGATGTAGTTGCTCAGTATAAATAGCCACCTGTGTTCTAAAGCTCGCCATTTTTTCGGGCTGACTTGCAGTAAGGCTGTTTAGTTTGGCAATTATAAACTCCCAATATTGTTGCTGGTGTTCTAAGTTATTATAGTTTAAATGCTGCTCGGCTATATATTGCTTTTTTAAGATGGGTTGCAGTTGTTCTATCACCACATCATTTTCTTTATTGAGTAAAGATGGTACTAAAGGTTTCATCCGCTCTTCAATTAAGGTGGTTAGTTTAATAATGGTTTGAGCGGGTTGCTTTACATAATCATCATAAAAATCTTTTACTAAAATGGGCTCGCCTATATGGTAATAAACATCACCACGAAATTTAGAGGGGGTAGAATAATTTACACCAATGGGCAATATTTTTAAATCTTGATGGCCGCCTTGTTCTAAATAACTAAAGGCCATTTTAGCCGTGCCTTTTTGTATAGATTGTAAACGCCTCTCCTGCAAGCTAATGCCTTCGGCCAACACAATTATTTTTTGGCGTTTATTCAGTAGATCGTACACCACTTTAAACGAATCTAAATTCTTTTTAACGCTGCCATGCCCTCCTCCATCGCGTAAACGATAAATGGGCACAATGCCAATGGCTTTTAGTATAGTAGTAATTAAGCCGGGTTTAAAAGCATCGCCACGAGCCATATAGTAAGTACGAGGACGAAACAAAGCAGCTGAAATTGCAATAGTATCCATAAACGAGTTAGGATGGTTCATGGTAACCAGCATGGGGGTCGACACACGAATTCTATCTGCATTTTTTACATGCATGCGCTTAAAAAATGTACGGAAAAAGAAGTAAAGTTTATTTCTTAGATAGTACCAAAACATAGTTATTAGCCCTCCTTATAAAATAAGAACCACTGTAAAACTAAGTATAATTTCTGTTTTAACTAAAATGCCTTGTTGTCATTTCGACCGCAGGGAGAAATCTGTATTTGCAAACAATCAAATCCCAAATACAGATTTCTCAGTCGTACCTCTTTCGAAATGACAAAGCAAGATTGTTATATAAAAACACTAACTAAAAAGCAGGCGCAACGGGTTTATTACCCACAGCAGCTTCAATGCGCTCCATTACTTCAGCAGTAAGCATTGGCACTATATCAAGGGCTTTCAGGTTATCTTCTAACTGCTCGGTTTTAGATGCTCCTAAAATAGCTGTACTAACATTTGGGTTTTTCAACACCCATGCAATAGATAAACGGTTTAAACTTACCCCTAAATCATCGGCTACTTTTTTAAGTGCTTTTACTTTTTCGTGTTTCCACTTATTAGCATCACCTACAATGTTTTCTTTAAGCCACTCCATACCGGGGCGGTCAATTCGGGTTCCTTCAGGTGTTTTATCAATGTACTTTCCACTCAAAAGCCCTGATGCCAATGGCGACCAAATGGTTGTGCCCAAGCCAATTTCTTTATATAGTTTGCTGTACTCTACTTCAAATTTATCGCGGTGCAATAGGTTATACTGTGGTTGCTCCATAGTAGGAGGCGTTAAGTTATATTGGCGGGCAACACTATAAGCTTCCATAATTTCTACCCCGCTCCACTCACTGGTACCCCAATAAAGTACTTTGCCCTGCTGAATTAAATCGTGCATAGCACGTACGGTTTCTTCAATAGGTGTGTTTTTATCAGGACGATGACAGAAATATAAATCTAAATAATCAACCTGTAAACGTTTAAGTGCCCCGTGGCAAGCCTCTATAATGTGTTTACGGTTTAAACCTATTTGCGTAGGTAATTTACCTCCCCAAAAAACTTTGCTCGATACGGTATAAGTGCTTCTGTCCCACTTAAACTTTTTCAAAATTTCACCCATCACTATTTCCGATTGCCCGCTTGCGTATACTTCTGCGTTATCAAAAAAATTAACTCCATTATCGTAGGCAAGTTTCATGCATTGCTCTGCCATAGTATTATTTACTTGTGCGCCAAACGTTACCCAACTCCCAAAAGAAAGCGCACTAACCTGCAAACCCGATTTTCCTAAACGACGATATTCCATCTCTGCTAATTTTTCGGCAAAGATAACTGATTATAAGGCTTTGAGAATTAATGATACGTTAAATTCTGTTTAGAATTTACTTGAATTTAAAAAAGAAATAAACTACAGCGGCCCATTCTTTTTTTACACCGCTTGCGTAACCAATGGTCATGTGACCTTTATCTTCAACCGTACCATTACCGGTTATATAACCTATGGTCATGTGACCTCTATCTTCAATAGTACCATTATTGGTTACGTAACCTACCGTGCTATGTCCTTTATCTTCAATAGTGCCGTTACCGGTTATATAACCTATGGTCATGTGCCCTTTATCTTCAATAGTACCATTACTGGTTATATAACCTGCCGTCATATGTCCACTATCTTCAATAGTGCCATTGCTGTTTATGTAGCCCGATGTCATATGCCCCCTGTCTTCAATAGTTTGAGCTGACAAAGCATTTGTAAAAAATAAAGCTGTAATAGCAAGTAGTTTTTTCATGGGTATATTTTTTTAATAGTTTAAAGTTAAACAAACAATTCGTTTTATCTTCGCAGGGCGTGATAAAAAAATGTAAAATATTTATAATTGGTCCGGGTTATCCATTGCGAGGCGGCTTGGCTACTTTTGATGAATTGTTTTGCAAATCGTTATGCGATGAAGGGCACGATGCTCAAATAATTTCTTACTCGTTACAGTACCCTAACTTTTTGTTTCCCGGTTCAACCCAGTTTGATACCAGCGGCATTGCACCAAAGGGGTTAAAAATTCATACACTCATAAACTCGGTAAACCCATTTAACTGGCTAAAAACAGCTCGTTTTATTAGAAGAGAGAAACCCGATTTTTTGGTAGTCCGTTTTTGGATACCGTTTATGGGGCCTGCCTTAGGTACCATTTGTCGCTTACTAAACAAAAAGCAAACCAAAGTAATTGCCATAACCGATAATGTTATTCCGCACGAAAAGCGAATTGGCGATACTGCCTTTACCCGCTACTTTATAAAATCGTGTCAGGGTTTTGTAACAATGAGCAAAGCCGTAATGGCAGATTTAAACACCTTTACAGCAACTCCGTATAAAAAATTTTTGTTACACCCGCTATATACTGCCTTTGGTGAAAAGTTGGATAAACTGGAAGCCAGAAAAAAATTAAACATATCGTTAACCGATAAAACAGTTTTGTTTTTCGGGTTGATTCGTCAGTACAAGGGTTTAGATTTATTGTTAGAAGCTATGGCAGATGCCCGTATTAAAGCCATGAATATAAAGCTACTTGTAGCAGGTGAGTTTTACGAAGATAAAAAAGCATACACCGATATTATTGAGAAGCATAACCTACAAAACAACATAGTTTTATACGATGCTTTTATAGCTAACGAGGAAGTAAAAACGTATTTCTCTGCTGCTGATTTATTGGCCCTGCCCTACAAACACGCCACCCAAAGCGGGGTTACGCAAGTTGCTTTTCATTTTGAAAAACCAACCATTGTTACCAATGTAGGTGGCTTATCTGAAATTATACCCGATAAAGTTTGTGGCTACGTGGTAGACTCTAACCCTACTGCCATTGCCGATGCTATGATAGACTATTTTGAGAATAGCCGCGAAGCAGCTATGACGGCTGCCATGCACGAAGAAAAAAAGAAATACGATTGGAGTATTTTTTCGAACCATATTGTAAACCTATATCAAGAAATTGTAAAATGATTATAAGAAGTAAAGCCCCCTTACGCATAGGATTGGCAGGTGGTGGCACCGATGTATCTCCTTACTCAGACATTTACGGTGGCGCTATTTTAAACGCTACTATTGATTTATACGCCTACGCATCGTTAGAGCCTTTAACCAACAACAAAATAGAGTTTTGCATTGATGGAACTGATAAGTGCATCATATTAGATTCGGCTAAAGAATTAAAACTGGTTGAAGGCTTCGAATTATTTATTGGCGTATATAACCGTGTTATAAAGCAATTTAATTTACCGGCTCAATCTTTCAGGCTAACATCCTATATAGAAGCTCCACAAGGTAGCGGCTTGGGTACATCATCAACCATTGTGGTTTCTTTATTAGGTGCTTTTGTTGAGTGGTTAAAACTGCCTTTAGGTCAGTATGATATTGCGCATTTAGCTTACGAAATTGAGCGTATAGATTTAAACATGAGCGGTGGCAAGCAAGACCAATACGCGGCAACTTTTGGAGGCATTAATTTTATCGAATTCCTATCAAACGACCGTGTAATTGTAAACCCACTACACTTAAAAAACGAAATTTTATACGAGCTTGAATTTAACCTGCTATTATATTTTACGGCTACACAACGCTTATCGGCTACCATTATAAATGAGCAGGTACAAAACGTAAAAGATAAAAACGAAAAATCGGTAGATGCTATGCACAACCTAAAAGAGCAGGCTCACCAAATGAAAGATAGTTTGTTACGCGGTGAGCTTACCAAAATTGGTGAAATACTACATTTCGGTTGGCAAAACAAAAAGCAAATGGCGGCATCTATTTCTAACAATTTAATAGATAGCATTTACGAAACAGCCCTAAAACACGGTGCCAGTGGCGGCAAAATATCGGGTGCAGGTGGTGGTGGTTTTATGTTTTTCTTTTGTCCGGGCATAACAAAAATTAAAGTGGCTCGTGCTATTGAAAGTTTAGGCGGTAAGGTGCAACCTTTTAAGTTTACCCAGCAAGGCTTAACCACCTGGACAACTAAGTAATTTCCCAATCTTCTATCTCTCCTTCAACCACTTTAAAAAAGGGGTGTACTTCTATTTTTTTTAACGGGTTAACTTCCAAATACTTTTGTTTATCCCTAACCTTTAATTTATTCAGCAAATGTGCTTTTTCGTAATCTAACTGTCCTTGAGTTACCTTAATGCTACACTTTTTAAAACCCCAATTAATTTTTTCTTTACTAAAATTATAACCTCTATTTAAAGCTTCGGTATAAACGCTTGCCAAGTAACAATTAATGCCATCGGTTGGGCTTTTCAGTTTTTTAAACCTATTAAGCTGAGGATGGTTTTTATAACCCTTAGTTTTCCCTTCTAAAACATGCTTTGCTAAAAGGGTTTCTCTCCATAAGGCAACTAAACCTTTTGCATCAAGATACTTGGGGTGTACCGACCATATTCTCATTTACTGTTATTACTGATAACGGAACCAAAATAAGTAAACTTTTCTAAATAGTGTCATTGCTAATAGTTGGTAGTAATTTTTGATATAATCTTAGATAAAAAAGCATTAGCGTTATACAGTAACCGATAGAACCCCTGTATTTGCAGGCTTATTAGTAACTAATAACAATTAAGTTATTAGACAAAAAACTACCAATAGTTGAGGTTATTTAGTACTTTTGACTCTATTGGAAACACAAACTACAAATAAACACGTTGCCCTTGCCTTACAAGGAGGCGGTGCACACGGAGCTTTTACCTGGGGGGTTTTAGACCGCCTGTTAGAAGAAGAAAACATTGTTGCTGATGCCATGTGTGGTACCAGTGCCGGAGCAATTAATGCGGTGGTTTGCGCCTATGGCCTGCATAAAGGCGGACCCACAAAAGCGAAAGAATTACTGGAAAAATTATGGAGAAAACTATCTAATTCGGGTGGATTTAAGCCGTCTGCTTTTGATAAATATTGGAGCAATGGCGACATTTATAACTCACCGGGTTATATTTTGTTTAACACCATGTCACAGTTTATGTCTCCTTACAATTTTAATCCTTTAAATTATAATCCGCTAAAGGATATTCTGAACGATTTAGTTGATTTTGAAGATCTACACCATTACAAAGGCAAAAAAATATTTATTTGCGCAACTAACGTAAAAACTAACCGAGCTAAAATTTTTACCAATAAAGAAATTACGGTTGATGCTGTATTGGCTTCAGCCTGCTTACCGTTTTTGTTTCAGGCAGTAGAAGTAAATGGTGAATATTATTGGGATGGCGGTTATATGGGTAACCCCCCTATTTTCCCTATGATAACAAATACCAACTTGCACGATATTGTATTGGTTAAAATTAACTCTATCAACATAAAATCGGTACCAACTACCGCACGCGATATAGCAGACCGTATAAACGAGATAAGCTTTAACAGCTCGCTTATAAATGAAATGAAGCTTATACACTACCGTAACGAATTATTACGCAACGGTATTTTAAAAACAGATGATAAAGTAAACCGAGAAATTTTTATTCACACTATTTCAGGTTACGATACATTAGGGCAAATGCACTATTCGAGCAAAATGAACACCTCATGGGAGTTCTTATTAAGCCTTAAGCAAAAAGGGCGCGAAACAGCCAATAAATGGCTTCAAAACGAGTTTAAACTGGTCGGAGCAAAATCTACCTTCGATGTAGAGGAGCATTTCTTTGAAAAGTTCTAAATTCGCACATTAATTAGCTGATTTTTATGCGAAGGCATTTCTTGTGTTTTACTTTTTTTCTTGTATCTATTTTTGTTCAGGCTCAAAAACCTGATAGTACTTATTATACATCAGCTACACGCACACAAAATTTATTAGGGGTAAACGAAAACTCTAAAGCAAAAGACACCACGCTTGATAACACTCACAATTACTACCAAACAGGGGTGCTGGGTAATATGGGGCTACCCTCCTACTCGCTTATTGCCGAACAACAAAAACACACCAGTGCTGCCTTTTTTAGCTGGCAAAAATTAAACAACCGCAGCGATTTAATTACAGAAGATGACCCTATGTATTTTCATACCGAGAAAATATATACCAAAATTACGGCCGCTGTTGGGCAAAAGCAGGAACAGTTTTTAAAACTGGTACATTCTCAAAATATAAAAAAGAAAGTAAATGTTTCATTACTCTTTAATCGTTACTCCTGTACCGGGTTTTATTTACAGCAGCAAAGCTTAACAACTAATATATTACTGTCTTCTAACTACAAAACAGATAATGGACGCTGGGGTTATGGAGCTTATTATTTGTTTAACAAATTAAAATATCAGCTAAATGGTGGTGTAAATGATAGCCTTGTTGGCAGCTTGGCATATCCGGCATCAAATTTAATTCCCACAAATTTCACATCAACTACAGCTAAACAACTCATAAAAACATCCGCCATGTCTTTCAACACTTTTTTTAGGTTGAATGCTACAGATTCTGGCGTATCATCGCCGTCACATTATTTAGTTTACGAAACAAATTACCAAAGTAATTATTTACTGTATGTAGATGGGGTATCAGATACTATAGGTGGATCTAAAAAAACGTATTTAAACCAGGTAACGGGCAGCCATGATTCTACCGGAACACGTATTTTTTCGAATAGTTTGCTTTATAAGTTTAATGCGGTTAACAATAAGTTTATTTTTTATGGAGGATATAAATTAGAAGCTATTAAATATCACCAACACAGGCTCGATACTGTTGGACTTAATAATATTATAAAAGGTGGTTTTATTTTACAAGCTAATAAACATACGCTAAATGCCACGGCAGATTATGTAGTAAGTGGCTTAAACAAAAACAATTATGAAATAGATGGCAATTATCGTTTTACGATAAAAGATTATTTCTATATAAGTGCACAGGCTCAGGTACAAAGCAGGTTACCCGATTTTAATTTATTAATGTATAACGGTAATCGCTTTTCATGGACAAATAATTTTTCTGCCGTGCAAACACAAAATGCCACACTATCTATAACCAACAGAAAATATAAGTTTTATTTAGGTGCTTTTATACAACAACAGCAAAATCAAATTTACTTTAATACTGAAGCCTTGCCAACTCAATATAACGGAAGTACAACCATAACGCGCCTTTTTGCAGGTAAAGATTTAAAGTTAGCTCACATACACTTTAACAACAATATAAATTACCAAACTACACCAAACACCAACATTATACGTTTGCCTAATTGGGTTACCACGCACCAATTATATTACGAAGGGAAACTATTTAAAAATAACTTATGGTTGCAGGTTGGTTTTCAGGCACGTTATATTTCATCATTTATGGCTAATGCCTATATGCCTGCCACTAATCAGTTTTATTTACAAAATGAAAAAAGCTATGGCAATTATGTGTTTATAGATTTTTTTATAAGCGCACAAATAAAACCTGTTAAGTTTTTTATAATGGCTCAACACATTAACCAGGGTTTTATGGGATACAATTACATACTTACACCAAACTACCCAATGCCCGACCGCAGCTTTAAAGCAGGACTTAGCTGGATGTTGTTTAATTAATACAAGCTAAAATAATATCGCAAGCCTTTATAAGTTCTTCATCAGAGATAATGAGCGGTGGAGCAATGCGCATACTTTTTGTATTAAATAAAAACCAATCGGTTATAACACCAGCCTCAATACATTTACTAATGGTTTGCATGTTAGTGGCTTCATTATCAAAGTCAATAGCAGCAATTGCCCCATGTACACGTACTTCTTTAATTTTAGGATGCTTTATTTTTTGTTTAATAATGCTTTCAATTTCTTTAGCACGTAAATGCAATTTATTTTTTACAATAACATTTAAGTTAGCCAGCGCAGCAGCACAACACACCGGATGCCCACCAAAGGTTGTAATATGACCTAATACAGGGTTATTGGTTAACGAATCCATTATTTCTTTTGAAGCAATAAAAGCCCCAATAGGCATTCCGCCCCCCATGCCTTTAGCTAACAAAAGTATATCAGGGATTACTTGGTATTGCTCAAAAGCAAATAAACTACCTGTACGGCCAAAACCGGTTTGTATTTCATCAAAAATTAAAAGTGTTTCAGTTTCTGTACAACGTTCTCTCAGTTTTTTTAAGAAGGATGGGTTGGCTGTTATAACCCCTGCTTCACCTTGTATGGGCTCTATAATTACGCAAGCCGTTTTATGAGTGATGAGTTGTAAATCATCTACGTTATTAAATTCGATAGTTTTTACATCGGGCAATAAAGGACGAAAGCTTGTTTTAAATTCTTCGCTGCCCATAACACTTAAAGCACCATGCGTGCTACCATGATAAGCATTTTTGAAGGAAATAATTTCGCTTCGTCCGGTAAAACGTTTAGCTAACTTTAAAGCACCTTCAGTTGCTTCTGCACCTGAGTTTACAAAATAAGCAACATTTAAGTTTGCAGGAAGTAAATCTGTTAAGGCTTTTGCCAATGCAACTTGCGGGCTATGAATATACTCGCCATATACCATTAAGTGCATAAAAGTTTCAGCTTGCTTTTTTACGGCTTCAACTACTTCCGGATGACAATGCCCAATATTACTAACCGATATGCCCGAAATTAAATCGAGATACTGCTTACCTCTTACATCATTTAAGTAAACACCCTTAGCCGAAACAATTTCTAAAGCTAAAGGTGCAGGGCTTGTTTGCGCTACGTGTTGTAAAAAAAGTTGTTTTTGCGAAAGGTGCATTTTATTTGTAAGAAGCTACAAGCTGCTTCAGTTTTTGCTGTACTGCTTCGTTTGGTTTTACTAAAGGAAGGCGAACATCAGCACCGCAAACTTTTAATAACTCCAAAGCTATTTTAGCACCCCCAGGGTTACCATCGGCAAAAAGTTGGTTAGTAACTTCAAAGGTTTTGTAATGCAGTTTACGAGCCGTTGTATAATCTCCTTTTAGTCCACAACGTACCATTTCAGAAAAATCTTTAGGATACACATTAGCCAAAACAGATATAACCCCATCTGCACCACAAGCCAATAATGGTAAGGTTAAATTATCATCGCCACTAATTATTAAAAAGTTTTTCGGTTTATTTTTAATAATGCTCATGCATTGCTCTATGTTACCAGAAGCTTCCTTAATGGCTACAATATTTTTAAAATCGGTGGCAAGTTTTAAGGTGGTATCTGCTGTAATGTTAGATCCTGTTCTACCCGGTACGTTATAAAGTATTATGGGTTTAGCAGTTGACTGTGCAATGGCTTTATAATGCTGGTATATGCCTTGCTGAGAAGGTTTGTTGTAATACGGAGATACTGATAATATGGCTGCAAAAGCAGATAAATCAGTATGCTTAATAGTATCTATAACCTCTTGGGTGTTATTGCCACCAATGCCTAAAACCAAAGGCACACGCTTTTTGGTTTCTTTTATTACGTGGTTAATTACTTGTTGTTTTTCTTCTTTGCTTAACGTAGCAGTTTCACCGGTTGTGCCGAGTACTACTAAGTACTCTACTTTACCTTTAATAAGGTGATTAACTAATTTACTTAATCCGGCAAAATCAACGGCGCCCGTTTTTGTAAAAGGTGTAACAATGGCAACACCTGTTCCTTTTAATTGTGTGTAAATAGACATGCTGCAAAATTAAACATTATACATTAAGAAGCCCTACTAAAGAACTGATTTAGCATATACCAAATTGAAAACAATTTGCAGTGCTGCCACAACAATAACACTAAGAACTAAAAGCAGATAAGTGTATGGGTTAGCAAAATTTAACGTCCAACCGAAGGATTTATTAGGTTTTGGCAATAATACGCGAGAATCTTTTTTGTTAAAATAAAACGGGCCCTTCCAATTTAAAGGGTCGTTGTTAAATGCACCACCCGTATCCTTTTTCTCCAGTTTTTTATTTGATTTCTTTTTCACGAATAATTACACAATCAACCCCTTTACATAATCGTTAACGGGTGCTTTCTTTATCTTTTTATATGTGTCTAACTGAATTAGCTTGCCATCTTTTATAATGCCTAAAAAATCAGCACTGCTTAAAACTTCATCTAAACGGTGAGTTACTATAATACACGATGCTTTATATTGCTTTAGTTTTTTGCGGATATAAGTAAATATTTTTTCTTTTAAAACGATATCCAAATTACTAAAAGGCTCATCTAACAATAATAATTTAGGGAAAAGGCAAATGGCTTTTGCCAGGGCTACACGTTGCCTTTGTCCATCAGATAAAGTGTGTACTTTTTTATCCTTTAAAGGAGCCATTTCAATAAGCCGAAGTAGTTCGCCTATTTTTTTCTGTTTATAGTCATCATGATAGCCAATTAAAATATCGGCAATGTTTTCGTAAACCGTATGGTGTTCCAGTAAAGCATAACCGGTACTTACTAATTTCATATCTATATGTCCGGGAATTAAATTGTATGCCGGGCCCAAAACCCGTTCGTTATTAAACGTAATATCTCCGCCTTGCAAATCTTCTAAACCATAAATACATTTAAGTAAGGTAGTTTTACCGCTTCCGCTTTTACCAACCAATACAAGTGTTTGGGCAGTATTTAACTGGAAAGAAATGTTTTTTAATCCCTTAAAAAGGGTTTCGTTTGGGTAGTTAAATTGTATTTTATCTACCTTTAAAATAGCTTAACGAATAAGTTGAATGAACCCCTTTAAACTATATGATTTACCATTTACATCGGTTGCACTTAGTACATAAAAATACGTTCCGGCTGTACAAGCTATACCCGATGTAGTGTAACCATCCCAGTACTGTAAATTAATATCCATATCAATTACTTTAACCCCATAGCGGTCATAAATAGTACAATCTAACGTTTTTAAACTATGCGCATTGGGTGCAAATACATCATTAATGCCGTCGCCATTAGGCGTAAAAACATTAGGCATAGTTAAACCTGCTGTATCAGCTATAATAAGCGGTGAACTTACGGTATCGTTACAACCATAATTACCATACGCAATTAAAGTAACTGTATAAGCAGCTGCACTGGTAAATACATGCGACGGATTTGTTTTTATTGATGTTCCACCGTTATCTCCAAAATTCCAAACAAAACCTTTAGGAGCATTAATGGATGCATTTGTAAAACTTACACTTTGAGGTACACCAGCAGTCATTCCTGAAACGCCAAATAAAGCAGTTGCACTTTGTATAACGGTTATTATTCTTTTCGAAGAATCTACACCACTTGGGCTAAATGTAACATACATTGTTACAGTATATGTGCCCGGGTTTGCAAAGTTTATTGTTACGGTTTGAGATGAATCATTAGGTAGAATAGTAACTCCTCTTATAGAATCAGTAACCCATTGGTATTTTGTTATTGTGCCCCCTGCTGCCGCACCTTTAAACTTAACATCAGCACCCGTACAAACGGTATCTTTACCGGTGGTGATAGTTACATTAGTAGCCTGCAAAGCTTGAAAGAGACAAAAAAACAATACAAGGCTAAAAATCTTTCTACTAATCATAAATGAATTATGCAGCTAATTTAATTTAAATTATTCAGAAAGTAAAGCGTGTTTATATTATCTGAAAAATCAAAAACAGTTGGAGCCTGTGATTTTCCTAAGGAAATGGTTTTTATTGACAACTCCGTGTTAGAAACTACACATTGTAAATCCTCTTCTAAATCTTTCAGTTTTCGAGAAACTTCATCCAGATTTTCATACTCCTCATAAAACAAAACAGCTATGGGTGAATGAAGAGAGTTAGTTTCTCTTAATATAAGAAAATTATTATCTAAAAACTTTTCCTGATTTAAAAGATAAATGGCTCTGTTATACTCGTGGTTGTTGGCGTATTTTTTATTCTGAATAACATCGGCAAAAGAAAAAATGCTTTCGTAAAACTTATTAAAATTATAGCCTTTTGGCACATATAGTTTAGATACGTTGCGGCATCCCAAACCATAATAATCAAAAATATCGTTTCCTAAAAGATTTAACTCTTCAGTAGTTTCATTACCTGTAAGTACAGCTACCGATGTTCTGTTTTTACGGATAATGTGCGGATACTTGCCAAAATATTTTTCGAAATAAAGCGCACTGTTATTGCTGCCTGTGGCAATTACAGCATCAAAGTTTACTAACCTGCCCTCCGTAAAAAGTATGGTATCCTTAAATGAAGGCTCCAAATCCATTAAAAATTCAGCTAAAAAGGTAATCAGTATTTTATCGTCGCTTGATGGTTTAATTAAAATTTTGTTGCCAGAAAGCAATACACACATAAAATCGTGAAAACCCACCGCCGGTATGTTACCAGCCATAATAACAGCAACTGTTTTAGGTGTTTTGGGTTCTTTAATTTCTGTAATAAATTTTTGCAGATTAGTGGGTTCTGTTAATTGAACGATGCCTCGCAGGGCTTTTTTCACAAACACATCTGTAAACCAGCCGTTGTACGAATAAGTTTCTTTAGTTAAATGGTCTAACTGCTCATATTTAGCTTTATATGAATTGTTTTTTCTCTCCCCTAAAAAATCAGATAGAAAATCTCTTAGTTTTAAAAACGCTTGTACTCTTTTTTCCATTTTTTATGTAAATCAATAATTATGCAAATGATGTGTATATTTGCCTTGATTTTAATTCAGCAAAACTAAACTAAAATGTCTATTAAAATAACTGACGAATGTATAAACTGCGGGGCTTGCGAACCCGAGTGTCCAAATAATGCTATATATGAAGGCGGTGCCGAATGGCGATTTGCCGATGGAAGTACAGTTACCGGTATGTTTAAGGGGCTTAGCACAGGTATTGAAGCCGATGCAAGTGCACCACAAACACCTAACAGTATGGATGTTTATTATATTGTTGCCGATAAATGTACCGAGTGCAAAGGGTTTCATGACGAGCCACAATGTGCCGCTGTTTGTCCGGTTGATTGCTGCGTGCCCGATGAAGCTCATAAAGAAAGTGATGAAATGCTTTTAGCTAAAAAAGAAGCCATGCACTTATAAAATGGCAATTTGCTATTTCTAAAAACTTACTGCCTGTTTTATTAAACCAAAAGGATTGATTTTATTCGAATTTAGATTAAGTACAAATCTTATTTGTTGAAAAATACCAATTTTGGTTCCATTAAGCGTGTTATTATCTTGTATATTTTTACTTATACCAAGGGGTACAAAAATTTCAAAAACATCGCGATACAATACAATATCAATGCCTGCATCATAAAAAAAAGTTTGATTTGAAAGTAATGCAGCGTTTGGAGCACAAGCGCCAATATCAGCATACAATAATAATGGCAGTTTAAATAACTTAGGGCTTTTTATATTTAGTGTTGTTAACCAATTATTTGTTTGCCCTAAAAAGGTGTACACTTTAAAAGCCCCATCGTTTTCTGTAAACTGTGCAGCAGCCAGCCCTTGTTGCTCTGCCCTACCGAAATATAAATTATCGTACATATAATCATTATCTCCCTTTGTACCGCTTAACTTAAAATAATAGGGAACAGTCGTATTTTGATTTTGCAAATTCATTATTCCTGCAAAGGCACGTATTTCAAAAAACTTGGTTTTATTAACGAATATTTTTTGAACAAGTGTGATCGAAATTTTTTGCATATCGCTATTCATTTGCCCATTTACTTTTACAAGCATAGGATACAAAGTACTACTATTAGCAAACTGATACAATATATCATGTACACCATAATTTATATTTTGCTGCACCGCATTATACCCATTATTAAGTGCATTTTCTTCATACCTGGTAATTTGTTTTTGGATATAAACATAGCGATAAGTAAGCCTATGTTGAAAAAGAGAAGTAGCATACTTCTTTTTAAAATCTAAATTTATATAGGGGGCAAGTTTGTTATAGTTGTTGGCAAATACATTTTGCTCATATGCAAAGCGTTGAGCTTTTACCCCAATATTTATAGTGCTAAAAATGCCTGTAGGATGAAGATTAAGCTTTGCATTTGCCATGCCCGTAATATTTTTATTACCAAAAGCATACATAGGTGCTACATCTGTTTCAAGTTTTTTCTCTAATAAAACATGGTTGTAATAAGCTAAACCTAACATATAACCATTATATAAATTATACCCCATAATGGGCGAATAAAATAATTGTGTTTTATACGGATTATCTATAGCAGCAATAAATTCGGGTTTTATGGGCTCTCTTTTCTTTAATAGTCCATGAGTTTTTATAGTGTTATTTTTCCTGTTTATATCGGGCATAACCTCATTATAATCTATTCTAAACGAAGTAATTTCGGCAGGGGGAAATAAAAATGTTTTAGTACCTTCAAAACCATCGTACCAAACCATGCCAACCAAATCTTGCTGGTTTAAACCGTACAAGGGAACAGGCCCTGCTACACTACCAACGTTTTTTACATTAACTGAATAAGAACCATCATCTTCCTTTTTTACAGAAGTAACTTTATAATCTAATTTTTTGGTAGTAGAAATTAAGTCATCAAAAAACCAGCTTAAATTTTTCTCACTAAAATACTCAAGGGTTTTTCTCAAGTCAGCAGGTTTAGGATGTTTGAACTTACATTGATTAAAATAAAACTGCATGGCTATATCAAAATCATTTTCGCCCATGTAGTTCATTAAATAATTAAAAAGCAGCGCTGTTTTACTATATGCAATAGCCGCATAATTAGATTCAGTAAACATATCAGCTGGTAAAGAACAAGGCTGATCTTCATTTTGTTTTGCAGCATTTACATATTCCCAATAATATGAGTGTGCTTGTTTATATTTATTTACATGCATTAAAGTATATGTACTATCATGTCCTAAAAGAGTTGCTAATGTGGCATTAGGATATTTTGTTTTTACATAACGTAATTCGTTAAAAGAATTTATTCCCTCATCCATCCAAGCACTTTTTCGTTCGTTACTGCCTAACATGCTATAAAACCAGTTATGCCCTACCTCGTGGGTAATTAGCATATCCAGTTCGAAAGCATTAGATGTTTCACCTATTATAGTTATGTTAGGGTACTCCATTCCTCCTCCGGCAGCAATATTTCCATCAATAGCAGTTACATTATTATAGGCATAATCGCCATTCCAAAGTGAATAATAGTAGGTAGCATCACTTATATATTCGATGGCATTTCTCCATAAATCAATATCAGCATCGGTAAAAAAAGCCCAAGTGCTTACGCTTGTTTTGGTATGAGGCAAAACCATTTCGCCACGTAATACATTATAACGTTTATCGGCAAACCAAGCAAAATCGTGTACATTGCTTTGTTTAAAACGAACTGTTTTAAAAACGGTATCGGATGCCGGAAAAGACATATCTGCTTTAAACAGAGAAGAATCCAATATTTTTATTTTCTTTTCTGTATCTATAATTCTTTGTTGTAAAAATTTCTCTTCAGCTTCATTATCATATCTATCGCCGGTTGCTGCCAATAAATAGTTTTGAGGGAGCGTGATGCTTACATCAAAACTTCCATATTCTGAATAGAATTCACCTTGATCTAAATAAGGCATCTGATTCCAACCACTTGCATCGTAAACAGCAGGTTTTGGGTACCATTGAGTTATGTAATAAGCTTGATTATCATGCCCCAGTCGTGAAAAAATTGCGGAAGGAATTTTTACTTTAAAAGGCGTTGTAATGGTTGTTTTTTGTCCTGGAGCTAATGCCTGTGCTAAAAATACTTTACATATATCCTCATTATTTTTATCGTACTCTATCTTTAAAGTTTGATTATCTGTTTGAAAATTTAAACTATCAATATATCCTTTATCTTGTTCTTTAGCGAAGTAAAAATTTCGGTTACCTTGTTTTAAAAACTGTTTGGCTAACGCTGAGTTATTGTCTTTATAGGCATTAGGCCATAAGTGAAAATAGATGAATTTTAACGTGTCGGGCGAGTTGTTATAGTAAACAATGCTTTCGTTAGCACTTAATGTATGTTTTACATCGTTTAGTTTTACATTAATAGTATAATCTACTTGTTGTTGAAAGTATATTTTTTGCGAAATAGCAATTTGTGAAATAAACAATAAAAGCACCCATTTCTTCATTTGGTAAAGATGATAAAATTTTAACAAATTATTCTGAAGTAGCAATTTTTCAGCCAAATAAGCGCTTATAAACGCAAACTAAAAAGTTACTCCTTTAGGAACAAACATAGAGGCATCTCCATTGTTTCTAACTATATCTCGTATAATAGTTGAGTTTATAGCCGAATGCTCGGGCAAAGGCATAATAAAAATAGTTTCAATACTCGAAAGAGCACGATTCATTTGAGCAATGGCTTTTTCAAATTCAAAATCGGTACTGGTGCGTACACCACGTATAATATAAGGAGCGTTGTTTTGTTTACAAAAATCGATAGTTAAACCACTAAAGCTTTTTACGGTTATGTTAGGCATATCTGCAAAAACAGCTTCTATCCATTTCATACGCTGTTCTATTGAGAACATATAATGCTTGTTACTATTGGTACCAAGTGCTATGATGATTTCATCAAACAAACCAATAGTGCGACGTACCAAAGCTTCGTGGCCTATGGTAAATGGATCGAACGAACCAGGAAATACAGCTATGCGTTTTTGATTAATGTTACTCATGGTGTTTAAAAATACTAAAGTTTACATTCCCATATTTTCTTTTTTCTACAAAACCTTTATTGGCTGATAAATCGGTTTTACTGCCATGTTCTATAATTAAAATACCTTTTAAAGATAATATTTTGTATTGAAAAATGGCATCACTTATTTGGTTAATCCACACAGCTTCATAAGGAGGGTCAACAAATATTAAATCGTAAATGTTGGTTTCTTTTTCTATAAATTTAAAAATGTCTGCTTTAAAAGCTTGTAAATTTTGCATGCCCATTGCTTTTGCCGTATCGTTTACAAACTTGGCACAATTAAAATGAGCATCTACCGCTGTTATTTTTTTTGCTCCCCGCGACGCACACTCAAAACTAATACTGCCTGTACCGCAACATAAATCAAGTACAGCGGTTTCTTCTAAATCTAATCGACTGGCTAAAATATTAAAGAGGGCTGTTTTGGCAAAATCGGTAGTGGGGCGTACAGGCAAACCTTTTGGTGGATGCAACACCCTACCCCCTAATGTACCACTTATAATGCGCATAAGTATAAATTAAAAAGTGAGTAGTAAAAATGATTGGGTATTTTTTCAAAATCATTTTTTAAAATAATTACTTTATTATTTACTGCAAATTTTAATTTCGGGAAATATTCTTTTAATGTATTATATAAAGCCGATTGAGCCTCAATTTCTCCCGCAAGGGTAATTTCAGTTTCATCTACCTGCAGTTTATTTTGCTCAAGCGATGCCAAAATAAAATACAAAAAATCTTCGGTGCTTTGATACTCAAATGTATTGAAAAACAACATTTTTTTATCGTACAAAGCAATATCAAAGTTATCTGTGCCAACGTGTACCAAGCAGCTTTTATATTTACTGGAAGCAAACTCGGTAAGGCTTTCGGCTATACAGGTTGTTTTATGCTTAATGTGATTATTAGGGAAAGTTTGGTCAATTAAGGTTTTTAAGTTTTGGTTAATGGCATAAACACATTTACTATCTGTGCTATAAACTTCATCTTGTAAAACAACTACATCATCGGTTATAGTATGGTTAAATCTAAGCCATCTGTCGTTATTATCAGACTGATATAACGAAGTAGGAACAATAGTATATAAAGGGTTTAGAATGCTGATATATACATTTAAATATACCTGAGAGAAAAATGCTTCGGTATGAACCAAATGTTCGAATACTTTATCTATTTTTTCGTTTGATTTAAATGTATAGTGCTGTAAATAAACCAATTCATTTTGCTCCGAAAATAAAGCTGTAACGATGTCAGTATTTGATATCTCGATACATGCACGCAGTTTTGAACTTTGCTTAAAATCAAAATCAGGAGCAATTATTTTGGTTTTTATTTTAGCGGCTAATGTTTTCAATAATTGTGCAATTGTATACCTATGCGAAGATAATTTTATTTACTGTAAAATGTACACTGTATTTTGTATGTAGTTGATTACTAATAAACTCCCCTACCCCTCTATATCAAGGGGTGCTATCGGTTAAATAAAAGTCGTTCGCCTTTTATGCTTTCGTTAAAAGTGCCCTTGTTAAAAATCTTATTTCCATTTACAAAAGTTGTAATAATAGATGATTTAAACGTATGGCCTTCAAAGGGACTCCAGGCACATTTATATAAGATGTTTTCTTTAGTAACCGTTTGTGGCTTATTTAAATCAACTAAAACCAAATCAGCATAATAACCTTCGCGCACATAACCACGTTTATAAATATCAAAAATATCGGCTACGTTATGACTTGCCTTACGAACAATTTGTTGAAGTGTGATTTTTTTATCATGATAAAAATCTAATAAAGCCTGTAAGCTATGTTGTACTAATGGTCCGCCTGACGGAGCTTTTAAATAGGGTTGTTCTTTTTCTTCAATAGTATGTGGTGCATGGTCGGTAGCAATTACATCAATGGTTCCGTTTAAAACGGCTTCAAATATTTTGTCTCTATCATAAGCAGTTTTCACTGCCGGATTCCATTTTATAAAATTGCCTTTTGTTTTATAATCATCATCGCAAAACCAAAGGTGATGTATGCAAGCCTCGGCAGTAATGCGTTTTTGCTTTAAAGGTGTTTTATTTTCAAATAAGGCAAGCTCCTTAGCAGTAGATATATGTAGAATATGTAAACGAGTATTGTGTTTTTTAGCCAACTCAACCGCCATAGAAGATGATGCATAACAAGCTTCTTCATTCCTTATAATAGGATGGAAATAAGTAGGTAAATCCTCCCCATATTCTTCAATTATACGCTTTTGATTTTGTTTTATAAGCTCATCATCTTCGCAATGCGTAGCAATTAATGTTTTAACGGATGAAAATATTTTTTCCAGCGTTTCTTTTTTATCTACCAACATGTTGCCTGTAGATGAACCCATAAATATTTTAACCCCGCAAACTTTTTTATAATCTACCTTTTCAAGCTCAGCTATATTATCGTTTGTTGCCCCCATAAAGAAAGAATAGTTAGCTAAAGATACTTCGGATGCTCGTTTGTATTTCTTCTCTAATTCTTCAAACGTAACTGCTTGCGGATTTGTATTTGGCATTTCCATATAGGATGTAACGCCACCCGCTACGGCAGCTTTTGCTTCGGTATAAATTTCACCTTTATGGGTTAAACCCGGCTCGCGAAAATGTACTTGGTCATCTATAAGACCTGGCAATAAATGCAAACCCGTAGCATCAATAATTTCAGCTCCTTCTACTGGTTCAATCTCTCTCTCAATTTGTTTTATCAGGCCATTTTCTATTAAAACATCTGAAACAAAAATTTCATCTTCGTTTACTATAGTAGCATTTTTTATCAGTGTCTTTGTCATGGTAAAATTATTTTATAAGCTGTAAAATCCATTCATCTTCAAATGTATTTTGCGCAATTTTATTCCATTGTTTTTTTAATCCTACTTCGGTAAAACCCATCTTTTTAAACAAGTGTAAGCTCTTTTCGTTACCGGCAGATATGTTGCAATAAATTTGTTTCACTAATAAAGATTCGAAACAATAGTCGCAAAGTAAATTGAGTGCCGTACTGGCGTAACCTCTATTTTGAGCATTTTCATCGATCATAATTCCGATACCAACTCTATTATGATGCACATCAAAATCAAACAACTCTATAGTTCCAATAGGTTCATTATTTGATAAACATATCATTAGACGTATTTGCTTGGTAGTAAAAATATCTTCGTGGGCGTTTACCAAATACTGCTCTAAAACAAATTTAGAAAACGGAGCAAATGTATTACTCACTTTCCAAATAGCAGGATTATTTTCCCATTTGTAAAGTACCGCCAAATCAGTGGGTTCAAGGGCACGTAAGTATATATGTTCTCCGTTTAATTTCAAGATTTTATTTTTTTCAATTCACTTTTAATCTGTCTCTTTAAATCAGCTTCATTATATGTATGAAGATAAAAAATATTTTCTTTTAATTCGCCCAAATTTGCCCCACAAGTTGTATCTATAAAATCATTCTCTTTTAAAGAAGAAAGTAAGTCAAAAATAAGTTTTACATTTTCTTTTGGAATAGCATAAAATTCTTCAAAAAACAAGCGAATTGGCGACATGCAAGTATTGGTGCTATCATTCACCTTATCAAATAATTTAACCTGTTCTACAAATGTTTCGTTTAAAAACTGGTTGCTAAAAACAGGGTGTTTTTTTAATTTAATAAATATAGTGGCAATTTTCCGTAAGGAGATATTTTTTAATAATACACTTCCATTAATATTTAGTTCCTGCCCTTTTACGGTTAACGAGTGATAAACATTATCAATTAGTAAACCAATATGCGGTGGTAAGTTATTTGCATTAAGCAATACCAAATAAACACCCTTTTTTAATTCATCAGGGTTGTACTCTTTATTGATATGAATTGCATTACTACTCACCTATTTTATAGCTTCAAAAATTGGATTGCCAATATTTCCGTTAGTATATGGTATATTTAATAACTGACAAAGGGTCGAAGCTATGTCTGTAATATAGATAGGGCGTAATGAGCTTCCTTTATTAATGCCAGTACCATAAAACAGTAAAGGCACATGTGTATCATAGCTAAAAGACGTACCGTGCGTAGTACCCGTTTTATCATAATCCATAAACCCAGGTTTATACATAACCATTACATCGCCACTGCGTTTATTGTTAAAGCCACGTTGTACAAGCGATTTAAACAACATATCATTTTCTGTTTGAAGAATTAATTGTTCGCCACACAAAGCGTCACTCACCTCATTAATAGATAAAAGAATGCGTACACAAGTTTTTTCTACAGAAAATTTATCCTGTTTTTTTGCGAGAATAACTGAATCGTTTAAATAAACCTGCTGGTTAACATATTTCATCACTAAAGAATCAGCGTACTCTTTATACAATTCTTGTTTTAATTTTTTCTCAATTTCTTTCCCGCTAACATAACCTGCATTTATTTTTTCAGTTTGCAGATAGGCCGAGTTTTCAGATGCCCCATGGTCAGCAGTTAAAAATAGGGTGTAACTTCCCTTACCAACTTTAGTATCGAGATAGGTAAATAATTCTTCTAAATCTTTATCTAAACGAATGTAGGTATCTTCTAACTCCACTGATTTTGGACCAAACGAATGCCCTACATAATCGGTAGAAGAAAAACTTACGCAAAGCATATCACAAATGGCATCTGTTCCTAAACCTTCTCCTTCAATAGAGGCAATGGCTAATTCTTTTGTAAGGGAATTACCAAAAGGAGTAGAACGTATGATATCAAAATTACCTTTCTCTATTTGTTTTGTGTATTCATAAGGAAAAATGGGTTTATCTTTTTTATTAGGAGCTTTTTCAAACGCGTTATCATCAGGTAAACTCTCCGTATAATTAGCAATGGGTAATAAAGTGTTCCAGCCCTTTTCTAAGTACTGAGTGGGCATTTTTTTAGCATTAAAATCGAGTAACCACTTTGGTAAATCGCTCCTATAAAAAGTAGATGTAATAAAATTCCCGGTAGAGCCGTCAAACCAATAAGCGCCATCAGCCGCATGCCCGGCAGGAAGTATAGAGCTCCTATCTTTTAAAGAAATGCCAACAACCTTTGCTTTGTTATTACTGGCTACTTTAATTTCATCACCAACAGTTGTGGCATCTAAGTTTTTTGGAGACATTAAGCCTGCATCACTACTGCTACCTACAGGGCTTACACTCTTATCTTGTGTACAATAAATTTCTTTTTTCGTTTTTTTATCAAACCACTCATTAGCAGCGATGCCATGTATGGCAGGTGTTGTACCTGTATAAATTGACGCATGCCCAGGGCCTGTAAAAGTTGGTACATAGTTGTACTGTGCATTTTTACAAAGAAATCCTTCGTTTAATAAGCGTTTAAAACCTCCTTTACCATACTTTTCGGAAAAGCGAAAAAGATAATCGTAACGCATTTGATCAACCACAATACCAACTACTAATTTTGGTTGCTGTGCAAATAATGAATTATAAGAAATGAATGCAACTAACATCCATTTATAATTGATGGCTTTTAATTTTATTTTTTTCATTTTATATTTAAGTGAAGTAGTTTTTTATTTTCGATAGAAGCCTCTAACACATCACCTATGTTAACCGCAGAAACTCCTTCAGGGGTTCCTGTAAAAATTAAATCGCCGGTTTTTAGGGTAATAAACTGAGATACGTAGCTGATAATTTTTTCAAATGAAAAAATTAAATCTTTTGTATTTCCTATTTGACGTTGGTTTCCATTAATGTTTAATTGAAAAGAAATGTTTTTTAACGAGGCAAAACTTTCTTTTGGTGCAAAATCACCAATAGGCGCTGCATTATCAAAAGCTTTGGCTTTTTCCCAGGGCAAGCCTTTTTCTTTACATTTTGTCTGCAAATCACGTGCGGTAAAATCAATTCCTATACCAATTTCATTGTAATATTGTGAAGCAAATTCCTCTGCAATATGTTTTCCGTTTTTAGAGATTTTTAAAACTATCTCCACCTCATGGTGTAAATCTTTTGTAAACTCAGGATAGTAAAAATCTTTATCTTTTAATAAAGCAGTTTCCGGTTTCAAAAAGAAAACAGGTTCGGTTGGAACTTCTGATTTCATTTCTTTGGCATGCTCTGCGTAATTACGACCTATGCAAATTATTTTCACTTTACAACTATTTATATATTAGAAATTAGATTTTTATAGCTTTTTAAAATGTAAGCCTTATTGTTTAAAATAATAACTGCAAAAAATAACAAAATAAGCCATGCAACTCGCAATTGAAATCTTGGACATGGGGCATTTAACCCGGCGGTTGCAAAAGCATTTAGCACCACAAAAAAAACAATTAGTATTCCAGAAAAATATTCTTTGTTTTTATTCTTTTTATATAAGAAGTAGTATAAAATAACACAACAGGAAACTATTAGTAGAAAAGTATTGTAGTTGTTTACAGTATCTAATTTTTTATTTAAATATGGTTCTGTATTTTGCTTCGATTGCAAAAATGTATTTAATTCATCATGGAAATATTTATTTATTTGGGTTCCGGGAGGAGTGTTTTCATCTAATGATACTATATCATCACCCACCTTAGTTAAAAAAAGTTCTGTTAAACCAAATCTAAATGACTCATAAATATTTTTAATTATATACTTAAAATCAGAGAACATACTTTTTATTATAAAATTATGCTCCTTTTCTGTTCCGTACCATCCGCCAGTTTTAACTAATGTCCCTCTATCTTTCCAAAGATACTCTCCTAAGCTATGTTCAAGTGAATCTTTATACAGGCATGTTTTACAATCTTTAAACTCAGGTTTTCCGCAATTTTCTTTTAAAAACTCTTCTAATGTACCCGATTGCACAAAATGAGCCATTAAAAACACATGTCCGCCCCTATTTGTAGTAAAACCACCGCCATCTTTATGGGTGTAATTAATTGTTAAGCAAGTAAACAGAGAAACAACAGAAAGAGATAAAACGAGTAAAACTCTTTTAAATGAAAAAATACTCCCACCTATTCTTTTTTTAGTAAGAAGAAATAAAAGTAAAAGTGCAAAAGAAGCTACAAGAGCCATTAATAAATGTGTAAAATGGGTTGCGCAGCAAAGTATAAAAACTAAAGCTAAAAAAATTAAATTAACAGGATTTAGCTTTTCAATTACCAAAAGACATGTAAAAGAGATAATAAGTATGGGGGCAAATATATCTGCCATTATTTGCCCTGCGCACCAACCTATACTTGAACAAAAAGTTAAGCCTATTAAAATAACAAGATAACTAAAACTAAATTTCTCTTTATTTATAACGCTATTTTTTAAAAGAAGATGCAATACACCGGCCAGTATAATACATTGCGCATAAATTGTAAACCATAATGAAAAAGACATACTTGAATGCCTTATAAAAAGTCCGTAACCTAACGGACGATCTATTGGCACAACACCTGTGAAACCACTTTTTATATAGGTTCCGGAATCATAACAAAGAATTGGATAGCCATTAAAAAAAACAGGAATACATAAAATAAATGCACCTAACAGAATTAATCCTAATTCTTTAAAATAAGACTTCATTTTACGATTTTAATGCCAAAAATAGCAATTAAGTGCTTGTAAAAAAGAGTTTATTTCTCAGTAAACCCTTTAATAAAATCGCTAACCAAATAAGAAATTAATTTCCCTGTTTTATAATCGGCTTTTATATGGGAAAGAACTGGTGCCCCTTCTGCAATATGTAAATAGGCAGGGTTTAATTTTTGGGCGCAACGGTAAACATATTGCCTTGCCTGCAAAGGTGAAATGCCACAAGACGTACGAGCACTACTGGGTACATTGGTAATAGAATCTAAATCAAGTTCAACCCCACAGTAACATTCTTTACAAAAATTTATACAAGCATCAATGCTCTGCATAAAGGTTTCTTTTTCGCGTATAAAAATATCTTCGTAAGTTGTATATAATAAAAACTCGGGGTTATCTTTAAATTTTTGCAAAATATTAACTGCATTATACTGTTCATGCAGAGCCAAAACAGCATATTTATTTAAAATACCTTCTTCAAAAGCATAACTAAAACTATTCCCACTGTGCCTGCCCTCTAATGCTCTAAAATCGGTATGTGCATCGCAATTAATGGCATTTATACCTTTTGTACAAGTTTTTTTCTCGCGACGTAATGCTTCGTTTACCGCTTTAATTATAGGATATGAGTTGTTGTGTCCCCCACCTATTACAATAGGAATTTTATTAGCAGCAATAATCATTTCTACAACTTCAACCACACGCGCATCAATAAACTCAACTAATTTGCGAAGGCGCTCAATATCAAATTTATTTTTAGAAGATGAGTTAGCTGCTTGTTCCATCAAATCATCTACATCAACTTCACCGAGTACAATTAAGTTTTCTGCACTAAAAAAAGAATTATCCTGTAGGTTTAAAACATTTTCAACGGCAGGTTTCCAAGCCGTATTAGCTCCAGGTCGACCATAATTGGCCCGAACTCCAATATCTTCAGGAATACCAAATAATACAAACTTAGCAGGTGATTGTTGTAAAAAACTTTCCACTTCATCTGCACTTTTTATACAAGCAATTTTATCGCCAATTTTGCACTCGCCATAACGGCTACGCGTTAATTGTTTAATTTCTTGCTTAGTGTAATATTTAAAATGGAGCATGTTAGTTACCTGTCCAAGTTTCAGGGTTTTCACGCCATTTCTTTAAAGAAAGAACATCAGCTTCTTCAATATAATTTTCTTTTAAAGCTTGTTCAATAAGAGCATGGTAGTTACATAAGGAAATTGTTGTACATTTTGCTTTTTTAAATGTTGTTTCGGCAACTTTAAAATCATATGTAAAAATAGAAGCCAAGCCTTTTACCTGACAACCAGCTTCACGCAAAGCATCTACGGCTTTAATACTGCTGCCTCCGCTGCTAATTAAATCTTCGATAACTACTACACTTTGTCCGGTTTCCGTATGTCCTTCAATTTGATTTGTTAAACCATGTTTTTTTGCATCACTTCGTACATATACAAAAGGTAAGCCTAAATCTTGAGCCACTAAAGCACCTTGAGCAATTCCTCCTGTAGCCACACCGGCAATTAAATCGGGTTTACCAAAGTTTTCAACAATAGCTTCGCAAAATTGCTGACGTATATAAGTTCTTATTAAAGGATATGATAATGTTAAACGGTTATCGCAATAAATAGGAGATTTCCACCCACTTGCCCATGTAAATGGTTTTGATGGCTGAAGTTTTATAGCTTTGATTTGTAATAAATATTCGGCAATTTTAAGCGCGGAATCAGGGTGTTGAATCATGGCGCAAAAGTATAATTTGACTTCTTTATTTAAAAAAAAATTATGAACAAATCGACGATTATAGTGTATTTGAGCGACTTTAAACTTGTTTTCTATGACGAAAAAGTTGCTAACGACTATGTTAAGCAAAAAAAAACACCTTTTAATGCCGAAATTTTAGCTGAAACCGCAAAAATAACTACGGAGGATTTGTTTATTTTTTGCCCTAATTTGGAAGAAAACTTTAAAGAATTTAGTGCGCATTTTATTTTTATTGAAGCTGCAGGTGGGTTAATAAATAATGACAAGGGTGAGTTTCTATTTATATATCGCCATAATAAGTGGGATTTGCCAAAAGGGAAATTAGAAAAGAACGAACTACCTGAAAAAGCAGCCGTACGAGAATGTCAGGAAGAATGTGGTTTAAAGGATATTACGTTAAATAACTTTTTACTTAACACGTACCATGTTTATTTCCTCAAAAAAGGATGGGCTTTAAAAAAAACCCATTGGTACAGGATGCTTTGTAACGAAACAAACCTTGTACCTCAGTTAGAAGAAAGCATTACCGAAGTCGGCTGGAAAAGTAAAATGCAAATTTCGGGAATGCTTAATAATACATACTATAATATTATTGATGTGTTGAAGGAAGCTAACCTATTGGATAACTAAGGTAGTTTGAAAGTTTGATTGGTTATTTTTTTTGTCGCTTACCTGTAAGTTAAGTATTAAATTACCTTTAGATACTTTTTCGTCAACAGTAAAAAAAATAGTGTTGGTTTTATGTTCGTATTCTGCCAAGTGCCATTTACCGTTTAAGTGCAATTTAAAAACACCTATGCCACTATAATTATCAATTACTTTAAAAGAAATGATGTTGCCTGCTTTATACACTCCTGTTTTATTTGAGTTAAATTTTATTTGTGGAACAATTGTATCTACATCTACCCTATACTTACCAAAGGTTTTAATGCTTGCTTTTGCAAAACTGTTTTCGAAAACTGCATCAACATAACTTTTAACACCTGAAACATTTGAAAGACACAGTTTATCTTTATACTTAATTAAATTATCAGGTACTTTTAATTTTATAGTGCAGTTATTTTGAAACGGAACATCATAATTTACCGCTGTAAAAGAGAGTATATTTTTTTGATAAGAAGTAACTAAAGCCACATCTTCATACAAACTTTTAGCAGGCAGTTCTATACTGTAATCTGCGGTACTTTCTTTAAATAAGGTTAAACAATCTTGTTTTTTATTTCCTTCATCCTTACTTGAAGGAGAAACTGATGTTTTTACAGAAAAAGAAATTTCATCTTTCTGATTATAAAAATCGTATACCACTATTCGTACCGCATGAAAAGCACCATCTTTAAAAGAAATAAAGCCTTTGTCATTTATTGTTTTATAAATGGGCAAATCATTATTTTTTTCTTTAAAGAGTTTTTGAATGGTTATGTGTTTTTGTTTTTTAGCATCGTAATCAGCATACGTGTTTACGTAACGTGCTAAATCAAAGGCTATGCTATCTAAAATATGACGGTAATATAGCTTACCATCTACATATATCTCTGCTTTATAAATATTGTTTTTGTTGCCTTGCGTTTGCTCATAATCAAAACACTCTACACCAAAAGCAATGGGGTAAGCTGTTTTAAGTGTATCTGTTTTTTTTGAGGGCGGTATAATTTTTTCTAACTTATATTCGCTATACAAAGCCACACGCTGTATTTTGGGTGCAACTACATCTTCAATTTTTAAAAAGCGTAAGGGATTTAAAGGCGCTTCGGTTTTTTCATCCCGAATCTCAAAGTGCAAATGTGGTCCTTCGCTGCTGCCCGTGTTACCCGTGTATCCAATTACTTCGCCTTGTTTAACAGGTAAATCAGTTGGTTTAGGAAACAACTCAATTTCAAACACCTCGGCAATTTCCTGAGCGGCTTCTGTATAATTTTTTATTTTGTCGGCAAACGCATACTCATGTCCATACACACTAACCAAGCCATTTGGGTGTGTAACATATAACACTTTACCATAACCCGTAGTAGAAATTTTTATGCGAGAAACATAGCCATCCATAACTGCATATATAGGTAAATGATCGGTATAATGTGTTCTAAAATCAATACCGGCATGGAAATGATTAGGGCGAACCTCACCATAATTCCCATTTAAAGTAGGTTTACCCTTTAATGGAAATATAAAGGTGTTTTGAGCTTGTACAAAATTTATAAGTACAAGTATAACTGCTAAAGTTTTCAGGAAATTATTTTTCATTTTAAAGTTCAATACAAAAGTAAGATTAAAACAACTAAAAAGCCCTGCCTCTTTTATAAAGACAGGGCTTTTACGCTTAAAAATAAATTACTACTTATACAACACTTTCATTTCTACACGGCGGTTTTTTTGACGCCCTGCTTCTGTAGCATTGCTTTCAATAGGCTGTGTTTGCCCAAACCACTCTGCCACTATTTTGTCTTCTTTTACACCTTTACTTACCAAGTATTTTTTTACGGCTTTAGCGCGTTTTTCAGATAAAAGCATATTGGCTTCCGCCCCACCTTGATTATCAGTATGGCCAGATAATTTAAGCATCCAATCATCCGCATGTTGTTTCATTAAGGTTGCCAATTGATTTAAAGACGGGTAAGAAACCGGTTTAATAATATCTTTTCCCGTAGCAAACTGTAAGCTTGAAAATGCTTTTTCTAAAATTTTCTTTTCAGCGGCTTTAATCTCAACCAAAAAATGGTATAAACCATCGGCACGTCTTATAGCATCTTTTTTATTGCCTTTATAATCAATTACTATAGCACTTATTGAAGCATCATCTACTTCTAATTTAAATGCATCCTCTTCTTCAGAAGGAATATTATCAAACGTATACCAACCTTCCTGAGTTTTTGTAGATGTGGCAATTACACTTCCGTTTTTATCTACTAAATCTAATTTAGATAAAGGGCAGCCTTTGTTTTCAATCGGCCCAGGTACATCAGGGCAAGCGTCATCTTTATCAATAACCTTATCTCCATCTTTATCAGGGCAACCTTTAAGTTCTTTTGGTCCGGCAACATCAGGACATGCGTCATATTTATCAGGTGTGCCGTCAGCATCTCTATCAGGACAGCCCATAAATTCGGCCAAACCTGCCTCATCAGGACACTCATCATCTTTATCAATTATTTTATCGCCATCTCTATCAGGACAGCCATCAAATTCAACTAAGCCCTTATCATCAGGACATTTATCATCTTTATCAGCTATGCCATCTCCATCTCTATCAGGACAACCCTTTAATGCTTTTAAACCGGCAACATCCGGACAAGCATCATCTTTATCGGGTATACTATCGCCATCTCTATCAGGACAACCTTTAAGTGCTACCACCCCGGCAACAAGTGGACAATCATCTACTTTATCAGGTACACCATCTTTGTCTTTGTCTTTCGGTATTTTTCCAATAGTAATATTTATGCCAACCCTAAGGTTAAGATTTTTACTATATGCCGGTACAACAAACGAACTATTGTCTGATTTGTATTTATCAAATACTAAAAAACTTAAAATATTATCGCTTACTACATAAAACTGTACAGGGCCTGTAAAGGCAAGGCCAAGCCCCACATTATCATAACTTCTGTTCAGCATAGAATAACTTAAAGAAGCGCTAAACCAACGCCCCACTTTATTATTAAACGATACACAAAGCGCAGGGTTAAATTGCTTATTAGCATAACGCCCGTTTAATAAAAGACCCACATTATTTTTTTCGTTTAACCAATAGTTAGCCCCTAAATAAAATTGTGTGGTTAGCATAGTAGTATACGAAGTATGTTTTGTTGATACACCAAAAGCTTTTGATAAAGAATCGCCATAGTTTTGAGTTGATTTCCCAAAGTTTGCCGAATCGTTAATGGCTTGATTTACGTTAACCCCATTATAATGTACTGTTGCATTTGGGTTATTACTAACGTAATTAGTTGTGTACTGTTTCCAGTTTATAAAACCTAAATCAACAATGCTTAACGAAAAACTAAGTTTTTTACTGTATTTGTAACTGGCCGCTAAATCTATAGCTGCCCCGCGGTTTTGACGCGAAGGAGTAAACCCTAAAATAGAGCCTGTATTTTTTTGCGAAGCACTGTCAACCCCCGCTGTGTTTACAGATACATTTGCGCTGCCTGTTAAAGCATAATATTGGCTATTTGTATTTAATGTTGCTGAAGATTTTTCTGTATTAACGTTTTCTATACCGCTTAAATATTTAAGTCGACCACCAATGGTTAGTTTATCATTAACCTCGCGCGTGTAGTTCAGTCCCCATTCTCTGTAATGTGAAGCATCTAAACCAGGAGCTAAATGCATATCGCGATTAAGATTAGCTGCCGCACCGTTTCCATTAATAACAAATGACATTAAATCTTTAGTATAACTGAATCTAACATCTACCCGTTCGGTTAAATTAAAACTGAAGTAGTTTTTCTTTTTTACTTTAAAACCAAAGCTTAATAAATCTACATGAGCATTAATATTTATGTCATTATTAGTTTTTAGCTTTCCTAAAAAACTGTTTGCATCAATTAACATTCCGCCATTGGTAGGATCTTGCTTAAGTAAATCATGCAGCACAAACCCATTATTACCATAGTTTAGATAGTTTGACGATATACCAGGTAAACCAATATTAATATTAGTTAGCGGCATAACACTTGGGTTAACATACATGGCTTGCGGTATGGCTTCCATGTTATATAGTGTAAGGCTTTGTTGTGCTTTTAAGTTAGCTAAGCAAACTAAAATTAAAACAGCTAATATAATTTTCTTCATAAATTGAATTGAAAGTTGGTATCTACTTTAGAATTTTAAATATAATTGAACGTTAACACCAAGCTTAACATCTAAATGGTAAAAATCATAAATTTTTACATTAGTAGTGCCGCCATTAATTGTGTTGGCAACAGCACCAATAAGTATATGTTTTACCTTATTTAGTTGGGGAATTACAGTACTTGGTATGGTAAAATCGTGTGAACTTGATGTTGAGGAAGTAACCATACCATTACTACCTATACTTGCCGAAGGCATTACTAATTGATATGGCGGATTTATTAATTCATCAATAACATTATAAGCTGAGTCAACAAAGGCTATACGCATATCAACATCAATAGGAAAACCATTATCAATATAAGCACGAACGGTTATAGACTTTACCAAATCAGTATTTGTGTTAAAGCTATACGCAACTGTATCCTGAAACATAAAATTTTTAACCGTACCATACAAAGGCAAATCAATTTCCATATCTATTTTAAACTGACTGGTATCTGTTATAAAGTTATTGTAAACCGGTCCTAAAGGATTTGATTGAGAACTTACATTGTATATTACATTTTTAGGAAAATTATTAATAAGCGAAACTATATTACTGTTACTATTATCTAATTTAAAACTATCTATCGCGCTTTGCCCGATAGTTGTAGGGGTTGGAATTGGAATTGGATTAGGTGCACCAGTAATAGCTACCGTGGATTGCCCTGGAGAGTAGCCTTCAAAAGTATTGAAATGTGCACTAATAGGTAAACCATATGAATTAGTTAAAAATACTTTTATTAATGGGTTTACTATATTAAAAGTTGCCCCACCACCTATTATACTATTTTTAAAAATTGTAATGGGTATAGTATCTGTATTAGGTGATAAAAATTGTTGCCCCAAATAACCAATAATGCTATTATAGGTAACATTACTAAATGTTTCGCTAAAAGCTACACCTTCTCCAATACTGCTGGTGTTGGCAGATTTAGTAATAGTAATATCGTACCTAATTTTAATGACATCGTGCGTTGTGTTACCATTGGTCATATCTATTTTATAACCATCAAGAGCATAATTTTCAATTAGGTTTACCGGACTATTTACATAAGTTGCCTGAATAGTTTGTGTAAAAACAACTCCATTTAAAGTTGCCCCTGGAATAGTAACTTTTATTACTGCATTATCTTTTATATTGTAATTAAGATTTAAAGCCAAGGTAGCAGTTTTGCAATTAAGTATATCTACCTGTGCTGAGCCGCCTGTTTGAAAACTAACTAAAGACGAATCTGAAAAGGTAATTGTACCACCTGGAGGTAACGCATTTAAAGCAGTTATTTCAATAGCAGATAACGTCGTGTTTCCATTAACAGGAGTTTGAGTAGGGATAGTAACTACATCGGCTGCTTTTAACGAAAATAAGTTGCCTTTATAAACCAATGTAACAAACCCGGTAGAATCAGTTGTTAGCTGTCCGTTTTTATTGGTGTTATTCATTATATCTTTTAGGGTAAGCGACGAGTAAACTAAAGCTCCTGCATATTGCGGACTAATAGAATTATTGCCGCTTTGATTTAAATTTATTTTATCTTTTACGCAACCCTGAAAGGCAATTACGATTGAAACCAATAAAATATAAAAAACAAGTAAGTATTTCTTCATGTATAATAATTTTAATGTAAAATTAGCATAAGTAGCCTTTTAACAAAATTTTTATTTACTATAAATCTTTGTTAATGCAATTTTTATACCAGGCAACCAATCTGTTTTTCAATTAGTTACACGTATGTTAGAATAAACTATATGTAACTACGCTCGTTCTTCCCAAATAGAAGCCAAATGAACTATAGTTTGTACAGCCTTTTGCATATCCTGTACTGATACCCACTCTTGTTTACTATGAAAAGCATGTTCGCCCGCAAATATATTTGGGCAAGGTAAACCCATAAAAGATAAACGAGAACCATCGGTGCCACCGCGTATACTTGATAAAATTGGAGTAACACCAGTACGTTTTACAGCTTCAACTGCATGTTCAATTATTTGTGGATGCTTATCAAGCACTTCTCTAAAATTGCGGTACTGTTCTTGCACGTCAAATGTAAACGAGCACTTGTTATATTTAGAAATTACCTTTTCTGTTATTTGTTTTAACTCAACCTCTAAAGCATGTAAAGTAGGTGTGTCAAAAGCGCGGATAATGAATTTAATAATTACTTGTTCTAAACCACCGCTAATAAATGTAGGGTGCATAAATGGTTGTTTTTTCTCGGTAGTTTCCGGTGTTTTATCTGTAGGAATATTGGCAATAATTTCTGCTGCTATTTTTATGGCATGCTGCATTTTATCTTTAGCAAAACCCGGGTGCGTTGGAACACCTTTAATGGTAATAGTTACCCCATCAGCTGAAAATGTTTCATTTTCTATATGCCCCAACGTTTCGCCATCCATTGTGTAGGCAAAATCGGCTGCCAGTTTTTTAATATTTACTTTATCAACTCCGCGTCCTATTTCTTCATCGGGTGTAAATAAAATTTTTATTGCTCCATGTTTTATTTCAGGACGCGCAATTAAATAATTAACCGCATCCATTATTTCTGCTACACCTGCTTTGTTATCAGCTCCTAAAAGCGTTGTACCATCGGTAGTTATAATATCGTTACCTAATTGATTTTTTAAATCTATATGCTCGCTAAATTTTATAATTTGTGTAGTATCATTTGGTAAAACAATATCGCCTCCGGTGTAATTTTTATGTACAATAGGGTTTACATTAGCTCCACTACAATCGGGTGAAGTATCCATATGCGAGCAAAAACAAATAACAGGTACTTTTTTTGTTGTATTAGCTGGTAATGTGGCATATACGTAACAATACTCATCCATGTGAGCATCGGTTAAACCCATTTGTTTTAACTCTTCAGCCAACAACTTGCCTAAGTTTTTTTGTTTTTCGGTACTTGGGATTGTTACAGATTCAGGATCGCTTTGTGTATCTATTTTTACATAGCGCAAAAAACGTTCGGATACGGTATAATTATATGAGTTAAAGTTTATCATAGCAAAGAAGAATTAAACCTCTACTAAAGTGCCTATTTTAGAGCCTTGTAGCAGTTGTTTAAGGTTACCCACTTTGTTCATGTCAAATACAATAACAGGTAAGTTATTTTCTTTACAAAGGGTAAAGGCAGTCATATCCATTACTTCTAAACCTTTTTCATACACTTCGGTAAACGAAATAGTTTCGTATTTAGTAGCTGTTTTATCTTTTTCAGGGTCTGCTGTATAAATGCCATCTACACGGGTACCTTTTAAAATAACATCGGCCTCAATTTCAATAGCACGTAGTGTAGCTGCTGTATCCGTAGTAAAATAAGGATTACCGGTACCTGCACCGAAAATAACCACACGATTTTTTTCTAAATGACGTACGGCTTTTCTACGAATAAAAGGTTCACAAATTTGTTCCATTTTTATGGCAGATTGCAAACGCGTTTGCACGCCCATAATTTCTAACGCACTTTGTAAGGCCATAGAGTTGATTACAGTTGCAAGCATTCCCATGTAATCACCTTGTACCCTGTCCATTCCGCCTTTTTCAGCTTGGATACCTCTAAAAATATTTCCTCCACCAATAACAATGGCTATTTGACAACCAGAATCAGCAGCCTCTTTAATTTCGGTTGCATATTGAGCTAAACGTTCGTTATCAATTCCGAAATGTTTATTGCCCATTAGAGCTTCGCCAGATAGTTTTAATAATATTCTTTTATATTTCATATCAAGTTTTTTATTTCTATTTCACAACAAGGCAAAAAAAATCCCGACTAAGTGTCGGGATTAAAATTAAAAAATTTAATTAACTTAACTGGTAGCGTTTAAAAGCTGTAACAGTTAGGTCTTTATCAATGCTTTGTAAATATTGGCGAATTGATAATTTATTATCTTTAATAAACTCTTGATTTAATAAAGTAGATTCTTTGTAGAATTTATTTAATTTACCTTGAGCAATTTTTTCAACCATATCTTCAGGCTTACCTTCTGCACGAATTTGTTCGCGTGCAATATCAAGTTCGCGCTCTAACGTTTTAGTATCTACATCATCTTTATCTACAGCTACAGGAGCCATAGCAGCTACTTGCATAGCAATGTTTTTAGCAACTTCTTCGCTTACCGGTTTAGTAAAACCAACTATACAAGCTAATTTATTACCCGGGTGATTATAAGCTACAACGTTTGCAGCCTCAACTATTTGGTAGTAAGATAACTCAATTTTTTCGCCTATTTTACCTATTTGCTCAATAAATTTATCGCCAATAGTAACATCGTTATTATATGGTAATGCAGCAAATGCTTCAATAGAAGCCGGTTTTTTATCAATTGATATTTGAGAAATAGTATTTGCAAAAGTACCAAAGTCAGCATTGATAGCAACGAAATCAGTTTCGCAGTTAACAACTACTAAACTACCTAATTTGCTATCAGCAGAAACTCTTGCAATAACTAAACCTTCTTTTGCATCACGATCTTGACGGTTAGCAGCAACTTTTTGTCCTTTTTTACGAAGGAAGTCAACAGCTTGTTCAAAATCACCATTCGCTTCTTCAAGCGCTTTTTTACAATCCATCATCCCTGCACCAGTCTGCTGGCGCAGCTTATTTACTTCACTTGCAGTAATTGCCATTTTTGTTTCCAATTTTATAATTATTTTCTTGCTGGGGTTGTTGTAGTTCTTTTACGAGCACCTTTTTTAGCAGGAGATTTTTCTTCTTCATCTTTAGATGTAGCATATTTTGCTGTTACATCTTTTTCTAAAACTTCTTCTTTATCTTCAGCTTCTTGAGCGTCTTTATCATGTTTACGTTCAGAAAGACCTTCAGATACTGCTTTACAGATGATATCTAAGATATAAGCGATAGAAGTAGAAGCATCATCATTTGCAGGAATTGCAAAATCAATTGAATTAGGATTTGAATTTGTATCAACAATTCCAAAAGATGGAATGTTTAATTTTTTTGCTTCAGCAACTGCAATATTTTCTTTGCTAACATCAACAATAAAAATAGCTGATGGAAGGCGAGTTAATTCAGCAATTGAACCAAATTGGGTTTCCAATTTAGCACGTTCGCGAGAAATATTTAAACGCTCTTTTTTAGAAATGTTATCAAAAGTACCATCTTTGGTCATTTTGTCAATTTGAGCCATTCTGCGTACTGTTTTGCGAATAGTTGCAAAGTTAGTAAGCATACCGCCCGGCCAACGTTCTGTAACATATGGCATACCGATAGCTTTTACTTTTTCTGCTACAATTTCTTTAGCTTGTTTTTTAGTTGCAACAAAAAGTATTTTTTTGCCAGAACGAGCTATTTGTTTTAACGCGTTTGCTGATTCTTCAATCTTTACAACGGTTTTGTTTAAATCTATAATATGAATGCCATTTTTTTCAGCAAAAATATAAGGAGCCATTGCAGGATTCCATTTGCTACGCATGTGACCAAAATGTGCACCTACTTCTAATAATTCGTTAAACGATGTTAAAGCCATGTTTTTATTTGATTGTAAATATATAAATTAACGTTTGCTGAATTGGAAACGACGACGAGCACCAGCACGACCGAACTTCTTACGCTCAACCATACGTCTGTCGCGGGTTAAAAGATTATCAGGTCTCATAGCTGCGCGCAATTCAGGATTTTCTTCTACTAAAGCTTTAGCAATAGCTAAACGAATAGCTTGTGCCTGACCAGTAGTACCGCCACCATGTACGTTTATCATAACGTCATAATCATTACGCAGGTTAGCTGCTAATAACGATTGTTGAACATAATATTGTAAAGTGCTTGTAGCAAAATATTCTTTGTAATCGCGTCCGTTAATGGTAATTTCTCCTTTACCTTTTGTTACAAAGGCACGGGCTACCGATGTTTTTCTTCTTCCTGATGTGGTGATTTTTTCCATTCTTTATAATTAAGCGATAATGGTGTTAATGTCTAATTTAACTGGTTGTTGAGCTTCGTGTTTATGCTCAGTACCTGCGTAAATAAATACGTTGGTGTTTTGCACACGACCTAAACTGTTTTTAGGTAACATACCATGTATAGCTAAACGTAATATTTCGGTTGGTTTACGTTTTAATAACTCGTTTGGAGTTGCAAAACGTTGCCCACCCGGATACCCAGTGTAGCGAATATATTCTTTATCTTCAGCTTTGTTACCAGTAAATCTTACTTTATCGGCATTGATGATAATAACGTTATCTCCACAATCTGTATTGGGAGTAAAAGAAGCTTTGTTTTTACCTCTTAAAATATAGGCAACTTTAGACGCTAAACGACCAACAACTTGGCCTTCAGCATCGATTAAATGCCACTTTTTTTGAATAGTTGCCGCATTGGCAAAATCTGTTTTGTAACTAATTTGATCCACTTTTCTTGATTTTAATTCCCATTTAGGGGGTGCAAAGATATACTTTTTTTTATCTGAAACAAAAATTGTTGCTTTTTTTGAAAGATTTTTTAGCGTTTAGGGCGTAAATTTAAAAGAAAAATAGCAAAGTAAGGTTTATGTTAAATTATCAGCTCTAAAAAACCCTTCAAATCATAACTCAACCTTAGTATCTTTTTTAAACAAATCAGCCTTGTTTTTAGGTTTTCGGTAATCTTGCCAGTTGAAGCCTTTTATTTCAATTTCTTTTACATTCAAATCTCGCATAGGTAAAATTTTAGCTATTGGTTTTTTATGAAAAGTTATCTGATCTAATTTTCCCGCTTTTTCATTAACAGTAAGCTTACTACTTTCTATTAAATTAACCCCTTTCAGCTTTTTTTTCTCGCTTTGTAAATAATATACAGCTTGTGCGTTACCTATAATATCAATCTTCCTAAGTGTATCATCTTTAAAGTATCCCCAAAGCATTTTACCTTTTATTTGGTTAAAATGTATGGTATCAAGTTGCGATATAATAAAGGTGTTTTCGGGGATATAAATTTTATCCATTTTATTATTACTAAAATAAACCGTTATTATTTTTCCGCTTATTTGGTTTACTTTATGCCACATAACCGGCAGGTGAAACAAGGTAAGTGTAGAATCGTATGCTGAATAAATCATTGTATCAGCAACGCCCTGCACATCTGTTTTAAATATTTTTACATGATGATAAGCTTCTATAATAGAGCTGTCTTTTTTTATGTAATTAAGAGTATCCTTTATTATTACAGCTTGTTTACTATCTTTTTCATCTTGGGTTATAGTTGTATCTTTTTGTATCGACTTAATTGAATCAACTAAACTTATTTTTAGTTTTTTTACTTTCTTTTCGAAAGCAAACATGCTATCGGCAGTAGCAAATAATGAATCTTTCCCCATTATTTTAGTAAGCAAAGCATTATCTGTAACCCACATAATGCCTGTTTTTTTGTTGCTATACGAACGGTTTCCGCTAATAATGGTTTTCTGCACCGTATCAATCATCCTAACATTACTATATGCATTACCCGATTCATTTTTTTTATCGTAATGAATGCTATCGGCATATAAAATATTTTTACCCGTATAAATAGCCGCCTTTTTTGTTAAGTGAGATATTTGTGTTTGTGTGCTATACCAGCCCCGTTCGCAATACAATTTATCTTTTTTACTAAGCACATTGGTAGGGCCTAAAAATATAACTGTTTTGGTGGATGTAACATATTTAAGTGTGTCAGCCAGCATAGTATAGTCGGGATTTACCAGTTTTACATCGTACTTAAAAGATACCGTTTTAGTGGGCGAATGATAGTAGCCATGTTTGCTGGTTAACGTGTTTTCTTTAGATACAATAGTGCCTCCGGTTTGGTAACTTGATGTTTTATTTTTAGAATCGAAGTTTAAAATTGCTGTTGTAAGCACCATATCTTTTTCGGTACAAACAACGTTACCTTCTATAATGCCAAGCTTGGTTGTACCATTATAATGGGCATTTTTACCTGTAATGGTAAGCGAATCGCCCTGACGGATAAAAATATTGCTATAAGCCTCTATATTGTTGTTATCTAAGAAATAAGAGCTATCGCAGGTCATATACATGCCATCTTTAGTGGTGAATTGTACATGGCCAATAAGCCTTTTAGCCCCACCCTTGTAGTTTTTAACAAACTTAATTTTGTCGGCTTTATACTCAATTTGGTCTTGTGCCAAAAGAGTATAGCCGCTTAAAAAAAAGAAAAGAAAAATAATTTGCCTCAATTTCATTGCAAGCGCAAAACTAATTAAATCTATTTTTTAAAATTCATAATTCTCAATTATTAAATTGGTACTATCTTTGCGCCCTTATGATATCAGTAAATTCAGTTACAGTTGCTTTTGGAGGCTCATCTTTATTCGAAAATGTTAGCTTTTTAATTAGCGGGAAAGACCGTGTAGGCTTGGCAGGCAAGAATGGTGCAGGGAAATCGACCATGTTAAAATTAATTGCCGGGCATCAATCGCCTACAAAAGGCGAAATTTCTAAACCTAAAGACTTTAAATTAGGCTACCTGCCTCAAGATATGATACACCAGCACGGGCGCACCGTGTTTGAAGAAACGGCTTCTGCTTATGAGGAAATTACTAATTTGCAAAAACGTTTAGACGAGATAAACAAAGAGCTTGAAACCCGTACAGATTATGAAACTGATAGCTACTCGCAATTAATTACCGATTTAACCGATATATCTTCAAGGCTTGATATTATTGGTGCTAATAACCGTGATGAGGAGATTGAAAAGATTTTAAAAGGGTTAGGTTTTGAACGTAAAGATTTTCATCGTTTAACTAACGAGTTTAGCGGCGGTTGGCGCATGCGTATTGAGTTAGCCAAACTTTTACTGCAAAAACCCGATGTACTTTTACTGGATGAGCCTACCAATCACTTAGATATTGAGGCTATACAGTGGCTTGAGGAATTTATGGAAACTTATTATGGTGCACTTGTGCTCATATCTCACGATAAGCAGTTTTTAGATAATGTTACTACACGTACTATTGAAATAGTAAATAAAAAAACATACGATTATAAAGCTAATTACAGCAAATACTTGGTACTTCGTCAGGAAAGACAGGAACAGCAAGAGAATGCTGTAAAAAACCAGCAAAAAATAATTGACCAAACTGAAGCATTAATTGATAAATATCGTGCTAAAGCCAATAAAGCATCGTTTGCGCAATCGTTAATTAAAAAGCTTGACCGCATGGAACGCATTGAGGTTGAGGAAGGCGACAACTCGGTAATGCACATGCGCTTTCCAAAGCCGGCTCTTTCGGGTAAAATTGTGTTAACGGTTGAAGATGCCGCTAAAACATACGGAGAGAAACTTATTTTTAAAGATGCTAATTTCATTATAACCAAAGGCGAGAAAGTAGCCTTGGTAGGCCGTAATGGCGAAGGAAAATCGACCATGATGAAAATGATTAGCGGTAAAACAAAGTTTGATGGTACCGTACAAATTGGGCATAATGTATTAGCAGGTGTTTTTGAACAAGACCAGGAAGAAAAATTAGACCAAAATAAAACTGTTTTTGAAACTATTGACGAACTTGCTGTTGGCGAGGTGCGTAAACAAGTACGTAATATTTTAGGGTCGTTTTTATTTGGAGGAGATGACATTGATAAAAAAGTACGGGTGCTTAGTGGTGGTGAGCGAGGTAGATTGGCACTTTGTAAACTTCTATTAGAGCCTTACAACCTGCTTTTACTGGATGAACCTACCAACCACTTAGACATTCGCTCGAAAGAGATTTTAAAGAAAGCCCTTTTAGATTATGAAGGCACAATTATATTAGTATCTCACGATCGTGATTTTTTAGATGGTTTAACCGACCGTTTGTTTGAATTTAGAGAAGGTGCGGTAAAAGAACATTTATGTGATATTAAAGAGTTTATGAAAAAACGTAAACTTGAAAAATTAATGGAGCTTAAATCGGTACAAGTACAGCCTGCAGCAGAAAAAAAAGTAGTTGAAAAACCTAAAGTTGACAATTCAGAGAAAGAAAAAGAGCTTAAACAGATAAAAAATCAAATTTCTAAATGCGAAAAAGACATTGAGCAACTGGAAACTGATATAAAAAAGCTTGATGAGCAGCTTTCTAACCCCGATACCTATCAAAAACTGATGAATGACAAGGTGTTTTTTGAAAATTATAACCAAAGTAAAACCAAGTTAGAAAGCCTTTTAAAAGAATGGGAAACATTAAATGAACGAATTTCTACCAATTAATTTGTATAATATTAATAATTAACTATATTTGCACCCTTAAATTTTATAAATCATGGCTCGTGTTTGTCAATTAACTGGAAAAAAAGCTGTAGGAGGTAATATGGTATCTCACTCAAATCATAAAACTAAACGTTCGTTTGATGTAAACTTACAACGTAAAAAGTTTTTTGTACCTGAAACAGGTGAGTGGTTAACATTACGTGTATCTACTTCGGCTATTAAAAATATTAATAAACTTGGTGTATTTGCTTGTGTAAAAGAAGCTCGCGAAAAAGGTTTTTTACCAAAAGCTAAAGCGGCGAAAGCAGCAGCAACTAAGTAATTTAAATTTTGAATTTTAAAAAGCCTTGTTACCTTTGGTGACAAGGCTTTTTAATTTTACGTATGGTTAGAAATATTATAATTTGTTTAGCACTAATTGGTAATCTGTATGCCCAATCAGATTCTTTATATGATAGAGATTGGCTTTCAGTCTCTTTTCATAAGGCAAGAAGAGACTCTCTTAGAGCCAAAATGGCTCCGAAATCGGTAGCAGTTATTTTTGCTAACGCAGAAAGAAACCGCAGTAATGATGTAGAATTTCAATATAGTCAAGATCCTAATTTTTATTATTTAAGCGGTCTTATAGAGCCAAATGCTGTTTTACTTATTTTTAAAGAGCCTCAAACAATTGATAGCATTACCACAAACGAACTTATTTATGTACAACCCCGCAGTCCACGTGACGAAAGCTGGACAGGCAAGCGTTTAGGCATTGAAGGCGCTAAACAAAAATTAGGTTTTGAACATGCCTACAATAACACTGATTTTGCGGATTTGAATATAGATTTTAAAAAATTCGATAAAATATATCACCCTCCTTTTAATAATGATGTGCGTGATGATAAAGCAGATGCGGGAGATTTATATAGCTTGATAAAAATTTTCAACGATAAAACCAAAGACCTTCAAACTAAAGATTATTATACCTTTTTTTCTTTCATGGCAGATTTGCGTGAAATTAAAACTCCTGAAGAGCTTACTCAGCTTAGAAAAGCAATTGACATAACCTGCGCCTCTCATGTAGAATTAATGAAAAAATTAGAAAACAATATGACTGAATATCAGGCACAGGCAATTGTTGAATATGGATTTAAATACAATGGTTCTGAATTTGTTGGTTATCCATCTATTGTGGGAGCAGGCGAAAACTCATGTATACTGCACTACATTACAAACCGCAAAAAACTAAGCCCTAATGATATTATGGTAGTTGATGCCGGAGCAGAGTATCATGGGTATACGGCTGATGTAACCCGTACCCTACCTGTATCCGGCAAATTTAGTGAAGAACAAAAGAAGATTTATAATTTAGTATTACAAGCGCAATTAGCAGGCATAGAGGCTTGTAAAGAAGGCAATTTGTTTCGTGCACCACATAATGCAGCAGCCGACGTTATTAAAAAAGGTTTGATGGAGTTAGGCATTACATCATCGCCCAACGAGTTTATTAAATATTTTTTTCATGGTACATCGCATTACTTAGGTTTAGATGTACATGATGTAGGCAATTATAGCCGATTAAAAGCTAATCAGGTTATAACAGTTGAACCTGGCATTTATATCCCTGAAAATGCCGCTTGTGATAAAAAGTGGTGGAATATAGGAGTTCGTATAGAAGACGATGTTTTAATAACTAAAGGTACACCCGATGTACTTAGCGGTAAACTACCAAAAACTATTGAAGAAATAGAAAAGCTAATGCTAAAAGCTAAGTAGGCTTATTTGCATTAATCTGCATCTTACTGTTTCATATTTACAATTCTTATTTTTATCTTTAAACCATGAAGCTACTTTTTAAGTTAGGCAATAAGTGTGTTTTAACATTGGCATATTTATTTATTTTCTGTTTAAGTAGCAGCTACGCACAAATTAAAGATAAAGACTGGTTACTGGTAGATGGTGTAGATTATGCTCATTTAAATGCAACAGATAAACAATTATTAGATTCTATACTTCCTCTTTATCATAAAGCTACTCACGATTCTGTACGTTTAAGATTATTAAATACTTTTATTGAAGATTGTATTGATGAGGCTGTATGGCCTAAATACAACAATTTTATGCAAAAAGTAGCCGAAAATGGCGATGGCAGTAAATTATATCTCATCTACCAATCAGCTGCTTTAAATAATATTGGCTACGATGCTGATAATAAAGGAAACGTTATTAAGGCGACCGAATACTATACCAAAGCACTTACACTGAGAGAAAAAGCGGGCGATATAAGCGGCATAGCAGAATCTACAAACAACTTAGGTAGCTTATGTAGTTTTCAAAACGATAATAAAAAAGCTATTTTCTACTATAGTAAAGCTGTAAAACTTTACCTATCCATTGGCGATAAAAAGGGTGCAGCACAATCACTCAATAATTTAGGGAGCTCATACGCTAATATAGAAAAAGGCGATTCATCTATTATGCTTAATATGCAGGCACTTAGTATGCAGCAAGAAGTTGAAGATGAACTTGGCATGGCCGGCTCATACAATAACCTTGGCAGTTGTTATTTAGATAAAGGCGATACCACAAAGGCTATTGAATACTATACAAATGCGCTAAAAATAGATAAAGAATTAAGTCATAAATCGGGTATAACCGCGGTACTTAATAATTTAGGTCGAATTTATTTTGATAATAATAATATAAAAAAAGCTAAAGAATATGCAGACAAAGCTTTTGAACTTGCACAAGAATTAGGGTACCCAACTGAGATAGGAGACGCCGCTCAATTACTATATAAAATATATAAAAAACAAAAAAACAGCGAAAAAGCTTTAGACATGTATGTACTATTTAAGCAAATGCGAGATAGTACAACAGGGCTTGAGCAAGTAAGAGCAACAACATCAGCAGAATATACATATAAAGAGTTTCAACAAAATTTAGAGCACGAAAAACAAAGTGCCATTGCTGCAGAAGAGCGTAAAAAACAACGTTTGTTTATGTTACTTATAGCTATTGTTGCTATAGCCACCGGTGTTATTGCTCTTTTAGTTTTTAAAAATTTACAACGCTATAAAAAAGCAAAACGCCTGATAGAAAAACAAAAAGAATTAGTTGAAGAGAAACAAAAAGAGATATTAGATAGTATACGTTACGCCAAGCGCATACAAGATGCTGTATTGAAAGAACAAGAACATATATCCGCACATTTACCGGGGCATTTTGTGCTTTTTCAACCTAAAGACATTGTTAGTGGAGATTTTTACTGGGGCATAGAGAAAGATAATTACTGGTACGTAGCTGCTGCTGATTGTACCGGACATGGTGTGCCGGGCGCTTTCTTAACTATATTAGGTACTTCTTTTTTAAATGAATTAAATGCTACGGACGCATTACTGACACCTGCCGAAATTTTAGACAAACTACGCGCCAGAATAATAGCAGAATTATCAGTTACTAATAAAGAAACCAACGAAACAAAAGATGGCATGGACATATCTTTATCCAGATTAAACCTCACTACTAAAGAATTAATGTGGGCAGGAGCCAATAACCCATTATGGATTACATCAGTAATAGATAAAAATGCCGATAAAAAAGAATATAAACTTACCGAAATACCTGCACATAAACAACCAATTGGTTTTTACCCAACGTTAACCCCCTACCCTAACCATGTTATACAGCTTGAAAAAGGCGATACTTTTTATCTTTTTACAGATGGTTATGCCGACCAATTTGGCGGTGATAAAGGAAAAAAATTAAAATATAAAGCCATTAAAGATATTTTAATAAATGCCGGCAATGAAACTATGGAAAAACAAAAAAATATTCTTTTACAATACTTTACTAACTGGAAAGGCGATTATGAACAGACAGATGATGTATGCATAATTGGAATTAATATATATTAAAACTCCCTCGTATTAAAACATGAACAGTCATTTTATTTTTTGGATTAAAGCAAGCTTAATTTGTTGTGTTTTTTTCTTCTCTATACAAACTAAAAGTCAAAATATTATAGCGTATAATGACAACCGCGGGTACTTTAATATTTTTGATAATGGAACTACTACGGTTGCAGCCTACCAGCCACCGCAATCGTTTCAAATAGGTGGTAATTGCGTAGCTTATGTAAGTTTTGACAACAGCTTAAAAGTATATTATAAAGGAGAAATTTCTACACTTTACGATGGTATACCTACTAAGTACCAGGTAACGCATAATTTAGTGGTGTTTAATGTAGGCAGTGTTATAAAAGTATTTGATAGAGGGCAAATAACTACTATTTCCGGTTATTCAACTTCCTACCAAGTAGGTGATAGTTTAGTAGCTTTTATTGACCAAACAACAGGATCTTTTAAGGTTTATTACAATGGTGGTTTTCATACCATGGAAGATTTTCATCAAACACAAATGATATCCGAATACCAAGCAAGCAACAACACAATGGCTTACCTAACCTACTTGCGTGAGTTTAAAATATTTTGGAATGGCAATGGTTATAATCTTTTTAAACTGGCTAACAATTCATCGCAAATACAATATCAAACGGGCAGTAATATTGTAAGCTTTACAAGCAACAATATTTTAGGTCTATCAGTTTTTTATAAGGGGAACATTTATACTGTTTCAACTAAACAAGTTATTAGTTTTCAAACGGGAGATAATATGGTAGCTTATACAGATGCAGTAGGCCTACATGTTTTTTATGCCGGGAAAAATTATGATTTAAACGGATTTGCCCCTGATTTTTATCAGGTAGCAGATAGTATGCTTATTTATTATACACCCGGTTATTTTTCTGTTTTTAATAAAGGTAAATCATCCGTACTGGCTAATTTTATGCCGAGTGAATATGCTATAGACAATAATACATTGACCTATGTTGATTTACAAGGCGGCTTAAATGCTTTTTATAATGATGATACCTATCAGCTTTCTACTTTTGATCAACTAATAGGTTTTAAATTAACCGGAAATGCTGTATGGTATAGCACCGCTACTGTTTATAATCAAGTATTTTTGCGGGGGAAAAAGTTTGGACAAGATTAATTACCCATGTATGGTTTCGCTTTTACCGTACTTGCTTATAATATCAGCTTCATAAGCAAGCCACTCCTGCCATCGTTTTTCAACATCTTCTTTCCCGGCATATTTTCGAGCAAAAGAAAGATATGTTGTGTAATGTGTGGCTTCACTTATCATTAACTCACGGTAAAAAGCTTTTAAATCTTCATCCTTAATTTGCTCACTCAACACTTTAAAACGTTCGCAACTACGGGCTTCAATTAAAGCAGAAAAAAGTAAACGGTCTATTAAAGCTATTTCGCGTTTATAACCCTTACGCATAAACTGGTAAAGATCATTTACGTACTCGTCTCGGCGTTCTTTACCCAATACAAAGCCACGTTGTTTAATTTTTTCATGCACCATTTCAAAATGCGCTAACTCTTCTTTGGCAATTGAAAGCATTTCGTCAACCAACTCCGTATATTCAGGATAAGAGATAACAATAGATACCGAATTGCTTACCGCCTTTTGTTCACACCAAGCATGATCGGTTAAAATTTCACTAATGTTTTTCTCTACAATATTTACCCAACGCGGGTCGGTTGCTAATTTTAATCCGAGCATGGTTACTTTTTATTGAAAATTGAATCAGGAATTAGAATTTCTGTTTTAATATTTTGGTACTCTTCCACCTGTTCAAGATTACCGTTCTTTTTTGCAGTAACTTTTGTTTCGTTAAACCCTTTACAGGATTTTTGGAAAGCATCGAAGCGAATTTCGAGCCATTCTGTTCCGGTAAGTTTCGATTTAAGTCCTATAACTTTTAAATCGTTTTTATCAACCCATATTTGATAAGAGCCTTCTGCTCCTATCACGTAACAACTTATATTATTTAATGTATCTGATTTTATTTTACTTAAATCATATCCCGCATTTTTTAAACGAGTTGTAACATCATCAAATTTTCTGAAGTACATGCCTCCAAGAAGTAATAATAAATCGTTTTTATCAGACTTTGTTTTTACTAATTTATGTTTCTTATAATTATACGCAGAATCGTTTTTAAAAATTACGCCATTACCACTAAATTTTGCTCCAATATCGATACGAAATTTATCCGGATAGCTTATCCATTCATACCAATAAGCAGTATCCACAATCACATCATGATTTGTTATAATATCATTTTTGTAACGAATAGTTTTTTGTTCGAACTGCACCGTTTTGCAATAATTTTGATAGTATTTTTTATGCATGGTGGCCAACAACTCTTCTCCTGTTTTATATTGTGCAAACAACACAGAGTTTGAGGCAACGAGCAGTAATAAAATTATTTTTTTCATTACAAAATAGTTTAAGTTAGTACATAAGCCAAAGCCACACCCAGCAGTATGCTTATTAATTTTGTTATGTGATAGCGGTGATTTTTTTCGCTGCTTTCAAAAATAATGGTTGTGGCAATGTGCAAAAATATACCCACTACAATAGCAGTAAAAATTATAGAAAGATGGGCTATGCTACCAAGAGACATTTCAATAAAATGTCCTATTAAAGACCCTAAAGGGGCCATGCCGGCAAGTAATAGCAAATATAAAATGATTTTATTTTTAGCTATTTGCTGATGGATAAGTAAACCGGCGAAGGCAATAGAAATTGGAATATTATGTAATGTTACCCCCATTAAAAAAGAAATTTGTTGCGTACTTTGAGATACATTAAAAATTCCTGCCAAAGGCAAACCTTCTATAAACGAGTGCAGATATAAACCAAATAATAATACTAAAGGGATTTTGTTTTTTTCAGCATGGATGTGCGCGTGACCATGCTCTATTCCACTTGAAAAAAACTCTAATAACACCTGAATAAAAAAACCGGCTAACACCCATAAACCTGCTTGCCTTGAAGGAAGGGATGAAAATATATCAGGCACCAAGTGCAGAAATGATAACGCCAATAAATAAGCCGCACTAAAGGCTAATAAAAGTTTTAAATGACTTTCGGTTAGTTTAATAAAAAACACCGTTATACCCGCAATTAAGACAGGTAAAAACAGTAGGGATATATATAAAAGAGGGTCCAAAAAATTATTTTTCAAAAATAATAATTAATCGCTCTGATGAGTTTACATCAAAAGGCTGCAAGCTATAATTACCAAACGTATGTTTTATTTTTAACCCGGTTTTTTGCGCCAAGCAGGTAAAATCATCTAACGTAAGGGCTTTTACTTCTTCTTTAAAAAAACGTTTACCTGTTTTATCTTCGGTAATAATTTCTTTTAAAATAACTTTTCCTTCCATTCTTTTTTTGATGTGGAACGATACACCATTAATAACCTTTTCATCGCTTGCCTTTAAAGTAGCTGTTACACAAGCTGCATTAAAAAAATCTATAACAAATACTCCATTTGGTTTAAGGCCTGCATAAACTGATTGAAATACTTTTTCATCATCGTGCTTGCTTTTAAAGTAGCCAAAACTGGTAAACAGGTTAAACACCGCATCAAAATAATTTGCGTAAAATAAATTACGCATATCATGCTTATAAAAATGTAAATCATCGGTTTCAGCATGTTGCGCCTCTTTTATACTTTCTTCTGAAAGATCGGTACCAATTACATCGTACCCCTTTTTATGCAGGTAAAGAGAGTGTCTGCCTTTACCGCAATTCAAATCCCAACAGCGAGATTTTGGCGGTAAGTTTAAATGCTTTAGTAAATTATCTAAAAAAAATGCGGCTTCCTCGTAGTTACGATTACCATATAGAATATGGTAGTAAGAAGTGTTAAACCAGTTTTCGAACCACTGCATTACTTTTTTATCTTTTTAATATCTTTAGCAGATGCGTGTACTTTAGTTTTAAGCTCCTGTTTAAAATCTTCCAGTTTTTTAAGTACTACTTTATCGGATGTGGCAATAATTTGTGCCGCTAAAATGCCCGCGTTTTGGGCAGCATTTACAGCTACCGTTGCAACGGGCACGCCATTTGGCATTTGTACAATAGAAAGTAAAGAATCCCAACCATCAATTGAGTTGCTTGATTTTACCGGTACACCAATAACGGGTAATGGAGTTAAAGAGGCTACCATTCCTGGCAAATGGGCTGCCCCACCCGCTCCGGCAATAATAACTTTTAAGCCATTTTTTACAGCATTTTGAGCATAATCAAACATTTTATCGGGAGTGCGGTGAGCTGATACGATATCGATTTCGTAGGATACGTTGAACTTTTTTAGAATATCAGCAGCGGCCTGCATTACAGGTAAATCGCTGGCGCTACCCATTATTATTCCGACTAAAACTTTTTGATTTGCCATATTATTTACTGATAACTTTAAATATTTGTTTCACTTTATTGGCTTTTTCTTTAGCTTTTTCAAGATTTTCAGCCGTAACAGTTATATGCCCCATTTTACGAAAAGCTTTAGTTTTTTCTTTGCCATATAAATGGATGTGCACGCCACTCATTTGCATAGTTTCTTCGATACCCTCATAAACTGCATTACCTTCATAACCTTTTTCGCCCAATACATTTAGCATTACGGCAGGAGAAGATAAACTTGTATCTCCTAAAGGAAGATTTAAAATAGCACGTAAATGTTGTTCGAATTGTGATGTAATATTTGCTTCGATAGAATGATGTCCACTATTATGCGGACGAGGAGCTAATTCATTAATTAAAACTTCGTTATTTTTTGTAACAAACATTTCTACCGCCAAAATGCCAATAATGCCCAGTTTATCTGCTATATTTACTGCAAGGCGTTGCGCCTCTTTTTCTACCGTTTTATTTATTTGTGCCGGTGAAAAAAGAAATTCTACCAAATTTGCTTCGGGGTTAAATGCGCACTCAACTGCCGGAAACGTTTTTACTTCTCCTTTTTTATTGCGTGCCACAATAACCGATATTTCCGTTTTAAAATCAACTAAGCGCTCTAATACACTTGGTGCATCAAATGCATTAGTAAGATTATCTGCGTCAGCAAGTTTTACAACTCCTTTGCCATCATAACCGCCTTTACGTAGTTTTTGAAAGAAAGGAAAAAAATCTTTGTACTTACTAATTTGTTCTTTATTATCAATTAAAAAGAAATCAGGGGTTGGGATGTTGTTGCGTTGAAAAAATATTTTCTGTAAACCTTTATCCTGTATGGTCTCTATAATATGTGGTTGCGGATAGACTTCTTTGCCCTCTTTTTCAAGCTGTTTAAGTGCATCAGTGTTTACATTTTCAATTTCAATAGTTATAATGTCGGCTTTCTTACCGAAAGAATATACAGCGTCATAATCAGTAAGAGTACCTTGGGTAAACTTATTGGCTAAATAACTACAAGGGGCATTTTTATCAGAATCGAGAGCGTTAATAGATAAGTTAAAATCCATACCGCTTTGTATAAGCATACGACCTAACTGACCACCGCCCAACATGCCAATAATTTTAGAAGAAGGATTGAACATAATTGTCCACAAAGATAATTCAATTAATTGACGAATAGCAGTATTATATCAGCAAGTATAACTACATAATTTTCAAATAATTACACTTAATATGATTAACAAATAATTTAATGATTAATCATAACTTTTTGCATATGCTACAAATCGCACTCGTTAGGCTCTACGTGAATAAGAACATCTGCCACCTGTGGTAATTCTTTCATTAAATGCTCTTTTAATTTATGAGCTATATCATGCCCTTCCTTAACGCTTATGTTCGATTCTACCAGTATATGTAAATCTACATGAAAGGTCATACCTGTTTTACGCACCAAACATTTTTCGGTATCAATTACACCTGTTACTGTTTTAGAAACACGACGTATATCTAAAATTAAATCATCATACAATTGCTCGTCCATTATCTCGCCCAGAGCAGGCCTAAATACATGATAAGCATTATATACTATTATTATAGAAGCAATAAGCGCTGCCCAATCGTCAGCCGTTTCGTAACCTTTGCCGCATATTAAAGCAATTGAGATGCCAATAAATGCCGTTAAGGACGTAATAGCATCAGCACGATGATGCCATGCATCTGCCTTTAAAGAAGAACTATTTGTTTCATCACCTTTTTTAGAAACAATTCGGTAAAAAGTTTCTTTAATAATAATAATAACACCTAAGACTATAAGCGTATATGCCTTTGGCAAATCATGTGGAGTTTGTATGTTTTTTATGCTTTGGTAAGCAATAAGTATAGCCGAGGCAATTAAGAACCCAACTACCATAAATGTTATTAGGGGCTCTGCCCTACCATGCCCATAAGGATGGTTTTTATCGGCAGGTTTACTGGCGTATTTTATACCAAACAGTACCAGCAGCGATGAAAATATATCAGAAGTAGATTCAATAGCATCCGCGATAAGCGCATAGGAGTTACCAAAGTATCCAGTTAAGCCCTTTATAACAGCCAAACCTGTATTACCTATAATGCTTATGTAGGTTGTTTTAACGGCTTTATTTTCAGATATGTCTGTGCTTTTCATCTATAAAAAGTAAAAGTAATAATAATGCGCAAGCTGTGGCAACAATGGCTATTTTCTCTTAACAACTATTTAATTTTCTTTAATATGTTAAAACTTAAATTATTGCGTTATTTGCAAAACAAATTCAATTTGTATGTGGAAATTTTTTGCGCGCATTATATTAAGATATAGAATATTTTTCCTACTCTTTGTTATAGCTACTACAGCCTTTATGGGCTTTAAAGCCAAAGATGTAGAAATTACCTATTTTTTTGCCAAACTTTTACCTGATAGTGATACTGCCAGTATTGACTATGAATATTTTAAAAACAAATTTGGACAGGATGGTTCTGTTTTGGTAATTGGTACAGATATTACTCCGCTTAAAAAATTAGAAAACTTTAATGCCTGGTGCACTTTAGGTGATAAACTAAAAACTACCCAGGGCATAGAAAATGTATTATCGGTCGGAAGGTTGCAAGAAATTACCCTAAACGATAGTTTGGGTAAGTTTGAAATGAAAAAACTTTTTACCCAACAACCAAAAACACAGCAAGAATTAGATACCCTTTGGAAAAAAATACTTACGCTAAAATTTTACGATGGCATTATTTTTAACAGCAAAACAAACTCTACCCTTATAGCAGTAACCTTTGGCAAGAAGGACTTAAACACCAAAAACCGTTTAACCATTACCGATTCGCTTAAAGCAAAAGGCGATGCGTTTTCAAAACAAACCGGTATTGAACTTCACTATTCGGGCATGCCTTATATACGCACTAATGTAGCTCGCAAAATTCAACATGAAACCACTTTCTTTTTAGCACTTACTATAATTACAGCAGGCTTAGTGTTATTTTTCTTTTTCAGGAGTTTTTATCCTGTTATTTTCTCCTTGCTCGTAGTTTGTTGTGGGGTTGTATTTAGTGTAGGACTTATTGTTCTATTTGGCTTTAAGCTAACTGCCATGAGTGCTATTATTCCACCACTTATTATTGTTATAGGTGTACCCAACTGCATTTTAATTTTAAATAAATATCATACTGAATTTGCCCGTCATCGTAATAAAATGAAAGCTTTACATATAGCCGTTGAGCGTAGTAGCATTTCTTTATTCTTTGCCAATTTTACTACGGCTATTGGTTTTGCGGTTTTTTGTACCATTAAAAATTACATTTTTTTCGAGTTCGGTTTAATTTCATCTATAAGTGTAATGGCAACCTATATCTTCTCTATGATGATAGTGCCTGCTATATTTAGTTACTTACCTGCACCACCTGATAAACATATTAAACATATAGAAGGAAAAAAACTAACCTCTCTTTTACAAAAAATAGATGTTTTAACTGTAAATAAAAGAAAACTCGTTTACGCAATAACCATTATACTTTGTATTGTAGCAGGTTATGGTTTAACTAATTTAAAAGCCATTGGTTTTGTAGTAGACGATTTACCTAAAAAAGATCCTATTTTAACCGACCTGCATTATTTTGAAGACCATAATGGAGGTGTACTTCCATTCGAAATTACAGTTGATACAAAACGAGAAAACGGTGTTTTTTCTAACAGTGCAAGAGCTTTATATCGCATTAATAAAATGCAAAAAGTTTTGGCTCAGTATCCTGAATTTTCAAAGCCATTATCGGTAACCGAAGGGGTTAAATTCTTTTATCAGGCATACAAAGGCGGAGATCCGAAATATTATAGACTACCATCAGTTACTGAGTTAAAAAAAGTTGCAGAATACATACAACAAAATCAAGATGGTTCGCAGAAGCAATTATTAGCGTTTATTGATAGCAGCAAAAAAGTTACCCGTATAAGCGCCAATATAAAAGATATAGGTTCGGTGCGCGTTAAGCAATTATTGAAGGAACTAAAACCCCGTGCTGATAGTGCTTTTAATTATGATTACGAAGAAAATAAATGGATGCAAGAAAATGAACGTTACGACATTAAACTAACCGGTAATTGTGTAATGTTTTTAAAAGGGAATGAATTTTTAGTAACCAACCTTTTAGAAAGTGTAGTGCTGGCTATTATTTTAATTGCCATACTAATGTTTAGCTTGTTTGCTTCGCCACGCATGATACTTATATCTATAATCCCCAGCTTAATTGCCTTACTTATAACAGCAGGCATTATGGGTTATTTGCATGTACCATTAAAACCAAGTACTATATTAGTTTTTAGTATAGCCTTTGGTATATCAAGCGATGGAACTTTATATTTTCTTACCAAATACAGACATGAGATTCGCAAGAATAAACTAAGCATATCAAAAGCAGTTAGTTTAACCATACACGAAACCGGTATTAGCATGATTTACACCGCCATTATTCTAACAACAGGTTTTGCCATGTTTGGTTTCTCAAGTTTTGGCGGTACGGCGGCGTTAGGAATATTATTATCGTTAACCCTGCTTATAGCTTATACCAGTAACTTAATACTATTGCCTGCCTTTTTACTATCGTTAGAAAAAAGTATTTTAAAGAAAGAGATTTTAAACGTTCCTGTTTTTGATATAATAGATGTTGATGCTGAAGAAGATGAGAAGTAATTTACTTCTTCTCTTTATCTAAGTCTGCCAACATTAGTGTTTTAATATACTTAACTGGCGCACTACCATAACTTAAAAACTTTTCGTGAAACTGTTTCAAGTTAAACTTATCACCCATTTTCTTTTTAAGTTCTTCTCTAAAATCATAAATCTCGGTATAACCTGTAAAATATGAGCAAAGTTGCACTTGTGTTACCGATACACGTTTCCATTTTCCTTCTGCCTCTGCTTTTTGCTGAAAGGCTTCGTTTATTAAGAGGTTAAGGGCATCATCTTTACTTAGGTTATTTACGTGCACGCCGTAATCCAAAATAGTGTTGCAGGTTGTACGTAAATTCCATTTGTAATACATTAACCACATTTCGGGTTCGTTATTTCCATAACCGCTTTCTAACATCATGCGTTCGGTATAAACAGCCCAGCCTTCAACCATAGCGCCATTACCAAAAATAGATTTAATAATGCTTGGCGATTGATTGGCGTATACTAATTGCGTGTAATGCCCAGGAATAGCCTCATGTATATTTAATATTTGTAGGATGTAATAGTTATACTCACGTAAGTAACTTTCAGCTTTTTCTTTATCCCACCCTGAAAGACTTCCTACATTATAGTATGTGTTTCCATTTTTATCATACGGACCAGGTGCACTAATAGAAGCTCCTGCCACACCTGCCATATAAGCCGGTTCTTTACGCACAACCAATGGTTTTGACGGGTCGATATAAATCAAATCTTTCTGTTTAATAAAATCAACCAATAAAGGAATTTGATGTTCAATGGCTGTTTGAAATGAATCTGCCTTTACATGATGTAGCGATAATTTATCAATCATCATTTTAATAGCTTCTAACTTATTTTCAGGCATTTTTTTATCTGACAAATATTTACTCCAAAGTTGTTTAGTTATATCAAACATTTGCTGATGCAATTCTGCTTTATGCTTAATGGCTTTTTGATAGATTTCATCAGCTGTATAGCCAGACTGAATATCATACTCAAACTTTTTAGCGTATAACTCTTTTCCTAAACGGAAGCTACGCGGCGTTTCATTTTTTAAATTCTTTAACCAAGCAGCAAAATCTTTAATTGCCACAATTGCTTCTTTAGCACGAGTAGTTATTTGCTCTTTTTCTTGAGTAGATAAATGCGATTTTTTTAAGGCATCGTTTAAATCAGTTTCAAATACCGAAGCGCCACCTAAGTTTTGGTCGATAGCTAATTGTGTATGTTCAACCGTAGGGTTTTTAATTTGCTTTTTAGCCGCCTCATAATAAGCCGGAATATTTTCCATTTTCAAATAAAAATTATGCAAACGCGTATCAAGCGAATCGTAATTATTGCCAAGCATCTCAGCAAACTCGCCACAAATATTATAATTAGAAGGGTTCCATTCGTAAGATTTAAAACTATTGATAGCCCATTCGGTTGAGTTTATCTGGTTTTCTATCATATAATAATCTGTTTTGTTATTATCCGACAGTTTAGATAAATCAAGTGTTTTTAGCATAACCGAGGTTCCTTTACAAAAAGCCAATTCTCTTGCACGGCTTTCGTCATTAGGCACAACCAATAAACTATCATATTTATGATAACCTTGACTACTTGCCCAACTTGGATACATTTTCCAAAGGTCTTCAACAAAATTTTGTTTAAACGCATCAAATAGCGAATCGTCACTTTGCATGGTTTCGGTTTTAGTATTAGTTTGGTTATTATTTCCGCAAGAAGCTATTAAGAAGCAGGTTACGGCAGCTACAAATATTTTTTTCATTCGTTAGAAACTGTTAAAAGTTTGTCAAATATAATCTTTAACATAATTAAAAAAGTTGTGTGTATAACTATTTCAATTATTTTTCGTAACTTAGGCGTAAATAAATAACATTGTACATATGCTTCTGTACAAATCATATTTTATAGCCACCTTATCCACTTTGCTTGTAGCAGGTGTTGTGCCTAATGAAAAAAAGCCAATTAAGGAGAAAACAAAAAATATATTAACTGAAAAAGTTAAAAGTTCTACCGATTATCGAGAAGATGTAATTACTGTTTTTAATGATGAAGCCAAGCAACATCAAAGTTATGTTTACGACAAAGAAATTTACGAACTTGGTTGCGATACTTTACCACAAGTAAAATTTTGGCGTTCTATTATGCATTTGCCTAAAGATTCGGCATTAATGTGCTACTCGAATCAACGTTGCATCATTAACAAAGTACATTTAAAAAACTGGAACGCTTTAAGTGATGCACAAAAGCTTGTTTATAGAGATAGTTTACGTTATGTTAATTGCTTGATAGATAGTGAACGTATTTTATTAGTAGAAGGTAAAAGTTTTTTCTATGATTTTGATAAAGCTTATCCAAACCTGCATCGTGGCATTGATGATTTTATGGCTAATGATGTTGACCCTTGGTATGCGCAAGCTATTTTATTAATTGAAAGCCCTAACCGTTTACAAAAATCAACCGTAGGTGCTTATGGACCGTTTCAGTTAATGAAACCTGTAGCACGTTTATTTGGTTTAAAAGTAAACAAGCAAATGGACGAACGTGCCGATTTTGATCGTGCTGCATATGCTTCATCAAGCTTGATTAAAAAAATATGTATTCCAAAAACCAAAGAAATTTTAGATACGCTTTGTATTAGTTATAATGAAACCGATTTGTGGTTTAGATTATTGGTTATGCACGTATACCATGCCGGTGCAGGTAATGTAAAAGCAGCTTTGGAAGTTATGAAGCCTACACAAGGAGATTTTACTGTAATACAAACTTTATGGCACACACAAGCAAAAGCATTTAAAACAGCTTCACAAAATTACTCGCAACTGGCACTTGCTGCTATGCTTGAAATGAATGCCAAACTAAAATTAGATGGCTTGCCTAAGTCTATAAAAGACTAATTTTTATTTAGTTTTTTATTCTAATTTTGTAATCCATTAAAATTCTTAACTAAATATGAATAAATATAAAATATATAGTGTATTTTTTTTGTTTCTAATTTTTATAGGTTGTAAAAAAGAAGGTACGGGAGGAAAAGGGCAAATATCTGGCTACGTGATATATAATGGCAACAGAATACCAGGTGCTGTTGTTTATATTAAATACGGAACTACTACACCGCAGGGTAATAATCCAACTTTTTATGATAGCCAGCAAACAGCAGATTCTCAAGGTAATTTTGTTTTTGTAAGTATGGTTGAGGGTAATTATTATTTATATGCTATAGGTCACTATACTACAAATCTTGGATATATAAATGTTCAGGGGGGTAGTGCCGCTATTATTCCACACACAAAATCAAGTGTGAATTATGATATTGCAGTAACCCCATAATGCCTGAAAAAACTATTTTATTCTATGATGGAGATTGTGCATTATGTAATAAATCTGTTCAGTTTGTTATAGACCACGAAAAAGAAACCACTCATCCTATTTTATTTTGCTCCTTACAATCTAATTATGCAAAACAAGTACTGGCAGCGTATAATTACAATTTTAACCAATTAAGTACGTTAGTTTTATTGATTGATAATCGTATACTATATAAATCGACAGCAGCCTTAGAACTTAGTAGATTTTTAAAAACTCCTTATAAATGGCTTATTGTTTTAAAAATAATTCCACGTTTTGTAAGAGATGGCGTTTATAATTTTATTGCTAAAAACAGAAAACGCTTACTTAAAAAATCTTTCTGCTACATCCCTTCTCCTGAACATAAAGGTAGATTTATTGATTAAGTTTACATTATGAAACGGCTCTTCTTATTATTCCTATGTTTCATCACAATAAACATACATGCTCAAAATAGCGATGTACGTTTACTTTCTAAAATATATGCAGATAGCTCCGCTTCAAAAGATAAAACAGCTAAAATATTTTCGGCATCTGTAGCTCCAATATCATTAGTTACTCCTGCAGCTATGTTAGTTGTAGGGCTTATAAAAAAAGACTCCGTTTTAATACATAACGGATTAAAAACAGGAGGTTCTATTTTATTAACTACCGTAGTAAGTGTGGGATTAAAATATGCCGTTAGCAGAACTCGTCCGTTTAATGAGTATCCTTTGTTATTTCGTGCCAAGGTTAGCGCAAGCAGTTATTCGTTTCCATCAGAACATACTTCCTCTGCTTTTTCAACAGCTACATCACTTAGTTTGGCTTACCCGAAATGGTACGTTATTGCACCTGCTTATTTATGGGCTTGTGGTGCAGCCTACTCGCGTATGTATTTGGGAGTACACTATCCTACCGATGTGCTTGCAGGAGCTGTTATAGGGACAGCTTGTTCTTTTTTATCGTTTAAAATAGAAAAATGGTTAATTACAAAAAAGCATCGTAGATAATTTGTAATTTTCTACCATAATTAAAACCATAGCATGCAACATATAAACCCAAGCGATAAAGAAATTTACGAGCTTTTAGTAAATACAAAAACAATTGCCATGGTTGGTGCATCTTCCAATTCTGAAAGAACATCGCATGGTATTATGAAAAAATTGCAATCGGTTGGTTATCTTGTTATTCCGGTAAACCCTAATGAAACAGAAATATTAGGAGAAAAATGTTATGCTTCATTACAAGACATTCCAATTAAAATAGATTTAGTAAATGTTTTTCGTAAAGCAGAAACTACTGTACCTATTGCAAGCGAAGCAATCAACATACACGCAAAAGCACTATGGTTACAATTAGGCATTATAAATGAGGAAACAGCATCTATTGCCAAACAAGGCGGGTTAACCGTAGTTATGGATGCCTGCATTGCCGTTATGCATGCTATATTAAAAGTACCTAATAAGTAACATGAAAAACCAACAACATCATTTTAAAATAGTAATTATTGGGGCTGGTAATGTGGCTACGCATTTAGCCTGTCGTTTAAAAAAGAAAGGGCACGATATTTTACAAATTGTTTCCCGTAGTGTAGAAAATGCAAAAACGCTTTCTTTACAAATAGGAGTTCCTTTTATAACCGATATAAAAAAAATAAATAAACAAGCTGATATATACTTGCTATGTGTGCCTGATGATGAAATAGAAAAGCTAAATAAAACCCTAAAACTGCCTAAAAAATTAATTCTTCACACATCAGGTAGCGTTGGCATAACTGCACTAAAAAATATATCTACCAATATTGGTGTATTATATCCTCT
>Ga0207019_1003_pt1 | contig 99018 bp, 96 predicted proteins | sample Alteio_BWMinCont_50_FD_153483 | JGI IMG/M metagenome (GOLD analysis project Ga0207019, IMG submission 153483) | Enriched cells from forest soil in Barre Woods Harvard Forest LTER site, Petersham, Massachusetts, United States -... | ecosystem: Environmental > Terrestrial > Soil > Temperate forest >...
ATATGTTTTAGTGGGTTTGATTATATTGGTCAATCGGGCTTTGCCGGAAAATTAGAACCCCTTGTTATAGGGCTCGGCATTAGCGACCATTACAATTCATTAAGTCGGGGTGTTATTGATACACGTGATGTGTTGTATTTTTTTAGTTTGATTTCTTTCTTTGTTTTATTAACCCGCTTTATGCTGGAGAAACGTAAATGGCAATGAAGAGTACCAAATCAAAACAAATATTTCAGTTAGTAGCTTGGCTACTTATATTGATTTTATTAAATTTTATAGGCTCTTACTTTTTTAAACGTTTCGATTTAACAAGTGAAAAACGTTATACGTTGAACCCCGCAACGGTAGAAATGCTTAAAAACCTGGATGATGAAATTTATGTAAAAGTATATTTAGAAGGTGATTTTAATGCGGCATTTACCCGTTTAAGAAACGAAACCAGGGAGATGCTGGATGAGTTTAGAGTATATGCAAAAAAAGGATTGAACTACGAGTTCATTAACATATACGATCAAAAAAATAAGAATGATATAACAGAAGTTCAGCGCGAATTATATAACAAGGGCATAGACCCAACCGAGCTACGAACTAAAACAGGTAAAGGCGAACAGACCCAAGTGCTTTTTCCGGGTGCGGTGATTTATTACAAAACACGCGAAGGCGTTTGGCAAATATTTAACAAACAAGATGGTATTCCGGCAGAACAGTGTGTGAATAACTCAGTACAAAATTTAGAGTACGGTTTATCAAACACCATTCGTAAATTACAAGAAACTATTCGCCCCAGAGTTGCTTTTATTCGTGGACATCATGAATTAGATACCAGTCACACCAGAGATATTTATAATGCTCTAAGTGAGTACTATGATGTGGAATATCTCCGCATAAAAAAACGCCTTAATGCATTAAAACCTTTTTCTGCTATTGTTTTGGCCTGGCCCGATTCGGTTGTTAACGAGCAGGATAAATTTATAATTGACCAATATGTAATGAACGGTGGAAAAGTTTTATGGTGCTTAGAGCCTGTTTACACCAATTACGATTCGCTTAAACTAAAAGGATACACGCTGGGTTTAAATAACAATATTAATTTAGATGATATTTTATTTAATTATGGTGCACGTGTAAACCCCGCATTGGTACAGGATATGCAGTGTGGTTACATTCCTATAAACCGTGGCTTTAAAGGAGGCTCGGCCGATTTAAAAATGTTCCCTTGGATTTTTAAACCACTGGTTATGCCGCAAGGCAACCACCCTATTGTAAAAAACTTAGGTTTAGTTCGTTTTGAATTTGCCGGATATATTGATACGGTTGGAGCACCGGGAATTAAAAAAACTATATTATTAGAATCGTCTAAAAACTCGCGTGTACAGGCAGTACCGGTGCGGGTAAATTTATCTATTGTAGGAACTCAACTAAACGAAAAAAAGTTTACCAACGGCAATAAACCAATGGCAGTTTTATTAGAAGGAAGTTTTAAATCCAACTATCAAAACCGTTTAACCGATACTATTGCAAAAGATAGCGCTATTGCTTTTAAAGTAAAAAGTAAACCAACCTCGATGATTGTTATAGCTGATGGTGATATTATTAGAAACGATTTTAATTACCAAACCATGTCTATTAGTCCGCTTGGGTATGATAAGTACATGAAACAAGAATTTGCCAATAAAACGTTTTTACTAAACTGTATGAACTATTTAATTGACGGACCGGAATTAATGAGTGTGCGCACCCGCGAAGTAAAATTGCGTTTATTAGACCGTAAAAAAATAGGTTTAGATAATCCGTTGAAATGGAAAATGTATAATGTAGTATTTCCTTTGGTAATTTTAATATTTGCAGGTGCCGTGTTAACAAGCATGAGACGAAAAAAATTTACTTCAACCAATGAAAAAAAATAAATTAGTTATTGTTTTATTAGTTGCATTTATTGCTATGGCAATTTTTGTGATGGTAAAAAACAAACGCAAAACATTATCGGGCAATGATGATGATTTTGCTGTGCCTGATACAGCCAGTATTACCAAAATATTTTTAGCCAATAAAAAAGGTGCTACTGCACTACTCGAAAAAAATGACAAAGGTGTGTGGATGATAAATGGCAAATTTCCGGCGCGTAAAGATGCCATAGAAATACTCCTGGTCACCTTTATGCGTTCGCAAATAAAATTTCCGGCGCCACAAAACGCGCAGGAAAATTTATTGCGCGAAATTGCCTCAAAGGGGACCAAATGCGAAATATACCAAAACGGAAAACTTAGTAAAACCTGGTACGTTGGGCACGAAACGCAAGACTTACGTGGCACCTATTGTTTATTACAGGGGCCAGATAATGATAAACCGTTTAACAAAGTATATGCTATAGAAATTCCAGGGTTTATAGGAACTATCGTACCTCGTTTTTTTCTGACAGAAGCCGAGTGGCGCGAGAAAAAAGTATTATCACTTACTCCTGATAAAATAAAAAATGTAACATTTACTGTACCCGAATTTCCTGATACTTCTTTTAGCATTAATGTATATGGTTTACATAAGTTTGATGTAACTACACTTTCAGGTAGAAAAATACAACCTTTTGATACATTGGCTGTGCAGCAGTACTTATCGTACTTTATGAATTTATATGTGGAATACTGGTGTACAAACTCATTCCTTCCCGAAATTGATTCGGTAAGTAAAACACAAAGTTTTTTACAAATTTCGATTACCGATATAAACAATCAAAAAGACACCTACAAATTTTATCATAAACCACCGGTTGAAGGCCATACGGAAGATGAAAAGGGAAATAAAGTACCTTATGACGGCGACAACATGTATATGAAATTTAAGGGTGATGCCGAATTTGCCCGGGTAGCTGCTTCCACATGGGGTAAGTTATTTCAAACATCCCGTTATTTTTTACCAAGACATACTGTTAAAAAGTAGTTTAAAACTAAACACAAGTACCCAACCGTCTTTGCTTGTATAAATTAACTTTGCTTAGTCTAAAAAAACTAAGCATATGAATTTTGTTGTTTCAACCACCACACTTTTAAAACATTTAAAATCAATTAACGGGGTGCTAAACTCCAGCAATACAATTCCAATTTTAGATAATTTTTTATTCGAAGTAACTCCTAACCAGTTAATAGTTTCTGCATCAGATATGGAAACTACGGTTACCACACAACTTACTGTAGAAGCTAAAGAAAGTGGTAGCATTGCTATACCGGCACGCACATTGGTTGATACATTAAGCAATTTCCCTGAACAGCCTTTAACTTTTTTAATTGATAAAAAAACGTACGGTATAAAAATCAGTACCGATAATGGTGAATATAAACTTACCGGACATAACCCTGAAGAATATCCTCGTACACCAAAATTAGAAGGTTCTGCATCTATCGATATGAAAACTGATGTGCTTGCAACTGCCATTACCAAAACATTATTTGCTACCAGTAACGATGATTTACGCCCGGTTATGTGTGGTGTATTTTGCCAGTTTACCGAAACCGATTCAGTTTTTGTAGCAACTGATGCGCACAAATTAGTTCGTTACCGTCGTAGCGATGCAAAAGCAACACACTCGGCAGCTTTTATCATGCCAAAAAAACCACTTACGCTTTTAAAAAATTTATTAGCAGGTGTTGATGATGTAGTAAGCATTGAGTACAACAAAACAAACGCAACGTTTATTTTTGGCAACACATCGCTTGTTTGCCGTTTAATTGATGGCAAGTATCCTAACTACGATGCGGTTATTCCTAAACAAAACCCAAATAAATTAACGGTTGATAGGTCTGCTTTTGCGGGCGCTTTAAAACGTGTAAGCGTTTTCTCAAACAAAGCAACCCATCAGGTTCGTTTAAAAATCACAGGTTCTCAACTTAGCTTATCTGCCGAAGATTTAGATTTTGCTAATGAAGCAAACGAACGTTTAACCTGTACTTATGTGGGTGAAGACATTGAGATTGGTTTCAACTCAAAATTTTTGTTGGATATGATTAACAACATGGAAGGTGACGAAATTCAAATAGAAATGAGTGCTCCAAACCGTGCTGGTATAATTACAGCTACAAAAAAAGATAATCCTGCTGAAGACATTTTAATGCTGGTTATGCCTGTAATGCTAAATAACTAAATGAAAAAAGTTTTAATTACAGGAGCTGCCGGTTTTTTAGGCTCTCATCTTTCTGACAAGTTTATTAAAGAAGGTTATCATGTTATTGCCATGGATAACCTTATTACCGGGGACATGCGTAACATAGAACACCTGATGAAACTTAAACAGTTTGAGTTTATTAATCATGATGTTACAAAACATATACATATTGAAGGTGAACTGGATTATATTATGCACTTTGCATCGCCTGCAAGCCCCATAGATTATTTAAAAATTCCTATACAAACCCTAAAGGTTTCCTCATTAGGCACACATAATGTACTTGGTTTAGCACGTGTAAAAAAAGCGCGTGTACTGGTTGCATCTACCAGCGAAGTATATGGCGACCCTAATGTACATCCGCAACCTGAAGAGTATTGGGGTAATGTAAACCCAGTTGGGCCACGTGGTTGTTACGACGAGGCTAAACGCTTTATGGAAGCCATTACGATGGCATACCACAATACACATGCCGTAGAAACTCGTATTGTAAGAATTTTCAACACATATGGCCCTCGTATGCGCCTGAATGACGGACGCGTGTTACCTGCTTTTATCGGCCAGGCTTTGCGTGGCGAAGACTTAACCATGTTTGGTGATGGTTCGCAAACACGTTCGTTTTGTTATGTAAGCGATTTAGTTGATGGCATTTATAAATTACTTTTAAGTGATTATGTACTGCCGGTAAACATTGGAAACCCAAGCGAAATAACCATTAAAGAGTTTGGTGAAGAAATTTTAAAACTTACGGGAGCAAAGCAAAAACTAATATCGTTAGCACTTCCTAAAGATGATCCTAAACAACGCCAGCCTGATATTACCAAAGCAAAAGCTTTACTGGGTTGGGAGCCAAAAGTAAACCGTGCAGAGGGTTTAAAAATTACGTATGAGTATTTTAAATCACTGCCGCATGAAGAGCTTTTTAAAACGGAACATCGCGATTTAGAAAAACTAAATAAATAAACTTGCGTCATTATAACATAACTGTTAAGGGCAAAGTTCAAGGCGTATCGTATCGTTTTGCTACGCTTACTAAAGCATTAAAATTACATCTTACCGGTTATGTAAAAAATTTACATAATGGCGATGTTTATATTGAGGCTGAAGGCAACGAAGAAAAAATAAATAAACTTATTGAGTGGTGCTATGTGGGTCCGCCATTGGCAGAAGTTACCGAAGTGTTTGCTGAAGAAGCCGATTTAAAAGAGTTTCGTAATTTTGAAATTAAAAAATAAAAACAATCAATATGACTACAGAAAACGCGTATAAAAAACCTTATCGTTGGGCTGTTTTAATGGCCTATTTTGGTGTAGCTGCTATGTGCCAAATGCTTTGGTTAAATTTGGCTCCGCTGGTTTCATTTATTCAAACTAAATATGCAGTAAGTGAAGGTGCGGCAAGTTCGCTCTTGCTCTCTTTCCCTTTATTATATGTATTACTTTCCATTCATTCAGGTACTATGATTGATAGAAAAGGTTATCGTTATGTAATTATTTTAGGAAGTGTTATCAGTGCTATTTTTGCTTGTGTACGTATTTTTGATGGCAATTTTTACATGCTGGTTATCGGACAAACCGGTATAGCCATTGGACAACCTTATATTATAAATGGTATATCTAAATTAGTATCAGACTGGTTTGATAAAGAAGAAGTTGCTACTGCAACAGGCATTGGTACCGCGGGCATGCTTATTGGTATGGCTTTAGGTATGGGGCTTACACCCGCATTAAATGAGAGCATGGGCTTTCAACAAACTATGATAGTATTTGCTGTATTATCTATTGTACTGACTTTAATTTTTGTAGTATTTGGTAAAGAAAATAATGCTGTTAAACACCAAGCTGTTTCTATAAGTGCTATAGGAGAAATAAAAGCATTACTACAAAATAAAAATTTAGTTGTACTAATAACCGTATGCTTTTTTGCGTTGGGTGTATTTAACGGCCTAACCAGTTGGATGGAGCCCATTTTTAAACCTAATGGCGTTAATGCAGAGCAAGCAGGTTTAGTAGGTGCTTTTTTAATTGCAGGCGGTATAGTGGGGTCATTAATTATTCCTACCCTATCAGATAAATTAAAAGTACGTAAACCATTTTTAGCTATTTGCTGTTTAGCAGCCTTACTTATTATTTATCCACTGTGTACTATGGCTTCCTTAAACATGTTATATGTATTGGGTGGTATTTTGGGTTTCTTTTTCTTACCGGGCTATGCGCTTTTAATGGCTATGTGTGAAGAGATGGCTGGAGTTGAAAAAGCAGGCGCGGCAACCGGTTTGCTAATGATGGCAGGCAATGCAGGTGCAGTAGTAGTTATTGGTGTTATGCCTTTTATAAATGGCGAAGGTCCTTTTTGGACAAACTCAATTTACTTAATGCTGGCACTAATGGTTGTATCTTTACTATTGGTAGTAGTACCTTTAAAAGAAAGCTTTAAGAAAGAAGCTGTTAATTAAAACAACACATAATCTTGTGGATTAATGGGTGTGCCATTGTACCACAACTCAAAGTGTAAATGGGTGCCGCTACTGGTTTCGCCCGTGTTACCAATAATGGCAATGGGTTCTCCGGCTTTTACATGGTCGCCAATATTTTTTGTTATATCACTGTTGTGCTTGTAAATGCTCATTAAATTATTGCTGTGTTGTAGTTGTATTACATAACCATCGTTGGCAGTCCACCCTGCGTAAACAACTGTACCATCTAAAGCAGCTTTAATAAATTCGTTTTCTTTGGCAACTACATCAACCCCATAATGTCCTTCGGCCATGTTAAACGAGTGCGTTACCATGCCCTTAACAGGCGAAAAGAAAAAATAACCACTAATGCCAGAAGACCCTATATTTTTACTTAGTGTAAGCGAAAATTTATCTTCTTCTTCTATTTCTTGTCGTAAAACAGAATCAGTTCTTGAAGGTTTTATAGTAATGTGTTGGTTATTTTTCTCCGAAGCTTTTTCGGGTTTTATCGTATCCGAAGTTACATTACCGCTCAGTACATTTTGCAGATTTTCTATATACTCGTTTTTTGCTTTTATAAGCTCATCTACTGAGTCTGCTTTAAGCGATAGGGCTATCAATGCTTTTCTATCCGATATATCGCCATAACCCGGAATATACTCCCGTAATGGGGTAAAAGCCACTAAACTGGTAACTACAATCGACATAACAATAGTAACTGCACTAACCATAATTAAAATGCCACCCGGTGTTAAACGCAAAGAAACTCTTTCTTCAAACGAGGCATCGTTTAAAATAACCAAACGATACTTACGACGTAAACGTTCAGAAAGCGGTATTTTCTTTTTTTCTTCAGGCATTTAACAACACAAAGGTAACAGTTCTCTCTAAACAATTATCAGTAAGTGTACAACATGCAATTAATGTGTAATTTTACCGCGTTTTGAAAATTTATAATTCCATACACGAAATACCAAAAATCACCAACCCTATTGTTACCATTGGCACGTTTGATGGTGTACATCAAGGACATAGACAAATCGTTAATCGTTTAAACAAAATAAAAAAAGAAACAGGCGGAGAGACGTTTATTTTTACGTTCGACCCACATCCGCGCCAGGTTTTATTTCCTCAGCAAACCGATTTAAAACTGCTTACCCTTACATCAGAAAAACTTAATTTATTGGAGCAAGCGGGCATAGACCATGTGTTAGTTTACCCTTTTACAAAAGAGTTTTCAAAGCAATCAGCACATAGTTACATAAAAGATATTTTAGTAGATGCTATTGGGGTTAAGCAATTAATTATTGGTTACGACCATCATTTTGGGAACAATCGTGAAGGAAATATTGGCACCCTAAAAAAGTACGCTCCCGAGTATAATTTTACGGTAGAAGAAATTCCGGCGCATGAAGTTGATAGTATAAATGTAAGTTCCTCTAAAATACGGAAAGCATTGGAAGAAGGCGATATTAAAACCGCCAACGCATTTTTAGGATATAATTATTTTATATCGGGTAAGGTGGTTAATGGTAAAAAACTCGGGCGTACCATTGGCTACCCAACCGCTAATATTTTTATTGAAAACCCTGCTAAATTAATCCCTAAAATTGGCGTATATGCGGCAACAGCTAACATTAATGGGGTTTTGCATAAGGGCATGATGAGCATTGGCTATAACCCAACTACTGATACGGATAATAAAATAAAAACAGAGTTACATATTTTTAACTTTGATGCTGATATTTATGGTTGTAATTTAACGCTTCAAATAAAAGCTCGTTTACGTAACGAAGAAAAGTTTGCTTCATTAGACGAATTAAAAAAACAGTTACATGCAGATAAAGAACATGCGCTTTCGGTTTTATAAACTATTTATTATAGCATTTATTTTTTGCGGAAAATTAGTTGCGCAAGAAAAAGAGTTGCTTGATTCTGCCGCAATAGAAGAAGTTTACACCTACATGGATTTAAAAGAAGCGCTTGAGCATCCTGAGATGGTGATACGGTTAGAGTTGAAAAAACAAAAATTAAAATCTTTTCCGCCAGAAATTTTTCAGTTTAAAAACCTGCAATATTTATCACTCAGTAAAAATCAGTTGAAAGAATTACCCGATAGCCTTTATAAACTTACCCAGTTACAATATTTAGATGTGTCGCATAACAAATTAGCTGCCTTACCTAAAGAAATTGGCAAATGCAATAATCTGGTTTATTTAAATGCAAACAACAACGATTTATTTAATCTGCCCCCGCAATTAGGCAATTTAGAGAAACTACGCACGCTTGATTTATGGAGCAACGATATAGCTGAATTTCCACAAGCACTGAGCAATTTAAAACAACTTAACACGCTTGATGTACGTGCTATATTAATAAGCGATGAGGCTATGAACCTGCTTAAAAAATGGCTGCCAAACACCATTATTTATTCTAACCCGCCTTGCAACTGTAAACTATGAGCACACCTGTTTTTGAGAAACATATTTTTGTTTGCACCAACCAACGCACCAATAGTGAGAAAAGAAGTTGCGGTGAGCAACATGGTTTGGAGTTAACAGCAGCTTTTAAAAAAGCCATAAAAGATAAAAATTTAAATATGCCCCTACGCGCGCAACGTGCTGGATGCTTGGGCATTTGCGACTTTGGCCCCACCGTTGCCATTTACCCTGAAGGAACCTTTTACGTAAATGTGCAATTAAGCGATGTAGAAGAAATTGTGCAAAAGCATGTGATTGAAAACAAGGTGGTAGAAAGGCTTTTGTTGCCTACCGAAAAATAATTGCTTCGCTAATGCCGCAAGATTTTTCTATACAACCTTATTTAAACGACGCGGATATTTTAAATAAAACAGCTGAACAAATACAAAAAGATTTTGCTTTTTTTGATTTGCCTATTTTGTTTGAGCAAAATAAAACAAGTGCTTATACCCTATTGTACGAACAAGTTTTACCACAAATAAAAAAATTGTTAGCTATTAATTCGCAAAAAATATTTTCGTTGTTATATAGAATTGATATAAGCGAAAGCCAGCTAAAAATTGAATTGCAAAAAAATAACGAGCAAACAAACGAAGAAATAATTACCCATTTAATTATTAAACGTTGTTTACAAAAAGTAGTTTTACGCAAATTATTTTCGCCACATGATTGATATAAAAATACGCAAAGGTGTAGAAACCGATTTAGAACAAGTTTTAGGCTTGGTTAAAGAATTAGCCATTTACGAAAAAGCACCTAACGAAGTAGAAGTTACCCTTACAGAAATGCACAACTGGGGTTTTGGTAACGATAAAGTATTTGAGTTTTTTGTAGCCGAACATAACAACAAAATTATTGGCATTGCACTATATTATTACAAATACAGCACCTGGAAAGGCAAGTGTTTATTTTTAGAAGACATTATTGTAACCGAAACTTACAGGCGATATGGTTTAGGCTCTAAACTATTTAATGAAGTTGCTTTGGTTGCCAAACAAAAACAAGTGCGCCGTATGGAGTGGCAGGTACTTGATTGGAACGAACCCGCTATAAATTTTTACAAAAAGTATAATGCAAATTTAGATGGCGAATGGATTAACGGAAAACTAACCCACAGCCAATTACAAAGTTTTTAAAACAAAAAAGCCTGCTAAGTTTTAGCAGCTGATAACCAAAAGCACTATTATTGGAAGCTGTATTATTTTGAAGTGTATAATCTCCAAAGGCAGCATTATGATCGCCTGATACATTATGATAAAGAGCTTCAGTACCAAAAGCATTATTAAGAGAACCTGTTGTGTTGCTAAAAAGAGCATCATAACCAAAAGCGTGATTAGGAGTACCTGATGTGTTTGACTGAAGGGCAGCATATCCAAAAGCACTATTATAGAAGCAGTATTTGAACTAAGTGTATTATACCCAAAAGCATTGTTATTGCTACCTGTATTATTAGATGCTCCTGCAGCATATCCTACATAACTATTACTAACGCCAGTAGTATTATTACCCCCTGCAGAAGTTCCTAAACAAGAGTTATAACTACCAGAATTACTATTACTAAGTGCATTATAACCGACAACAATATTATTTGTACCTGTGTTACTGTTACCTGCTAGCCCACCTAAAAAAACACTATTATAACTTCCTTGTTGTGATAAAAACGTGGTACCACCTATACGAAACTCCGTTGAAGTGTTTATATCTCCGCTTACATCAAGCATATAATTTGGGGAGTAGTTTCCAATACCTACAGGCTAAGTGGCAGCATACATAGCATTTGAGCTAGAACAACTTGTAAATAACCAATTTGCCAGACATGATTGACTATAGCCCTTAAAAGCCATTAATGTTAACCCCATCAAAAGGGTCGCCGTTTTCAATTTTTTTGTTTTCATATAAATGTTTTTATTTGCCTACTCACTTTTAGGCTCTTGGGCTTACTCCTTTTTTTAGCAGTTAAATTCTTTAACTACTAAACCAAAGTTGTAACCTTTAGTAACAAAATAAAAATCAATCTTTTTAAAAATCTTACATATGTAAGAAATGATAATTTTTTGCAGTTAATTATACTAATCAACTACAATGACAATAAGGCTTTCAGAAAAAAATAAAAGCAAAAAAATTTACTAACATGTAAGATTTACAGGGAATTAAAATTTCTTACGTATTATACCTAAAAAGTATCCCATAAAAAAGCCCGCTAAAAATTTAGCAGGCTTTTAAATTATTTGTTTTTAATTAAGGCAGTGTAATAGTAACACTAAACGAACCTATGCTAACAACATAAGTTAAATCGCAAGTACCGGTGCCATAATCAATAGTACGTGTTAATTTACCTGTTGGGGTAAAATTAAGTGTACCAGCTACGTATAAATATTTTGAATAAAGTGGCTGAGAGCAATTCAGGTTTAAGACTAATGGAACACTTATGTTACCTGTGTATGTTTCGCCATCAGAAGCTGTTCCGTTAAAAGTACCTGTTATACTAAGAATTGCATGCGCCCAATCAATCCAAGTATATGGGCTACCCGAACCTGGATAAACACCATTATATTGAACTCCATTGTAAGTAGTATTAGATGTGTTTAAAAGAGTTGAAGTCCAACTAGCTTGCCATTGTATGTTTCCTGTACCCGCACTGGCTGGTTTTACTATAGTAATATTTGATACATCTGTCCAAGTATAGTTACCATTAACTGTACCTGTGTTTTTAATTGTTTTTTGAGTAATTTCAACTGTATAATTATCAACTGAGTATGTGTTACCGGGTGTAGTTACATTTAGCACAAAGCCTGCATCTCTAAACCACCTTGCACCACCAGTAGACAAATGCCAGTCATAAAGAAGAGTACCATTACGTGTATGACCATCACGTCCTACATATTGATTAAAAGTAACCATCATAGTTTTTTGAGTTGTATCAAATACAATGGTAACCCCAGAGCTTAATGGTGAAAATATACTTCCTTGTGATAAACGATAATTAGTTAAAGTTCCATTATTGTTTTCAATTCCATCGGAACCAATGTTTGTAATGTCATTCGCATTTTGTTGCGCCAAACTATTATCTGTTGAACTTGTTGTACTGGTGTCTGGCGTAGTTGTAAGAGTTGTTGTTTTCTTTGTACAAGAAGTTATAATAAGTGCGCTTGCAATAATTAAGCCACTTAATACTAAGCTTAGTTTTGTTTTTTTCATTGTTTAATTTTTTTAGGTTTTGCTAATTTGATATGCAATTTAGCAAAAGGTTTAATTTGGGCAATAAAAATATTTTAAGCAAACGCATTAAAACGTACTTTTGCAGTAAATATTTTTGTTTATGAAAGTAGCTGTAGTTGGCTGCACAGGCTTAGTTGGCAGTGTAATGTTAAAAGTTTTAGCCGAAAGAAATTTCCTCATTACGGAGTTAATTTTAGTAGCTTCTGATAAATCAGTGGGTAAAGAAATTGTATTTAAAACCAAAACCTATAAGTTAATAAGTGCTGCAGATGCTATTGCTAAAAAACCAAACATTGCTTTGTTTTCTGCCGGAGGAACCACTTCGTTAGAGCTTGCCCCTAAATTTGCCGAAGTTGGCACAACTGTAATTGATAACTCATCGGCCTGGCGAATGGATGTTGCAAAAAAACTTGTTGTACCCGAGGTAAATGCCCATGTACTTACCAAAAATGATAAAATTATTGCTAACCCAAACTGCTCAACTATACAAATGGTGGTGGTTTTAAACCCACTGCACAAAAAATATAAAATAAAACGAGTGGTAGTTAGCACCTACCAATCGGTTACAGGTACAGGTGTTAAGGCAGTAACCCAGTTAATGAACGAGCGTAAGGGAGTTAGTGGCGAAATGGCTTACAAATATCAAATCGACTTAAACGTGATACCACAAATAGATGTTTTTTTAGATAATGCATATACCAAAGAAGAAATGAAAATGGTAAACGAAACTAAAAAAATTATGGGTGATGATAGCATTGGTTTAACTGCCACAACCGTTCGTATACCTGTTATGGGTGGGCATAGCGAGGCTGTTAACATTGAGTTTGAAAACGATTTTGATGTAACCGAAATAAAAAAAATACTACACAACACACCCGGCATTATTGTAATGGATGATGTGACAAACCACGTGTACCCGATGCCCATGCACGCACACAATAAAGATGAAGTTTTTGTGGGGCGCATTCGCCGAGATGAATCGCAACCAAAAACATTAAACCTATGGATTGTGGCCGACAATTTACGTAAAGGTGCTGCAACAAATGCAGTGCAAATAGCTGAATATTTAGTAGAAAAAAATTTAGTTTAAATCCATTAAAAAGGGTGGGCATTAGGGCACAAAAAAACATCCTTTATTTTAGGTAATAAAGTAAAAAATAGTATGAATTATTTGCTTAATTTTTAATCTCCCCTTTGCCTAAAAAAATAGCTCAAAAAACCACTCAGATTAACATTTTATTAAAAATTAATCCACAATTTGTTTTTTTATCTATTTTTTTCTACTTTCGTAACCGAGTTATCTTGTAAAAGATAATTCATTTAACTTATTTTAAATAAAAAATATGAAAAAAATCTCTACGCTCTTATTCGCTGCATCGCTAGGTATATCAAGCCTTTCATTCGCTCAACAAGATCCGCAGTTTACACAATTTATGTTTTGCAAACAAGCATATAACCCAGCTGTAGTAGGTACAAATGGTAGTATTTGTTTCGATGCTTTATTCCGCCAACAGTGGGTAAGTTTTCCGGGTGCGCCTAAAACAGGTTTGTTTTGCTTTAATATGAAAGCTGGCAATTTTGGTGTAGGTTTAACCATTATGAACGACCAAATTGGGTTTCAAAATACCACGATGGCTCGTGCAGCAGGCGCTTACCACATAAATATTGGTACGGGCATTTTAGCTATCGGTGTTGATGCCGGTATTTATCAATCAAAAATAAACGGTAATTATATAGCTCCTCAAACATTAAATGACCCTTCAATTCCAAGTAATGGAGTAAATAGTGGTACGGGTACAAATGCACAAAATTTAAATAAAATGAGTCCCGATTTTGGTGGTGGTATCTATTACACTATTCCAAACAAATTATACATCGGTATATCAAGCACTCACTTAAGTGGTGAAACATTACAAGGGTCTGCTGCTCCTTTAAATAACCCAACCAATACTCCTTTAACTTTTGATGTAGCTCGCCACTATTATTTAATGGCTGGTTATACATTTGGTTTAAGAAACGGCGAAGATGCCTTACAATCTAACCTATTGGTTAAAACAGATGCGGCTTCTACTCAAATGGACCTTAACCTTACTTATATGTACAAAAAAATGATTGGTTTAGGTTTATCGTATCGTTTACAAGATGCAATTGCTCCAATGCTTGTTTATAAAGCACCATTTGGTTTACGTGTTGCTTATTCTTATGATATTACTACATCTAAAATTAAAGGATATAGCGCAGGAACACATGAAATTTCAATTGGTTATTGCATGAAACCAAAAGATAAAGCTAAAACGCAAAGTCACTGGAATACAAGGTTCTTTGCTGAATAATAAAAGGGTATTTTAGTTAAAATACGAAAAAAAATTAAAATAAATGAAACCTTTTTAAAAAAATTGCGTTAAAGCAAGCTACCGGTGTCTCAAAATAAATAGTATTTTTGGCGCGTTGGTAATAAACTAAACAAAAAAGTATGAAAAAACTTTTGATTTTGGCCTCTTTTGTTGCAATCGTTACCGGTTGTAATAGTTACAGCGGAGAGCTGGTTGGGGTAAAAGGTAGAGAAGAATGGTTTCAGCCCGATCCTTACGGGATGCTTTATATGCCTGTTGGTAGCTACCACATGGGAGCAAACGATGATGAGGTTGGAACAGCACACACTACCAAATCTAAAATAGTTTCTATTCAGGCATTTTATATGGATGAAACTGAGATTTCTAATAATGAATATCGTCAGTTTGTACATTGGGTTAGAGATTCTATAGCACGCGTATTACTTGCTAATGGTGGAAACGCAGAAGCAGCAGACTATCAAGTGCCACAAGAAGAGTTTTTAGATATAAACCCACTTTACCGTACAGATAATAACTTAAAAGAGTTTTATATTAACTGGGAGAAAAAAATTAAATGGGATTCTCCTGATGATGATTATCGTACGGATTTACAGCCTCTTTATTTACCTGAAATAGAACGTTACTATAACCGTAAACAAATTGATGCTCGTAAACTTAATTACGAATATTATCGCATAGATATTAGATTAGCTGCTGCAAAAGGAAATCGTTTTTTACCACAAAAATCTCCTGATGTTCAGATTAATGAATTTAAAAAAGGTGAATATATTAACGGCGTAACCTTAAACGATGGTACAACCGATAAATTAGGTACAAAAACATCACCGGTTCAGGCACCTGATAAAGATGCTAAAACATTAGGTAATTATGAAGTTGAAGACCAAACATCTGTTGGTCAAGGTGCTTACGTTCCTCGTCAAAGAAAAGGTGTTGATAGAAGCGTATTTATCATTAAAGATGTTCTTAACATATATCCTGATACATTAGCTTGGGTACATGATTTTACATATGCATTTAACGAGCCTATGACCAATATGTATTTTTGGCATCCGGCTTACGATGCTTATCCTGTTGTGGGTATCAGTTGGAAACAAGCTCGTGCATTTTGCCAATGGCGTACAAATTTACTTAATGAGTTCTTAATTGGTAACGGGCAATCTATTGTAAACGATTTTCGTTTGCCAACCGAATCTGAATGGGAATATGCTGCACGTGGTGGAAATGATTTATCTCAATATCCTTGGGGTGGTCCATATATCCGCAACGCACGTGGTTGTTTCTTAGCTAACTTTAAACCAATGCGTGGTTCATACGAAGTGGATGGTGGTTTTCATACCGTTCATATTTTCTCATACAATCCTAACGATTGGGGATTATATTGTATGGCAGGTAACGCAGCTGAGTGGACAAGAAATGCTTTTGACGAATCTGCATACGATTTTGAACATGACATGAACCCTGATTATGAATACGAAGCACAAGATAACGAAGCAAACGTGTTGAAACGTAAAGTAATTCGCGGTGGTTCTTGGAAAGATGTTGGTTTTTATCTTCAAAACAGCAGCAAAACATACGAATATCAAGATACTGCAAAATGTTATATAGGTTTCCGTTGTGTAATGACCTATTTGGGTCGTGCTAAAGGAGACGATATTTAACCTAACACAAACAATCAAACAAATAAAATCATCATTAACTAACAATTAAACAAACAGAAAAGCCATGAGCAGCAAGTTACCAAAAATTACAGGCTATAAGAAAATTCTTCACATCATAGCCTCGGGGGGAGCGTCAGTAGTTATTGTAGGAGCATTATTTAAAATTATGCACTGGCCAGGATCGGCTATTATGCTTACAACAGGGCTTTTAATTGAGGCCTTAATATTTTTACTTTATGCCTTTGACGTACCACATGAAGAGTGGGATTGGTCTTTAGCATATCCTGAATTAGTTAGCATGGGAGCTCATCACGCAGAAGAAGAGGAAGAGCATGGTTCTGTTACACAAAAATTAGATAGCATGCTTGAGCAAGCTAAAATAGGACCTGAACTTATTGAAAGTTTAGGTAACAGCATGCGTTCATTAAGCGATAATGCAGGTAAAATTGCAGATGTTTCTAACGCTCATTTAGCTACTAACGAATATGTTGATAGCGTAAAAGGTGCTGCTAAAAATGTAAACAGTCTTTCTGACTCTTACAGCAAAGCTGCTGAATCATTAATGGGTTTATCATTATCAAACGAGGCAGGTACATCATTTGGTGACCAATTAAGCAAAGTATCTAAAAATTTATCAGCTCTTAACGCTTCTTACGAACTTCAGTTACAAGGAAGCAACGAGCATGTTAAAGCTACATCTCAGTTCTACGATAGTTTAGGTGAGTTAATGAAAAACTTACACGATTCGGTTGATGATACTCGTAAATACAAAACTGAAATCTCTTCATTATCAACAAACCTATCTGCTTTAAACAGCATTTATGGTAACATGTTGACTGCTATGAATTATAAAAATCAATAAAATTTAATCAGGAAAGAAAAAGAAAAACATGTCTCTTTTTCTTTCCTTTTTTAAAAAATATTTTTACTAATTATTAAAAAAAATTAAACAATGGCAGGCGGAGGAAAAGAAACCCCAAGGCAAAAGATGATTGGTATGATGTACCTTGTACTTACCGCACTTTTGGCAATGAACGTATCTAAAGATATTTTAAAAGCGTTTGTAACTGTTAACGAAAGTTTAGAAAGAACTAACAATAACTTTAACAAAAATACGCTTAAGGTAATGGAAGCTTTTGCTGAATCTAAAAAAAGTACACCTCGTGCTGTACCTTATTATGAAAAAGCAGTTGTTGCCGAAAAAATGACTAACGAGCTTTATGAGTACATTGAAAAATTAAAGCACGAACTTATTGCACACACTGATGGTAACCCGGGCGGTGATACATTGCGTTTACGTTATGTTGATGCAAAAGATAACTATGATAAACCAACCCATTTATTAATTGGTGATGATGAAAGAAACCCAAAATCAGGTGAGTTTACCGCGGTAGAGTTAAAAACAAAAATTACTGCAGTGCACGATAATTTAATGAAAATGGTTGACGACATGCAAAAAAATCCGCAAACCAAATTCCTTCAAGCTGATTATGAAAGTTTAAAAAAGAAAATCGAGACCATTAAGCCTGATGTTGGTGATGAGAAGGAAGACGGTGTACCTGTAACTTGGGAAATTATGAACTTTTATCACTTACCATTAGCCGGTACTATTACCAACCTTACCAAAATGCAAGCTGATTTAAAAAACTTAGAAGCGGAGATTGTTTCTAACTTTTCGGGTGCTGCAGGTAAAGTAATGGTTAAGTTTGATAAATTGGCTGCTAAAGTTGTTGCTCCTTCAAGCTACATACAATCTGGTCAAAAATATGAAGCTGATATATTTATTGCAGCATCTTCTGCTTCTTTTACAAAAGAAAACATGGAGATTGTTGTTAATCCAACCTCTTATGATTCTATAAAAGGAACTATTACGGGTGGAACTCCAGTTGAGTTAGCCGCTGACGGTACAGGTAAATATTCTACCGGTACACAAGGGCAAGGAGAACAAAAATATAAAGCACTTATTAAATTTAAACAACCTACGGGAGATTATAAATTTTATTCTTATGAAGCAAATTATATGGTTGCAGCACCTTCTGTAGCTGTATCTGCTGACCAAATGAATGTGTTTTATGTTGGTGTACCTAACCCAGTTTCAGTTTCTGCAGCGGGTGTATCTCCAACAGATTTGATAGTAAGCCCTACTGGTGGTGGTGTTAGATCTACCCCAAAGGGTGCAGGTGTTTATGAATTTAACTTCTCATCTCCTGGTGAGTGTGTTGTTAACGTATCTTCAAAAAATCCCGGAGGTACCGGATCAAAATCACAAGGTTCTAAAAAATTTCGCGTGAAACCACTTCCTCCACCATTAACAACTGTGGGTGGATTCTCTGGTTCAATTGATATGAAAAAAAGTCAATTATCAACCATTGGTGGTGTTGGTGCTCAAGCCCCAGGGTTTGATTTTAAAGCAAACTTTGTTGTGCAAGGTTTTGAAATTACTGGTAGCGTAAAAGGGCAAACTAAAATTGCAACTTGTACCGGTAACAGTTTAAGTGCCGATGCAAAAGCTATCATAATGGGCGCTGGTCCTGGAAGTAAAATATTTATCGATCAGGTTAAGGTTAAAGGCCCAGACGGAAAAATGTGCCCTAACGTACCGGGTGTTACTATAAAAGTTAAAGCATAATTAAATATTTTAATATGAAAAACACTTCTTTAATAGTTGCTTTTTTGCTGATGGTATCAGTAAACTTGCTTGCGAAGAGTAATTCTTCGTTAAATATGAGTATTGCTCCAGCTAACACATATACTGTTCCTGGAGGTGTTTTTCAACCTGGAGATTATTCTGACGGTATCTATACCAAGGAAAACTCTACTAACAGAAGATTTATTCCTTATACTTTTTTACGTGAGGCGGATGTACAATGGGAGAAAAGAATTTGGAGAAGCATTGATATGCGTGAAAAAATAAATCAACCGCTTTACTTTCCAACCGAATTTGTAACCAGTCGTATTTCATTTTTGCAAGTGGTAACAAAGTATATTATGACAGATGAAATTATTGCGTTTAGCGATGATGAATTTTTAATTCCATTGAGACCAAATGATATTAAAACCAAATTACGTAAACAAGGTGACTCTACTGATCAAGTTTCGTTTGATAAAGATGGTAATGAGGTTAGGGTGAAAATTCTTCCTCCGGCAGATTCTACTTGGATGTATTTAGGTTTTAGACAACTTAAGCTTAAAGAAGATTGGTTTTTTGATAAGCAAAAGTCGGTTTTAGAAGTTAGAATATTAGGTTTAGGAATATATACTTTTGACGAAGAAAAGCAGCTTGAGATACCTCAGTTTTGGGTTTATTTTCCTGCATGCCGACCTTACTTTGCAAAGCATGAAGTTTACAACACCAAAAATGATGCGGAAAGAAGAACTTATGATGATATATTTTGGAAACGTTTATTTAACAGCTATATTGAGAAAGAGTCAAATGTATACGATAGACGAATTGACTCGTACACTAAAGGCATAGATGCATTACTTGAGTCGGATAGGATTAAGAATGATATTTTCTTATACGAACATGATATGTGGCATTTCTAATTGAGACACTTTACTTAAACCCGCCTTTTAGGCGGGTTTTTTATTTTATGCCGGGTAATTTTTATGTGTCCCTTAATATTATCTTTGTTTGATACATAGGCAGCGTGCGGAATAATTACATAATACTATTTTTTCTTTTAAGTACCTTAATTTTATTTCATCAAAATATACAGGCTCAAAAGATAGGTGTGGTGCTAAGCGGTGGTGGTGCCGGTGGTGCTTGCCATGTTGGTGTTTTAAAGGCATTAGAAGAGAATAATATCCCCATTGATTACATAACCGGAACCTCCATTGGGGCCTTAATAGGTGGTTACTATGCGGCAGGTTACAGTGTAGAGGAAATTGAAAAAATGGTTACTTCTGAAAAATTTATAGAGCTTACAAAAGGATACCTTGAAAAAAAATATCAGTATTATTTTTTTAGAAAAGATGATGATGCATCGTGGATTACATTAAAAGTATCATTCGACTCATCATTAGTAACTAATATACCAACTAATGTAATTAACTCGGTACCCATAGATTTTGAAATGGTCAGCAATTTTTCAAATGCGGCGGCGGCGGCAACATATAATTTTGATAGTTTATTTATTCCTTTTAGATGTGTAGCTTCTGATATCGAAAACAAGAAATCAATCGTATTTAAAGAAGGGAAATTAAATCAAGCTATTAGGGCTTCTATGACCTACCCATTGTATTTAAAACCAATTAATGTAAACGGAAAAATTTTATTTGACGGTGGACTTTACAATAACTTTCCGGCAGATGTAATGAATAAAGATTTTAACCCGGATTATATTATTGGTTCGGTAGTTACCAGCGCTAATCCAAAAGTAGATGAAGAAAATTTATACGCCCAGTTACGCAGTATGCTTATTAATAATCCTGATTTTAGTTTACAAAACAAAACGGGCATCATAATTAAATCGTGGAGTGATGTTGGTACATTTAATTTTAGTGCTTGCAAAAAGCTTGTTGATAGTGGATATGTAGCCACTGTAAGGCAAATAGATTCTATCCGTAAAAATATTTCTGTATCAGTAACTAAAGAGCAGGTAAATGAAAAACGAAAAAAATTTAAACGAAAATTTTCAGAAGAAACAGTTATTGAAGAAATTGAGATAGAAGGATTAAACAAAAAACAACAGTTTTATGTAAAACATGTAATACAAAATAATCCTAAAAAACAATATACGATAGAAAGCATAAAAAAAACTTATTTCAGGCTTGCTGAAGACCCAAAAATACAATCTATTTTTCCGACACTGGTACTTAACCCACAAACAGGCAAGTATAAACTAAACTTAAAAATAAAGCGTCAAAAAGATTTGTTTATACAGTTTGGTGGCAACATATCTACACGCCCTATTAGTACAGGATTTGTATCAGCCCAATATAACTATTTTTCAAAATTTGCCATGTCGGTATATGCTAATGGTTATTTCGGAAGGCTTAATACATCAGGTTTGGGTAAAATCAGATTTGATTTTCCTTCTAAACTACCTATATACATAGAGCCTTTGGTATGTTTTTCAAGATGGGATTATTATAGAAGCAGCACTTTGTTTTACAATTTTCAACAACCTGCCTATCTTACTCAGAATGATAAATATGGCGAACTAAATATTGGTGTGCCCATTGGAAACAGATCTAAAGCCGTTATTAGTGGTGGTGTAGCCGAATTGAATAACATTTATTATCAAACAAGTTCGTTTGGTACAAAAGATACTGCCGACCAAACCAGGTTTCAGTTTATGTATGGGAACCTTGAATATGAATATAATACATTAAATAGAAAATTATACGCATCAGAGGGGGGTTATTTTAGTTTTAAAACGAGATACGTAAATGGTTTAGAAAGCCTTATACCGGGCACTACAGATAACCAAACAAAACAAATAAAACAGCTTGATGTTCCGCATGAGTGGGTTGTAGTTAAAATGAAATTTGATGGCTACTTGAAACCATTTAAATTTTTTAAAATTGGTATTTTGGGTGAAGGAGTTTACTCCACCCAAAATTTATTTTTAAACTACACCTCCTCAGTGCTTTCTGCACCTGCGTTTATGCCCACACCTGAAAGTAGAACATTATTCCTACCCAACTTTAGGGCATACCAATATGTAGCAGGTGGAGGAAAAATGATTTTTAATCCCATCCCAAAATTAGATATACGTTTTGAGGCCTATATTTTTCAACCCTATCAGGCAATAAACAATAACCCAACCTATACAGCAACGTTGGGTAAAGCCTTTGCTGATAGATACTATGTAGGAATGGCGGCACTTGTATATCATACGGCCTTAGGTCCGCTTAGTTTATCTGTAAACTATTACCATGGCGAGGTGCAGCCTTTTACATTTTTAGTGCATTTTGGCTACACGTTGTTTAATAGAAAATCTATTGAGTAAAAATAGCTAACTCATCATCCCCTATCATCTGTACGTTTGATTTATTTTTATTTATAATCGGGGCCTTAATTCCTGATTGAAAATATTTATTTCCGGTAAAAATTCGAGCTTCGTCCCACAAATCTTTATTTATAAAACTTTGCAGTGTATGTGCTCCACCCTCTATAATAATAGAAGTAATTTTTTTATCATATAGATAATTTAAAATTTGTGAAACGATATCTTTTGTAAAATCTATTTGATGATAGATAATATTATTTTTACTTAGTCTGTTTTTTTCGGTAAAAACTATAGTTTCTGCTGCTTCCGAAAAAATTGAGTTTGTAATCAGTACTTTTAATTCTTTATCAATTAAAATACGTAATGGATTTTTTCCTTCGGTTAAACGTACTGTTAACGCAGGATTATCGAGCAAAGCGGTATTTGTACCAACTAATATTGCTTGCTCCTGTGCACGCCAAGTGTGTACTATTTTTTTACTTTCGTTATTGGTAATCCAGTTTTCTTCTTTAGTAAACGGAGGAAGTTTAGAAATGAAATTATCTTTAGTCTGAGCCCATTTTAAAATTATATAAGGTCGCTTTTTTTCGTGATAGGTGAAAAAACGTTTATTCAATTCACGCGCTTCTTTTTCTAAAATACCCGTAAACACTTCTATACCGGCATTACGTAGCTTTGCAATACCCTTACCCGCTACTAAGGGATTTGTATCTAAACAGGCAACTACTACGCGTTTTACTTTATGTGCTATCAACAAATCGCTGCAAGGAGGAGTTTTACCATGATGCGAACAGGGTTCCAAGTTCACATACACCGTACTTTCTGTCAGTACTTCTTTATTTATGACGCTCGCAATAGCGTTTACTTCAGCATGTGCCTCGCCATATTTTTGATGATAACCCTCGCCTATTATTACATTATTATGCACAATAACACAGCCCACCATTGGGTTTGGAGCTACATGACCCAAACCCTTTAACGCCAGTTGTAAACAGCGCCGCATGTGTTGATTAAACTCGTTCATCTGAACAAAAATAAGCCCTATATTTAGCGGATAAAATTACATCAAAAATGGAACTAAAGCCGGAGATAATTGAAAAAATAAAATTGCTGGATGCAAAGTATGCCGCTATGGGGCAAGATTTGAATGCTTATTTAGAGGGCTTACTGCATGCAGATTATTTAACTTATTGGAATTATATTCACTTGGATACATTGTTATCACTACAAAGCCCGCTTACTAAAATACCTGATGAAGAAATATTTATCATGTATCATCAAATAACAGAACTGTATTTTAAACTTTGCATACACGAGTATAAACAAATTTGTAACCATACTGCTTTAACAGCCGATTTTTTACTTGCCCGTGTAACCCGCATTAACCGTTACTTTGATGCACTAACGCTAAGTTTTGATATTATGAGCGAAGGCATGGAGAAAGAGCAATTTTTAAAATTCAGGATGAGTTTATTACCTGCCAGTGGTTTTCAAAGTGCACAATACCGCATGATTGAAGTTTACACTACGCCGTTTACTAATTTAATGCATAAAGATTATAGAGGCAAATTTGCTGAAATGCCGAGCGATGCAGAGGTTGAAACTATGTTTGAGCACATTTACTGGAAAGAAGGCGCTACTGAGCTTGCAACAGGTAAAAAAACTTTAACATTAAAACAGTTTGAAGAAAAATATGCACACCAAATAATTGCATTGGCTAAAGAATACAAGAGTAAAAACGTTTGGACGCTTTATAAGCAATTACCTGAGGCAGAGCAGAAAAACCCGAAATTATTGGATGCTTTAAAGCATTTAGATGTGAATGTAAATGTTAACTGGCCTTTGGCACATTACAAAACTGCGGTAGCTTATCTACACAAAAACCCGGAAGATATAGCAGCTACGGGTGGTACCAATTGGCAAAAATACTTACCACCTCGTTTCCAAAAACGTATCTTCTTCCCTATTCTATGGACAGATGCTGAAAAAGAAGAATGGGGAAAACAATGGGTAAAGAAAAATGTGTTTAACCAATAACACAATAATTTTATTTATCTTTCGTTTCTAAAGCAATGCGAAAAATTGTACTAATTTACTTACTAATTATCTCTTTCGGAAAATCTTTTTCGCAAGTTGGAGGGTTAGCATCATACACCTATCTAAATCTTCCTATACCTGCACGTACTGCGGCTTTAGGTGGTAGTTCAATTGCTTTAAAAGATGATGATATAAACACAGCGTTTCAAAACCCGGCATTGCTTTCAAGTAAAACAAGTAATGCCTTATCGGGCAGTTATATAAATTTTTTAGGCGCTGTTAACTATGGTTATTTAGCCTACGGCAAAAGCTTTAAAAATATAGGCCATTTTGCTGTTGGTTTACAAGATGTAGGTTATGGAAGCATTAGCGAGCGTGACGAGTATGGAAACCAAACAGGTACATTTAAGGCTAACGATTATAACCTTAGCTTAATGTACACCTACGATAAAGATTCTTTATTGAGTTATGGGGTTACACTTAAAACCTTGTACTCTAAATATTCGCAATATAGTTCGGTTGGTAATGCTTTAGATTTTGGTATAACCTATAATAAGGCTTCTAAATTGTTTACGTTATCTGCCGTAATACAAAATGTGGGTAAAGAGTGGAAAACATATACTGGTAGTCCTACTGAAAAACTGCCATTTAATATATTGTTAGGTGCTTCTAAAAAGTTTAAACATGCACCTTTCAGATTTCTTGTTACGTACGATTATTTAAACCGTTGGGATTTAACCTATACCGACCCAAATAACCCACCTGCTACGGTTGACCCTTTTACCAAACTTCCTATTAAGCAACATCCGGCAAAACAGTTTATGGATAAATTAGGCCGACACTTTATTTTAGCTACTGAAATTGTACTTACTAAAACATTTTTTATACGCGTTGGCTTTAACTACAAAATGCGCAAAGAACTTTCTTTAACCGATAAACAAGGCATAGCGGGTTTTTCGGGCGGTTTTGGGTTTAAAATTTCTAAGTTTAATTTTAGTTACTCGTATGCGCAAGTTAGTCCTGTATATTCAATGAACAGTCTTACGCTTGCAACCAATATAAACTCGTTTGCCAAAGTAGAGAAACCTGTTGTTACTCCTTAATTTGTGATTCTGTGAGCGACAAGCACCTTCTTAGTAAAACTTCTTTCTTAAAATCAGTACAATGCACTAAGGCTTTTTTTCTTTATAAAAACCATTACAATTTAAAAGACCCATTACCTAAAGAGAAACAAGCTGTTTTTAATCGTGGGCACCAAGTAGGTTTGCTTGCACAAAGTCTGTTTCCAGATGGAATAGATGTTAGTCCTACACATGTTTCTAAGTTTAACGATTCGGTAAAAAGAACAAAGGAATTAATTGAACAAGGACAAAAAGTTATTTACGAAGCTGCTTTTGTGTACGATGATGTACTAATTGCGCTTGATATTTTAGTGAATGAAGGTGGTAAGTGGTATGCTTACGAAGTAAAAAGTTCGTTAAAAATAAGTGCCGCCTATGTAATGGATGCCGCTTTGCAATATTATGTATTAGCTAATTGTTTACCTAACCTGGAAGATTTTTATTTGGTGACTATGAATGCCAATTATGTATTGCAGGATGAGTTAGATGTACAAGCTCTGTTTAAAATAAAATCGGTAAAAACAGATGCCGAAAAAAATACTGAGTTTATAAAATACCATATACAACTGGCAAAAAATGTAATTGATAAAAATGTATTACCTAAAGTTGATATAGGCGAAAAATGTTTTACGCCTTACCAGTGTGATTTTTATGGCACCTGCTGGAAACATGAACCCACCAATAATATATTTGAATTCTCTGGTATATCTAAAAAGCAAGCGCAAATTTGGTTTGAAAAGGGTTTTAAAACGGTTTATTATATACCTGAAGAAGAATTAAGCGGCAATACTAAATTGATGGTGCAAGCCTACAAAAATCATACAGAGATAATTGATAAACCCGCGTTGCAACAATTTTTCAAAAAAATAAAATATCCTGTTGCATTTTTTGATGCTGAAATGTACGCACCTGCTATACCACAATACAAAGGCACCAGTCCGTTTGAGGCAATGCCCTTTTTATTTTCGTGGCATAGTATGGCAAATGAAAAAGCTATACCGCAGCATAATTATTTTTATCAGGAAGAAAATAAATATGCAGGCAAAGCTCTGTTAGATTATTTAATTGCTGAAGCTGAAAAAGTGAACACCATTTTAGTATTTGATACCGCACAGGAGTTAAAGGCCCTTAGTGGAGTTGTTAAACATTTTCCTGAATACAAAAAAACAATAGATAAGCTGAAGAATAAATTTGTAGATTTTAGCGATGTGTTTACTAAACTTTGGTACTATCATCCACAAACCAAAGGCTCCATGTCTTTAAAAAAGATTTACGAAAGTGTTTTTGGTAAAAGTATTTTTGATGACTTAGCTATTAAGTCAGGTTTATTAGCCTCTTATAAATATGATGACTATTTAAAAGAAACCGACCTCTTTAAGAAAGACGAATTAAAAAACAATTTGATAGACTACTGCAAAACAGATACACAAGCCATGTACGATTTGTTTGTGTATTTAAGTATGTCTATTTCTTAAACCTCTAAAAATCGTTGCTTAATTGATTAGTTGCTTTTTGAAGTATTTCAAAAGCATTTTCAGCCATCAAGTTTTCTTTATCAAGGGTTGGGTTTATCTCCACCATTTCAAAACAAGCTATTTTTTTGCTTCGCATGATATAATATATAAGGTTACCTGCTTCTTTTTCAGTAATTCCGTTAGGTACAGGTGTACCGGTTCCGCTGCTTATACGGCTATCCATGCTATCTACATCAAAGCTTACGTATATAACATCGCAATGGTCTAAATAGTTTAAAGCCTCAATAGCTATACGCTCAACTGCCTTTTTACGAATCTCTTGCAAGTTAAAGATGCGAACTTTGTTCTTTTTAAGCAGGTAATCTTCTGCCGGTTCATAATCTCTAATGGCAATGTAAACAAGGTCGTTATATTCAATTTTAGGGGTTATGCCACCTATACTTTTAAGTTTTTCCCAATACTCAATGGTTTCATCATCTAATTTATTCTGCTGGCGGTCGCGGTTATCCTCGCCAACTAAGCAAGCAATAGGCATACCGTGCATGTTCCCCGATGGGGTTGTGTAAGGTGAATGGATATCGGCATGGGCATCTATCCAAATTACACCTACTTTTTTATCGGGGTATGCCATTTTTATACCCGAAATAGTACCAATAGCTGAACTATGATCACCGGCAAGTACAATGGGGATAGCATTTTCTTTGGTTAGGGTCTTTTGAATTTCAGAGGCAAGACGTTCATTTAATGCAAAAACTCCCTTTATACGCTTTGCGTAGTCGTGTACAACGGGTTCAAGTAATAACTGATTTTCGTTCTTAATTTCGGCTGATTTAAACTTTTTAAAGAAATTACTTCCAAAGTCTAAAGCAGCTATTTTAATAGCATCAACACCAAGGCTTGAACCACGGGTTCCGGCGCCAATTTCTGACTTTACTTCGATGATTTTAATTGGTTTAATCATATAAAATTCACATTTAATTAATATTATTTTTTAATGTAATTGACTTACATTTGTATTTTAATAGGTAATGTAACTCACTTAGATTGCAAAAAATGAAAGAAACTAAAGCAAAAACACATAAAGAAACAAAAGAAAAGAACTATTCTGACCTTATACACCAGACGTTTAATTTTCCACAAGAGGGCTTTGAAGTAACTGATAATGAGCTTAGTTTCAATAATATCCCGTTAATGGAAATTATTAAACAATACGGAACTCCCTTAAAAATTACCTATTTGCCAAAAATTGGGCAACAAATACAAAAAGCCAAAAAGCTTTTTCATGTTGCTATGGCCAAAACCGACTACAAAGGCAAGTACTTTTACTGTTATTGTACCAAAAGCTCTCATTTTTCGTTTGTAACCGACGAAGTTTTAAAAAACGACGTCCATATAGAAACTTCATCTGCGTTTGATATACCTATTATCAAAGAACAATTTAAAAAGAAACACCTCAGCAAAGATACTTATATTATTTGTAACGGTTATAAACGTGAGTTATACCAGCAAAACATAGTAGAACTGATAAATGACGGCTTTAATGTTATACCTGTTTTAGACCATAAAAATGAGATTGATTATTATCAAAAACATATAAAGGTTGGTAAAACTAAGCTCGGGATCCGTATTTCGACCGAAGAAGAGCCTTCATTTTTATTTTATTCATCTCGTTTAGGTATTAGGCATACCGACATTGTAGATTATTACAAAGAAAAAATTAAGGACAACCCTAAATTTGAATTGAAACTACTTCACTTTTTTATAAATACAGGAATAAAAGATACCATTTACTATTGGACCGAGTTAATTAAGTGTATGAGTATTTATTTAGAACTTAAAAAGATTTGTCCGACACTTGATTCGCTTAATATTGGTGGCGGAATGCCCATACGCAACTCCTTAGGTTTTGAGTATGATTACGAGTATATGATTGAAGAAATTGTAGAGCAAATAAAAAGTTTTTGCGTACAAAATGAAATTGATGAACCTAATATTTTTACTGAATTTGGATCATTTACGGTAGGTGAAAGCGGAGCTACCCTCTACTCCATAATAGACCAGAAACAACAAAATGATAGAGAAACCTGGTACATGATTGATAGTTCTTTTATTACCACATTGCCTGATACTTGGGGCATTAACCAACGTTTTATATTGCTTGCCATTAATCAGTGGGATAAATCTTTTCAGAATGTAAATTTGGGTGGTTTAACCTGCGATAGCATGGATTATTATAATAGCGAGGCACATACTAACCAGGTGTTTCTCCCTAAGGTAGATGAAAAAGATAAACAACCTTTATACATTGGTTTTTTTCATACAGGTGCTTATCAAGAATCTTTGGCAGGCTATGGCGGTACACAGCATTGTTTAATTCCTGCGCCTAAGCATATATTGGTAGATAGGGATGAAAACGGCGAAATAACTACCCGTTTATTTGCTAAAGAACAGAGCTATAAAAGTATGCTTAAAATATTGGGATATTAGGATAGAACACCCCTATTTCAAAAAAAGTACTAACTTGCAGACTTTGTAAATTAACAGGTGAAAGTAAAATTCTGTTTTTGTATTATTCTACTCGCATTTTTTGCGTCATCGTGCAAATATGCCAATCCTAAATATATTAATGAGGGTGTTATAGAATATGATGCCAAGCCGGTTGATGAAACTAACCCTATGGCTGGTTTAGCTCCGGGCAAAATGACCGTTAAGTTCAAAGATGACAAACTCGCAGCCGAATTAAGTGTAATGGGCGTGTTTACTACTACTTTTATTTATAATCCCAAAAAAAAGAATTTGATTCAATTAGTTAAAATGTTTGATGTTAAGCAAGCCTGTATTGATGATGAAAAATCTATTAGTGAAGAGAATAAAAAGTATGAGTTAACTTTTGAGGAGACCAGTGAAAAAAAAGAAATAGCAGGTTATAGTTGCAAAAAAGTTATTGCTACCATGGTTGATGACCCAAGCAATAAATTTGACGTTTACTATACTGATGAACTTAACATAAACACCCCTAATGCAAATACTCCTTATAGCAAATTAAATGGCATGCTAATGCAATACAGGCTTAAAAAATTTGGTTTAGAAATGGAATTTACTGCTAAAGGAATTGAAAAAGAAAAATTACCAAGCGAAGATTTTGAATTACCGGCGTATTACAAAGTAATTTCGAAGCAAGAAATGGATGAATTTTTTAAATCTATACAATAAAAACCGTTCATCATTTTATCTCATTAAAACTGGCACATAAATTGTAATTTCAATCTTAAATAAAAACAAAAATCAATACAAAACCAATGAAAAAAATCTTGTTAACAGTAGTAGCTCTTGCAGGTTTATTTACCGCTCAGGCTCAAATTAAAGAAGGTTCTATAACTTATAGCGTTAGCGTTGATGGTATTCCGCCAGAACAAGCTGCTATGATGAAAGGCATGGAATTAAATATGTCTTTTAAAGATAAAAAATCGCGTGTGGAGTTTTCTTCAACTATGATGACCAGTACTACCGTTTCTGATGATAACGGAAGTTTAACTTTAATGGATGGTATGGGAATGAAGTCTTTTACCAAATTGAGTAAAGCAGATTTGGACAAGGAAAGCAAAAAAAATCCGGAGCCAAAAATTACTTATACCGAAGAAAAGAAAACAATTGCAGGTTACGAAGCAAAAAAAGCTATTGTTGAAGTAAAAGACCAAAAAGGTGAAACACAAAAACTAAACGTTTGGTATACTGAAAAACTGCCTAATAATGGTGGCGGAAGAATGGGCCAATTTAAAGGTTTAAAAGGTGCGCCACTTGAATTTGAAACAAGCCAAGGGGGTATGAAAATGAGAATGACAGCTACTAAAGTTTCTTTAACTCCAATTGCAGACTCTCAATTTACACTATCTACAGATGGGTATACCGAAATGAAAATGGAAGATTTACAAAAAATGCGTGGCGGAAGCGGAAAATAAACCTTCTCACTCTATTACTAAAAGAGCTTGTTAAAAAACAAGCTCTTTTTTTATGCTTATAATCTTACATTCATTTAATTAACTTTGCGTAATGCAAAAAAAAGAAACCAGGCTTGCTTCATTCAATAACAATTGGTACAAAACAGGTGGATCTGTTTTGGCAAGCATAATTTGGTACTTTGTAAGCGTGGTATTTTTTAAATCTGCCTTTCCTATAAATGCTGTAAAAGTGCTTTTACTAAAAATGTTTAGAGCACGCGTAGGAGAAAACGTTATTATTAAACCACATGTAAATATTAAATATCCCTGGCGTTTAAACATTGGTAGCCATGTATGGATTGGTGAGCATGTGTGGATTGATAATTTGGCTGATGTGTGTATAGAAGATAATGTTTGCATATCGCAAGGGGCTATGCTTTTATGTGGAAACCACGATTATAAAAAAACAAGTTTCGATTTAATTATTGGCAACATAACGCTAAAAAAAGGTAGTTGGGTTGGTGCTAAAAGTATCGTTTGTCCAGGAATTGTAATGGGCAGTCATGCTGTACTTACGGTTGGTTCAGTAGCCACAAAAAACATGAGTGATTATACCATTTATCAAGGCAACCCAGCACAAGCAGTTAAAGAACGAGTAATTAGTTAAAAGATTTAGAATACTTATTAAACGCAAAATGATAACACATCGTCCTCGCAGAAATCGTAAAAACCAAGCTATTCGTAATCTGGTACAAGAAAATAATGTATTAGTAAGCGATTTAATATATCCTGTTTTTTTAAACGACGGAAAGAATATTAAAACAGAAATAAAATCGATGCCTGGCATTTACCGTTGGAGTTTAGATTTATTATTAAAAGAAATTGAAAGCTGCTTGAAGCTTGGTATAACAACTTTTGCACCCTTCCCTAATATTGAAGAAAAATTAAAAAATAAAACCGCCAGCGAGAGTTGGAACAAAAAAGGAATTTATTTACGTGCCATTAAAGAAATTAAAAAGCAATTTCCGGAAACTATATTGATGACCGATGTTGCCATGGACCCATATAGCAGCGATGGGCATGATGGTTTTGTGAAAGATGGAGAAATTTTAAATGATGAAACGCTTGAAATTTTAGGCCGTATGGCTGTTGCCCAAGCCGAAGCCGGAAGTGATATTGTTGGTCCAAGTGATATGATGGATGGGCGTGTGGGTTATATACGCGAAGAATTAGACGATGCTGGATTTAGCAATACATCTATTATGGCGTATACAGCTAAGTACGCCAGTGCGTTTTATGGTCCGTTTAGAGATGCTTTAGAAAGTGCCCCAAAGTTTGGCGACAAAAAAACATATCAAATGAACCCGGCAAATAGCAAAGAAGCTCTATTAGAAGCTGAATTTGATTTTGCAGAAGGGGCCGATTTTTTAATGGTAAAACCCGCCTTATCTTATTTAGATGTGATAAAATTATTGAATGATAATTTTACACTGCCTATAGCTGCTTATAACGTAAGTGGCGAGTATGCTATGGTAAAAGCAGCAGCGGCAAAGGGCTGGATAGATGGCGATAAAACGCGTGATGAAATTTTATTAAGCATGAAACGCGCCGGAGCAAAAGTTATACTTACTTACTTTGCTAAGGAGTGGGCTTTAAAACACAAGAAATAGAGATTATTTTTTTGGTACGTAAATAGACTTTTGAGCTGTATCACTAAGGCTATTTATAATTTGGACAATGGAGAAATGAGATACTGTAAGTGTATCAGCTATAGCATAGTTAGCATCTTGATAACCTTCTTTTTTAAACCCTATTATATCGCCGGGTTTAGCCATTAAAACAAAAAAGCCATCTTTATCGGTAGGTACCGAAAAAAAGTAGCTATAATCAATGCTATCTGTTTTTGTTATTTTAATAGATGCTCCTTGAACTGCTTTTAAACTATCACCGGTAACCAAAACACCCGATAACTGAATTTGTTTTTTTGCCGGTTTTGCACTTTGAGAAAAACCCTGAAACCCAATTAGTAAAACTAAAGCTACAACAAATGTTTTCATATTACCAAAAATACAAAAATATTTATGCAAAAAGAAGCGGTTACACTTTTGTGCGCAGCATTATTTGAGTAATAATTTTTTTTGTGTAATGTGTAAAATCTCCCTGCATCATCCAATGGTAATAAGAAGGTTCTTTTTTAAAAATTTCTTCGATAGACTTATCTTTATATTTCCCAAAATTAAAAACCTCTATGCCTTTTTCATTCAACACAATGCGCCCCACCAAATCAACCGCTTGGCTATCGCTTGTATAAGTAGCTAATGTGTTTATGTTATTATGTATAGGCGTAATTAGTTTTCCGGTTTTGGTTTCAATTTCAACACCTTTATATTTTTCTATCTGCGCTAAAAACACTTCGTAGGTAGCTGTTATATCTGCCACGGCACTATGGGCATTTTCTAATTTTTTACCGCAGTAAAATTTATAGGCAGCGCCTAAATTACGAGGCTCCATCATATAAAATATATGCTGTGCGTCAATTAACTTTCTGTTTTTTAAATCGAAATCGAAACCGGCACGCATAAATTCTTCAATTAATAACGGTATATCAAAGCGGGTAGAGTTATAACCTCCCAAATCGGCAGTACCAATAAAATCAAGTACTTGAGGTGCAATTGCCGAAAACAGAGGTGCATCAACTACATCTTCGTTTTTAATGCCGTGTATTTTTGTAGTAACTTCAGGAATGGTAACACCCGGATTAACGCGCCATGTTTTTGTTTCAATAGTGCCATTAACGTTGGCTTTAAGTGCAGCCATATCAATAATTCTATCTGATGCAGGGTTTACACCTGTGGTTTCTAAATCAATAAAAACAAGTGGTTTGGTTAGGTCAAGCATAGTTTATATATGTAAGGGGCGCAAAGGTTATAAAAATAGGTTAGATAAAAAATTTTCTACCAAATCAATAAAATAACAAATAAATAACATTTTTGGTTCGACTAATTTTTGTCACTGTAAAAAATAAATTTATCTTGCATATAAATTACTAACCCTATAAAAACAACAACATGGAAGACATAACAGCTACACAACCAAATTTTACATTTGACATTGCGCATCAGCCAAGTTACTCGAGAGGGCAACTCTTACTACGCTCGTTTTTTGGATGGCTTTATATTGCAATTCCGCATTTTTTTGTACTTGCATTTATGGGCATAGCAGCAGCTATTTTACATTTTATTGCCTGGTGGATAGTTTTATTTACGGGCAAGTACCCGAAAAACTTTTTTGAATTTCAACTTTCTTTAATGCGTTGGGGAACCAGACTTAATGCAAGATTGTGGAACCTTACAGATGGGTACCCTGCTTTTGGTACAAGTGCCGTAGATAACCAAATTGTACTTGATATTGCTTATCCTGAAAAATTAAGCAGAGGTTTATTATTGGTACGTTTATTTTTAGCAGGTTTTTATGTAGGTATACCGCATGGTTTTTGTCTGATTTTCAGAATGATTGCCTGTTATTTTATAATGTTTATTGCCTGGTGGGCTGTTTTAATTACAGGCAAGTATCCTGCAGGCATGCATAGTTTTGTTGTAGGAACTTTAAGATGGATGATGCGTGTAACAGCTTATTTATATTTTATGACAGATGAGTATCCTCCTTTTTCAAGCAAATAAATTATTAAGAAATTAAGAAAATTAAAAAGCCCCATAAGTAATTTATGGGACTTTTTAATTTATATAGATATAAGATTACTTATCTCTTTTCTTTAAGAAATTAGCTACAGCAGGAGCCAATTCTTTTTGTGATTTGCCACCTACAAAAACACCTATATGTCCACCTGCAAAACTGTAGGTTTCCTTATCGGTTGATGTAATGTTATCGCATAAAGGAATACTTGCTGATGGTGGCACCAAATGGTCTTGCGTAGCATACACATTTAGCACAGGACAAGTAATATTTTTTAAGTTTACTTTTTTACCTCCAACAATCAATTCATTTTTTACCAATAGATTTTTTTGGTACAAATCTTTCATAAACTGACGATAGCACTCGCCCGCCTGCGCCGGGCTTTCAGCTATCCATTTTTCCATGCGTAAAAAGTTAAGCAGTTTATCTTTATCATCTAATACATTTACCAACGTTTGCTGTTTTTGAAACTGTTGAGTTGGTTTAAGCATGTTAAAGCCCTCATTTAAAAACTCGCCCGGTATTAAGCCATCGTAACCTTCAACCAGCTTATCAAAATTCATATCCTTAGCCCAACGGAATAGCAAACCATCGTTAGTAGAAAAATCAACCGGAGTAACTTGTGTAATTAAATTTTTAATTTTATTTTGATGTAGTGCCGTGTAAATAACACTAAACGTACCACCCTGACAAATACTAATAATATTTATTTTTTCGGCTTTGTGCTTTTTACGAACCACATCAACACAATTATTTATATATCCGTTAATGTAGTCATCCATGGTTAAGTAACGGTCGCCTTTTGATGGTGTACCCCAATCAATTAAGTAAACATCAAGCCCCAAGTTTAAAAGGTTTTGTATATAACTGCGATCGGGTTGTAAATCAAGCATTTTATAGGTGTTTACCAAAGCATACACAATTAAAACAGGCGTTTTAATTGTGGCATCGGTATCTCTATTGTAATGAAATAAACGCAGTTTATCTTCCGCATAAACTTCTGTTTTAGGCGTAGCAGCAATTTCTACTTCGGGTAATTTACCAAGTGTTTCAAAACCTTTAACCAGTTTTGCATTGGCATCAGCTATTTCTTGCAGCATTTTATTTTCCATGGCATTTATTTTGCTTGTTAAAGTTACGTAAATTTTAACTCTCGTTATACTTTTTTAAATAAAGTTCGGTTCCGTCAAACACAGCGTAAGTATAATAATTAATCCATTCGCCCAAGTTAACGTATTTTGAATTTTCTGATAAATTAACCTCAATAGGCAAGTGTCTGTGCCCAAATACAAAATAATCATAATGCTTTTCGGTTAATTTTTCTTTACAAAAGCTAACCAACCACTCTTTATCATCGCCTAAATATACACTATCGCTGGTGCCAGTAGCTATGCGACTGCGACGACAAAAATAAGTGGCAATGCCAAAAGCTAAGTTTGGGTGCAAACGAGCATACATCCATTGCAGGAATTTATTAGTCAGTATTTTCTTTATAAACTTATAACTATGGTCGCCAGGGCCAAGTCCGTCACCATGGCCAATAAAAAAAGTTTTACCTGAGTAAGTTCTTTCAATTGGCTCTTTATACACAGTTACCCCAATTTCTTGCGGCAAGTAATCATACATCCACATATCGTGGTTGCCTGTAAAAATATGAACAGGTATACCGCTATCGGTTATTTCGGCTATTTTACCCAGCAACCTAATAAAACCTTTGGGGGCTGTGTATTTATATTCAAACCACCAGTCGAATAAATCGCCTACTAAATAAATTTCGGCAGCATCGTGCTTAATTGTATCAAGCCATGCTACAATTTTTTTTTCGCGAATTAAGCTGCTTTCATAATTAGGAACACCTAAGTGAAAATCGCTGGCAAAATATATTTTTTGTTTTCCGTTTAAAGTCATTATTTTGAGAGTTCAAAAATAAGTTTAATTTTAGAGTGAGCCAATTAATTAAATTAGGAAAGCTAGCCCGTGTACATGGCTTAAAAGGCGCATTAGTGGCGGTTGGTGATAATTTGCAAGATATAGAGGTAAAAAAAACTGGTTTTTTATTTATTGAAATGAATAATGTGCCTACCCCCTTTTTTATTACAGAAGTAAAATATATAGGCAAAAACCTGGTACTTGGTTTTGATGGCATAAAAACTATTGAGCAGGCTAAACCACTTATTGGAAAAGAACTGTGGGCAGATGAAAAAAATATGTCGGTAAAAAAATCAAATACCAACAACTTACAAGACTACGATTTAATAGACGAAATTAAAGGCAATGTGGGTAAGGTTAATGAGCTGATTACGCTTCCTAAACAACAATTTTTATCGGTACAAATAAATGAAGAAGAAGTACTATTACCCTATACAGATGCCTTTGTAAAAAAGGTAGACCATAAAACAAAAACAGTATACTACTGTGCCCCCGAAGGTCTTTTCGATATTAATTAACATTATATTTACACTATTATCTTTATCTTGCTCTATAAATTGGAATAAGATGTATGTCTCAACAAACATTTGTTTTTAAAAAATTCAGCATTCATCAGCATAAATCTGCCCACAAAGTTGGTACCGATGCTGTGTTGATAGGTTCATGGGCAGAAGTTAGCAAAGCAAACACTATTTTAGATATTGGCACCGGCACCGGCATTATTGCTTTAATGATGGCTCAAAAAAGCCATGCACAAATTGATGCTATTGATATTGAGCAAGGTTCTGCCGAACAGGCAACTGAAAATGCCGAACATTCTATTTGGGCAGAAAGAATAAAAGTTTACCAAAAAAGTTTACAAGATTTTTCGAAAGAGATTGATAAAAAATATGATGTTATTATTACCAACCCACCTTATTTTGTTGATTCTTCAAAAGCACCGGATGAAGAGCGAAACCATGCACGACATACGGATACACTTAATTTTATTGACTTAATTACCGGAGCCAAAAAATTATTGAATGATAAAGGGCTATTTTACATTATACTACCCACTAAAGAAGCCGTTGATTTTAAAGCCTTAGCTGAAAAAAGTAATTTATATTTAGTAAAGTTGTTACGGGTAAAAACAAAATCTACCAACGACTTAGAAAAACGCCATATTATGCTTTTTAGGTTTATTAAAGAGCCCCTTGCCGAGCAAATATTAAGCATAGAACACGAAGGCAGACATAATTATACGGAAGAGTATAAAAAACTAACCGGAGATTTCTATATACATTTTTAAGCCGGCTCTTTATAAATTAAAGCAACTGCATAGGCATTAGCACCATCTTCTCTGCCCACATAACCCAGTTTTTCGTTTGTGGTGGCTTTAATAGAAATATCTTCTTCTGCAATTTGTAAAATAGGAGCCAGTGCTTTTTGCATGCTCGCTATATGTGGGTTTATTTTAGGTTGCTCTAAACACAAAGTACAATCTACATTACCAACTTTATATTTTTTTTGCTGAAGCAATTGCATAGTTTGTTTTAAAAGCACTTTACTATCTATCCCCTTAAAACTATCATCAGTATTAGGGAATTGGTTGCCAATATCCCTTAGTCCGGCGGCACCCAATAGAGCATCGCAAATAGCATGAATTAAAACATCGGCATCGCTATGCCCCACACAGCCTTTTGTATGAGGAATTTGCACTCCACCAAGCCATAAAGCTTTCCCCACTTGTAGAGGATGTACATCAAAACCAAAGCCTATTTTTATATTCATAATTAGTCGTTTTTTCTGTTTTTTACTTCGTCATAGGCTTCGTCATAATCAGTATGGAGGGTACCAAAAATTCTATCCCACCACAAAAAATACAAACTGTAATTTCCTTTAAAATGATGATGATGCTGGTTATGGTTTACGGATGTGTTTATCCATTTACCAAACCAATTTTTGTTGAATTTTTTAGGATAAAGTTCCCAACCTAAATGACCATAAACGTTATAAACCATTAATGCCAAAAAGAAAATAAACAGGTGCCATCTGCATAAGGGCATCATAAAAATAAGCAAAACAAAAATGCCGATTTCTACTACAGCCTCTAAAGGATGAAATGCAAAAGCCGCAAAAGGCGATGGATTAGTTGATTTATGATGGATTAAATGAACCGACTTAAATAATTTAGGGTGATGCATTAACCTGTGTGCAAAATAAAAATAGGCATCGTGTACAAAAAACATAATGGGGAAGGCTATCCAAAAATATAGCGTACTTGCATCGTACTTGTCAGGATACTTATAAAACTGCGTATACTGCCTAATAGGTGTAAGTAATATAAATGTGGGTACTAAAGAGAAAATAAATATGGTACAAGTAGAGTATAATATTTCTCTTCGATAATCTTTATTGGTTGGGAATTTTAATTGAATTTTTTTGAACGACAATTTTTTACCAAGCCACACGTACCAAATAAGCCATGCTAAACCTGCCAGTAAAAAATAACGTAGTGCAATTAGAACCAGAAAATCGGACCAAGAGGTTGGATGCATGGCACAAAGATAATAATTCTATTTGCTATTTTTCGAAGCCTTTGTTGCCTTGCAAACCTCCTGTATGTATAACCACAATGGTTGAGCCTTCTTTAAAAGAATCTTTTTGTATTTTATCAAAAATACCATACATCATTTTTGCGGTGTACACGTAATCAAGCGGAATATTATGTTTTTTCTCAAAATCGGCTTTAAAAGAAAGTAGTTCGGTTGTTGTTTTTGTGTAGCCACCAAAATGATACTCACTAATAATGTTGAATTGCGAATTTTTAATTTCAGTATTTCCAATCAATTTATTTACCTCATCTGTAAGATAATCAGTCCCTTTTAAAGCACTAAAGCCTAAAGCTTGTTGATGTGCTTTTAATCCGGTTGTTATTCCCGCCAGCGTTCCGCCACTACCAACCGGCGTACAGATATAATCAAAATCAATAGGGATATAATCTATAATTTCTTTACAGCCTTTTACCGCCAACCCATTTGAGCCTCCTTCGGGCAACAGATAAAAATCACCGAATTTATTTTTCAATGTCTCAATAAAAAATGGCTCTGTTTTGTTTCTATAATCGCTACGAGAAACGAAATGCAGTTCCACTCCTTTTGTTTTGCAATAATTTAATGTATCAGAGTATATTTTTGGCTCCTCTCCCCTAACCACAGCAATAATTGGTAATGCCTTATTGTTTACCGATGCTACTGCGGCCAAATGGTTACTCCAGGTACCGCCAAAAGTCAGTATCTTTTTAAAACCTTGTTTTTGGGCTTCTTCGAGGTTATATTTTAGTTTAAATAATTTGTTGCCTCCGGCATACAAATCAATGGTATCAAGCCTTAGCAGGTATAAAGTTATTTTATGAGCTACCGTTAATTCGTTTTCAATTTGTTGAAAAGCTATATTTTTAGGCATTGATAACATTTTTTAAAGTTACACAGGCAAACAAATTTTGCTACTTTTAAACCGAAATAAATTAATAGTATTTTTGCAGCATGATTAACCGAGTAGTTAAAAACGTAGATGAGGCAATTGCCGATATAAAAGATGGCATGACCCTTATGGTTGGTGGCTTTGGGCTATGTGGCATTCCGGAAAACTCTATTGCCGCACTGGTTCGCAAAGGAGTAAAAAACCTTACTTGCATCAGCAATAATGCGGGAGTTGATGATTTTGGCTTAGGATTACTGTTACAGACCAAGCAAATCAAAAAGATGATTTCTTCCTACGTAGGAGAAAATGCTGAATTTGAACGCCAAATGCTTAGTGGCGAGTTAGAAGTAGATTTGGTTCCACAAGGTACTTTGGCCACACGTTGCATGGCTGCCGGTTATGGCATGCCGGTTATTTTTACCCCGGCAGGTGTAGGTACCGAAATTGCTGAGGGTAAAGAGGTTCGTAAATTTTCTTTTCATGGAGTTGAGAAGGATTATTTAATGGAGCGTGCTTTCGAATCTGACTTTGCTTTAGTTAAAGCATGGAAAGGTGATACTGCCGGAAATTTAATTTACCGTTCAACTGCGCGAAATTTTAACCCTATGATGGCTATGGCAGGTAAAATTACCATTGCCGAAGTAGAACATTTAGTACCCGCGGGAGAACTTGACCCTGATCAAATTCATACACCGGGAATATATGTACACCGTATTTTTCAAGGGACTAATTACGAAAAACGAATAGAGCAACGTACCGTAAGAAAAAAATAAAACCAGCTCGCAATAAATTTAAACTAATAAAAAAAGAAAAATGGAATTATACTTAGATTCAGCAAACTTAAAAGAAATTGAAGAAGGTTTTAAACTTGGTTTTTTAGATGGACTAACTACCACGCCTACTTTTATGCAGCGCGAAGGCATTACTGATATTGATGGGACTATTGTAAAATTGAGCAAAATTGTACCGGTACTTCAAATTGAAGCTTTAGGCGATACTGCTGAAGATATTTTAAAAGAAGCTAAACGCCAATTGGCTTTAGGTTTAGATAAAAACAAAACTGTTTTTAAAATTCCGGTTTCGTTAGAAGGTGTACGCGCCTGCAAAATGTTACGTAACGAAGGTTTATTGGTTAACGTGCATTTGGTTTACACTTTGCAACAAGCTTATATGGCTATGCAAGCCGGTGCAACGTATGTTTGTCCGTTAGTAGGACGTTTACAAGACCAAGGACATGATGCTTTAACTTTAGTTGAACAATGTGTTGACGCGGTTGATTATTATGGTTATGATACAAAAATTATGTTCTCTTCAGTTAGAACAGTTGAGCATGTTAGAAATGCTATAAACATTGGTGTACACACCATTACGGTTCCATTAAAAATAATGAAACAACTTACTGAAAACAACTTTACTACTGTTGGAACTGAGCAATTTATTGCTGATACCCGCTTAATGACCGTACGTGTAAAAGAAGCCATTAATGGTGTAAATCCTTTGGTGCAAGCTGATACCAATATTACGGATGCTATTGTAAAAATGACTGAATATGGTTTTGGTGCTATTACAGTTGTAAATAAAGATAGCTCGGTACTTGGTGTGTTTACTGATGGTGCGCTTCGTCGTTTAATTTCTGAAAAAGGCAGAGATATTTTACAGAAAAAATTAAGCGACCTAACTTTTAACGCACCAATTAGCGTTGAAGCAGGTGCTTTATTAAATGAAGCAGCAGGTGTGTTTAAAAAGACAAACGTAGATACTTTATTAGTACTTGAAAATGGCAAACCGGTTGGCATGCTTGACATTCAGGATATGAAAGGATAATTTATTAAATGATTATTTATGCAAAAGGGCTTCAATTGAAGCCCTTTTGTAGTTTATAGATGTTTAGTTTCCGATTAAATTTTCACTAAAAAATCATTTTTATTCATCGCTTCTTCAGCGTATGAGAATGTAGAAAGTATATCAGCTTTGCCATCAACTACTGCTACATCATGCTCAAAGTGCGCCGATGCTTTTTTATCCTTTGTAATAATAGTCCAGCCATCGTTTAATTGCTTAATATCTTTTGTACCTAAGTTAATCATAGGTTCAATAGCAATAGTTAAACCATTTTGTATTTTGGCACCGGTGCCACGTTTACCATAATTCGGTACTTCGGGTTTTTCGTGCATGCTTTTACCTAAACCATGCCCCACTAACTCACGTACAACACCGTAGCCATGCTTTTCGGCATAGGTTTGTATAGCATAGCTAACATCACCAATGCGGTTACCTGCTTTCACTTGCTCAATGCCAACATATAAACTCTCTTTAGTTACACGCACTAAATCCTGTACTTCTTTCGCAATTTCCCCTGCACAAAATGTATAAGCGTGGTCGCCTACAAAGCCTTGTTTTTTCACACCACAATCAACCGAAATAATATCGCCGCTTGTAATTACTTTATCCGTTGGAATGCCATGTACAACCTGTTCGTTCATAGAAAGACACAAACTTGCCGGAAAACCATGGTACCCTTTAAATGCAGGCACACCACCATTATCTCTAATAAATTCTTCTGCTATTTTATCTAAGTGTTTCAACGTAACACCTTCTTTAATTTCAGAAGCCACCAATCCTAATGTTTTAGAAACCAGTTGCGCCGAATGGCGCATTAATTCAATTTCTTCAGCTGTTTTTAAATATATCATTTACCAAATAGTCGTTTTAAAAAAGAGTCGTTTTTTTTGTTGTAATTTTTATGTGCTTCTTCATTTTCGTACTGATGATTATACTCGCCACCTTCCGGATGAAGTGTTTGCCAAATTTTGCTCCAGCCCGGGAAACCGCCTACATTGCGGTCATCAATAAAAATATCAGCATTTATTTTTCGGCTGATAGAAAGTGTATATTGTTCTTCCGGATAACTTTTGTTTACCGCATAAAATTCAACACCTTTTTCTTTACAATAAACAACAGCTTCTTCCAACAAATCACCGTCTCTATAAGTCCATAAAATAAGTTTATGACCTTTTTTTTGTAAAGCTTTTAACGTATCAAAAGCAAAAAGCATTTCTTTCCCAATAGCAGGATAATCATGTTCCACAATGGTTCCATCAAAATCAACTGCTATTACTTTACCATCATTTCTTACCATCTTTCTATAAATTATAGGCTTTATTTACTGTTAAATCTGAGTTCAACTCATACATACGGGGTTGCGCCGTGCCAATTTCAAATTCAAGAATTTGAGCTGGAGTCATTTTTTCTAAATGCATAATTAAAGCACGTAAACTATTGCCATGCGCAGCAATTACTATGTTTTTACCTGCTTTTAATTTAGGCGCAATCTCTTTTTCAAAATACGGAATAACACGAGCTGCTGTATCTTTTAAACTTTCGCCATTTGGCGGCGCAATGTCGTAACTTCTTCGCCAAATTTTCACTTGCTCTTCACCAAATTTTTCGGCCGTTTCTGCTTTGTTTAATCCCTGCAAATCGCCATACATTCGCTCGTTAAGCGCTTTGTTATAGGTAACAGGAATATTGCTTTGCCCGCATACTTCTAAAGCAAGTTTTAAGGTGTTTTGTGCCCGTTTTAAATCAGATGCGTAACCTTCATTAAAAACAATGCCTTTTAATTTTTGCCCGGCAGCTTTAGCTTCTTCAATGCCTTTTTCTGTAAGAGCTACATCGACCCATCCGGTAAATTTATTTTCTAAATTCCAAACAGACTGACCATGTCTAAAAATGACTAATTGCGACATAAAAATTCTTTTTGCAAAAGTACAATTTTAAAGTAAGATATGGGAATTGAGAGGTAAAACCCTATTTCTTAGGGGCAGCCTCTATTTTGGCTAAAGCAAGGGCAATTCTTCGTGTAATTTCAATGCCGAGTTTGCTAACATAATTCGAAATAATTTTAGCAGGCGTGTTTACATCGGATGGGAATTTTATACTACAAGTACCTGAATTTATTTCTTTAGCATCAACTGTAAAAACAGTATAATGTAAGGTTATAATCCGTTCGGCTGATGTACCCATATCTCCTGCAGCAAGCTGATTAGAAATAACGTCTAATTGGTTGATGAATAAAAACAAATCAGTTTTATGTTTTGCATAAAGACCAGGAATAAGAGCAGGACTTGTTACCTGTGCATTCATAAAACGAGCATCGGTATTTGATTCTACTAAAACTTGTCCATTTTTTATAGTTGCATTTTTCCCTTTCTCTTCTACGGGAATCTTGTAGTTAGACTGGTCGGGTACTTTTTCGTAATTAAAGGTTATGTTTTTATAGATAGTTAGAACGTCTTTTTTGTATTTAGCAGTATCTTTCAACAAATCTAAAACCTCGTATTTTTGCTTTAAAGCTTTTGCCAGTTCAGCATTTATTCCTTTTCTAAAAGCTTCTTTTATTTCTTTTTGATTGAGCTTTGTTTCAGCATTTATTTTATGGTCAATTTGACTCATATATAACTTAGGTTCAAACGGAATAACCATAACCTTATGTTTAATTTGCCCATAAGATCCAAAAGATAAAATGCAGGCGATAAGAAACAGAGTTACTTTTTTCATTTAACTAATTGCAGAAAGAATTAATTTTTCAACTTCATCACTATCCCATTTTTTATCAATATCGGGCATAGCCATTATTTTATCCATAATGCTTTGCTGCTTGTCGCCCTCTTGTAAAGCCTTGCTGTACCGTATTTGCGGGCTAAAAGTAACCATTGGGTAAAGTGGAATCCATTTATCGGGATGTTTTTCGCTAAAACGTGCTTCAATTTTTTTCTGTAATAAAAATACAGGGTCGGCAGTTTTATCACGCATTTCAATAAAATTACCAACGGCCAAATCAGCAATAGCATCAGCATCGGGTTTGCGTAAGGTTTGATATTCGTTTAAAATAGTTTCCCAGTTTTCGTTGTGTTTAGTAATTAGTTCATCAAGTACTACACAATCTTCAAAACCACAATTCATGCCCTGGCCATAAAACGGAACAATGGCATGAGCCGCATCGCCAATTAAGGCAATTCGATTATCAAACGTCCAAGGAAAGCATTTTACAGTTACTAAAGATGATACGGGGTTATGCATAAAATCTTCCAACAAGGTTGGCATTAAAGGCACTGCACTTGGGAACTCCTCATCAAAAAATTTCTTAACTGCTTCTTTCGTTTTTAAATTGGCAAACGATTTTTCGCCTTCAAAAGGTAAAAACAAGGTACAAGTAAAATTACCATCGGGGTTAGGCAGGGCAATCATCATAAAACTACCACGAGGCCAAATATGTAAGGCATTTTTCTCTAATAGAAATTCACCGTTTTTTCCGGGAGGTATAATTAACTCTTTATAACCTGCTTCAATGTAATGTTGGTTATACTCAAACCTATCGCTTGAAAGCTGCATATTTAAGCGACTTGCCGCAAAAGCACCATCAGCGCCAAACAACAAATTACTGGTAGATGAAGTTGTTTTTTTTGTTTCATTATGCTCAAAATGCGCACTAAGGTTTGCTCTATCTATATTTGTACAACGCTCGTTAAAATGAATTTTTACACCGGCTTGTTGCTCGGCTAAATCCATTAATTTCATATTTATATCGGCACGAGAAACGGAGTAAATGGCTTGGTCTTTTTTTCCGTAAGGAAAAAATGCTGTTGTACCATTTTTATTATGAATAAACCTGCCATACATGGGAATGGCAATTTTTTTAATGTTATCTGCAATTCCAACCCCTTCTAAACCTCTCCAACCACGGTCGCTAAGGGCAAGGTTAATAGATTTACCCGCGCTTATGTTCGCTTTACGCATATCGGATCTGCGTTCGTAAATATTTACTTTATGTCCGCGCTTAGCTAAATAAATAGATAGTAAAGAACCTACTAAACCTGCGCCAACTATGTTTATGTTTTTACCCATATTTACAAATTACGTTATTTTTTAGTGTACTTATCCATTACCCCCTGATTTTTTCTTATCATTTCAACAGCAAGGTTTATTCTTTTCGTTCGTGTTTCTTCCCTCTTAGCGCTATTAATCCAATACATATACTCCTTACGGCGCGAAAAATTCATACTCTCATAATTAGGCAAAATTCCATGCTTAGAAAATGCTTTTTTAACATCGGCAGGCACCGCAACTATTTTATCTTTTGTGATTACTAACTTCTTCCCTGCTCTATTATTATCAACTGCCTCAAACAAATATTCTAATAAAATATCTTCATCAACTTGAATCACATCTGTATATCTAATATGGCGGTTGTGCAAGGTTCCTTCGTGCGTTTTTAAAATTTTCTTTTTATCTTTTAATAAAACACCCTGAAAGAAAACAAAATTTACAAATTTTTGATGAGCGGCAATGCCACAAAGCATGCCCTCGCAATAATAGTTAGGTCCCCATTTCCAATCTTCAATAATGCCTATATCGGCTTTCAATGCAATACCCCTTAATTTCTGGCAGATTTTTTTACTCCAGACAGGTAGTGCTTCAATATATTTATCTATTTCAACCGAAGCATGGGGGTTATGCTTTGTTTTTGCCATGCCTACTGAATAGTATTAATTCGATTTGCAAACCTTTTAAGCATTACTAATTGACCAATAACCATAGCTACGCTTAACAATACAAAGGCTACGCCTATTGGCTGATTTGCATTTGCGGTCCCTTCTGTTGTAACATCCTGATTATAAAAATGCATAGCCACTACTGCAAAAGCGTTATTACAAAAATGAGCTATTATACTCACCCATAAATTTTGGGTAATGTAATAAAGATACCCTAATACAATGCCTAAAAACATACGTGGAATAAAACCAAAAAACTGTAAGTGAAATGCACTAAATAAAATAGCTGTAATTATAATAGCCACATGTGCGTTTATTTTATTTTTAATAAGCATTTGTTGCAGCAAACCTCTAAAAAAAATCTCTTCGCTAAGGGCAGCCATAAAAGCCATTACTAAAAGGTTAATGATTAAGCCACTTATAGACTTATCCTGAAAAAACATCAATGTAATTTTCTCTGCATCATTTTCTTTCAGGCGCATCCAGCTTTCTAACGAGCTAAAACTTTGCGGTAAATGTATTAGTTGGTTCCACGATTCTAAACCACTAACAGCAGGCAAAGCAAATAAAATGCATGCAGCGGCAGTTAATGCATAATAAAAATGGGGTGGAGCGCCCATATTTAAAAAAGCGCTACGTTCATCGCGCATATAACGGCAAAATATATTGGCTGGTAAAATAAAAAGTACGGTAGTTAAAACTACCTGCATAGCTTTTAGTAAATTAATGTCTTTAGCAGTATCTGGTAATTGCGAAGCACCGCCATTTTCAGCCAGCATTAATACAAAGCATAACGTAAAATAAGCCAGTATAGTAAGTAAACCAAGTCGGTCTTTAAAAGTGGTTGAATTCATAGTCGTTTTTGTATCTTTGCAAAGTTAATTAAAACTGTGCCTCTTGGTAAAAATAGGAAATATTGATTTAGGAGAATTTCCACTATTACTTGCACCTATGGAAGATGTGAGCGACCCCCCATTTAGGTACGTTTGCAAAAAAAATGGGGCAGATTTGATGTATACTGAGTTTATTTCTTCCGAGGGGCTTATTCGGGATGCCATTAAGAGCAAAAAAAAGCTGGATATTTTTGATTACGAACGTCCTGTTGGCATACAAATTTTTGGTGGAGATGAGGATGCTATGGCTATGTCGGCCAAAATAGTGGATGCTACTAACCCCGATATTGTTGATATAAACTTTGGCTGTCCGGTAAAAAAAGTAGTGTGCAAAGGCGCAGGTGCGGGTGTTTTAAAGGATATAGAATTAATGGTGCGCTTAACTAAAGCCGTTATAAAATCAACCACCCAACCAGTTACTGTTAAAACACGCCTGGGTTGGGACGAAAAATCTATAAACATATTAGAAGTTGCCGAACGCTTGCAAGATATAGGTGTGCAGGCACTTAGCATACACGGGCGCACACGCGCGCAAATGTATAAAGGCTCTGCGGACTGGACGATGATTGGTGCTGTAAAAAACAACCCACGTATTAAAATCCCCATTTTTGGAAACGGAGATATAGAAACCCCTGAGCAGGTTTTAGAAATGAAAGATAAATACGGGGTTGATGGTGTAATGATTGGCCGCGCCAGCATTGGTTACCCTTGGATATTTAATGAAATTAAACACTTTGCTAAAACAGGCACACACCTTGCCCCACCAACTATTTTAGACCGTGCAGAAGTTTGCAAAACACACCTATTAAAATCGGTTGAATGGAAAGGCGAAAAACTTGGCATTGTAGAAATGCGCCGCCATTACACTAATTATTTTCGTGGTTTAGACCATTTTAAAGAAACTCGCATGATTTTGGTCACCTCAGATAGTTTATCACAACTATTAGAAACCATTGCCGGTATTGCGCCACGATACGAATTACAAAACGTTTAGTCTTTTTTTATCCAATGCAAACCTACATAGCCATACTAAGAGGAATAAACGTAAGCGGGCATAAGCTTATAAAAATGGATGCTTTACGTAAACTATTTGATAGCATGGGGTTTAAAAACACAAAAACCTACATACAAAGTGGTAATGTGGTTTTTCAAAGCAAACAAGCAAAGCCAACCGATTTAGAGAAGAAAATAGCCGGTAGTATACTGAAAGAATTTGGCTTTGAAGTGCCTGTATTGGTAAAAGAAGCTGATGAATTAGAAGTTGTTTTAAAAAACAACCCTTTTATAAATAAACGCAAAGAAGATGCTACTAAACTGCATGTAACTTTTTTATCAGGCGAAGCAGAAAAAGCATTGATAGACAAGGTAAAAGAAGGGAATTATGCATCTGATGAGTTTATAGTAGTAGGTAAAACTGTTTATTTATTTTGCCCCAACGGATACGGAAACACTAAATTAAGCAACACTTTTTTTGAAAACAAACTAAAAGTAACCGCTACCACCCGTAACTGGAAAACCATAAACGAGTTGCTTGCTATAGCGGCAGAGTTAACGTAAAAACAAGTTTTATTTCTACTTTTTCTTTAAAACTATTTAAGCATTTTTCGTTCCTAAAATTCTGTAATTGACTTATCTTTGTGTGCCCATGAAAAATTTATCTCCGCTAACAAAAGATCCTAAACATTATATTATTATTAAAGGTGCTCGTCAGCATAATTTAAAAAATGTTGATGTCGCTATTCCACGCAATAAATTTGTGGTTATAACAGGTGTTTCGGGTTCGGGTAAATCATCACTTGCTTTTGATACATTGTATGCCGAGGGACAAAGACGTTATGTAGAAAGTTTATCTGCTTATGCTCGTCAGTTTTTAGGCAGATTAGAAAAACCATTGGTTGATTATATTAAAGGCATTTCGCCGGCAATTGCCATTGAGCAAAAAGTTATTTCGCGTAATCCACGTTCAACCGTTGGTACAGTTACCGAAATTTATGATTACTTAAAATTATTATATGCTCGTGTGGGCAAAACTTTTTCGCCGGTTTCGGGTAAAGAAGTAAAGCGAGATACCATAAGCGATGTAGTTGATTTTGTTATTAGTCATAAAGGCGAAAAACAATTTTTAATTCTATCTAAATTATTTATACCCGAAGGGCGAGAAATTATCCAGCACTTAGAGATACTTAATCAGCAAGGTTTTTCGAGAGTGTTGTTTGAAAGTGAAATAAAAAAGATTGAAGAACTTCCTAAGAAAATAAAAAGCTCTGCCAATATATTTTTGGTTACCGACCGTATTGTAATGGATGCTTTTAGTGATAAGGAAGAAACATCTTCACGTGTAGCAGATTCGGTACAAACTGCTTTTTACGAAGGGCATGGCGAATGTATTATTTATGATGTTGATACAAAAAAACAAACCGCTTTTACCAATCGTTTTGAAGCAGACGGAATGGAGTTTGAGCAACCCGATGTAAATTTCTTTTCATTCAACAATCCCATAGGAGCTTGCAAAACTTGTGAAGGGTTTGGCAGTGTTATTGGTATCGACCCTAATTTGGTTATTCCTAATAAAAATAAATCGGTTTATGATGGTGCCATTGCTTGTTGGAATGGTGAAACGATGAGCTACTACAAAAATCAATTAATTAAAAATGCACATAAATTTAATTTTCCGGTACATAAGCCCACTGCCGAGCTTACAAAAGAACAATACAGTTTATTATGGAAAGGCAACCAACACTTTGAAGGACTTGATACATTTTTTGCTTTTTTAGCTAAGGAGACTTATAAGATACAATATCGTGTAATGTTAGCGAGATATAGAGGTAAAACTATTTGTCCTGATTGTAACGGTACCCGTATCCGTAAAGACACGCATTATGTAAAAGTTGACGGAAAACATATTTCTGAGTTGATGTTGATGCCGGTTGAGTATTTACATGCTTTCTTTAAAAACATTAAATTAAACCAGCAAGATACCAATGTTGCTAAACGTTTATTAATAGAAGTTACTAATCGTTTGCAATATTTATGCGATGTTGGCCTGGGCTACTTAACCCTAAACCGTGGTGCAAATACATTAAGCGGAGGAGAATCGCAACGCATTAATTTAGCTACATCACTCGGCAGCACCTTAGTCGGCAGCATGTATATTTTAGATGAACCAAGCATTGGTTTACACCCAAGAGATACCGAACGATTAATTAGTGTTTTAAAAATGTTGCAGCACCAAGGCAATACCGTTATAGTAGTTGAGCATGACGAAGAAGTAATGCAAGCTGCTGATGAAATTATTGATATGGGCCCGTTAGCAGGTTCTTTGGGTGGTGAGCTTGTATTTCAGGGTGATCATAAAGAATTAATGAGTGCCAAAAACAGTTTAACCACCCAGTATCTTACAGGTAAAAAATATATTGCAACTCCTATTACACGCAGAAGGTGGAAAGATTATATAGAAGTAAAAAACGCTAACGATAATAATTTAAAAAATGTAAGCGTAAAAATTCCGTTAGGAGTTTTTTGTGCTGTAACAGGTGTTTCGGGGTCGGGTAAATCAACCTTAATTAAAAATGTGTTAGTACCTAATTTGCAACGCGTGTTAGATGGGGCAACTAATCAGGATGACGATAAAATTTCGGGTAGTATAAAAAAAGTTTCACAAATAGAATTTGTGGATCAAAATCCTATTGGTAAATCATCTCGTTCAAATCCGGTTACGTATATAAAGGCTTACGATGAAATAAGAAACTTGTTTGCCGACCAACAATTGGCAAAACAAAAAGGTTACAAACCTTCTTTCTTTTCATTTAACGTAGAAGGTGGCAGATGCGAGCATTGTCAGGGCGAAGGGCAAATAACAGTAGAGATGCAGTTTATGGCTGACGTAAAGCTGCTTTGCGAGGATTGTGGAGGGAAACGCTTTAAAACAGAAACATTAGAAGTTACTTTTCAGGGCGCATCAATTTCTGACGTATTAGATATGACTGTGGATGATGCGGCTACTTTTTTTGCAAAATCGGCCGACAAAACTTGTAAAAAAATAAACGAAAAATTACAATTACTTCAAGATGTTGGTTTAGGTTATGTGCAACTGGGGCAATCATCAAGCACGTTAAGCGGTGGCGAGGCTCAACGCATCAAGCTTGCTTCTTTTTTAGGGGCAGGGCAAAACTCTAATAACACACTTTTTATTTTTGACGAACCAACTACGGGTTTGCATTTTCATGATATTGAAAAATTATTGAAATCACTGCAAATGCTTATTGACAAAGGAAATTCGGTATTGGTTATTGAGCATAATTTAGATGTTATAAAATGTGCCGATTGGTTAATTGATATGGGGCCTGAAGGTGGGGAAAAAGGTGGTACAGTTGTTTTTGAAGGCACACCTGATGACTTAGGCAGTTGTAAACAATCGTATACAGGTAAATATTTAAAAAAGAAATTGCAGAGCGAGAAAGTTCTTTAATCTATTTTGCAAGCAAAGAATAATGTACCGAATCTAAAAACTCACCATCAAAAAAGAAATTTTCTTTAAAGTGGGCTTCTTTTACAAATCCTTGTTTTACTAAAACATTCTCAGAAGCTTTATTTCGAGGGTCTATAACAGCCTCAATAGAATGCAATTTCATTTGTTTGAAACCATAATTTAAAACAACAGGCATAACTTCTTGCATAATGCCTTGTTTATGAAACTTTGTGTGCAGCATATAACCCACTTCGGCACGATAATGCTCCTTTGCCATACGATAAAACCCTACCGTGCCAATTAATGTATTATTACTTTTTAAAGCAATGCCCCAATTAATGTATTCTTGTTTTTCAATGCTATCATTAATTGATTTAATAAATTCAACTGTTTCTTCTACTGTTTTCATAATTGGCCTCGCAATGTATTGCATTATTTGTTTATCAGATCGAAGTGCAAACATTTCATGCTTATCATCTTCGGTAATTTTTCTTAAATGCAAACGCTCTGTTTCCAACATAGGAAAAGGATTAAAATTTAGGCTTATCATAGTTTAAAGCTAAACAATTAATTAATTTGTATTTACTTTTAAATTAAATCCATCAAAAATTAATCTGAAAAATAGCTTTTGCTATCTTTAGCAAATGAATTCTTTTTCCCATCATCATTTTAAAGGTTTAAAAGTAGTAGAGCTGGCAAGTGTTTTAGCCGGACCATCAGTAGGATTATTTTTTGCCGAATTAGGTGCCGAAGTAATTAAAATAGAAAATAAAAAAACCGGTGGTGATGTTACCCGCAGTTGGAAATTGCCATCAGAAGATAAAAAATCAGATGTATCTGCCTATTTTTTAGCCGTAAATTTTTTTAAGAAACATTTATTTTTAGATGTAAGCAGCGAGACCGATTATAAAAAATGCATAACACAAATTAAACATGCAGATATAGTTATTGTAAACTACAAAAAGGGCGATGATAAAAAACTGAAGCTTGACTACTCAACATTAAAAAAAATAAACCCAACATTAATTTATGCCGGCATACAAGGTTTCTCTGATACGGATGAGCGTGTGGCTTATGATTTAATTTTGCAGGCAGAGAGCGGATTTATGAGCATGAATGGTACAAAAAAAAGTGGTCCGTTAAAAATGCCTGTTGCCATGATTGATATTTTAGCCGCACATCACTTAAAAGAAGCCATACTACTTGCGTTATTAAAAAAACAGAAAACAAAAAAAGGAAGTTGCATTTCTGTTTCTTTATTTGATGTAGCAGTTGCTTCATTAGCTAACCAGGCAACAAATTGGTTAGTGGCAAAGCACATTCCGCAACCAACCGGCTCATTACACCCAAACATAGCCCCTTACGGAGAGATTTTTATAACAAAAGATAAGCATACTGTAACCTTTGCTATTGGCAGCAACGGACAGTTTACAAAGTTGTGTGAGTTACTAAATATTAAAAAAACAAGTAGCGATAAAAACTACATAAGCAATCAATTACGTGTTATAAATCGTAAAAAATTATTTTCTGTTTTAAATAAAGAAGTAAAAAAACAAAGCTTAGCTTATCTACAAAAAGAATGTACCAAATATGGCGTACCTTTTGCAAAAATTAGAAACCTGAAAGAAGTTTTTGAATTGCCCGAAGCAAAAAAACTAATTAAAAATATTTCTTACGATAAAAAGAACTATTCTGTAGTTACTTCATTTCCAACAAAAACTGATTAAAGTACTTTCCCTTTAATTTTATTCTTTAAAATTAATATGCTTGCCCATTGTACCTCTAAAACGTTTCCATCCGCTTTCTCTGTTAGGTAAGGCAACAAAATTTAAAATACGCAGACTATCGTAATTTATTTTGGGTTCAGCATGAGATAATGTTTCCAGCGTATCAAATATAACGGGTAAAAAACGTAGGTCTTTCATATGTTTTTTTGCGAATGTATATAACAACCTTGATTGAAAAGGATCAGATGCGAAGGCTATTTTTTTAAATCCATTTGCCTTTGCTAATTTATACCCATACCAAATATTCTCCGTACTATGTTCAGCACGCCCTTCTGCAAAAACATGCTCAGTAGGCACCCCCATTTTTATGGCGTATAATCTCATTATTTCTGCTTCTACAAACGGAGAGTAAACAGAACTACCACTCATAATAATATTTTTTGCGTGTCCGGTTTTATATAAATGCGTTGCCCAAATAACGCGCATTTTCATAACCATATCCCAGGTTGGTGGATTAAATGGCACACCCGGAACAATTATAGCATCGTATACTGTAGTATCTTTTAAAGACCTGGCAGAAAGTTTTTTAACGCTGGGTACAAATAATAAACAAGAAATTAAAAACGTGCCTGTAAGAAAAATCAAGGTGTATTTTAAAATCTTCAGCATTAAACCTACTTTTTTAAAGTATCCTGCAAAACAAGCACACTTTCTTCTGCCCATTTTACCAGTATACTTTTTTGTTCTTCACTTAATGCAGCATTTTTATGAATAATTAAGTAAGAACTCATAGGCATTTCGCCTTTCTTAACCTGCTCTATCACTTCTTTTAATTTATGTGTTTTGCGTTTTAGTTTATATGTATCAAATTCTGAAAAATTAAGCTCGTCTTTTCCCTCATCTACATGGTGAGCAAGCCAACCGGCTATTGGTTGAACATTAGCATACCAAGGATATTCGGTATGATTAGAATGACAATCGTAACAAGATTTTTCTAAGATATTTTTTACTTCAGGGCTAACTGTAACCGAATGTGTTATATCAGTTGAAGTATAAGCAACAGCAACATTTCTTTCAGGGCGAATAAACTGAATTATTATTAAAAGAGAAATAATAACAATAAGTACTTTCTTTTTTTTCGACATAGGATTACATTTTTAAATTAAGCCAGTTCAACGCATTTTTACTCAGCAATTTTTGTTGAATATTTTTATCCGAAATATGTTTTTTAATTAAACTACCAGGTACATTTTCTCCTAAAGGGAATGGATAATCACTACCCAAAGCAACAAAATCTTCGCCCATAACATCTACTAAAAAATCTAATGCTTTAGGCGAATGAACTAAAGAATCTACATAAAATTTTCCTTTAAAATTATTAGGGTGAACCGGATTATCGATAGCCACCAAATCGGGGCGACAATCATAACCATGCGCTATTCTACCTTGTGTAAAAGGGAATGAACCACCACCATGCGCAAAAGCCACGCGAAGTTTTTTATATTTTTCGAATATTCCGCCAAGTAACATAGAACAAATAGCACGTGATGTTTCGGCGGGCATGCCTACCAACCAAGGTAGCCAGTATTTTTGCATATTTTGTTCGCCCATCATTTCCCAAGGATGGATAAACAGGCACATATCTAATGCTTCACAAGCTTCATAAAATCTATGATATTGGTCTTCATTTAAATTTTGCTGATTAACATTACTGCCAATTTGTACACCAACTAAGCCAATACTTTTGCAACGCTCTAATTCTTTAATAGCTAAATCAACATCCTGTAAAGGCACAGTACCTAAACCAATAAATTTTTTAGGGTGCAGACTAACTACTTCAGCAATGTGGTTATTTAAATATTTCGATATTTCTAAACAGTCTTGTGGTTTTGCCCAATAATTAAATAATACCGGAATGGTTGATAAAACCTGCATGCTTACACCATGTACATCACATTCTTCTATACGCTTTTCGGCGCCCCAACAATTACTTTCTATTTCTCTAAAAAACTTGGTACCCTTCATCATACGCGCACAACAAGGTTTATGATGGTCGAGATGAATAAATTCTCCGTAGCCAAATTTTTTACCCCAATCGGGTAATTTTTCGGGCAAAATATGGGTGTGAATGTCTATGGTTAGCATGAGGCTAATTTAGAGGTAAAAATTAAGAAGTTGAGGGAAAGAAATTATTTTTCTTGCAGAAAAACTTTTTTAGCTGTAGTAATGGCAACCGCGTTGTATTTTTTTTCGAGATAGCTCATTATCTTTTCCACCGTTTGTCTCGAATTTTCATCGAGTACATTAAAGTCTTTGGCAAACACTTCAGTTAAGGCTAAATTGTTTATCTCTTTTATTTTTTGCGGAATTTCACCAAAAGCAAGCTCTATAGTACGTTCACGTAAAATATCGGCAAACTCAGCTGTTTTTTCAGCAATAAGCTCTTCGCAAATTTTAATTTCTTTTTTACGTAAAGAAACATTTTGTTTGGCCTGCTTTTTTATATCGGTTATTGAAATATAATCTATGTTATACTTTTTTAACACTTGCGGATGTACATCAACCGGAACAGCCAAATCGATAATAATTTTTTTGTCTGTATCTCCTTGCACAAGTTGTTTATAAACATCACTTGTAATTAAATTAGTGCTTGAACCTGTACAGGTTATAAGCACATCAAAACCTTTGGTATAATCTTTTAATTGAGAAAGACTATAAGCGTCTGCACCAAGTTCTGCCGCTAATTGAGTTGCTTTTGGTAACGAACGATTAAAAACTGTAAACGTAGAAAAATGATGCTTTTTAAGGTACTTTGCCATGGTGGCATTGGTTTGTCCCGCACCTATAAATACACAACGTGCGTTATCTTTTATATTTTTTTCTTTTAACAAACGATAAGCTAAAGACATAACCGACACCGGGTTTTTTGCAATATCGGTTTCAGTAAAAATTTGTTTAGCAGTTTCAACAGTGTGTCTTGAAAGCAGACGCATAAAATCGCCGGTTAACCCAAACTCATTGCATTTGTCGTACGCTTGTCTAAATTGTGTAATAATTTCACGCTCACCAACCACCAACGAATCTAAAGAAGAAGCCACACATAAAATGTGGTTGACCGCATCGCCTCCTGTAAAAACTTTAGCGTAAGTAACCAGTTTTTTTACTTCAGTTTTTTTTAAGTTAGCATTTAGCAATGAGAATAATTGAGTTATAAAAGCTTTACTTACAGGCTTTTGGGTAGTAAACAAAAATTCAACCCTGTTACAGGTAGAAAGATAAACCACTTCTTTTAAATGAAGATTAGTTTTAATTTTAGAAAGGGTGTTTTTTACAGAAGCATCCTCTATATGAAGTTTGCCTATTTCAGTGAGTGAAAATTTCTTATGGGTAACAGCTACGGTGTAAAAATACTCTTGCTTCATACGCTTGCCCAAATATCCTGATTTACGACAAATAATTTGTCATTAGAATGTCATGCGGAATTACTTTTTGGAAGCAATTTTCTGAAGGGTTTCTTTCTCGTGCTTACTTAGGCTTTCGTAGCCACTTTTGTTAATTTTATCTAAAATTTCGTCTAACGTTTTTTCATCAGCATCTACTTTAATAGAGTGTACCACTTTTAAATTTTTGCTTTTTACTTTGGGCTTTCTTTTAAAAAAATCCATTAAATCATTTCCTTTTTTTAACTGCATGCCATATAGCAACCCAAAAAATGCACCGCCAATGTGTGCCACTTTACCACCTGTGTTAACCGAAATATCTATAATAGTTGATAATAAAAACAAAACAAGTACAACCCATTTAAGAGGAAATGAACCTATAAAAAAAACACTTACAGGCATGTTAGGCGCATATATAGCCGCCACAATAGATACAGCAGTTACAGATGCAGAAGCACCTAATAAATAGTAGTTACCCTGAATAAATAAATTGAAAAATAACGAAAAGAAAAGAGCTCCGGCAATGCCCCCTAAAATATAAACAAACCACAAACGTTTTTCGCCTACAATTGATGAAAAAATTTCGCCCATAAAATAGAAGTAAATCATATTAAAAAAAATATGACTAACTTCTAAATGTGTAAACATATACGTAAAGGGTGTATAAAATTTAACCAGCAACTGATTTAAATTAGATGGTACAGTAAAATAATTTATTAATGATGGATTAACCAAATTGGCAATAATGTTGCACAACAAAAAAAACACACCATTAATAAGCAGTATTTGCGTTACTACCGAAAATGCGCGAAACCTCCCTAACCTATCTCCTAAACTTGTGTTGCTCATTTTAAAATCCATGGCAAATCTATTATTTTAACGTGTTGTTACGGTACTTAACATCAAATAAATTTTACCTTTGATGGCTGTTTTAAATTTAGTTATTATGTATGAAAAAATAAAATTTGTTTTAACCTGTACATTTATACTATTTATACAGTTTTTTTTCGCTCAGGTTACAATTACTATTCCTAATGAAAACCCTCCTACTAATACGGTAAGTGTTTCAAGTGTAGAAGGGCGTAAACCCTTAGGTTCTTATTTTGGGTACGAGCGTGCAGCTTTTATATACAGACATGCTGAATTAGGCATGTATGGCCAAATTACCGGCATTGCCTTTTATTGCGATTCGGTAAATAATCCTGGTAATGTTCCTTTAAATATATATGTAAGAGAAACCAGCGACTCTGCTTTTACGGCTACTACAACTGTTGCTAATGAGGAAGCCGGGGCAACTTTAGTGTATACAGGCACTATACAAGCAACATTATTCGCTAAAAATCAGTGGGTAAGTATCAATTTTAATACTCCGTTTATACACGCTACCTCAAAACCTGTAGAGTTTATTTTTGAAACTAATGCCTCAGGGTCGGGCAGCGAAGGTGTTTCGGGTAAGTTTTTCTCGCATTACAATGCCAATCCTAATTATTATACTACTCAATACTGGGATCAAGACAATACGCCACCAACCAATAATGGAATTGTTGCTAATTGCAAACCTAATGCACAAATAACTATGGCTGCTGCTCCCACATGTAGCGGAATGCCAAATGCCGGAACAATTGTTTCATCGGCAAGTGATAGCCTTTGTTTAAATGAAAGTTTTGTATTGTCTTTACAAGGGAGCACTCCTGCTTTGGGTTTAACTTATCAGTGGCAGGGGTCTGCTGATGGCGTAACTTTTACAAACATCCCACAAGCAGATTCAACTACTTTATTACAAAGCTTACAAAATACCACTTGGTACAGGTGCGCGGTAACCTGTTCAGGCCAAACAGCTTACTCAACTATTAAGCAAGTTGTGCTTCGGTATTTTATGAAATGTTATTGTAACAATTTGGGTGGTGATTGTTCTAACGGTACTGCGATTGATTCGGTAGCCATTGAGGGTACTACATTGGCTAATGGATTAACAGGATGTTCGAACAATAATTACACGCTTTACCCAACAAGTGGAAATACGACAACAAGCTTAGACCAAGGCTCCACTTATATTTTAGATACACGTTTTAACGGAAATGTAGCGGCATCTTTTTGGATAGATTATAATCAAGATGGTATATTAGAGTCCCTCACAGAATGGACACAAATTTGCACACAGTCTCCATCTATTTATGACACTGTAACTGTGGGAGGTGTTTTAATAAGTAGAGTTGATAGTGTTTTTAAAACTTCTTTTACAGTACCTTCAAATGCTCAGATAGGTTATACTTTATTTCGTGTAAGGAGTAGGGCCGGTGGAAATACAAATGATTCTTCAAGCGTGTGCGCCTTTTTTGGAACCGGCGAAACCGAAGACTATTATGTTTATATTAACTACCCATTAGGCATACAACAACTAAAAAATAGTGAGTTCCCGGTATCAATTTATCCAAACCCGGTTACTAACCAAATTACACTTGAGGCAAATTTTACACAAGCCGAAAATATTACCACAAGTATATATACTATTAACGGAGGTTTAGTTTCGCAGGTAGAAAGAAAATATGTGGGCGAGCCTTTAACTATAGATGTTTCAGCACTTGATACAGGAATTTATTTTGTAAAAATTTCTACTAAAGAATACATAACAACCAAAAAAATTATTATTTCTAAATAACATGGCTAAACAAAAACTACAAAAAGATTATTTGTACTTGGCTTATAAAGGTAAAGAATATTTATGGTTAGGTTTCACCATTCTATCGGTACTAATATCCACATTCTGTCTTATAAAAAGTGATAGAGAGCAGGCATTATATTTTATTGCATTAACTTTTTTAGCGGGCTTACTGTATTCTTTTAATCGCAGTCGTCGTAAAAAAATGGAAACAAGAGCTAAAGAAAAACAAGATAAATTAGAAACTAAATCTTAAAACAATATAACATGAAATACATAGCAAAAGCACATTGGCAAGGAAATTTAAAAGAAGGTAAAGGATCTCTTACTTCACCAAGCGGAATTTTAAACAACACAAATTACAGCTTTAAAACTCGTTTTGAAGGAGAAAAAGGCACTAACCCAGAAGAATTGTTAGCCACCTCGCATGCAGGTTGTTTTACGATGGCCGTATGTGCTATTTTAACTCAAAAAGGATTAAATCCTACAAGTTTAGACACAGAAGTTACATTAACCATGGAGAATTTAACCATTACTGCCATTCATCTTTCTATTACAGGAAAAGTTGCAGGCATTACAGCTGATGAATTTACGGTTGTTACAAAAGATGCTGAAAAAAATTGTATTATATCAAAAGCATTAAGCGTACCCATTACATCTGAAGCTCATTTTTTAGCTTAACATAATTTTTTATTGAAATGATTTTTGAACTTAGATAATCTCTTTGTTCAAAAATCATTTTTTATTTTCAGTACCCCTCAAGTACATTTACAAAAAACATTTTATGAGCGATACACAACTTTTTTTTAAAGTTTCAGATAAATTAAACATTGATACAAAGCAAGTAGTTGCTACTATTCGTTTATTAGATGAAGGAGGCACAATTCCTTTTATAGCCCGTTACCGCAAAGAAGCTACCGGCAGTTTAGATGAAGTTGCCATTATGCAAATACGTGATGAGATAGAGCGTTTAAGAGCTTTAGAGCAACGTCGCGAAACAATTTTAAAATCCATTGAAAGTCAGGGTAAATTAACTGATGAGTTAAAAGAAAAAATACTGGATGCAGAAACCATAAGTAAGCTTGAAGATTTGTATTTACCATACAAACCTAAACACAGAACCAAAGCTACCATTGCACGTGAGAAAGGTTTAGAACCTTTAGCACAATTTATTTTAGCACAAGGCAACACATCGTTAGGCGATGAAGCCGCTAAATTTATCAGCACAGAAAAAGAAGTTATTTCAATTGAAGATGCTTTGCATGGTGCACGCGATATTATTGCCGAAATAATTACAGAAGATGTAAATGCACGTGAACAAACACGAAATTTATTTAAACAAAAAGCAACCATAAAAAGTAAAGTTGTTAGAGGAAAAGAAGAAGAGGGCGCTAAGTTTGAAGATTATTTTGATTGGGAAGAACCACTTGCTCAATGTCCTTCGCATCGTTTACTGGCTATGCGCCGTGGAGAAAAAGAGGATTTTTTATTTTTAGATATTAAACCTCCGGTTGATGATGCGTTGGATATTTTAAACCGCATTTTTGTAAAAACTAAAAATGCTTGTGCTGACCAATTGAAATTAGCTATTGAAGATGGATACGGGCGTTTATTACAACCATCTATAGAAGCTGAAACTCGCTCTAATACAAAAGAGTTGGCCGATGATAAAGCTATTGAAGTTTTTGCACAAAATATTCGCGAGCTTTTACTTTCATCTCCTTTAGGGCAAAAAGCAATTCTCGCTATTGACCCGGGCATTAGAACCGGTTGCAAAGTTGTAGCACTTGATAAGCAAGGAAAATTATTAGCTGATACAGTAATTTATCCGCAGCAAAAAAAATCGGAAGCAGAAAATATTGTGCTCGCATTTTGTGCTAAACACCTTATTGAAGCCATTGCTATTGGTAACGGCACCGCAGGACGTGAAACAGAAACGTTTATTAGAGGAATAGATATTCTGCCAAAAGAAATTTCGGTAATTATGGTAAATGAAAGTGGTGCTTCTATTTACTCAGCATCGGAGGTAGCTCGTGAAGAATTTCCGGATAAAGACATTACGGTGCGCGGTGCAGTTTCTATTGGTAGAAGGCTGGCTGACCCGTTGGCCGAATTAGTTAAATTAGACCCAAAATCTATTGGGGTTGGGCAGTACCAACACGATGTTGACCAAACCAAGTTAAAAAATAAATTAGATGAAGTAGTAAGCAGTTGTGTAAATGCCGTGGGCGTTGAATTAAACACCGCCAGTAAGGAATTACTTACTTATGTATCTGGCTTAAATAGTCGTTTAGCACAAAATATTGTTGAATACAGAAATGAACATGGTGCTTTTAAAAATCGTTTTCAGCTAAAAGAAATTTCGGGTTTAGGTGAAAAAACGTTTGAGCAATGCGCAGGTTTTTTACGCATCAGTAAAGCAGAAAACCTTTTAGATAAAAGTGCCGTACACCCTGAGAGTTATGAAGTGGTAGAAAAAATGGCGAAAGACGTAAACTGCTCGGTTGCCGATTTACTTACCGACAAAGAATTACGCAAGCAAATTAAAATTACAAACTACGTAACTGATACCATTGGTTTACCAACGCTTAGAGATATTGTAAATGAGTTAGAAAAACCGGGACGTGACCCACGTAAATCGTTCGAAATATTTTCGTTTGCAGAAGGCATAGAAAAACCTGAAGATTTACGCGAAGGCATGAAATTACCAGGCATAGTAACCAATGTAACAAACTTTGGGGCCTTTGTAGATGTGGGTGTGCATCAGGATGGGTTGGTACATATTTCGCACTTAGCAGATACGTTTGTAGATGATCCAAACAAAATTGTAAAAGTGCATCAACAAGTTATGGTAACTGTTTTAGAGTTGGATTTAAAGCGTAACCGTATTGCGCTATCAATGAAAGGAAACGGAAATGTATCAGCCGCAAAATCTTCTGCTAAAAAAGAAAAAGAAATTGTGTACGATGCTAACGATATGCAATCTGCTCTATCTGCCTTAAAAGCAAAATTTAAAAAGTAGTTCATGCCCAAGCCTCTACCTAATTTTGAACGGATGATGACTTTAATTAACGAGGTTTTTGACACCCGCAAAGACCCCAATCAATTACAGGTTAGTCAGAAAGAAATGAAAAAGCTGGAGAAAATTCATCCTGCAACTTTATCAGAGTTTGCCGATGAAAATGGACCTGTCGTTTGGGTACTTATTATACCAACTATAACAGCTGTGATGGATAGTTTTCTTTCAGGGAAAATTTCAGAGAAAGATATTCTTACTAAAACAAAACCCGGAGAAAAATATACTTGCATTTATTTATGTTCCGTAACCACTTTACCCGAATATAGGGGTAAGGGTATAAGTAAAAAACTTTGCCTTGATGCCATTCAAGCCATTTGTAAAGACCATCCAATAGAAACACTTTTTGTTTGGCCTTTTACTAAAGAAGGAGAAAATCTTGCTGCATCTTTAGCAAAAGAATGTAGATTGCCTTTACGTGTTTATGCTGAAAAATGATAGACATAGAAGAAAAAATAGAAACAAAAAAGGAAACAAAAACACTTGAGGCTGAGGAACGTCAAACAATTATACATTGCATTTATAACCCCATTAATGCGGTACGCATTTGGCCCAGTACTTTTCTAATAGAAAAAGAAAGTGGTAAACGTGTTAAACTAATAACTGCTTTTAATATTTCTTTTGCGCCTGAATGGACTTTTGCCTACAACGGAAATAATAAATTTACGTTGATTTTTGAAGGCTTAAGCAAAGGCTGCACTATGTTTGATTTAATGGAAATAATCCCTCTACCCGACCCATTTGTAGTACGTAACATACAACGTACAGCAAGCGATGTATATACCATACGCGTTGATTAAATTTCTTTTATTGTCTTAAAAAGTTTATTTCCACTGTTTTCTTCAATAGTTAACCATTGTTAATTTTTAAAGTTTGGCACAATGTGGCCTACCTTTTGTAAAACACCCAACAATTCATTAAACACTTATCTATTTATTCAAACCTAAATCATTGAGCAATGAAAACAATTTTGAAAAAAGTTCGCAGCAGAAAAAAAACTCTTGCCGAACACAGCATTTTACTTTTTTGCATAAGCATTATTTTATTTGGACAAAGTTGTGTAACCATAAACCCGGGGGAAATTGGATTGAAAGTGAAGAAAGGCGTTTTATCTAACGAAGACTTTGTTGCAGGCAAATATCCGCAAGGACCACGTACCAGTTATATATTGTTTAGTACCCGGGTGCAAGAGTTACCTATAAAAGCTTTGCTACCTACAAAAGAAGGTTTAGAGGCAAAAGTAAATATGGCCGTACTATATCATATTAAACCGGAAGCTATAAGAAATATTTATTTAACCCTCGGTATGAATTACGAAAATGAAGTTATTTTAAATAACGTATCTGCCATATCACGAGAGACTTGCCTTAACTACCGAGCTATGGATTTAATGACGCAGCGCGACTCTTTAGAGGTAAATATTTTTAGAAATCTGAATGCTGATATAGGGCATTATGGCTTTGTGGTTGATCAGGTGCTTGTTAAAGAAATTGATGTACCCGATGAAATAGACAGAGCCATAGAGAAAAAAGTTTTATCAGAGCAATTAATAAAACAACAAGAGGTTGATATACTTACTCAGCAAAAAGCAACCAACGCATCTATAGAAAAGCAACGTAAGGAAATGGAGTTTAATTTTGAAAAACAAAAACGTGAAAAAGAAACCACCATACAACAAGAACGAATGGATGCTGACTTTGCCGTTGAAAAACAGAAAAAAGACGCGGAGCGCACAGTAATTGGAGCAGAAGCAGCTAAAAAAGCACAAGATTTAAACAATTCAACTATTACTCCTTTACTTATTAAGTACAAGAGTGTAGAGGTGCTTAAAGAATTAGCAAACTCGCCTAACTCAAAAATTATAATTACTGATGAAAAAAACCCCATAAACATGAGGATGTACGATAAGTAAATTATTAAAATCTCCTTTCTTCAATCGAAGAAGGGAGATTTGTCATTTAATTAAAAACAAGCTAAAAAAAACCTGTTCAAAACCTTTTAAAACTCAGTAGATTAGGCTCATAACTCCCTATTTAAAACTCCTAACTGTTTCCTATCTTGCATCTCCGTTTGTAATATGGAAAAGAAGAAACAAAAAACTGATACCCCCGAGAAAGAAACTCCCTTAATGAGGCAGTATAACGAAATTAAGACCCAGTTTCCAGATGCTTTATTATTATTTAGAGTAGGTGATTTTTACGAAACCTTCGGTCAAGATGCTATCAAAGCTGCTTCGGTATTAGGCATTGTACTTACACGACGTGCTAACGGTTCTGCACAGTTTATCGAACTGGCAGGATTTCCTCACCACTCAATGGATACTTATTTACCAAAATTAGTGCGTGCCGGTTATCGTGTAGCGATATGCGACCAATTAGAAGACCCAAAGCTTACTAAAACAATAGTTAAACGTGGTGTTACTGAGTTAATTACACCGGGTTTAGCTTACAGTGAAAAAATATTAGACCACCAGACCAATAATTTTTTATGCAGTCTGCATTTAGGCAAAGACATTCATGGAATTTCGCTACTTGATATTTCTACCGGAGAGTTTATAGTTGCAGAGGGTAACGCATCATACATCGAAAAAATTGTACACAAGTTTAGTCCGAATGAAATTTTATTTGAACGCAACAAACGTTCGCAGGTTTTAGATTTATTGGGTGATAAATATTATATATACGGCATTGATGACTGGGCCTTTACGTTTGATTACGGACAGGAATCGTTAACCAAACATTTCAACACAAATTCATTAAAAGGTTTTGGCATAGAAGAAATGCCTGCTGCTATTGCATCTTGCGGTGCTATGTTGTTTTATCTGCATCAAACCCGTCACGATAAATTAAAACACATTACCTCTTTAAAACGAATTGATGAACATGAATTTGTTTGGTTAGATAAATTCACTTTTCGCAATTTAGAATTGATTTATCCTTTACACGAAAACGGCAAAGCTTTGTTTGATGTAATTAACGGAACAGTTACTCCAATGGGCACTCGTCTACTTAAACGTTGGATTGCAATGCCCTTGAAAAATATTACGCATATAAATAAACGTTTAGATGTTATTGAATTTTTCACCAAACATACTGAAGAAGCTAACAAACTACATAGCGAGTTAAGTCAGTTAGGTGATTTAGAGCGTTTGATTTCAAAAGCAGCTGCTATGCGCATTAACCCGCGTGAGTTGATGCAATTAAAAAGATCGCTTACTATAACGGAAAACATTAAACAAAGTTTAAAAGACTTCAACAATAAATATTTTGAAGATACTATTACAGGTTTACAAGATTGTAAAGAACTTCAACAGCGATTAAATTCCTTAAACGAAGATGCGCCCGTATCTATAGCCAAAGGAAAGGTTATGGCTGATGGTGTGAATGCCGAGTTGGATGAATTAAGACAAATTGCTTATTCGGGTAAAGATTATTTATTAAAAATTCAGCAACGCGAAGTTGAACGCACAGGTATAACTTCATTAAAAGTAGCCTATAACAATGTGTTTGGTTATTATTTAGAAGTTACCAATTCGCATAAAGATAAAGTGCCGGCCGATTGGGTGCGTAAACAAACACTTACTAACGCGGAACGTTACATTACGCCCGAATTAAAAGTTTACGAAGAAAAAATATTAGGTGCCGAAGAAAAAATTACTACTCTTGAAACAAAACTGTTTGAAGAATTGGTAGCTTACGTTACTGAATTTACCATCAACATACAGCAAAATGCCGCATTACTGGCTCGTTTAGATTGTCTGCTTGGTTTATCCATAGTAGCTAACAATAATAAATATATACGTCCTGTGGTTAACGAGGGCTTTGCTATTGACATTAAAGAAGGCCGCCACCCGGTTATAGAAAAACAATTGCCTGTTGGTGATGAGTATGTGAGCAATTCCGTTTTTTTAGATACTGAAGCGCAGCAAATTATGATGATAACCGGCCCGAACATGAGTGGTAAATCTGCTCTGTTACGACAAACGGCTTTAATTACATTGTTGGCACAAACAGGTTCTTTTGTTCCCGCACAAAGTGCGAATATTGGTTTGGTAGATAAAATTTTTACCCGTGTAGGAGCTTCGGATAACATTTCATCAGGTGAATCTACCTTTATGGTTGAGATGAACGAAACAGCAAGCATCTTAAACAACCTAAGCAATCGTAGTTTAATTTTATTAGATGAGATAGGAAGAGGAACCGCGACTTACGACGGTATATCAATTGCCTGGGCCATTGCAGAATATATACACCAAAACCCACAACATAAAGCAAAAACATTATTTGCCACGCATTATCATGAGCTGAACGAAATGCAACAATATTTTCCGCGTGTAAAAAATTACCATGTAACCGTAAAAGAACTTAGCAATAAAGTAATTTTTATGCGCAAGCTTGCCGAAGGTGGCAGTGAGCATAGTTTTGGGATACACGTAGCTAAAATGGCCGGCATGCCGAAAGATGTTGTTGAACGTGCCGGAGAAATTTTAAAGAAACTGGAAAAAGAACATGAACTCGAACCTAATCAAACCTTAGTAGATACCGAAGGTAGGTTAGTTCAAAAAAACACAGATAATGATTATCAATTAAGTTTCTTTCAGTTAGATGACCCTGTGCTACAACAAATAAAAGAAGAGATTTTAAAAACAGATGTAAACACGCTTACCCCTGTTGAGGCGCTTTTAAAATTAAATGAAATTAAAAAGTTATTAGGTAAATAATAAAATATGCTGAAAAACTTCAAGCTAAATCAAACTACATCAATTCTACTTCTTTGTGGCATCTTTTTAGTACAAATGTATTGTTATAATTACAAGGAGACTTTACATATACATCCACGTAACATACACTCATGGAGACAAACAGATTGTCTCTCATTTGTATTAAATTTTTACAATGGTCGAGGAACTTTCACAGAACCCTGTGTAAATAATTTAGGCAATACAGATGATGGAAAAATAGCCAGTGATTTCCCCTTAGTTCAATATACAGTTGCTCAGATATGGAAAATAACTGGTAAATCAGAACTGATATTTAGGTTAATTGAATTAGGTTTTTTATTTATGGGCTTGCTATACATATATAAACTGGCCTTATATTGGACTGAGAATTATTTTCTCTCAATAGCAACAGCAGCGCTTGTATTTACTTCACCTATCTTAGCCTACTATGGAACTACTTTTTTAAGTGATATACAAGCTTTTGGGCTGATTTGCGGAGGTTTTTATTTTGTCATAAAGTGGCTAAATGAAAAAAAACGAAAACAATTAGTAATAGCCATTCTATTCTTTTTATTTGCAGGATGGTGCAAAATGTCATCTGTTTTTGTTTATGCCATTGCATTACTTTTAATTGCAAGAGAATTTATGATTGGAATTCGCTCGGCAGATCTAAATTACAAGAAAATTAATTTTATCGATATCGTATTATTGTGTGTTCCTTTTATAGCATGGTATCTTTGGTACCATTACGCAACTAATTATAATAACCTACACCCAAATCATTTTTTTCTCATTGGTATTTTACCTATTTGGGAATTAAATGCGGAAAAACAACATTTTATATTAATGAAGTTTTTATCAGAAATTTTACCTCAAATGCTTCATTCAAGTTTACTACTTGTCATATTTGTTACTGTTATTGCGTTTTCAATTTCTAAGATAAAACGTTTCTTTTCCGAAGAATATATAATTATGACCGGCGGATTTATTATGTTTTTTTTATTCATCATACTTTTCTTTCAGGTTTTTAATGCACATGATTATTATTTGATAACCATGTTAAATATATTCGTCATAATTTTATGTTTACTGGTAAGAATGATTAACAACTCGTTGGGAGCACTATTAAACAGTAATACCAGCCGAATTTTCGTTATTATTTTTATCGGCTTGCTAACCTGTTTATCTGGCATTAAAGCCAGAGGGCGAATTAATTTTAACGATAAGTGGATGACAAAATCAATTGCTTATAATGAAACAGAATATAAATTAATGGAATATTTTACTTGGTACGAGCACACTCGCTATGAAGTATTAGAAGATCCTTCTTTTAACATAGATAAAGTAGGAATTACCAAACAAGACACTGTTATATGTATAGGAGATAAAACTATTAATAGAGCTTTATATTTAATTGACCGTGTAGGTTATTCCAGTTATAATATTGATAATATCGGCATTGATAATATAGCCAAATTTATAGAAGAGAAAAGGAAAAAAGGACTGAAGTATATTATACTAATTGAGCCTGACTATTTAAATAACGAAAATTTAAAGCCATATCTTACAAATAAAATCTTCGAAGAAAAGTCTACCTCCATTTACAAACTCTAACCGATGTCTGATTTCAACGATATTATGCTCGATTTAAAACGGAAGCTTTACAAGCCCGTTTATTTTTTGCATGGCGAAGAACCTTATTTTATTGATGAAATTGGCAATTATATAGAACATAATGTACTGGATGAAACCGAAAAAGGCTTTAATCAAACAGTTTTATATGGCAGAGATACTGACTTAGCAAGCATTATTAGTTTGGCAAAAGGTTTCCCTATGATGGGCGAACGACAAGTAATTATTGTAAAAGAAGCACAAACTTTAAAAGAACTTTCAAAATCTACGGGTGATGGAGATGAAGTAAAAGAAAAAAAATCTTCTTCAGATACTAAAAATGTATTAGCTGCTTATCTCGAAAACCCACAACCATCGAGTATTTTAGTATTTTGTTTTAAATATAAAAAACTAGATGCTCGTTCTGCCCTTTCTAAAGCAATTGCAAAAAAAGCGGTGCTGTTTGAGTCTAAAAAACTATACGACAACAAAATTCCTGATTGGATAAACGGATATTTAAAAGATAAAAAATACAGTATCAACCCAAAAGCTGCTATTTTACTTTCAGAATATTTAGGAAATGACCTTTCTAAAATTGCGAATGAAATAGGCAAGCTTTGCATCAACTTACCAGAAAATAGTGAAATTAACATAGACCATATTCAGCAAAACATTGGTATCAGCAAAGATTTTAATGTATTTGAATTACAGGATGCACTTAGTAAAAAAGATGTGCTAAAAGCCAATCGTATAGTACAGTACTTTGCTGCAAATCCAAAGGAAAATCCTTTGGTAATGACTAACGCCTCTTTGTATAATTATTTTCAAAAAATACTTTTATATCATTTTGTACCTGATAAAAGCAGAGGAAGTGTTGCCAGTGCCTTAGGCATGAATCCGTTTTTTGTAGAAGGTTATGAGCGTGCCGCACGTAATTATAACACAGCCAAGCTAAAATATATTTTTGGTTATTTGCACGAGTGCGATGCTCGTTCTAAAGGTGTTGAAAATGTTAGTATAGAAGATGGTGATTTATTAAAAGAAATGGTGTTTAAAATTTTACATTAATTAAAATCAAACAATATAATGAACTACTGGCTCATTAAATCAGAACCGGCTGCTTACAGCTGGGAACAATTTATAAAAGACAAAGAAACTTTTTGGAGTGGCGTACGAAATTATGCCGCACGCAACAACTTAAAAGCTATGAAAAAAGGCGACCTTGCTTTTTTTTATCATAGCAACGAAGGACTTTGCATTGTGGGCATTGCTAAAGTAATTAAAGAATATACTCCTGATAAAACTGCAACTGAAGGCGAATGGTACGGTGTAGATTTTGCTCCGTACAAAGGATTAAAAAATCCAGTTACGCTTGAGCAAATTAAAAAAGAACCTCAATTAAAAACAATGGAGTTGATTCGCATTTCTCGGCTTTCTGTTTCAAAAGTTACTGATAAGGAGTTCGATAAAATTTTGCTAATGAGCGAAACCAAATAATGAATAAACTCTCGTTTGCCGCTGTTACTACAGATGTACTAAACCATGTAGCACATGATATAATAGCTCATTTAGCCGACAGTAAAATTATTTTGTTTTATGGAGAAATGGGTGCAGGCAAAACCACCCTTATTAAAGAAATTTGCACCCAACTTGGGGTAACAGATACTATGAGTAGCCCTACTTTTTCGGTAATAAATGAGTACCGAGCAAGCAATAATAAAATTATTTACCATTTTGATTTGTACCGTATAAAAAGCATAGAAGAATGCCTTGATTTAGGCATGGAGGAGTATTTAGATAGCGGTAACTATTGTTTTATTGAATGGCCCGAAGTTGCTGCACCCTTATTACCTGAAAAATATTATAGTCTATCCATAAAAACAGAAAAGGATAATACTCGTAGCATTATCCTTTCTTAAAAAAGCATTGTTAGTTTTCTTTTAATTGCTACCTAAAACTTTCAATAACTCATCTAATTTAGGTGTCAATATAATTTCTGTGCGACGATTTTTTTTACGAGCGTCGGCTGTTTTAGCAGGGTCTAAAGGAAAAAACTCTCCACGTCCGGCAGCACTTATACGTTTTGGATCTATACCCGGGCTACTTTGCAAAATTATTTTAGTAACCGATGTAGCGCGCATTACACTTAAATCCCAGTTATCTTTAATGTCTCCGTTGCCGTGCATTGGCACATCATCTGTATGTCCTTCAACCATTATATTAATGTCGGGATTTTGGTCTAAAACTTTAGCCACATTTTTTAAAGCCTCTATTCCTTTAGGTTCTACAGCCGTTTTACCACTTGCAAATAGTAACGACTCATCCATGCTCACATAAATTTTGCCATTTTTTTGCGTAATGGTTAACCCTTTATTTTCAAAATTATAAAGCGCATCGCTCAATTTCTTTTTCAAATCTGCGGCTGCCTGATCTTTTTGTTTTAGCACGGCTTCCAATTCGTTTACACGTTTTTCACGTAATTGCAATTGAGTAGATAAAGAATCTAAACTTTGTTTTTGTTTATTTAGTTGAGCTGATAAAGCATTTAACTCATCTTGTTTTTTCAGTAATTGTGTTTGTGTAGCCTGTAAATCGCCGCTTAATTTAGCATTATCTTTTTCGCTGCTGGTTAACTGCCTATTTAACTTATCCATTAACTCATCGTTTAACTGATTAAGTTTATCGTACTTAACCGTAAGTATACGGTAATTGGTACCTAATACATTCGTATCGCGGCGCAACCCAGTAAGGTCTTTATTGTTTTGAGCAAGTTCATCGCTCAAATCTTTTAATTTTGCTTCATTAGCTTGTGAGCTTGTTTTAAGAGCCGCTAACTCGCTTTCGCAAGCTTTTTGCTTATCCTGACACTCCTCTAACTTGCGTTGCGGGACACAAGAGGTTAAGAAAACTGCTGCTATTATGGCGATGTAGAACGATTTTTTTATCATGGTAAACATTTTATTGTTAGCAAAAATATGGTTACAAGCGTAAATAATTACCGCTTTTTTTGAAACTTTTAAACAACTAATAGCGTATAAATAAATTAACATGAGTACACTTCAAAATAATTGGCTTACTGAAAATCACATTGATTTTGAGTACAAAAAATATATGGTATTAGGTTATATGCAAGATATAAAATACCAGTACGAACGGCAGGAGTTATACCCAGCATTGGCAGATGTTATTGCTCATTACAAAAACCTGAAACAGATAAAGGATAATGCCAACCAAATAAAAAAAGGTTTTTCGAAAGATGTTACCGGTATAGACTGGCAAAAAATGGAGCTAATTCATAAACAAGAAAAAATAGCTGACGATTTGTTTCAAGAACTTGAAATGATTATTGATTTTTCAATGCCTTTGTTTGCCGATAAAATAAATGCAGGAAAAAAAATGTACGATTACGTGGAGCAAAACTTATCGTTAAGTATGGTGGGTATCTCCCCCTTACGAAAAGAAGAAGGTTACCTGATTATAAATACAGACAATCAGAAAGAAATTTACGTTTACCAATATGGTTTTTCTATTTTACAAAATGTGCAGGAGCATGTAAAGCAGTTGTATACCGAATACATAAGTACGTATACGCATACTATTAACAACACTTTCGAGAAAATAAAACAGGATTTAATCTCTACCCGAAAAGAACTCCCCAATCCGGCTGTTTATGTCATAAAAAGTGCTGTTTCAGCACCATTTACCGAAACCCTTTTACCTATAGCCAAGCGCTTTTTTGTGCATAAATTTGCGGCGTAACAAATCCTAATTTTTTTAACGCTATAATTAGTTTAAATTTGTAGAATAAACCCATTTTATGCAAAAAAAACTATTTAGCACTGCATTTTTTTTATTAGTAAATATTGCTATTTACAGTCAGGTTATGTTTCAAAAAATATATGAAAAAGGTTCAGATTTAACCACCTCTTACGGCGCACAACAAACCAGCGATGGTGGTTACATTATGGCTGGTTTGCACCAGGTTTCTGCAACTGATTTTGATTACTTAGTAGTTAAAACAGGTGCTAATGGCGATACTTTATGGACTAGAACCTACGGCGGTATTGGTGATGAAGAAAGTTACGGCATGCAGCAAACTGCTGATGGAGGGTATATTTTTACAGGCATAGATAGTTCTTCTGGTTTAGGCAGTTATAATGTTTATTTAGTAAAAACTAATGCAAACGGAGATACTCTTTGGACAAAGTCTTACGGAGGAAATAATCAGGATTTTGCACAAGCTATTCAGCAAACTACCGATGGCGGCTATATTATTGCAGGGTACAGCAACAGTTTTAGTGCAGGTGGAGACGATGACGTATATCTTCTAAAAACTGATGCTAACGGAAATCTTAGCTGGAGTAAAACATACGGTGGTTTTTATGGTGATGCCGCTTTTGCCGTTAAACAAACTACCGATGGAGGTTATATTTTAGCAGGTTGTACAAGCAGTTTTGGTCTTAGCCCATATGGTAATGTAAATGATTTTTACGTTTTAAAAACTAACGCTACCGGCACACTTACTTGGAGTAAAACATACGGACAATATGGTGATGATTGGGCCTTTGGCGTTATTCAAACAAAAGATGGCAATTACGCCATTACAGGTCATACTAATGTAGACAGTACTGTTGCTTATAGCGATTTATATTTAATAAAAATAGATGTTAATGGGGATACTTTGTTTACTGAATCAGTTGGTGGCACAAACTACGAAGCAGGATTAGCTATTACAGAAAGCAACGATAGTGGATTGGTTATTGGAGGTTCTACATATAGTTTTGGAAATGGGTCAAGTGATGTTTATTTACTTAAAACTAATGCAAAAGGGAAATTTCTTTTTAATTCAACTTTTGGGGTTCCGGGAAATGATTTTGCATACAGCATATCTCAAACAACTGATAAAGGTTATTTACTTACAGGATATACAAGCAACGTAATTGTAAATAACAGTAGTTTTTCTTTAACAAAAACTGATTCGTTGGGCAACAGTAATAATTGTAACCAAACTACACCAACACCAACCATTAAAATTGGCGTTGGCGCTATAACTACACCGACAACTGTTGTTGGTACACCTGCAACCCTAACTGCGAATAACACCCATACAAAAATAAGTTACGGAGTTTCAGTTGTTGACCCTTGTCCGCCAACTACAAGCATAAAACAAAATGAAATTAAACAAGTGGCGTTCACAGTTTATCCAAACCCAAGTAATGGAAATATTACTATTAAAACCACTGACCTAAAAGAAAATACGCAAATAACTATTTACAATCAATTAGGGCAAATTGTATTAACCAAACAAATAAACAATGAGCTTACTAATTTAAATTTAAGTATAAGCGCAGGTGTTTACCAAGTACGTATTTTAAACGGAAACGAACTTATTTACCAAACAAAAATCATTAAAGAGTAAGAAATTTTTATTGCATGAAAGAGAAAATTGAGACTATACTTCAGGAAATAGAAAGCTTTTCGGCACAAAGTAAAGAACAAGTTGAAGAATATCGTATTAAATGGCTTAGCAAAAAAGGTGAAGTAACCGTTTTGTTTGATGATTTTAAAAATGTAGCACCTGAATTAAAACGTGAATTTGGCGCTAAACTAAATGAACTTAAAAACAAAGCACAGGAAAAAATAAATTCACTAAAAGAAAAATTTGAATCACAAAATCAAACCTCTTTTCAAAATATTGATTTAAGCCTTCCTGCCGAACCTGTTGCTGAAATTGGTTCTCTACATCCCATAAATATTGTAAAAAAAGAAATTACTAAAATATTTGAAGATATTGGTTTTACATTAAGCGAAGGAAGAGAAATTGAGGACGATTGGCATAATTTTACCGCACTAAATACTCCTGAAGATCATCCTGCACGCGATATGCAGGATACTTTTTACATACAAACAAATCCTGAAATTGTATTGCGTACACAAACTTCATCAGTACAAGTGCATTTAATGGAAAGCAATAAACCTCCTATTCGTACTATCTCTCCCGGGCGTGTATATCGTAATGAAACGGTATCTGCACGTAGCCATTGTCAGTTTCATCAAATAGAAGGTTTGTATATAGATACCAATGTTTCTTTTGCCGATTTAAAGCAGACTATTTTATATTTCGCACAACGTTTCTTCGGCGCTGAAACCAAAATACGTTTGCGCCCAAGTTTTTTTCCGTTTACCGAACCAAGTGCTGAAGTTGACATATCTTGCACTATTTGTAAAGGCGAAGGTTGCAACATTTGTAAATATAGTGGCTGGTTAGAAATTTTAGGCTGCGGCATGGTAGACCCTCAAGTGCTTACTAATTGCGGCATAGACGCTACTAAATACAAAGGTTTTGCTTTTGGCATGGGCATAGAACGCATTGCTATGCTCAAATATAAAATTACCGATATACGTTTGTTTTTTGAAAACGATATACGTTTCTTAAAACAATTTCAGTCGGCATAACATGTCAAGCCGTTTAGAGCAATTACAACAAATGTTAGTGCAAGAACCGCACGATGAGTTCTTGCAATATGCCATTGCCATTGAATATTTTTCGGTAAACAATTTTGAAAAAGCAATTGATTGTTTTAAAAATATTTTAAAAGCTAATGCCGACTATTTAGCCGTTTATTACCAAATGGGCAAGTGCTACGAAGAATTAAAACAAACTGAAAATGCCAAAGACATTTACAACAGAGGCATTGAGCTTGCTCAAAAACAAAACAAAACAAAAACCTTGAACGAGCTAAGAGCGGCGTTGTTTTTATTAGAAGATTAAATGTTACACTTAATATAGCTTAGTCAAATAAAATATTTAATTTTCCGGTATGTTATTAAACATTGCTTCAAAAAAAATAAAAAAAATACTTCTCATTCTATCATTCTTTGGTTTGCATTTTATTATGCCCGCACAACAGAATTTTTTTAACGTAAACACTTCCGACATTACGGATAGTGCCAAATTATTTTTTCAGGAACAGCTTAATTTTAATTCTCAAACCAGTTCAAACACCACTTTTACTTGGGGTTTAGGGCATGGCTTTGAGATTGGCTTCAACGTTTTTGGGGTAAATTTTGATAATCATCAAAAAATATTTTTAATTAACGATAAAGATTATACTGCCCCGCTTGGTCCGATTCTTTTAATCAACGTACAAAAAGTGTTTCATTTAAACGAGCATTTTAAAATTGGTGTAGGCACACAAAGTGGTTTAAATCTCACATCCTACTCCAAACAAATTAGACCTGTAACTTTTGATTATGCCACCTTTGTTTACCAACCTTCTCATAGATTAAAGCTGGTAACCGGGGCTTATTATGGCAATCCTTATTTTTTAGGTAGCGGAAATCAATTAGGTGCTATGGCAGGTTTTGAGTGGGCTGTTATTGAACATCATTTTCACATACAAGCAGATTGGTTATCAGGCAATAACTCAATGGGGATTTGGGTACCCGGAATGGTTATTTATTTCACACAAAATATATCTATGTCTTTAGGTTGGCAATTTCCAAATCCACACACTGCCAATTCTCAGGCCTTTGTATTTGAGTTTACATTCAGAAAATCATAACCCTAATTAAAGGTTAAATCCCTTTCCTTTCACGTAAGTCTTCTCAATATTTACTACCTTTATTGGAATGAAAAGAATTGTTTTCATTTTATTTATTTTTACCGCTCATCATTTTTGGGCACAATCCTCTTTTTCTTCTCTTATTGAAAACGAAAAAAAATCTTTCTTATCCTCACATAATGCATCTACTTGTGCTGTAAGCGATAATTATGACGTAAAATATTATCGTTGCCGCTGGAATATCGATCCGGCAGTAAACATGATTTCAGGAAATATTACTACTTATTTTAAACCACAATCGCCAATAGATAGCTTACAGATGGATGCCTCTATTTCCCTAAGCATTGATAGCGTTTTGTATCACAATTCAAAAATTAATTTTTCTCAATTAACAGGCGATGTGCTTCAGATACATTTCCCTACAAGTCTTACTGCTTTAGATTCAATAACGGTTTTCTATCACGGAGTTCCACCATCATCCGGGTTTGGTTCTTTTACGCAAAGCACACATGGTCCAAATCACGACCCAATTATATGGACATTATCAGAACCCTACGGAGCAAGAGATTGGTGGCCTTGTAAAATGACATTAACAGACAAGGCCGATTCGATTGATACATACATTACCATTCCCTCCGGTAATAAAGCCGCAAGTAATGGTTTATTAAAAGAAATCATTCCGCAAGGCGCAAACTACACCTATCATTGGAAACACAGACACCCCATTGCAGCCTATTTAATTGCCCAAGCCGTAACCAATTACACATCTTATACCGATACTGCGCAATTACAAAACGGTACGTTACCAGTATTATATTATGTGTATCCTGAAGACAGTACTGGTTCAAGAACTACAGATAAACAATTACTTAAAGTAATTCACTATTATGATAGTTTATTTATACCCTATTCTTTCTCCAACGAAAAATATGGACATGCTCAATTTGGTTGGGGCGGTGGCATGGAGCATCAAACGATGAGTTTTGTAGGAAGTTTTGCTATTGATTTATTAGCCCACGAATTAGCCCACCAATGGTTTGGCGATAGGGTTACTTGTGGCACCTGGCGCGATATATGGCTTAATGAAGGTTTTGCAGTTTATTGTACCGCCATTAGCTTAACAACCTTGTTTGGTGAACAATATTTTATAGATTGGAGAAACTCAACCAGTAATAACGTAACCTCTATATCAAATGGATCAGTTTATGTAGATGACACAACAAGTGTAGCCCGTGTTTTTGATAATAGATTAACCTACAATAAAGGTGCTTATTTACTGCACATGTTGCGGTGCATGCTGGGTGATAGCTTGTTCTTTCAAGGTCTTCGAAATTATTTAAACGACCCTACACTTGCTTATTCATTCGCTAAAACAGCCATGTTGCAACAACATTTAGAAAACGTATCCGGGCAATCGCTTACTACCTTTTTTCAGCAATGGTTTTATGGTCAAGGGTTTCCTTCTTATTTAGTTTTATATAATCAAGATGCAAATAATCAGTTAAAAATAACGCTTAACCAAAGTACATCAGATAATTCAGTTTCTTTCTTTGAAATGCCTGTACCTATTGAATTTAAAGGGAAAGGAAAAGACACTACTATTATTTTTAATCATACATCATCGGGGCAAGTGTTTTATGTAAACTTAAATTTTAGTGTAGACAGTATCTTTTTAGACCCTGATTTACATATTTTATCTGCACATAATAAAGTAATGAATGAGTTTGCTTATCTAAGAAGTCTACAATCGTTGGTAGTTTATCCAAACCCAACTACAGATATAGTAAATGTGGAAATAAATGATTTCTCTAATTTCCCTCGAAGTGTAGAATTATATAATGTATTAGGAGAAAAAATAACAAGTTTTACTCCGGCAGGAAATATATTTTCTGTTCCTCTTACCAACCTTGCTATTGGGACTTATTATTTAAAAATAATTTCAGAAGATAACGTTTACACACATAAAATTATAAAAGAAAACTAAGTTTTACTTTTTTAGTACAGGTAATAAAATAGACGAAGCATTTTTACCATCGTGATAAATGCGAACGGTTGATTTCACAAAATCTTTTTCATCGCAATGATAAATGTCTACAAACTGCTGCGGGTTTCTATCAACCAGAGGAAACCAAGAGCTCTGTATCTGAATCATAATACGATGCCCTTTTTTAAATGTATGTGCTATATCAGGTAATTCATATTTTACCTGTGTAATTTTTTCAGGCGTAAAGGCTTCCGGTTTTTCAAAACTATTTCTAAACTTGCCACGCATTATTTCGCCACGCACCAACATCTGGTAGCCACCCATCGGATACTTATCATTGGCTGAATAACTAAATGTATCAGGAAAAACATCTATCAATTTCACTACAAAATCTGCATCGGTAGTAGAAATGCTTACTAACAAATTAGCTACTACAGGTCCAGCCAATGTAACATCCTCATTAAGTACATCCGTTTTAAAAGTAAGCACATCGGGTCTGCGTGAAGCAAAACGTTGGTCATCTGTCATATAACTACGTGTACGGTCTAAATGAACATCTTCGGTATAAGGAACGGGTTTAGCAGGGTCGCTTATATATTCAGAGAAACTTAAAGCAGTAGCGGTTGGCTTAGCAAAACTTAAAGATTCTTTTTCATTCAAATAAATAGGTTTTGTCTCTATATTTTTTGGAGGCCATTCGGTAAACGTAGTCCATTTGTTTTCTCCGGTTACAAAAATATTCGCTTCCGAAATTTGTTTAGCATCACCTTCTCCTTTTAAATAGTAATTGAAAAAAGGCACTTCAATTTTAGAATAATAATAGTCGTTAACCCCCTTACCAAATTGAATGTTACCCAAACGACTACCATCAGACCTTGCCCATCCACCATGAAACCATGGCCCCATAACCAATTTATTATTTGTAGCAGGGCTTTGTTTTTCAATAGTTTTATACGTGTTCCATGCACCCCAGCAATCTTCGGCATCAAATAAACCTCCTGTAATAAGCATAGCAGGTTTAATATTTTTTAAATGACTTGTTATGGTGTGCGATTTCCAAAAATCATCGTAGTTAGAATGATTCATTTCATCAGTCCAAAACTTAACCGTATCACCCATATATAGTTTAGTAAGATTTTTAAGCGTTCCAACTTTCAGGAAGAAATCATAATTATCGTCACTATTGTAGTCAAAAGAAGCTGCTTCTTCTGTAGTAGGTTTTGGGCGAGGTTTGCCAAAATAATAATCAAAACCATAAGTATCTAACAGAAAAAAAGCACCATTATGATGTACATCATCACCAATAAACCAATTGGTAACAGGTGCCTGCGGGCCTACCGCTTTTAAAGCCGGGTGCCCACTTAGTGCCGCCATAGTAGAATAAAAACCAGGATACGAAATTCCACTTATACCAACTTTTCCATTGTTTGTGGGGATGTGTTTTACCATCCAGTCGATAGCATCGTACGTATCGCTTGCCTCATCTATCTCTTTAGGTTTTTTATTTTCTATATAGGGACGGATATCTTCAAACTCGCCTTCGCTCATATATTTCCCACGCACATCTTGCAGTACTACAATATATTTTTCTTTAAAATAATATTTAGTATTTCTGCTCCAAAAACTTCTGAATTTACCTTCGCCATAAGGAGCACAAGAGTACGGTGTACGCATAAGCATAATCGGATGTTTTTGCGAAGAATCTTTTGGGATGTATATAGAAGTAAAAAGTTTTACTCCATCACGCATAGGAATGCTACGTTCAATTTTATAATAATTAGTTACTATCCAAGCAGAATCCTGACTGGCTTCTTTTGCTTTTTCCGGTGAAATTTGTGCAGTAAGTGAGCCACACGTAAAAATTAAAAATAATAGTTTGCTAATTTTTTGCATAGATGTTTTTGTTGTTTAAAGTTTGATGCCAATAATGGTAACATCATCTACCTGATCTAAACTGCCCTTCCAATCATTAAAAGTGTTTCGTAAAATTTTACTTTGTTCTTCTAACGGCTTATCACTAATGGCAAGTAGTTTTTCTTCCAGTTGTTTGTATTTAAACTTTTTACCTTTTGGCCCGCCAAACTGATCGGGATATCCATCTGTCATTAAATAATAAACATTCCCTTTTTTAAATTCTACCGTATGTTTTGTAAACGGTTTCGGGTTATCGGTTTTACCAATAGATTGTTTATCGGCTTTAATTTCGTGCAATTGTTTATTTGAAATATACCATAGCTGGTTATTAGCTCCACTCCACGAAATTTGCTGTTTAGCTTCATCAATGGCTAATAAAGAAATATCCATGCCATCTTTTATTTCTTCGCCACTTTTTTTAAAGGTTTCTAAAACCAGTTCACGAGTTTTGTCAAGTATTTTTCCGGTATCGCGTAAGCCAAATTCTTTTACGGCGCTATTAAGCGCATTACTACACACTACACTTACCATGGCACCCGGTACGCCATGCCCGGTACAATCGGCCGCGGCAATAAAAATAATATGCTCAATCTCCTCCATCCAATAAAAGTCGCCGGCAATAATGTCTTTTGGTTTATACAATAAAAAAGTATTCGGTAATTTTTGCCGAATTAATTCAATGGGCGGAAGAATAGCATCCTGTATACGCTTAGCATAGTTAATGCTATCTGTAATGTCTTTATTTTTTTCTTCTATGATTTCTTTTTGCTGTTCAAGTTCTTCTTTTTGTTTTACCACTTCGGCAGTACGTTCAAGTACCTTATCTTCCAATATTTTTTTCTCACTAAGTAATTTGTGCTCTCTAAATTTTATATAAGCATACACTACTACTACAAATAAAATAGCGCATATAATATAAAACCAAATAGTACGGTACCAAGGTGGAGAAATAGTAAACGTAAACGTAGTTGGTTCCGCATTCCAAACTCCATTAGCACCCATTGCTTTTACTTTAAAGGTGTAAGTGCCAGGTGCAAGCCCCGGATAATCACGTTCGGTTTGCGTTGTAATGGGCGACCAATCTTTTTCTAAACCTTCTAACTGATACCTGTATTTTATTTTTTGTGGATTGCCAAGTGAAATTGCCGAAAACTGAAACAACAAATGATTTTCGGAATAAGGAAGGTTAAGCTTGAAAGGAAGATTGAACCATGGCATTACAGAATCTGCTTTGGTTGTCCAATCAACATCATTATAAAATAGTTTTACCGAAGTAATATGTGTTTGTGGTGATTTTTGGTTTTCTTTATCTGCGCTTGGGTCGTAACAAGTAAGCCCTTTAACAGTACCAATCCAAATATTATTTTGCTTGTCTTTATATATGGCATTATCATTACACTCAACTCCGGTAAAGCCATCGGTAGCGTTATAATTTTTAACCGAATTTATTTTCCAGGCATCGCCAAACGTAATTTTACTAAAGCCTTTATCGGTGCCAACAATCAGGTTTTTAGCATCCTGAAAGACAAGCGATTTAATAGAGTTAGAACCCAGCAAACTATCGTTAGCAACAAACCTTATTTTTATTTTACCCTGAGCATGCGCATCAAACATATAAAGCCCTCCATTATTTGTGCCTATCCAAATATTTCCATCTACGCTTTCAGTTAATGCTTTGGTATTTTTATGAAGCAAACCTTCCGCTTCATCGTATGTGGTAATTGCTCCTCCTCCACCGTACTTGGCTAAGCCACCACCGGTACCAAACCAAATATCTCCTTTTTTATCCTGAATAATGGCATTGACGTCTTTATCGCTCATCATAAGCGTTGACATATCTGTATTTAAAAACTTTACGCCATCGTACAAACTAATGCCCTGTTTAGTACCACACCACACTTTGCCGCTTTTATCAACTAAAATGCTATAAACACTATTATCCAATAAATCATGTTCAACCGAATAGTTAGTAAATGTTTTTCCGTTATACTTGGCTATTCCGGCATCAGATATAGCAGCCCAAATATTTGGGTTTTTAGATGATTTACCTGCTGAAATAGAAAGTATATTATTGCCCATTAAGCCATCATGCGTAGTGTAGTTTTTAAATTGGGGAACTGTTTTATCGAAATTCATTTGCACAATTCCGCCTGCGGTAGCCAGCCAAAAGTTTCCAACCGAATCTTGGTCTATGCCCTGCACAATATTATTTTGAAGCCCATCTTTTTCTCTGTAATGAGAAAACTTGTCGCCCATATATTTACATAATCCCTCACTATTGGTGCCAATCCAAATATTTTCTTCATTGTCTTCAAACACACATAACATTTGGTTACCAGGCAAGCCTTCCTTATCGGTATAATGGTCTAAATTAAATTTTGACAGATGTTTAGATGAAGTAACACGGTTTCTTATAATTCCATTTTCTGCCGAAGCAAACCACATTTCATTTTTGCTCGATTTAAAAATGCCCCAAACTTTTTTGGCAGTAAATTCATTATCGTGATTAAATACAGTAACTTTTCGTGAAAGCAACTCAAGCCAAAAATCATTTTTACTTGATTGTTTTGCAGGAGCAATGCTAAACACTCCCTCGTCAAGCATTCCAAACCATAGAGTACCCTCATTATCTTCGCCAATTGAAAGAATAAAATCGCTTGGTATTTCTTTTCCACCTCTAAGCTGGTCTATTCTAAAAGAATCTTTTTCGGGTGTAATAATATTTAAGCCACCAAAAGTAGCCAACCATATATGCCCTGCTTTATCCTGATGGATGTTGAATACAGAATTATTACTCAATCCCCTATGCTCATCAATAACCTGTACACGAAACGAATCTTTAGCCACCTGAGTAACTTTGTTTACCCCCCCATCATCGGTGCCCGCCCAAATATTTCCTTTTTCATCTTCTATAATTGATAAAACCGTAGTGCCCGATAAGCCATTTTTTTTACCGATAGTTTTAAATTTTAAACCATCATAGACAATAAGTCCTTTATCTTTTGTACCTGCCCATAATCTGCCTTTTTTATCTAATAACAAACTACGAACTATATCACCTGAAAAACCTTCTCTTTTTGAAAATGTTTTAAAGTTTATACCATCAAAACGACAAAGCCCGCCACCTTCTGTACCGAGCCATAAGTAACCATTATTATCCTGAACGATACAGTAAATAGTTGCCTGAGGCAAGCCCTGCTCAATAGAATAAACCTGAAAATTATTGCGTTGCCCAAATAAAGTAAAGGAAAATGTAAAAAACAGTAAACAATATATGAGTCTCTTCCTTATCATGTACGGTAAAGAACAAATGTAATAAACAAAAAAGATACGTACTGAAAAAAGAAAAGGTTACTTTTTTATAAAAATAAACTGCCCACCTTCATCTCCCGTATTTTTTATAGCCTGAAACTGTGGTGATTGCTCTGAGTTATTAGTTACCGGAATTTTTATGGTTGAGTAAAGCTGACTGGCATCATAAAACTTACTGGTGTTACCCGTTAAGGCTTTTAAAAAATAATACGCAAAAACCGAGTGCCCTTCTTTTCCTCCATCCATTACAGGCTCAATGCCACCTGAAGTAAGTGCCTGACGAGAAGCCAAATTATTTACTTCTTTATAATATCTCTCCGAATTTTCGAAAGGAACGCCAATGGTGTTTCCTCTAAAAATATCGCCGCTAAAACAAGCATCAGAAATTAATAAGGTGTGTTTTGATTTTATACCTGTTAAAAAAGTTTGAATGTCGTTATTAGAAATATAATCGGATGTAGATGTAGTTTGCGCGTCTACCGGAACCCAATAACCTTTGCCCAATTGTTGCTTATATTCTCCATGTCCCGAAAAATAAATCAACACATTATCTTTCTCCTTTACATTAGCGGCAAGCCACTCCATGGTAGTAATAATATTTTTACGAGTTGCCTGTACATCGTACAATGTTTTAAAAACATCTATTTTATATTTCTGTCTTAATAATGCTTCAACTGCCTTGGCATCTTTTACACCGTTTTTTAACGGTTGCCAGCTTCCGCCATATTTATCAACGCCAATAATCAACGCATAGTAATCACCTACTTGTAAGGTGGTTGATTTGTCAACATTCAAGCCTTTAAGTGGGTCGCCACTGCCACGATATTGCGTAGCGTTATCTTGATTAGCCGGCGCGCTTGGAGATGGCGTATTTGTTTTTTGATTTTGAGAAGGGTTTGTATTTGAAGCAACGGGTGTAGATGTAGTTCTATCTTCTGTAACCTTCACCGTATTAGCTGTGCCTGAGCCATCTTGCATTTCAACCGTAGCGCCTTTTATTTTTTGCGGGGTTGCTTCTATAAACACATTATGCCATAGTATAGTCATATCTACCAATTGCATATCCATGTCTCTTCCGCCTTTCATTTTTTCCCAAACAAGTACAAACCTATCATCATCTCCTTTATTAAATAAAATTGGTTTTGTTCTTGTATGAGTGCTTGCATATTCGTTACCATCGGGCATTTTTACAGCAGCTTTTGATAAATAAATAAAACCCATTTTATCGCCGTTATAAATGCACTTAAATTTCACATCGGTTTTAGCTGTTTTTTTATCTAAATCAACCATCGTACAATTAAAGTTTCCTGCATTGAAAGAGTTTTGTGAAGCAGGTAACTTAAAATCGGGCACAGAAATAGCACCTCCGTTAGGCGATACTTTGTATAAACCATCTACTACAAACGAGTAGCTTTTTACTGCATTATAAACGCCTTTTATATTAATTACTCTTGAGCCTGTTTCGTTAGGTTCAAGAATTAATGTTTTTTCTTTAGGATGAACTTCTGTGCCGTTTATAATAAACTTACTTTCTTCTGCTTTATAAATAATGTAATCAGCCGTTTTATTCTGAATTTTTAGTTTAAATTTTGTACCCCCATCGGTAGAAACTCCATCAACCAAATCAATAACCACATAATCCGATTCTACTCTGGCATCTTTATACTTTGTTTCTTTTTGCGCTGTGGCATAGTTTACCGCTAACCCAATAATTAATGTTAACGTTAAAAGTATTTTTTTCATTTAAAACTATTTATTGTTGTTTGATTCAAGCAAATTTAATCCTTTTCTGCAATTAGCAACATACAAGTGAGCCAACTAAATTTTAAACTAATTTGGCGTGTTTAGCTGTATTTAGTTGTAGTACTCTGCTTGTTCTTTCTCTAATGCCTTCGCATAACTCACCATTATTTACCAACGATTTTCCGTAAGAAGGAATCATTTCTTTTAATTTAGATTGCCACTCTTCTGTGTTTAGTTGGTCTTTAAAGCATTTTTTCAATAAATCGAGCATAATAGATACTGCTGTAGATGCACCCGGTGAAGCCCCCAATAAAGCAGCAACCGAACCATCGGCCGAGCTTACTATTTCGGTACCAAACTCTAAAACCCCGCCATGGTCATGGTCTTTTTTAATAATTTGCACACGCTGTCCTGCTTCCTCTAATTTCCAATCATCTAATTTGGCAGTAGGTACAAATTTCTTCAAGGCTTCTAGCCTATCTTCTGGCGACTGGCGAACTTGTTCTATTAAATATTTTGTAAGCGGAATATTATGTATACCCACCGACATAATAGGTATAAGATTATTTACTTGTAACGAATGCGGAAGGTCCATTAAAGAACCATGTTTTAAAAACTTAGTTGAAAAACCTGCGTACGGACCAAACAATAAAGCTTTTTTTCCATTAATAACACGGGTATCTAAATGCGGAACCGACATAGGAGGAGCACCAACCTCTGCCTTACCATATACTTTTGCCGCGTGCTGTTTTACTATCTCTTCGTTTTGGCAAATAAGCCATTGCCCACTTACCGGAAAACCGCCGTAGCCTTTAGCTTCAGGAATTTCTGTTTTTTCTAATAAAGGCAACGCACCACCTCCTGCACCAATAAACAAGAATTTAGTTTCTATAGTTTTTTTGGTGTGCGTTTTTAAATCTTTCATTTCAACTTCCCAATGCCCGTCTTTTCTTTGTTCTAAAAAACTAACCTCTTGGTTTAAATATAAACTAACATCAGACAGCGTTTCTAAATGCTTAAATAATAAACGGGTTAGTTCACCAAAGTTCATATCGGTACCAAGATCCATGCGGGTAGCCGCTACTTTTTGATCTTTAGCGCGCCCTTGCATTATAAGTGGCATCCATTCGGTAAGTTGCTCCTTATTTTCTGAATAAACCATGCCCTTAAATAGCGGATGGTCTTTTAATACATCATATCTTTTTTTAAGATACGCTACATTTTCATCCCATACAAAACTCATGTGCGGTATAGAATTTATAAACGCATGCGGGTCTTTTATATATCCTTTCTCTATTAAATACGACCAAAATTGTTTCGATGTTTCAAACGATTCAGCAATTTTAAAAGCCTTACTACCATCAACCGAACCATCTTCATGTTCAGGCGTGTAGTTTAACTCACAAAAGGCAGAATGCCCTGTACCTGCATTATTCCACGCATCGGAACTTTCGCCGGCAACTATATCTAATCGTTCATATATTTCAATTTTTAAAGATGGGTGCAACTCTTTAAGCATAATGCCTAAAGTAGCGCTCATTATTCCGGCACCAATTAAAATTACATCGGGGTGCGATGTGGGTGTATGATGTTTATGAAACAGATGTGCTATATGTGACATGTTTATTTAATTTAATTACTATTAACATAACAAATTTAGAGGTTTTTGGCTTATGCAAAAGCCTTTTTATTTTAAAAGCGGCAACAAAAAAGTTTAATTATATTTGTAGGTAAAATAGTTGCCCTATATGAAAAAGCTTGAAATAGCAGCCCGAGACCAAACACCTTTGATAATTTTGGATAAAGAAAATTCTATTTTCGAGATACGTGGCTACTCTTATCCTGACGAGGCTCTTGAATTTTATAGTGAGATAATAGACTGGTTTAAAGAATATATCAAAAACCCTAATACCGAAACAAAACTTATTCTTGATTTAATATATGTAAACTCTACATCCATAAAGTTTATTAATGAAATATTAAAAAAATTAGATGAATTATTTTTAACCGGAAAAACTGTTGCTATAGAATGGCTTTATATGGCCGACGACGAAGACATGCAACAATTGGGCAGTGTTTTAAAAGATTTTCATAAAGTACCTGTTACTGTTTCTGTAAAAAAAAACAGTAAAGAAAACGGTAAGCAAAAAATGTTTTAATCTGTTTTTACTTTAAAATTAAGTTCAGCGGAGCATTTATGCTTCTAAACGTAACTAAGCTCTACTTTATCTAACATAGTAATTTCTTAAAATTGGCTTGGCTTATAATTAATAGTCGTGCTGTATTTTCACCATGATTAACAACGGCGAAGATGAATTATACTGAAGAAGAAATCACGTATACAGAATTACATACTGAGTATGTGAAACTGTACAAAAACAACAAAGGTCTTTTAGATAGCATGCACTATGCAGCCTTTGTTCAACAAGGCATTTTGCCGCAAGAACGGCATTTTAAAAGATTGTTTTCTGATTACTTCATCATGTATAAACCTCAAAGCATTATTGGTGGCGATTTATATTGGGTAGGGCAAAAAGGCAATTTAAAAATTTTTGCTGTTGGCGATTGTACCGGACATGGAATAAGTGGAGCCATGCTTTCCGTACTGGCACTTAGTTTTTTAAATTATATTGTTTTGGGTAAAGATTTTACTTTAATAGGTGAAGTGCTGGATGAAATGGATAAAAAATGGATTGAAACTTTTCAGCAAGGCATAGAGTTAGGTTATAACAACGATTGGATGGAAATAGGCATTGGTGCCTATAATACAGAAACCAGAGAGTTACAATATGCAGGTGCTTTTAGTAAATTAACCTACATTGTAGAAGATGAATTGGTTGAACTGGTTGGCAACAAATATCCTATAGGTGGCTGGCAATTAGAAAAAGAGCGAAAGTTTAAAACGCATCAAATAATTCTACCAAAAAACACTACGCTTTATCTTTCATCTGATGGTTTTAAAGACCAGTTTGGTTATAAAACCGGTAAGCGATATGGCAGCAGACGATTAAAAGATTTTTTAAAACAGATAGTAAAACTCCCCATGTCAAATCAAAAAATAATAGCGGAAAAAGAATTTATATCATGGAAGAGTATAGAAGAGCAAACAGATGATGTATGTTTAATGGGCATTAAACTTTAAATTACTTCTTACTTTTTTCAGTAGAAACCGCTTCATAGTCTTTGGTAAATTTATCTAAAAAACAATCCGGTTTAAGCGTATAAACACCTTTATATTTACTTTCAAAAAAAATAGCAACATCCCAGGTGCCGGTATCTTTTTTATAAGCCGTAACTCTACTAACTACTTTTATCTTTCCTTTTTTAGTATGCTTTACTTTTCTTCCAATCAAATCATAAAACCCAGTTGCTTTATGAATAGCGTGTTCTAAGGTCATGTTAAAAAAATATTGAATTAAACATCCATTAATCTAAACGCGGTTAGGAGGGATTCTCCATAGGATGTTCACCATTAGATTTAGCGAAAATAAATTGAATTATCTACTTCCAATGTTAAGTTTTTTGGGTAGAAAATAAGTGCTTTACATTTTATTAACAATAGCTTAAAAGGGGTGTAACATGTAACTACAGCCAAGCACGTAACTTTACTACAATGAATTTTTAATGTAATTAACACCCCATTGTTTACAGAAACTATTTTCTTAACACAGGCTTTAAATTGAGTTTAACTCTGTACTATTTCTTTGTTATAATAAAAAAACAACCATGACAAAACCAACAAAAAAACCTATCCAAAATTTCCTTTATATATGCGAATGCATTATGCTTCGTGTATTTATTTTCTGCTCTTTTTCTAAAAAACAATATCATGGCTAAAAAAAGAAAAGTAAAAGTAGCCGTATTATCTGATGTTCATTTAGGAACCTACGGAAGCCATGCTACTGAAATGCTACGCTACTTAAAATCTATAAAACCCGAAGTACTAATTTTAAACGGTGACATTATAGATATATGGCAGTTTAGTAAACGCTACTGGCCAAAATCGCATATGCAGGTTATTAAACATATTACAAAGTTACTTGCCAAAGGGACTAAAGTATATTATGTTACCGGTAATCACGATGAGTTGCTGCGAAAATTTGTAGGTTTTCGCTTGGGTAAATTAAAAATAGTAAACAAAGTACTTTTAAATTTAGACGGTAAAAAAGCATGGATTTTTCATGGCGATGTATTTGACGTTACCATGCAGTATTCTAAATGGCTTACCAAACTGGGTGCACATAGTTACGATGCACTTATTATACTTAATAGGGTTGTAAATTTCTTTTCGGTTAAGCTGGGTTACGGTAAACTATCTTTATCTAAAAAAATAAAAAACAACGTAAAAACTGCCGTAAAGTTTATCAATAAGTTTGAAGATACAGTGGCGGATATTGGCATTGCAAATGGATATGATTATGCCGTTTGTGGCCACATACACCATCCTGAAATACGGCAAATAAAAACCAATAAAGGAGAAATCACTTATCTAAATTCAGGCGATTGGGTAGAAAATTTAACCGCGCTTGAATACAACGATAAAGCATGGACACTTTACAAGTACCAAGATGACCCAGTTGCACAAAACATAAAATTAAAAGAAGATAACAATGCTTACTTAAGTTCAGAACAGCTTTTTGAAAACATGCTGAGTGAATTTAAAATTAACCCCGCCACCTGATGAAAATATTATATGCTGTGCAGGCCACAGGCAATGGGCATTTGAGTCGTGCCATAGAAATAATTCCTCATCTTAAAAAATTTGGCAAAACAGATATTTTAGTTAGCGGCATACAAGCTGATATTGAATTACCTTTTGATGTAAAATATAAATTTAAAGGCCTGAGTTTTGTATTTGGCAAAAAAGGTGGCATTGATTATTTCAAAACCTACATGAAAAGCAATACGTTTCGTTTAATGAACGAAATAAGAAAATTACCAATTGAAGAATATGACTTAGTAATTAATGATTTTGAACCTGTATCTGCCTGGGCAGCTAACGTAAAAAAATTGCCCTGCATTGCTTTAAGCAACCAATGTGCTACCCTATCTCCAAGAGTTCCTCAACCTAAGCATAAAGACCCACTGGGTGTTTTTGTACTAAAACATTATGCCCCCTCAACCTCACAATACGGTTTTCAGTTTAAAAATTTCGCCGAAAATATTTTTACACCTGTAATACGAAAAGAAGTACGTGAATTAGATGTAACAGATAAAGGTCATTACACCGTTTATTTACCTGCTTATGATGATGAGCGGTTATTAAAAAATCTAACTCGTTTTAAGGATGTGAAATGGGAGGTGTTCTCTAAACACAATAAAAACGCATCTAAGCATAAAAACGTTAACATATACCCCATCAATCAAAAAGCGTTTTTAAAAAGCTTATCTTCTTGCACAGGCACTTTATGTGCAGCAGGTTTCGGGGCTACATCTGAAGCGTTGTTTTTAAAAAAGAAACTATTGGTTATACCCATGAAAGCCCAGTACGAGCAAATTTGTAATGCAACCGTTTTAAAAACAATGGATGTACCGGTTATGAAAAGTCTTAAGAAAAAACATGCAGATGTAATTGAAAAATGGCTTAACAAAGGCAAAATTATTGATGTAAATTACCCTGATATTACGGCTTCTATTTTAGAAAAAATAGTAGATACACATGCCGGTAAAGAAAATAATAATTTCACCTTTTCACACTAAACATATACTCCCTTGCAACTTAACAGTAAAGATTTTGGCAAAGATTTTATTTGGGGTGTTTCTACATCTGCCTATCAAACAGAAGGAGCTCATACTACCGACCATAAGGGCTTATCTATATGGGATGAATTTTCTACCAGGAAAAATGCCATCGCAAATAACCATCATGGCAATGTAGCTTGTAATTTTTATGAGCACTATAGTAACGACCTAAAGCTAATGAGCAGCTTAGGCATTAAAAATTTCCGTTTTTCTATTTCATGGTCACGTATATTGCCTTATGGCAGAGGTTTAGTAAACCTAAAAGGAATTGATTTTTATAACAAGCTAATTAATGAATGCTTAAAATATGGCATTACACCTTGGGTAACACTTTATCATTGGGATCTCCCTTTAGAATTAGAAAAACAAGGTGGCTGGACTAACCGCGATATTGTTGGATGGTTTACTGATTATGTAGAAATTTGTGTAACCAAATTTGGCGACCGCGTTAAAAACTGGATGGTGCTAAACGAGCCTTTGGTGTTTACAGGTGCAGGTTATTTTTTAGGCATACATGCCCCGGGCAGAAAAGGTTTAGCTAATTTTTTAGCAGCCACGCATCACGTAACACTTTGTCAGGCTGAAGGAGCAAGGGTGATAAAAAACATTTACCCCAACGCAAATATAGGCACCACTTTTTCATGTTCGCATATTGAGCCTTACAGGTTAAACAATAAAGATATAGAAGCCGCACGCCGTATAGATGTTTTAGTAAATCGTTTGTTTATTGAACCGGCTTTAGGCATGGGTTATCCTTTCAAAAAAATTCCATTAATTAACCGCATTGAAAAATACATGAAAGCGGATGATGAAAAATTATTGGCTTTTGATTTCGATTTTATAGGCATACAAAACTATACACGCGAAATTGTGAAACATTCTTTTTTCACTCCTTTTATTAAAGCATCTGTTGTTAAGGCAGAAAAAAGAAATGTACCGCTTACAGCTATGAACTGGGAAATTTATCCGGAAGGAATTTATCATCTTTTAAAAATGTATAATGAGTATGCCGGCATAAAAAAAATTATTATTACCGAAAACGGAGCTGCCTTTCATGATGAAGTAATTGATGGAAAAGTAAATGATAGTTATCGCATCAATTTTTATAACAATTACCTGCAACAAGTTTTAAAGGCAAAAAAAGAAGGGGTAAAAGTAGAAGGTTATTTTAGCTGGAGTTTTACTGATAATTTTGAATGGGCCGAAGGTTATCGTCCACGTTTCGGACTTGTGTATATTGATTTTGAAACTCAGCAAAGAGTGTTAAAAGAATCTGCACACTGGTTTAAACGATTTTTAGCGGTAGCACATAAAGTTGCCGAAATGCAACCGTAATGGCTTATCTCAATACAACTAATAACTTACTTTTTATCATCATTTTTTTTTACCTAAACCTTTTTATTCTTAATTTTTTCTATATTTAACAGAATAATTTAAGATGCAGGTACCCGATAATTGCCAGATATATGATTTAACCTGTTATTGGACTTGGATGGGTTCAGATGGCATTGGACGTACCAAAGTAAAACCACGAGCAGAAGTAACGATAACAGAATCTATGGAAAATTCTGCTGCTGTAAATAGATTATACACAACCAAAAAATTTCCGTTATTAATTGACGCTCGGAATATAAAATCAATAAGTAAAGAAGCCAGAGATTTTTTTTCTATTCAAAATCGTTCTACCAATATTAATTCTTTTGCCGTAATTATAGATTCACCTTTAAGCCGTATTATAGGTAATTTTTTTATGGGTTTAAATAAACCCAGTGTTCCTGCCAAACTTTTTAATAACGAACAAGATGCCATTATGTGGCTAAAACAATATTTGTAAGGAGTATGTCGTCAAATGAAATAGAAACAGATTCTGCTAAAATAAGGAGCGAGAAAATTCTTGAAGTAATTATGAGTTATGCTCGCCTTGATTTTAGTGAAAAAACTATTATAAGTGATAAAGCAGATGTATACGATGCCATTGGTGCCGGAGTTAACATGCTTGGCGAAGAGCTAAAAAGTTCGGTTGTATCGTTACGAGAAAAAGAACAATTATTACGCGAGATACATCACCGCGTAAAAAACAATATGCAAATAATTTCAAGCTTACTTAATTTACAAACACACAACGTAAAAGATAGAGATTTTCTATCCCTAATAACCGAAAGTAGAAACAGAATTAATTCGATGGCGCTTGTACATGAAATGTTATATGCTACCACTGATTTTAGTAAAATAAATTTCAAAGACTATACAACTACCCTATGCAAAAGCATTTACCAATCGTATAAAAAACCAGATATGAAGATAAATTTCTTTATTCATATACCTGTCAATATTTCTTTAGAAATAGATACCATGATACATTTGGGGATGATTTTAAATGAAATAATAAGTAATTCATTAAAGTATGCCTTTGATACTAATGAAGGAACTATTTCTGTTTTATTAAACCAAATGAATTCTAAATATTTCCTTTCTGTTGAAGATGATGGCAAAGGACTGCCCTTAGGTTTTAATCAAGAAAAAGATGGCAATCTTGGCATGCAGCTTATTCATATGCTAACGGAACAGCTTAATGGTAGTATGAAAATGGAAAGCTCAAGTGGAGTTATATACAAGATAGAATTTTAGGTTATTATTTTATTTAAGTCTAATAAGTTTGCTCATCCCAATATAAGGCCGTACTTTTCCTCTCTTTAAAAAAAATAACTATGGCAACTACTTCAGATATTTCTAAAAACTGTTTTATCAGATATGAAAATACGTTGTTAAAAGTACTTGAGTACGATCACATTACTCCGGGCAAAGGCAACACTATTTATTCGGTTAAATGCCGCAATATAGAAACCGGCAAACAAAGTGAAGTTCGTTTTCGTTCGGGCGAAAAAATAGACCTTGTGCGAGTAGATGAAATGGAGCTGCAATATCTTTATGCAGAGAATGAATTTTTGGTTTGTATGAATCAGGAAACATTTGATCAAGTACACATTCCAAAAATACTGTTTGCCGATACTATTAAGTTTTTGCAGGAAGGCATGATACTTACTATTCGTTTTGATGAAAATGAAAAACCATTAAACGGGGAGCTACCGAAATACACTGAGTTAGTAGTTACTTATACCGAAGATGGCAACAAAGGTAAATCAGTAAAAACTGCCGAAGTTGAAGGTGGCATTAGTATACAAGTACCCATATTTGTTGCCATGGGCGATAAGCTTAAAATAAACATTGAAACAGGCGAGTACGTAGAACGCGTTTCAAAATAAATTTTCTTCTTATTGTTTTTTTGGAGGCAAGGCAAATGCTACAGCATCGTGTTCAAAATGACCGTTATGAGAGCCATCGCAAAAAGGTTTGTTTTTAGACAACCCACAACGACAAAAAGAAACAATTTCTCTGCCACCTAAATCGTAAGCATTTCCATTTTTATCAACTACTTCCATGTCGCCTTCTATGCGTAAAGAGCCGTTGTTGTTTACTGTGATTTTTGTTTTAGCCATAATGTTTTTATTAAAATGAATTTATAAGGAGATTAAAATTTAAGGCCTTCGGCATCAATCATGGTTACCCATTTGCCCATTTTTTTCTGAATGACCCTAAAATGATGTTGGTCTTCGGGAGTAATGAAAGAAATTGCTTGTCCGGACGATTCTGCCCTGCCTGTTCTTCCAATACGATGAATGTAATCTTTAGGTGATCGTGGCAATTCGTAATTTATAACGCAAGGCAAATGTTTAATATCAATGCCTCGTGAAATTAAATCGGTTGCAACCAAAACCCTAAGTGTACCGGTTTTAAATTTGTTTAAAGCATCGGTACGCGCCTGCTGACTTTTTTTGCCATGCATGGCCATAGCATCTATTCCGTTTTTGCGTAGTTTATCAGCTACATTATCTGCTTTATAAGTAGATGACGCAAAAACTAACACTTGTTTCAATTCTTTGTCTTTAATTATATAGCGAAGTAAAGGGCCCTTTTTTTCTTCGCTTACATTATAAGCAGTTTGAGTAATAAGGTCTATATTATTTTCTTCTACTTCAATTTTAATAACTAAAGGGTCGTGCAATAAAATTTGGTTGATGTTATTTACATCATTACTTAGTGTTGCCGAGAATAATAAATTTTGACGTTTTTTAGGCAGTAGTGCAAATATACGGTCAACCTCCTCCTTAAAACCAAGGTTAAGCATTTTATCGGCCTCATCTAACACCAATGTATCTATCGTAGTTAAATGCACCGAATTTGATTCAACCAACTCTAACAAACGCCCTGGTGTAGCCACCAATACATTAACGCCTTGCAATGCCATCATTTGTGGGTTAATAGAAACCCCGCCATATACCGCCAAGGTTTTTACAGGCGTAGGTAGTGCTACACCAAACATTTTAAACACCCCTTCTACCTGCACAGCCAGCTCACGTGTAGGCACTAATACTAAAACATTTACATGGCGGTTTTTAGAGGTAATTTTACCTTGCAAATTCATTAAAATGGGCAATACATAACTGGCTGTTTTACCCGAACCTGTTTGCGCAATGCCCAATACATCTTTTCTGTTTAAAATAGCCGGTATAGCCTCTTGCTGAATAGGATAAGGCTGCGTATAATTTTGGTTAGCTAATGCTTTTAGTAAAGAAGGAGATAAACCTAAAGAAGAAAATGGCATATTATTTTTATATAACGGAGGCTAAGGTAGTTTAAATTAGTTTTAGTTACAGTAAACAAGCATAAACTCAAAAAATAACTACTTTTAAAATCAGATTGGCTTAAACATACATTTAGCCTAAAAACAGATACAACATGGCAACAGTTAGCATAAAAAAAGAATCGATTGATTTTTTAAAAATTCTTTCAAAAAACAATAACCGAGATTGGTTTACTGAGCATAAACAACTTTATACTAAAGCCAACGAAAACATTATTGCCTTTGCCGATGTTTTATTAATTGAAATGAATAAGCACGACCACATTGAAACTCCATCAGGTAAAAAAAGCCTGCATAGAATTTATAAAGATGTACGTTTTTCGAAAGATAAAACACCTTATAACGCACGTTGGAGTGGCGGCTTTAAAAGGGCTACAAAAAAATTACGCGGAGGCTACTATTTTAATATAGCGCCCGGCAACTCATTTGTAAGCGGAGGTTTTTGGGCACCGGAACCTCACGATTTACAGAGGATAAGAGAGGACATTGATTTAAATTACGACTATTGGAGAAAATTATTCGCTAATAAAACAATGGTACAAACATTTGGAAGCATGGTTGGAGAGCAGTTAAGTTCAGCTCCACGAGGTTACGCTAAGGACCACCCTGCCATTGATTTGCTGCGCTACAAACAATTTCGTGTTAGACATGAGTTTACCGACAAAGAGGTGCTTAGCGCCGATTTTGTATATAAAGTAAATGATGTTTTTAAAAAAATGCGCCCTTTTTTCAATTATATGAGCGAGCTGCTTACTACAGATGCTAATGGAGTATCTATTATTTAATGAAAAACCTTGCAAATGCAGGGTTTTAAGAATTTAAGAGAGAGAATACTTTTATGATAAATCTTTATTATAGTGTGTTGTTTTTATAAAAAAATACCGCTATTAAGGTTGAAAGAAAAGATCTAATTTTTATTATTCGGTAAAGTCGATAATATAGAGGCGACTTCCATTTTTTTTCTTCGTGAAACCTCAAGGGAAATATTATTTGTAAGTAAAATGTGAGGGACACTTTGATTAACAAATTTTGAAATAAATTTACTGTTTACAATAGTCGATTTATGAATCCTTACAAAACCAATTTCAGGAGAACATAATAGCTCATCATACTCTTTCAAAGACTTTGGTGTTATGCACTTTTGATTATTTAACAGGTAAATATTTGTGTAATTAATATCAGCCTGTAAATATAGTATCTCATTAACCATAACATATTCTGTTTTGGTTTTGTTATTAAGGCAAAGCTTCTGGGGAGTAGGAAAATCACTTAAGTTGCTGGAAAGCATCTTATACCTTTTATGAAACCCCAATAAATTTTGACTTAACTTAATCGCTTTTTCGACCGCTTGCTTCAAATCGGGGACTAAAACAGGTTTGAGTAAATAATCAAGAGCGCTAAATTTAATAGCTCGTAAGGCATAATGATCAAATGAAGTAACAAATATTACTTCAAATTGTGGATTCTGAAATCGTTCTAATAATTTGAATCCTTCGCCACCAGGCATTTCTATATCTAAAAAAATAAGATTGGGTGAATGTAATTTAATAAGTTTCTCAGCATCATTAATATTAGCTGCTTCAGCTAATATTTTGACTTCAGAACAATATGCCCTCAATAAAGCTTTTAGAACTTCTCGACTTTTATGTTCATCATCTATAATTATTACTTCTAAGAAACCCATCAAGCGCAAGTTAATTATTTATAAGGTTGAATTTAAACTATAAATTAACATAAATCAATGGGAAGAACTATTTCTACTTTTGTTCCTAAGGGCTGATTATTTTCATTGTACAAGTCAACAATTTCTATTTTCGCATTTGTTCTATATTCTTCTTTGAGAAGATTTATTCTATCAAATGTAATAGGTAATCCTGCAGATATGTGTTTCTTATTTGGCTGGTTAGCTGTTTTTGCTGCTTCACGTCCGATTCCATTATCAATTAATGTTATATGAAGCTCATCATTACTTATTCGGTAATTTAACTTTAATAAACCATCTTCTTTCTTAGGAGAAAGACCATGTCGAATAGAATTTTCTATAAAAGGCTGAATAAGCATTGGTGGAACTAATATCTCATCAATGTCAATATCGTTTTCTATATGAAGAAGAAATGTAAAAGGAGTTTCAAACCTGATTTTTTCTAAATCAATGTAAAGTTCTATAGTTTCAATCTCCTTAGCCAAAGGGATGACATTCTTTCTTGAATTGTCGAGAACAAGACGTATTAATTTTGAAAACTGAGCTAAATAATGATAGGCCAGTTCTTTATTATTTTCAAGTATAAAATGCTGAATGGAATTAATAGCATTAAATATAAAATGCGGGTTCATCTGTGCTCTAAGGGCATTCATTTGATGTTCTGCAATCTTCTTATTCAATATCGTTTTTTCCATCTCACGTTTTTCGATACCATTGACACGCCATTTTATAATTAAATATATCAAGAAAAGAACAGTAGCTATTTCACACAATATAAACCACCATTTTAGCCAAAACGGTGGACCAATTAAGAATATGATTTTAACTGGCGTCTTGCTTTTAATTCCATCATTATTTATTGCGTAAATTTCAAGAGTATAATTTCCCGGTGGAAGATTATTGTAATTGATAGTGTTGTAATTGGAATAATTGTAATCAGAATCAAATCCCCAAAGTTTATACATGTAATTATAATGGCCACTGCCTTTATAAGATAATCTATTAAGAATAAGTTTTAGATTGTTTTCATAATATTTTAGCGGGCTAACCTTTTTATAATCGTAATCTAATCCGTTTATTGTGCAATTAGAAACCATTATTGGTGGTGGAACAAGATTTTTTGTCAGGTTTAAAGTATTGAAAAAAAATAACCTATCTCTTGTAGCGCAAAATATTCTATTACCAAAAGCGGAGATTTTAATAATTTCATTTGACGGGAGCCCATTTGTTTCATTAAAAGATGTGAAGCATATTTTTTTATCAAAAGCAAAG